>ENA-OQAJ01000411-OQAJ01000411.1-human-gut-metagenome-genome-assembly--contig:-NODE-411-length-13582-cov-2.606094_pt1 | contig 13582 bp, 15 predicted proteins | sample MGYA00242736_ERZ504529 | MGnify/ENA primary metagenome ERZ504529 (study PRJEB26092, sample SAMD00036275) | human gut metagenome | host: Homo sapiens | study: EMG produced TPA metagenomics assembly of...
ACTTCATTGAGGACTGCGTCTGCCTTCCAGCCTTGACGATAACCAGACATTCCTGAGCATTCAAGCTCAGGACTTCATTGAGGAGAACTCGTTACGTCGCCGTATCAACAGTCGCAAATTCCTGAGCATTCAAGCTCAGGACTTCATTGAGGAGTGGCCTGAGCCGTGACCTTAAGAGTGTCGGCGGTTATTCCTGAGCATTCAAGCTCAGGACTTCATTGAGGATTGCGTACGAAAACGGCGTACGCTCGGCTAATGTCAATTCCTGAGCATTCAAGCTCAGAACTTCATTGAGGACCCGGCGACATGCCAAGCGAAGTGCCGAACTAAAGATTCCTGAGTATTCAAACTCGGGATTTCATTGAGGAGCTGTGGGCGAAGAAGCGCAACCGTCTCCAGTTTTTTGGATTAAAGCCAATATTCAGAGGTCTATCCAAAATCGCTGGATGATACTGTCTTCGTTCCGTCCCGTACCGTTCACGATTTCATTCTCCATCTTTCCACCATTGCTGATAATCGTCCGTCTTGATGCTTCATTGCTCTTGTGACAGGTAAGTAGAACACGTTGCTCGCCCTGCTCTTTGCAGATGGGCAGGAGTAAGGCGAGCATCGCTTTGGCATACCCTTTTTGACGTTCCGATGGCAAAATGCTATACCCAATATTTCCTCCGTATTGCAGCAGAAAAGGGGATAGCGGACGTCTGAAATCAATGATGCCGACGAGCTTGTCATGCCTTCCGAATAGCTAAAAATACTTCCGACGGCACATAGCCTTCGCCGTATTTCTTTTTCAATCGATTATCGAAATCGATCCATTCATCAAAAGAATCCGTGTCTTCGAGACCGGCGCATCCATCGAGACTGTCGTTGTTTGCAAGCATCTCCTGCTTGTAATGCATCACTTGGCTCGCGTATTTTCGCGTTGGCTTGACCAGTGCTAAATCTCTTTGCATGATTATGTCCTCTGTTTATTGATGCGCAAGTGCCTGGCTCGTGCTGTTTAATGTCCAATTATACGGACGCGTTTGTAGTTATCGGCAAAACGAGATGCTGACAAAACTCGCGTTCCAACTCAAATATTCGTTGTATCACACGCGCGTAGCTATATTATGTATTTAGTCAAGTCGCGTTCGTGATTGGTTACGAAACGCCGACTTGCCTAAATATAAGGCAGGGGCAGGCCAGGGCCCCGCCGGTCCTCTGTGTTTTGTCAAATTGAAGCAGTCCAACAAAACGGCGCCGCCCCCATCGGCCTAACTTCTATTGAACAGACGCAGCTGGCTTGCGAGATACCGATCATCCCACACATCCCATCGCAGGAGAGATTATTCTTGAGGGATATCTCCTGCGAGTCCGAGGTTGGGGGAGAAAAGCTGCACGTCAGTATGCCTGCGTGGTTGGAGGGCATCATGGCACCCCGCCAGACAAAAGCAAAATTGATGAAGAGAAAAACAGGAAAACCAATGTTGGATTGGATTCTGAAGCATGGATAAGTGTTCAGGATAAGCTAATAGATTTTGTTGCAGATATGTCATGAAAACGCAGACGTTCGCGTGTTCCCCGCACATGCGGGGATGATCCCCAACGGTACGAAACGCATATCCGCGAGCTATGGGTGCTCGACATATCGGGACTGCATCAGATCCAACTGAAATAGAAAACCCGAAGATAACCCCCCGACTGATGTTCCAGTCTTGAAAGCTGGTCGCGTGGGATCTTCGAGCAATCCAATTCTACCACCACGGCACCGTGTTTCCCGCACATGCGGAGATGGTCCCCACGACATGCAGGACTACCAGCCACTCGGCAGGTGTCCCTCGCGCATGCGGGGATGATCCCGCGCTCGAAAACAAGCTGCGCCAGCGTTTCAAGTGTTCCCCGCACATGCGGGGATGATTGTATTTGTCAATCTATCAGTCGCATCGCATGTGCGTTAGCTACACTTATCCGCATAAGTGTAGCTAACGTTAAAATAAGCTACATTTATCTCGATAGGTGTTGCTTACGAGAGTTTTTGCGATGGATAATAATTTCAGCCATTTCGATATACATGAATCCGTAGGGGCCACAACGACTTGTGTTTCCGATTTACAAGCGTGGCTTTGCTTAAGAACGTGATTTTGTCCGGGGAACGATGCGCTTGACACATACTGGCACTACCAACGGAGGAGCACCATGAAATACGAGATTGCGATTTGCAAAAGTATGAAACGTAAGAAAGGACGCAGTCGCGCTTCGATATGTTTTTGATTGCGTAACGGCGCGACGGCATCGCTTTTGCGCATGTCGGGCGCTTCGTTGCCGCAACCGCGTAAGATATCTGCGAATGTCAAACATAAGCGAGATATCTGAAGGAGAGAAGATGTCAACAAACGAAGCAGCATTGCCGCAGTCGACGGTCCGGGTTGCCAGCTGATCCGGATGGAATCCTTCTGGTGATCCACGCAGGCGCTGGCAATCGCGGCAAGAAGGACACGCCGGAACGTCGCGCCCAGGTGGAGCAGGATCTGAACAGGGCCCTTGAAGCCGGCTATGCGCTGCTGGAACAGGGCGCTCCGGCCGAAGATGCCGTCTGCGCGGCCATTCGTGTCATGGAGGATGCTCCCGAATTCAATGCTGGCCGTGGTGCCGCGTTGACGAGCGAAGGCATCGTGTCCATGGATTCCTGCCTGATGACCGGCGTTGACGGCGAAGTCGGCTCCGCATGCGGTCTGACCACGTCCAAGAACCCGATCAATGTGGCGCGCGCCATCAAGGAGAAGACCAAGCACGTCATGTTCGCCAAGCCGGGCGATAACCTGCTCAAGGAGTGGGGCATCGAACTGTGCGACAGCGAGTACTTCATCACCCCGGCCCGTCAGGAATCCCTGCGTGAGGCGCAGTCCAATGGCGACGAATGGGAGAAGCATGGCACCATCGGCGCGTCGCACGTGACGCGTCCGGCAATATCGCAGCCGGCACCTCCACTGGCGGCATCACCAACCAGATGCCGGGCCGTGTTGGCGATTCGCCACTGCCGGGTTGCGGCACTTACGCCAACAACGATTCCGTTGCGATCTCCTGCACCGGCATCGGTGAGGCGTTCGTCAAGGAAGTCGCCGCACACCAGGTTTCCGACCGCGTGCTGTACGCCAAGGAAGATCCGGTCGAGGCTGCGAAGGCGCGCTGGACGGTGTGGCCCGTCACCACGGCGACGGTGGCATGATCGTCGTCCCCGCCCATGGCGACGGTGTGATGGTGTTCAACAGCGAGATGATGAACTGCGGTTGGAAGTCCCCGAAGGGCAGCTACGTGCAGAGCTGACGCCATAGGTTTGACGCCGTAAGCAAATAAACGAAACGGCTGCAAAACGCCGAGTGGGGGTTCGAATCCATTAATGATTCGAACCCCCCACTCCGTTTTTCGTTGCCGATTGGCAGCGAAACGTCACAACGAAGCCGTCACTTGGTGATGGTGTTGTAGGTAGGCAGGTTGGTGTAGTCGAACGACACGTTCTTCACGTTCGTTGCGGACGCGGCGGCGACGTTGTCGTTCCACAGCGGAATCACCGGAAGATCCTTGGCCAGCACTTCCTGCGCTTGGTGAAGTCCTCGGTTCGCTTCTTTACGTCGGTCTGGGCGAGCGCGGCGTTCAGGAGCTTGTCGAATTCCGCGCTCTTGTAATCACCATCGTTCGAACCATGACCGTCAGCGGAGCTGGAGGCATATAGCGGATTGAGATAATCTTCAGCGGACGGGTAATCCAGCATCCAGCCGGCACGGAACGCGGTTTTGATGGTGCGGTTGGTCACCTGGTTACGCACGTCGCTGAACGTGGCGTACGGCTCGCCAGCGGCGTCGATGTCGAGTGTGTTCTTGATCTGATTGCACACGGCATCGACCCATTCCTTATGGCCGCCATCGGCGTTATAGGCGATTCGGAAGTTGCCGGACCATGGCTTGATGGCATTGGCTTTCTTCCAGAGTTCCTTGGCCTTGGAAGCGTTGTATTTCAGGTTGCTGCCGTTCTGTTCCAGTTTCTTCACATATTCGGGGACGAGCGGTGAAGTGAAATCGGTGGCCGGGGTCTTCGTGTTGTTGTAAACCTTCTTGACGATCTGGTCGCGGTTGATGGCCATGGAAATGGCCTGACGACGCAATTGGCCTTCTTCGTCGTTGCCGAAATGCTCAAGACGTTCCGGAATGACGAAGGACTGGAACGAGGATCCTGCCTGGCTGTAGGCGATCACGCTGGAATCCTGACGGAAGGTCTTCACCGCGGACTGTGGAATCTGATCCATCACGTCGAGGTTGCCGGACAGCACGTCGGAGTAAGCGGAATCCTCATTCGTATAGACGCGGTATTCGATGCCGTTGTTGGATACCTTGCGGCTGCCCTTATAATCCTTGTTCGGCACGATGATGATGTTCTTGTCATGCGACCAGGACTTGAACTTGTACGGACCATTGCCAATCGGAGCCTGACCGAACTTCTTGATGTCCTTAAATGCCACGCTCGGCAGCGGGAACATGGATTGGTGCGCGAGCTTGGTCGGGAACACGGAATCAGGCTTGTTCAGCTCGACGACCAGCGTGTAGTCGTCCGGGGTGGAAAGACCGGAAAGTGTGGCCTTCGGATCGACGTTCGGATCCTGCAGCTCGTCATAGCCCTTGATGGTGGAGAAGCGGCTCGAGGTCTTCTGCGCGTTCTTCACATTGGCGGCGAAACTCCAGGTGTCGGCGAAGGAATGGGCGGTTACTGCCTCGCCGTTGGTGAACTTCCAGCCTTCCTTCAACTTGATCGTGTACTTGGTGGCATCCTCGTTCGGGGTGATACTCTCGGCGACTTCGAGATGTTGCTTGCCTTTTGCATCGAAGCTCACCAGACCTTCGAACAGGTAGCGGATGACCTTGCCGCCGCCCATTTCGTTGGTGTCGCTCGGAATCAGACCGTTCTGCGGCTCGCTGTTGTTCACGGAAATCAGCGAGGTGTCGCTGGAATTGCTGGTGGCGGCGTTGTCATCGGATGACGAGCCGCATGCGGCGACCGACATCAGCATGGTTCCCGCCGCGGCCATGGCGACCAGGCGGTGGAGCATGTTTCTCTTCATTGTTTTCTCCTCTGATGTTGACATTCCGTCGCTTATGACGGCGGAAAGACAATAGACGTGATTATAGGAGTTTTGTTAACCGAGCTCACTGCTCTGTCTCAATGTGAGATGGAACGTTTTCCATACAAAAGGGCTAAGAGGGTAATGCAGGGAGGGAAGAGGGGCGGGATGCCGCTGAGAACATCAGTCGAAGCGGACGCCTCGGGCTTGCTGGGCAGCGAGTACAGGAATGCTTGGATGATCAGCGAGATGCGGCCATGCCAAGGCTGACATAGAACAGCGTGAGCAGCATTCCCGGGAAGCTGTTCGGGTCATGAAGTCGAGTTTCGGTGGCTCGTGGGGGATGACCATGATCATGCCGATTTCGATGATGACCAGGCCGAACGCAATGACGACCAGCATCGCAAGGGCCAGAATGGTGCCGACGTGCCCAAGCAGAAACCACCAGCCGGTGCGGTTGGCATCATGCAGCCTTCTGAAGGAGATGGCCATGATCGGTACCATGGTGGCCAGCATCCACAGTATTCCGGACACCGTTCCGGCAGCCGGAATAAGGAATATCAGCACGCTGACCGGAATGAAGAACAGCATGGCGAGCCAGAACTCGCGTCTGCTGGAACGCCCCCGAAACTCCATGTAGCCGATGAAAAAACGTTTGACGGCATCAATGAAACCGCAGTGGTAGTCGGGCGTCCATGTGCCGTTGCCGCTGTAGGGGAATCGCATATTCGTAAAGCCTTCTTCTCAATGAAACGCATACGCTGGATTCGCGTCGCGCGTCCACCGACGGTGGTGTGCGGCCATCGTAACATGCTGCTATTCGCCCATAGCGCAACCGTTGCAATCGCAATGATTCGGCGGATTTTCCCGCAATATGGCGTGTGTGGCCGCCCATAGCGTCGGTCACACACGAAAGACGGAAAACTTTAAAGCAAACCGTCCGCCTGCAACGCGTCATGCATGCGGTTGAGGCAATCCTCCAGCAGCGGATACGGCATCGCCATGTTCACACGCGCGCAGCCGGCTCCCGCACGGCCGCACGAACGGCCGTCGGTCAGCGCCACCTTCGCCTTCTCAAGGAAATACGCGGCCGGATCGTCAATGCCGAGCGGGCCGAAATCCAGCCATGCGATATACGTGCCGCGTGGGCGAATATAGCCAACGCCCCGAGAACCGCGTGCTCATCTGCTCATCGAACAACCCAAGATTGCGTCGCACGTAGGAAAGCGCGTCCTGGAACCACGGATCGCCCTCGTTGTAGGCGGTGGTGGTGGCGATCGCACCGATCGTGGCGGTCTGATGCTCGCTCCACTCCGCACGTTCCGCCCACATCTCACGGTCCGCCGGATTCGTCAGCAGCACCTGCGCGCACTTCGTACCCGGAATGTTGAACGACTTCGACGCGCTGGTGGCGGTCATAGACTGCCGCGCGGCCGCCTCGCTGATGGTCGGATACGGAATATGACGCCCCTCGAACACGAACGGCGCGTGAATCTCATCATTGAAAATACGCACGTCGTACCGTTCCGCCAGCTCGCACAGCCGCTGCTCCTCGGCCAACGTAAGCACCTTGCCGATCGGATTGTGCGGATTGCACAGCACGAACGCATGGCAGCCAGCCGCGAACGCGCGTTCGATGGCGTCGAAATCGAACAGCCATTCGCGCTCGCCGGTCGTTTCGTCGGTTCCCTGAAGCATTTCGATTTCGATCACGTCGACGTCGTACAGCTTCGGCACGCTCAGGAACGGCATGTACGCGGGCGTCGGCACGACCACGGCATTGCCGGCGCGACCAGCTCGCGCAGGAAGATCTCGTACGCTCCACACGTCCGGCACCACGCGATGATGTCCGGATCCACGTCCCAGCCGTAGTGGCTTTTCTGCCAGCCGGCGCACGCCTCGGCCACGCGGCGCTTCCACGGTTCGGGAATGTAACCGAGTTTGCAATGGTCGCAGGCGCTGTCGATGGCCTGCTGGATGCACGGCGCCAGGCCGTAGTCCATTTCCGCGATGAACGCGCCGATACAGCCGGGGTAGCGGGTCCACTTGTCGGAACCGACTTCGGCCAGATCTGCGGCGGTGGTGCGATCGATGGCATCGGCATCAAAGCCGGAAAAAATACGATTCTGCTTTTCCATGCGTTCCAGCATAGCCGCCGCCCGGTTACGCGTGTTGCGATGCCGTAACGCACATATGACGGCTGCCATGTAATCGTCGTATGTGCGATTGCTGTCATGCGATCACTGTCATATGGTTGCCGTTAGGGCCGTTGGAAACGCATGACAGCGCTGCGGAAGAACGGATTTCAGCTTTCCAGGAACGCTGGAATCGCGGCCGCCGCCGCATATCCGGCGCGGTACATGCGTTCCAGACCTTCGAACGATTTGCTCAGCGTGTTCAAGCCGTACATGCTTTCCGGCGCGAGGATGAGCACATGGCCATCCTTCTCGTATTCCTTGGCCAACGCCACCTCGTCGTTGTACGTCTGATAGCGGTTCATCAGCTTTTCCGCGGCCTCCGGGTGCGTGCGCTTCAGGATCGTGGCCGGGCCGATGTCCTTCTTCTGTTCGCGTACGGTGTCTTTCGGACGGGTGAGAATCACCACGATGCGGTCATAGCCGTCATCGATGGCCTTCTGCACCGGAATCGGATCAGCGATGCCCCCGTCGTAATACGGGACGCCGTCGATCACATACGGTTCGCACGCCACCGGCACCGCCGATGACGCCTTCATGATGTCGTAATTGTCGTAGCCGACGTCCGACTTGTCGAAATACTTCGTGGAACCATCGTCCGCATTGCAGGCCACCACGGTGAATTCGGTCGGATTCGCCGCAAACGCCTCGTAATCCACCGGATTCTCGCCATCGTGGTTGCTCAGCGTGCTGTACACATAATCGAGGTTCGCGTAATTGTGGTTCTTCACATAGCTGTCGAAGCTCGCGTATTCCTTACGGAACGCGTACTGCGTGTAGAACGTGTGGTTTCGCCCGTGCTGTCCGGAAATGTAGGAAACCATATTGGCGCTGCCGGCGGAAACACCATAGCAATGGTCGACATGTATGCCGTCCTCCAGCATGCGGTCCATCACGCCCGCGCCGTAAATCGCGCGGAAACCGCCGCCGACGTCGATCATCGCTGTCCTGTTGGCCATATGCGCCCGTCCTTTCGCAAGTCCGTCCCTTTTGCCGGGTTTCATTCGACTTTACGCGGTCTGTCGGGACATTCGCGCTCAGCGATCAAGCAGCGACTGCGCCAACTGCGCGATTCGTGCGGAAGTGTCGGAATTGGCCAGATCGATGCCGCCTTCCGCGTCTTCCGGAGCGAGCTTGCCCAACGATTCGAGCACCACGCCAAGATGACGCACGGTGCCTTCGTTGCCATCGATGATCGCCGCCGTATCGGGCAGTAGTTCGCGGAAATAATCGCGGTAGAACACGAAATGCGTGCAGCCGAGCACAACGGAGTCGATCGTGGACAGATCGTATTGGTCGAAATACTGGTGCAGCGTGCGCATCACCACATCATGGTCGTCAAGCTGCCCATGCTCCACGATCTCCACCAAACCGGGGCAGGGCTCCGGAAAAATCGTATGGTCGGCCTTGAACCGGTCCATCAGCACGGCGAACTTGCGTTCACGCAACGTCAGGGGAGTGGCGGCCACGATGACGCGCTGACGCTTGCCGTGACCACGGTCGCAAGCCACCTTCAATGCCGGCTCCATGCCGATGATCGGAATGTCGTATGTGTCGCGCAGTTCGTTGGCTGCGGCGGAAGTGGCGGTATTGCAGGCGATCACGACCGCTTTCACGCCTTGTTCCACGAATCGTTTCACAATGACGTCGGACAGTTCGCGCACCTGTTCGGGCGATTTCGTGCCGTACGGAGCGTTCGCGGAGTCGCCGAAATACAGCACATGCTCGTTTGGCATGTCGCGGCGGATCTCACGCGCCGAACGGAAATCAACCCCCCAAACCGGAATCGAAAAACGCCGATAGGTGCCGTTGAAGCCATACGTCCTCCTTTGCCATCGCGCGCATGCCCGCAGGCGCATACGCCAAACGCTTTCAATAGCCTACCGCGTGTAGAGTGAACTGGTATGAGCATTCCAAGCATTGTTTACAAAGCACACGCCACCGGCAACGATTTCGTGGTGTATCTCGACGAAGACGGTACGCACGAGCCGACCGCCGATGAAGTGCGATTCCTGTGCGACCGCCATTTCGGCATCGGCGGCGACGGTCTGATCCGTCTGGCGCATCCGCAGGCGGTGTCCGATGTGAACGAAAGGCAGATCGCCGATTGCGTGGCGGGCGATGCGGACTGGTTCATGGACTACCGCAACGCGGACGGCTCGCTGGCCGAGATGTGCGGCAACGGCACACGTGCGATCACCTTGTTCGCGCAGCGGCAGGGCATCGCCGACCAGCCGGGCGGCAAGCCATTCCATCTCGGCACCCGCGCCGGCGTGAAGATCCTGACTTCGCTCGGCGATGTGCCGGGCCTTGGCAAGGACGTGTTCCAAGTGGAGATGGGCGCATGGAAGCGTGGCGACGTCGACGGTTACGAAGTGACCATTCCGGGCACGTCCGGTTCCGCACGTGGCACGTTCGTGGACATGGGCAATCCGCACGTCGTGGCCGTACTTGAAGACGCGTTCGCCAGCCTGCCGAACGTCGAAGACCTTGATCTGGTCACCAAGCCGGTCGTCGCGCCCGAGATTCCGTCGGACCAGAACGTGGAGTTCGTGCGCATCGACGAGCAAAGCGAAGGCGACGATGCGGGCGAGGCCACCATGCGCGTCAACGAACGCGGTTGCGGCGAAACCCTGTCGTGCGGCACGGGCCTATGCGCCACCGCCATCACGTTGCGTGCCAAAACCGGCATCGACCATTGGACCATCACCGTACGTGGCGGCACCCTGCGCGTCGACGTGACCGACGAAGACGTGAAGCTTACCGGCAGCGCCACCATCGTGGGCAAAATCGAACTGCTGTAACCGCTGCGGCAGCAAACGAAAAGCGGATAGGCAAAAGGCCGGCCACGCAGGGTCGGCCTTCATCGTAAAAGGTTCTATGCAAACCGTATCAGGCGAACAACATCGGGCCATCCTTGACGAGAATGACCACGATCAGCGCCACAATCCACACCACATCGACCATCAGATCGAAATTCAGCCGGTAATACTTGCGCAATCCAGCATGGCCGGACGGCATGTCCTGCACGGCCACCGTGGCATGCGACAACGCCATGAACTGCACGGTGGTGGAGAACATCAGCACCAGGCACCACGGGCACATCGCGTTGATGACGAACAGCGACTGCGTGGTCAGCCAATACGAGTACGTCAGCGCGGCAAGCCCGCCCAGCCACGTGCACAGCGCGAACCAACGCGGCACAGCCACCTTGGCCAGTCCGATCACCGCGATCGTCACGAACACCGATTCGGCGGCAATGCCGAAGAACGCGTTCGGGAAGCTCAATCCGGCGAACTTCACGATTTCCGCCTGCCAGGATTCGGCCACCGTGGAACAGGACAGCACGGCGTTCACATCGCAGTTGAGCTTCTGCCCGGGATTGCGTGCCATTTTCAGCGTGTCCGCCGACAGAATGAACGATACGAGCAATGCCACCGCCGAAGCGAGCAGCATGATCAGATACGTCCACGTTGCGCCGTGACGCCATCCGCGCGGCTTCGTGTAGTCGTCGTCCATGGCGACGGCTGTGCCGACGCTCGTTTCGTCATCGGCTGCGTCCACAGCGGCCTGGCCTTCAAAATCGCTCATCGTCAATCCTTGGAAAATCAAAATACAAACGTTGTCATGTCTCAGTCTACGCGAAGAACTGCGGATTCGAGCTTACGATAGTCATATGAGTCACGTGAGTTACGCGGAGCCACCCGCACAAGGTTGGGATATCATTGCCATACCGTCTTTTCCGACGGTACGGAGACGCCGCGTACGCTGGTGGAGCAGGCAAGGAAGCTTGGCTTGCATGGTGTGGCGATTGCCGACCATGACACCACCGCCGGCTGGGGCGAGGCGACGGAAGCCTCGGAGGAAATCGGTTTGCCGTTGCTGCTGGGCACGGAAATCACCGCCGTCGACGAAGATGTGTCCGTGCACATGCTCGCCTTCCAATACGATCCGTCCAACGAGCATATTTCCAGCATGTTCGCCAACACGCGTGCGGCGCGATTACATCGTACGAAACGCATGGTTGAGCGGCTGTCGCAGGATTTTCCGATTACGTGGGACGATGTGCTCGCCCAAGTGAAGGAGGGGAGCGCACCACAATCGGCCGTCCGCACATCGCCGACGCGCTGGTCGCGGCGGGCGTGTACGAGACGCGTTCCGACGCGTTCGCCGACGCGGTGAGCGCCAAATCCAAGTATTACATTCCCACGCCGTCGCCATCGACGCACGAGGTCATCGCCGCCGTCAAGGGGGCGGGCGGTGTGGTGGTCGCCGCGCATGCGGGCGATCCGCAACGCAACCGCCGGCTGCTGTCCGACGAGCAGCTTGACGCGATGATCGCCGACGGCTTGGACGGCTTGGAAGTATGGCATCGCGGCAATCCTCCGGAACAGCGGGAACGATTGCTGACGATTGCGGCACGGCACGATCTGCTGGTGACCGGCGGCTCGGACTGGCATGGCAAAGGCAAGCCGAACGGTCTGGGCGAGAACCTTACCGACGACGACACCGTACGCGAAATCTTGTGCCGGGGTGTGGATTTGATCGGTCGCGTCGGCAGCTCACATGCCGCATGAAATCCGGATATGGAATTTCCAAGCGTGAACCGGATACATGAATCGAATATGAAAAAGGCGCCGAACCTGATATGGTCCGACGCCTTTTTCATTTGGAACGTGTCCAACGCGTTTGCAGGTGACGATCAGAGATTGCCGAAGCCGACGGCGTGCTTGGTTTCGGAGCCGATGATGGCATAGCCGAGAGAACCGGCCGGCACCACGATGCGACGGCCCTTGTCGTCGGTCAGGTTGATGGTCTTGCCATTCTCCACGGCCTCGGCGATGACGTTGTTCACTTCGTCGGCGCTCTGCTCGGTGCTGAAGGTGACGGTGCGCGCCACGTTCTGAATGCCCAGTTCGATATCCATGATGCTCCTTGTAAGGGTGTTTGTGTGCAAATTCGTTTGCAATGTATGCGCTTATTCTACGCGCGGTTTCTCATCGGTGGCGTCCTCGGCCTGCAGCCGGTCGACCTCCGCTTTGGCCTTCTGCATAGTGGCCTCATCGCGTTCGAGCAGCGGAATGAGCATGGTCGCCGCTTCGCTATGGGCTTGAGGAATTTCCTCCTCGTTCGTGTCATCGCTGCCATCGGCGGTCTGCAACGTGCTGATCACAATGGTCGAACTGGACGGCAACGACTCGTGACGCTCCCTCGCGGACTGCTCCGGAACGAACGTGCTGACGGGGGATTCCTCACGTTCGCTCGTATCGTCCGAATCGGCATTGCCGGAAACCATGCCGGCGGAGACGATATGTTCGGCGGCAGTCACATCGAACGCTTCCGTGGCGTCATCGACGATCTGCTTCGTCTTACGGACGGGCTGGGAGCCGGTAACATCGAAATCGCCGGTCCTGTCATCATCCATGTCGGTCGCGTCGATATGACGTTCGCCGGTCGCGTCGGCATCGTTGCTCTGCTGCGCCGCCGCCTGCCTGCGTCGTTCCGATTCGTCCAACAGCGTGCCCACGGTGATGGTGCTCGGCGGACGGTTGCCGGCCTTCTGCTCGTCCTGACGCGTCTCGCTCGGCCTATGGTTCTTCGCGGTGAGCATACCCAACTGGTGAGCCAAACGCTCCACCTGCGCCTTGAACTGCATGATCTTGACGCTATCGGCCTGATTCAACGCGCTGATGAAATCGCCCACCTGTTCCATCTGCAGCCACAGGTTGGCGCGCAGCATGATCAGATCGTCCAAACGATTGCCCAGCATGCGTCCATACGCGCTGAGCAACGCATTACGGTGGTTTTCGTCAAGTTTGGAGAAAATCCACGCCAAATCACGTGCCGGATCATTGACCTGCATATCCTGCCAGTTCGTGATGGCGGTGATCGACGAGCCCGAGAACAGCACATCGCCGTCGGACAGGCCACCATGCACCGGACAAGTGGCGAACGACCACAGGCCGTCCGTTTCAAGAACGTCGGACCAGCTCGTCGTGATCTCCTGCGGCACATGGCCAGCCTGACGCAAACGCTTGATCCATGCGGTCAGCTGCGCGCGAATCTGCCCCGTGGAGAACACCGGATAGCCGGCCTCCTGCAGAAAATCCGGACGAAGACGGTGTATCGCGCCCAACGCGGTGCCCACGCTGGCACAGTCGTCCAACGTCAGCAGCGTCAGCGGACGCGCCTGACCATCATGATGCGTGGCGATCATCACGGAAACGTCTCCTGTGACGGACCTCTCCTGTTCGCCGTTGGAGAACGCCAGAACGCGATCGACGTCGAACCCCAATCC
>ENA-OQAJ01000412-OQAJ01000412.1-human-gut-metagenome-genome-assembly--contig:-NODE-412-length-13561-cov-2.119250_pt1 | contig 13561 bp, 14 predicted proteins | sample MGYA00242736_ERZ504529 | MGnify/ENA primary metagenome ERZ504529 (study PRJEB26092, sample SAMD00036275) | human gut metagenome | host: Homo sapiens | study: EMG produced TPA metagenomics assembly of...
TATGAAGCACAAATTATAAGTACGATACAAACCAACAACGATACCGAAGATGAAAGTCAAAAATGGAACAGCAACAAAAATGTTGGGAAAATAACCTCTGCATCGTTATATTCACGGAAATAAGAGCATTACTACCGAATATTATAAATGGAATTCTAAGAAGAAAGAATATATACTAGTACCTGAAATGACCGTAACTATGGATAAATAAAATGTTCATTTAACTAACAATCTAACACTTTTCATTAAAATTTTAAACAAAAAGGCAGTCGCGATGACTGCCTTTTTTCGTAGCTCCAAGCCAATTCTATCTTTAATATGAAGCACGATAAAAAAAAGAATGGTTATCTTTGCAGGCAAATTAATGGATAATAATCAAAAAAACAGATAGATAATGGCTTTACAATGTGGCATTGTCGGCCTTCCGAACGTAGGAAAGTCGACACTTTTTAATTGTTTATCGAATGCAAAGGCTCAAGCAGCCAACTTCCCTTTTTGTACAATCGAACCAAATGTCGGCGTAATCACTGTTCCCGATGAACGTTTGACCAAGCTTGCCGAGCTGGTTCATCCGGGACGCATCGTTCCTACCACTGTCGAAATTGTGGATATTGCCGGTCTGGTGAAAGGCGCCAGCAAAGGCGAAGGGTTAGGAAACAAATTCTTAGCCAATATTCGTGAGACAGACGCTATCTTACACGTACTCCGCTGCTTTGACGATGAGAATGTAACTCACGTGGACGGAAGTGTAGATCCTGTACGCGATAAAGAAATCATCGATACCGAACTTCAGCTGAAAGATTTGGAAACCATTGAAAGCCGTATCCAAAAAGTGCAGAAACAGGCACAGACCGGAGGTGACAAGGCGGCTAAACAAACATACGAAGTGCTTGTCAGATACAAAGAAGCATTGGAGCAGGGCAAGTCTGCCCGCACCGTACAATTTGAAAGCAAAGACGAACAAAAAATTGCCAAAGAATTGTTCCTGCTGACTTCCAAGCCGGTGATGTATGTGTGCAATGTGGACGAAGCAAGCGCAGTCAACGGTAACAAATATGTTGAAATGGTGCGCGAGGCCGTCAAAGAAGAGAACGCGGAAATCCTAGTGGTAGCTGCCAAAACAGAAGCCGACATTGCAGAACTGGAAACATACGAAGACCGTCAGATGTTCCTTCAGGAAGCAGGTTTGGAAGAATCGGGTGTTAACCGTTTGATTAAAGCAGCTTACAAACTGTTGGATCTGGAAACATTCATCACAGCCGGAGAAATGGAAGTAAAAGCATGGACTTACCGCAAAGGCTGGAAAGCTCCCCAATGTGCCGGAGTCATCCATACCGACTTTGAAAAAGGCTTTATCCGTGCCGAAGTCATCAAATACGAAGACTATATTCAATATGGTTCGGAAGCGGCCGTCAAGGAAGCCGGAAAGATGGGCATTGAAGGCAAGGAATATGTGGTACAGGATGGCGACATCATGCACTTCCGCTTCAATGTATAAAACAAACGATTAATATGAATAAATTTCTTATCATAGGAACCGGCGGCGTGGGAGGTAGCATCGCCGGTTTTCTTGCTTTAGCAGGAAAGGACGTAACGTGCATTGCCCGTGGCAAACACCTGGAAGCCATCCGCGAAAAAGGACTTCACCTGAAGTCGGATTTAAAAGGCGAACATTATCTTCCCGTAAAAGCCTGCACAGCCGAAGAATATAACGAACAGGCAGATGTCATTTTCGTTTGTGTAAAAGGATATTCCATCAACTCCATTCAGGATGTTCTGGAACGCGCCTCGCATCAAGACACCTTGGTAATCCCCATCTTGAATGTTTACGGAACCGGTCCCCGCATCGGCCGACTTGTTCCACGTGTAACGGTACTCGACGGTTGCATATACATTGTCGGTTTCGTGTCCGGCACAGGCGAAATCACGCAAATGGGCAAAATATTCCGCCTTGTTTTCGGAGCACGCCCCGAACAAGAAATAGCTCCCGAACGACTGGAAGCCGTTGCTAATGCACTGAGAGATGCAGGCATCAAGGCAGACATTTCGGAAGACATCAACCGCGACACCTTCATCAAATGGTCTTTCATCTCCGCCATGGCATGCACAGGAGCTTATCACAATGTCCCGATGGGCGCATTGCAGCATCCCGGCGAAGAACGCGACACCTTCATCGGCCTGTCTCGCGAAAGCAGCGAAATGGGACGTTGCATGGGCATCATATTCCCCGAAGACCCGATAGAATACAACCTGAAAATCATTGATAAGCTAGACCCCCAAAGCACTGCCTCTATGCAAAAGGACATTGCCAAAGGCCATGAATCGGAAATACAGGGAATGCTGTTCGATATGATTGAACTGGGCGAGAAACTGAAAGTAAACATGCCCACTTATCGCAAAGTAGAAAAGAAATTCAATAGTTGTCATTCATAAACCCCAAGATTATGCATCAATTACTCCATATCGTGTGGAATCCCGAGATAGAAGCTTTCTCCATCTTCGGCATCACCATCCGTTACTACTCCATCCTGTTTGTCACAGGGTTGATTCTGGCCTATTGGGTCATCTCCAAACTGTATAAAGACCAAAAGATTCCGTATGAGAAATTTGACTCCCTCTTTATTTACTGCCTGCTGGGTATCGTTGTAGGCGCACGGTTGGGGCATTGCCTGTTTTATGAACCGAGCTATTGGCTTTCCCACCCTCTCGAAATGATTCTTCCCGTCAAGTTTACAGACGGAGGCATCAAATGGACAGGCTATCAAGGTTTAGCGAGCCACGGAGGAACCATCGGATTGCTACTTTCCCTTTGGTTTTATGCCCGCAAAATGAAATTAAACTACCTTTCGGTACTCGACAACATTGCCATTGCCACCCCTATCGCCGCTTGTTTTATCCGTTTGGGCAACTTGATGAATGGCGAGATAGTCGGCAAACTGAGTAATGTGCCCTGGGCGTTCATTTTCCCCCGCGAAGGAATGGAACCGCGCCATCCGGCACAACTCTATGAAGCCATAGCCTATCTCATCATCTTCGTCATAGGACTGTCTTTATACAAGAAATACAAAACCTCCCTCCTTCCGGGGTTCTATTTCGGCTACTGCCTCACCACCATCTTCGTTTTCCGCTTCTTTGTAGAGTTCATCAAAGCCAGCCAAGAGGCATACGAAGACAGCATGATGCTCAATATGGGGCAATGGCTCAGCATTCCGTTTATCCTTATCGGAGCACATTTTATGTATCACTCTTTCAAGCCGGCTAAAAACAAATGAAACATATCATAGACATTGACACCTGGGAACGTCGGGACAACTACAATTTCTTCCGCACTTTCCACAACTCATGGATATCCATTACCAGCGAAGTAGAGTGCGGCGAGGCCCTTGCTGCGGCAAAAGCTCCGGACGTTCTTTTTTCCTGTATTATCTCTATGCCATACTCCGGGCCGCCAACGAGGTGAAGGAATTCCGTTTCCGCACGGACAAAAAACGGACAAGTAGTCTATCATGACCAGGTGGACATCATCTCACCCATCGCCGTCCCCGGCAAGACTTTCTACACCGTGCGCATCCCTTACCACGAGGATTTTGAGCGTTTTTTATGCCGAAGCATACCACATCGTCCATCATATTCCCGAAGACGGCGACCCGTATGGAGCCGAAAAAGTGATTGCAGAGCAAGGTGATTTTGACATCATCCAACTGAGCGCCACGCCTCAGCTTTATTTCACTTCGCTCACCTACACGCAGATGGCTCCCGACCATCCACTGGACTATCCGCTGATGAATGCCGGCAAAGTAGTGCCACGCGAAGGAAGATTGGTTATGCCCATTGCTTTCACCGTAAGCCATGCTTTTGTAGATGGAGCGCACATAGGGCAACTCTTTCAAAAAATAGAAATGATACTGAAAGAATTGGCTCAATAAATAGAGGCTAAAAAGTACGAACATTTATTTGTAAAAGCAGCGGAAAGAGCGTATCTTTGTTTACACTAGTTCAAAGTGGACTCATAAATAAACTGAATTATGGAATATGTATCATCAGACATGAAGTTGTTGCCATACGGCATGATGAATTTCGAAGATATTCGTCTTGACAACTATTATTACGTGGACAAGACTTCGTTTATCCCTTTAATAGAACGTTCGGACCGGTATTTCTTCTTTATCCGTCCACGACGTTTCGGCAAGAGTCTGACACTGAATATGCTGCAACACTATTATGATGTGCGTACCCGTGACAAGTTTGATGCCCTGTTTGGCGACCTCTACATAGGGAAGCATCCCACAGATGACCGCAATAGTTACTTGGTGCTGTATCTCAACTTTTCCGGCATTACCGGCGAATTGCACAATTACCGCAGCGGACTGGACGCGCATTGTGGCATTACTTTTGAAAACTTCTGCAAAATATACGCTGAATATCTGCCGCAAGATACATTAGAAGGCTTGTGTGCGGCAAAGGGAGCTGTTGAACAGTTGGACTTTCTCTATCAGGTATGCGAACGTGCAGGCCAGAAGATATATCTCTTCATTGATGAGTATGACCACTTCACAAATGCCATCCTCTCCGATGCCGACAGCCTGCGCCGATATACCGAAGAGACGCACAAAGAAGGTTATCTGCGCGCCTTTTTTTTAACAAGGTAAAAGCCGGGACTATTCCAGTATCAAGCGTTGCTTTATCACCGGTGTAAGCCCCGTGACGATGGACGACCTGACCAGTGGCTTCAACATCGGTACCAACTACTCTCTCTCATCGAAATTTAACCAAATGATGGGGTTCACCGAAGCCGAGGTACGCGAAATGCTGGCTTATTATTCTACCAAAATCTCTTTCAATCATACCATCGATGAGTTGATAGGACTGATGAAACCGTGGTATGACAACTACTGCTTTGCACAGGAGTGCTATGGAGAAACGACGCTATACAATTCCAATATGGTGCTTTATTTTGTCAAAAACTATATAGACAATAATGGCAGAGTACCGAGAAATATGATAGAAAGCAATATTCGCATCGATTACGAAAAATTGCGTATGCTCATCCGCAAGGACAAGGAGTTTGCGCACGATGCCTCCGCCATACAGACCTTAGTGAGCCAAGGTTACATTACCGGCGAGTTAAAAGAAAGCTTCCCGACTGCCAACATCGTGGATTCCGACAATTTCGTGAGTCTGCTCTATTATTTCGGTATGCTTACTATCAGCGGAATGTATAAGGGAAAGACCAAACTTACTATTCCCAACCAGGTGGTGCAGGAGCAGCTCTACACCTATCTGCTGAACACGTACAATGAAGCCGACCTCAGCTTCAGCAACCATGAGAAAGACGAGCTTGCTTCGGCTTTAGCCTACGACGGGGCATGGCAATCTTACTTCGGCTATATAGCGGACTGTTTGAAGCGTTATGCCTCGCAACGCGACAAGCAGAAAGGCGAGTTTTTCGTACATGGTTCACTCTTGCCATGACAGCTCAAAACCGCTTCTACCGTCCCATCTCCGAGGCCGACACACAAGCCGGATATGCTGACATTTTCCTGTGCCCGTTGCTGGATATCTATCCGGATATGCAACACAGCTACATCATCGAATTGAAGTATGCCAAGTACAAGGATCCCGAAGACCGTGTGAAGGAACTTCGGAAAGAGGGTATTGCCCAAGCCAATCGGTATGCAGATACCGATACGGTGCAAAATGCCGTGGGCAGCACGCAGCTACACAAGATTGTTGTGGTGTATAAAGGAATGGAAATGAGGGTATGCGAGGAAATATAATTCTCTCTGCAATATTTATAAAGCAAACATTGATATCAAGGCACACGAAAACAAAGATAGCTTTTTATGGACTGTGAAGATATAATGAACGCGAAATGAATCAATCCAATAGAAATGGACCAATAGATGCTTAAAGTATATAGTTACGTTTTAGAAAAAGCCGGACGGCAGAATGCTTTTTTTACACGTACTCACGTGCGAGACTACGGGTCAGTAGATTTTTAGTGGGAACAACCATACAGCTTAGCAATGCGGAAAAGAAAGAACTTCTTTAGCTCTGAACAGTTTGATTTTAGCATTGAAAGATTCTGGCGCAGTAGAAATTACATGGGGACACTTTTCGGACAAGATTTGATTAGTTTCCTCCCACTCCTGACAAACGTTTTTTGTTCCCTCGACTTTGGCATAGCCTTAAAACATAGAATTGTCCTCTTATTTTTGCCGGTGAGCCAGTTTTACACGTACGTACGCATGTCTTACACTGGTATAGGTTTACACCTAAAAAGAGGCATAAAAAAAGAAATATTATGTCTAAATTTCATCGTAAGACTTATTCTGAGAGCTTCAAATTAGAAGTTCTCAGAGATTATTATGTAAGTGGTTTGTCAATGAATTCTACTGCGAAAAAATGGGGGCTAACGAGTAATACTTATATTAGCCGTTGGCAGAAGTGCTATCCTATTGATTCGGAATTACTATCTTTATCTTCCGAACCAATATCACAAGGTCAAATGAAGAATGATCCTAAATCAAGAGAACAAATTCTGGAGGAAGAGAATTTGCGTCTTAAAAAGCTTTGGAAACGGAGAAATTGCGTTCCCGCGCCTTTCAGCAATTGATTGAGCTGACTGAAAAAGAAGAGGGGATTTCCATCTTAAAAAAAGATGGTGCCAGGCAGTGACAGGCCTTCGCAAAGAGTTTCCCCGCATCAGCGTGAAAACTCTTTGCGGACTGTTTGGCATGACTCCCCAGGCCTATTACAAAAAAAGAAGACGCTTGTTTCACGCAGACAGATACAAGACACCATGCTTTCCTTTGTCCAATATTACCGTTCCAAGGACCCCGGAATCGGTGGTCTGAAGCTCTATAACGAACTCTGTTCTGTTTATGGCAGTGGGTTGATTGGCGGTCGGGATGCCTTTCTCAACCTGCTTCGTTCCCGTCATCTCATGCTGCCTCCCAAAAAGCCGCGGCATACGACGGATTCCAACCATCTGTACAAGAAATATCCGAATCTGACAAAAGGCATAACGGCACAATACCCGAACCATATTTGGGTGAGCGATATCACTTATATCTGGATTGAAGGAGGGGTATGTTACCTACATCTCATTACGGACGCATATTCGCATGCCGTCCTGGGATGGATACTCGCCCCCGGACTCCAGGCCGATTATACGATACAGGCACTTGAACAGGCAATATCGGAAAGCGGCGGAGGCAACCTCTGCGGTACAATCCACCACTCTGACCGTGGTTCCCAGTACGCCTGTGATGCCTATGTCAATGTCCTAACCGGACATCACATACGCATAAGCATGACTGAAAGCTACAAGCCGACCGACAATGCGGTAGCCGAACGGATGAACGGGATATTGAAATGTGAATGGATATATGGCATGTCCCTGTTCAAGGATGAGGATGAGGCAAGACAGCAGATTGCCCGGATGATAGACTTCTATAACAACGGAAGACCGCATATGAGTATCGGAATGAAGAAACCGATGGATGTATACTATGGAGAGGTGCCGGGAAAGTGTATGTGGAAAAAAGAAGGGAAAAAGAGGGCGGATGACAAATAAATGGTATATTTGTAACACCGAGAACTGGAGACATGACGGTTTATGCCATTGACTTTTACCGAGAACTGAAAACAATTAGGATTGTCCATTGTTTTCGTGTATAACAACTTAGTTAGTTGGAAAAAGCGAAAATAGACAACCTGTTTAGTAAGGAGTAACTAAAAATAACAACGTATTTAGTAACCAGCCTCGAAAAGTAACAACCATTTTCAGTATAAGTCACGTGCAGGCTCATGCGTACGTACGTGTAGCTCGATACGTATATACGTGTGACCTGATGCGTATATACGTGTAGGCTGATGCCACCGTATGTATAGCCCGATGCGTACGTACACACTTTACAATTGAATTCAAAATGTGGATAATACTGTCGTTTCGTTCGTAGGGGCAGGGTTCACCTGCCCGAAAATACAAAGTAAACTGTTTTCGGGCGAGCGAACCTCGCCCCTACAGCTGACGATGGGATAGGTCGGTTTAGTTTTGGCACACTCCCATGCTGCAAAAAAGACCTTGATGTTTTCCAAAAAGACCTTGATGTTTCTTAAAACATCACCATCTTTTTTAAAAAGCCCGGTATGTTTTTATGTAAGGGAAGATGGAACCACCCTCACTAAGTCGGTCATTTCTCCTTTTCCGTTCATCCTTACATATTAGCCAAAACGCATTATCAATCAATCGTTTAACACTGACAGAACATCCCCTCATTCCCCTTTCAGCCGTGCTTTCCAAGCTACTTTTAAACCAGCCTTCAGCATTTGTCCCGCCGGAAGAAGTTTTACAGATGAAAGGAGGCTGAAAAGACGATACGACATGTCCATTCACTACCAAAGCTCCCACCGGCAGGACATTTCAACGGTAGATGAAAGGAGGAAGGAAGAAACAATATTTCCTTCCTCCGCTACTATGATATCTGCCGGCTTCTCATCAAATATTCGCCGTCGAGTCCTTCAGATTCCACTTCACACGATAAACCTTTACCCTTGGGATTGTGTCTAAAACACTGATAATGCTGTCATTTTGTTAGTAGGGGCGAGATTCGCTCGCCCAAAATAGCTTGTTTGTGTATTACTCCCAAGATCGTGACCGTTGGTTCGGACAGGCAAACCCTGCCCTACAGTTGATGATTTGATAGATCGGGTTAGCTTTGATACATCCCTATCAGACTGCGACAAAGACTTTTTAAATAATGCCTATATAATCTCAAAGCTTCCCTCCAAACGGATATCCGCCGATGAAGCCCCCAACCATTACTTTTGAAACTTCCCGGCTCTACACAAAAAGTTCATATTCTTATCCCAAAGCCCTAAATCCTGCGGACGAAGTTTAAAACGAACGATTTTTTCCTCTCCCGGCTCCAAAGAAATACGCTCAAACCCACGCAACACTTTTGTGTAAGTCGTAACACTGCTCACCTCATCACGCAAATAAAGTTGTACCACTTCATCTCCTTTTACCTTTCCCGTATTCTTCACTCTGCAACTTATATTTACTTCACCCTGTACCCCTTGTTCCTTGGGAGTTATTTGCAAATCACTATAAACAAAAGAAGTATAGCTCAAACCATATCCGAAAGGATAAAGTGCACCATAAAACCAAGTACTTGCAGGGACATCCGATCCCGGTTTAAAAGGAAAGGCAAATGGTATTTGTCCTACTGATTTCGGAAAGTCACAGCCAGTCTTCCACCCGGATTGTAATCTCCAAACAAAGCCTCAGCACTGCCTGCCCGCAAAACTCACCGGGAAACCAGGCATGTAATATCGCCGGAACATTAGCCGCTGCATAATTAATGGTTGCCGCACGACCGTCAAGCAACACCAACACTACCGGCGTGCCTGTGCCCATCACAGCTTTCAACAACTCTTCCTGACGGCCAGGCAGCTCCAAACCGGTGCGAGAACGGTCTTCCCTTACCGTCAGTTCATTACCGCCCAGCACCATAATGGCAACTTCTGCATTTTGCGCAGCGGCAACCGCCTCATCCATCAGCCTGCTTTCTTCTTCCGTCTTCGGGAAATCAAGAATTTCACTTTCCGGGAAATGCGGGTCTATAATATCACAACCTTTCCGATAAACCACCTCTGCATCGGGAAGCATTTCCTTTATTCCCTGAAAAACTGTCTTTATCGGTGCATTGGCAGGTCCGTAACGGCAGATAAGTTGCTTCTTCTCTTCGGCATTCGGACCGATAACAGCCACCTTCCGAATCGATTTGGATAAAGGCAGCATCTCTTTCTCATTCTTAAGCAAGACCAATGACTGACGCGCTGCATCGAGTGCCACCGCCTGATGTTCTTTGCTATGTACTATCTTCTCGGCCAGTTTTCCATCACCGCGATACGGGTTGTCGAATAATCCCAGCCAAAACTTCACCCGAAGAACCTCCGCCACACGCTTGTCCACCGTATCAAAAGAAATCTTTCCATCGGCAATTGCCTTGCGCAAAGGAATTATAAACTCGTCGGGAGCGGTAAAATTAGTACGCACATTCAAACCGGCATTGACACACTGCGCAATACCGTCTTCGTATGTATCAGCCACCTTATGTTTGCCTGCAACAAACTCCACCGCCTCACTGTCAGAAACCACATACCCCTTGAATCCCCATTCCTGACGCAAGATTTCGGTCAGGAAATGATAGCTTCCGCTAATCGGTTCGCCATCATAATCATTATAAGAGCTCATCACGCCCAAAGCCCCTGCATCTTGGAAAGCTACCCGGAAAGGCTCCAGATAGAGCGTTCTCATTTCACGCGGTGCTACATGGGGATCGGTACGCGTTTGCCCATCGCGTCCGCCCACAGGAATACTGTAAACAGCAAAATGTTTGGGAGTGGCAACCAAAATTATGCTTTTGAAGGGTAGTTACCATTTGTTTACCTAGTTGTCCCACCAGATAAGGATCTTCACCATACGTTTCCACACAACGTCCCCAGCGGGGATCTTGCGAAATATCCAAAATGGGAGAATAAATATTGGTATAGCCCAAAGCATCTGCTTCACGTGCCTCCACTTCGGCAATACGCGCAATCAGTTCTTTGTTCCAAGTGGCACCTTGTCCACACTGGGCAGGGAAATAAGTGGCACGGTCGTGACACAAACCACGTATACCCTCGTTTGTAAAGTCAACCGGAATACCCAACGAGTTTCTTCAATAAACCACCGCTGGATAGCATGCTTCGTATCTACATGCCTGGTGTAGGGAAAGGCATACTCTGAACGAAACTTGCCGAGACCGTTATGCTCTTCATCAATATTTCCAATGCCGTCTTTCCATATTTTCAGTTTTCCAGTTTTTCTTGAGGCAACGCATCTTTCAAAATACGCCCCGAACCGTAAAGCGTGGCCATCTGACAGGTTTTCTCATCAAGAGTCATTTGACTCAACAAATCCTGCACACGGTCTTCCAACGGAGCCTTGGGATCTTCATAAATATCCATCACTCCATTCTTATTAAAGTCAATCCAGCCTTTATGGTAAATACTTTTTTGAGGGGATGCCGCACTCATCTGAGAGTGAGTACATAAAGCCAACAAGCCTAATAATACAATCTGGTTTTCATAAGTAAATATTCTTTCGTTGTTCGATATGCGTGTTTTATTTTCAGTAACCAATCACTTATCTGCCCCCAACCATGTCCATTTATGCCAAATACCTTCCAACGGTCCTTGCTTGTGACTCTTCAACCACCATTTACAGAAACAGACCTGCAACAAGAAGAGCACAAACCCGATTATCAGACTAAGCGCATAGCCACAGTAAGGAGCGAGATACAGTCCGAACGGGAAATAAATGACAGCACCGGCAATAGACTGTCCGATATAATTGCTCAGACTCATTTTTCCATAAAAGCGAAGATTGGATACAAACTTCTTGAAGCCTTCCTTTTGATAAAGCAACACAAAAGATGCAACCAACACTACCGTGAATGCAAACTTCTGCCACATATCGAAAGCCGTCCCTACTGTTCCCCGAACAAGTAAGCTGTCACTTGCCATCACCAACTCTTTCAATTGGAACAACGGAGCAAATGCGATGGCAGAAATAATAAGTGCCTTCACCCAGAAACGTGTATTGGTTTCGGAAGAAACAAAAAGCTGCTTACGGCCGATATACAGTCCCATCAGGAACAAACCGGCAGTCTGCCAGAAACGTCCGGCACCCAATGCCCAATACAAACTCGCTTTTTGACCGTAAGTGATGTTCTTCCACAAGAACTCTCCCAAATTCCCCTCTTTCGTATAAGCCGCCACTTCCTGATACATTGCTCCTACCCCCAAATCGGGCAACGTATGCGACGGGTCGTACAAACTTACTATATAATGATACCATTCAACAGGTTGCAGTAAAAATACAATAGCTGTAACAAGAATGGCACAATCACTCCATTTACGCACCACAAATAATACGACACCCACTACAACAAACAATAATAGGACATCTCCTGCCGGGAAAAAAGCAGCATTGACAGTAGCAAAAACAGCTAATAAGACAAGACGCCAAAGAAAACGATAGCCAAAATCCTTCCCTTTCCGTTGCTGATTAGCCGACTGAATATAGAATGTAAATCCGAACAGCAAAGACAAAAATAGCATAAGCTTCCCGGCAAACAGAGAAAAAGTAATGTTAAAGACTCCGTCATTCAGAATATTCAACCAGCCGGGATCACCTGTAGGATAAACCGGAAAGATAAAGTGTTCCAAGTTATGTACCAAGAGAATTGCCATCACAGCAAATCCCCGCAAAGCATCTACCACTTCGATACGTGGCAGTTTTTCTGATAATTGTTTTTCCATGAAATAGATATTGTTAATAAATAGATACAAGCAACAGATCCTCCACTTCGTTCAGAATGACAAAGTAATAGACCATTTTAGTCTTGACGCATTCCTTTTTCCCAATTGAGTGCAAAGATAACCTTCTTTTTCCAACTATTCATTCGCATAGATCAAATTCTTTCGAATGCATCTGCCTCATCCTGAACGAAGAAGAAACATACAGTCCGACAGTATGTAAAATTTAACTATTTACTCTTCCGCCCAAACTATTATTTTTCTACATTTGTTATCATTGAAACTTTAAATACGAAAGACATGAAAGCAAATCCTGTATTTAGTTTGTACATCCCTACCAAATTGATATTCGGTTGTGGGGAAATCAATAAGTTATCAAGTGAAAAAACTACCGGGAAAGAAAGCATTGGTTGTTATTTCTGCCGGAACTTCCATGCGGAAATATGGATATCTGCAAAAAGTACTCGCCCAACTGAGACTGAATCATGTAGAAACGGTAGTTTACGATAAAATACTTCCCAACCCCATCAAAGAACATGTAATGGAAGCAGCCGCCATCTGTCGCGAAGAAAGATGTGACTTTGTGGTCGGACTGGGAGGGGGAAGTTCTATCGATTCCGCCAAAAGCATTGCTGTAATGGCATGCAATGACGGTGATTATTGGGATTACGTTTCAGGAGGAACAGGTAAAGGACGTCCCATCAGCAAAGCTCTGCCTATTATAGCCATTCCCACAACAGCGGGCACAGGTACTGAAATGGACCCATGGACAGTAATCACTCATGAAACGGCACAGGAGAAAATAGCTTCGGCTGTCCCCTCACCTATCCTACCCTTTCCATTGTAGACCCTGAATTAATGGTATCCATCCCGCCCGAACTTACCGCTTTTCAAGGATTTGATGCCTTTTTTCCATGCTGCCGAGGGTTTCATTGCCAATTGTGCAACCCCTATCAGCGACCTATATGCATTGGAAGCTATCCGCTTATTATATAAATACCTGCCGGTAGCCATAGCCGACGGACAAAATCTAAAAGCACGCGCCAAAGTTGCCTGGGCGAGTACACTCGCCGGAATGGTAGAATCTACCTCCAGTTGTACTTCCGAACATTCACTGGAACATGCCATGAGTGCCTACTATCCGCAACTTCCCCATGGAGCCGGATTAATAGCACTTTCCGAAGCTTAT
>ENA-OQAJ01000413-OQAJ01000413.1-human-gut-metagenome-genome-assembly--contig:-NODE-413-length-13512-cov-7.927456_pt1 | contig 13512 bp, 19 predicted proteins | sample MGYA00242736_ERZ504529 | MGnify/ENA primary metagenome ERZ504529 (study PRJEB26092, sample SAMD00036275) | human gut metagenome | host: Homo sapiens | study: EMG produced TPA metagenomics assembly of...
GGGCAAAAGCCCCTCGCACTCTGCGACCGCTGCCCCTGCTTCGGTTCGCTGTTTCCGCCACTGGCGGCGCTCACCTTTGCAGCATCCAGTATTATCTGCGCTTTTGGCTTGGCATCTGCCGCACCTCACTCGCCGTATCGGCACTTAGAATTATGCGGTATTGCCTTATATTTTGTGTGGATTATGCGGGAACAAAAAACAGATTTTCAGGATTCTGTCTCTTTTTCTCTTTTGTTTACCTCTCTCTCGCTGGCTTCCACCATCGAGATCACGTTCAGCAGCACCAGCCGCACCACAGCGGGGTGCAGGCAGCTGTTGTTGATGGCGTTGATGACGGATTTTTGGAGCTCTTCAATTTTTGCGGTTGTGGTCATTTCATCACCCTTTCTGCCATCGGGGAGCCGGAATATTCCGGGCGTGGATAGCTTGTATCTTCGGTTCGCGTGCCGCCGCAGGCTGCCAGCGTAAGCGGGATGACCAATGCAAGCACCAACAGCAAAGCCAACGTGGCCAAAATCTGCATGAATTTCTGCATTAAATCTCCCTCCCGTTCACGCTCAAAGAACCGCATTCAATTCTGCCGGGGATTTCAAACTTGCTGGCATTGCAGTGGATGACCTTATCTACCTGGTCAATGGCAATGCCCACAAACTCGCTGGTGGCCCCGCCGGTGGAATAATCAAAGCTGGGGTCGCCGGTGGAGAACCAGCCTAAAAACGTGTAGCGGGAGTTATCACCAATATAAGATTTGCCGTACCGGCTGCTTAACACACCGGTCAGGTTGTTTTCCCAGTACCAGCGGATGCGCCCCGTGTCAATGTCCACACGAGTGCCAGCATCTTTGCCCATACGAATCCAGGCATTGTCCAGGTCATAAGTGGTTGTGCGCGCCTTATTGTGAATCTGCCCGGTCGTAATGTTTCCGCCGTTGATGATTGTCTTGTCCTGGTTCCAGGTACTCAAATCCGAGAATGTCACCACACCGGATAGGTTGATCTGTGCGCTGGTGATCTCTGTTCCGCCTGCCGTCAGCTTGATGGTGCTGGAAGTTCCGCTGGTGGAAGCCGTCAACTTAATTTCACTCACCGTCTGCTTGATCTCGGTTTTGGTTTCGTTGGCGGTCAGATAGTCGCCGGTGCTGGCCGTCCAGGCAGTGGGGGCGTTGCCCATCTGCACCATGGGGTGCATGATGGTCAGATCGTTGGTAACGGTGGCGTTATCGTCGGCTGTGCTTACAAACAGACCGTCTGCATAGCCGTCCGCGGTCGCCGTGAACGCCGCCCAGCGCAGCTTCCAGCCGTTATCCAGCGCAATGTCCTGCTTCGCGTTTTTTGAATGCGTTGCCGTAATAACTTTTTGTGCCGCTGCTGCTCTTGGTCTCGAACTGTAAAAACAGGCTATCCGTGCCGGAGTTGAGCTTGTACAGTACGCTGGCGCAGTAGGTCATGCCCTTGGCAATCACCAGCGTTTTGTCCGCACCAAAGTGGAAGCGGGTGTTCTGCGCCCTATTGGTCACTCGGACGGATTCACCGCTGATCGTGTATGTTCCTTTTTTTCTCAGGTCATTGCCGCCTGCATCCAGGGTCGCATTGTTCCAGTCGTCGGTGCCCGCAATAATATTGTTGCGCCGGCGATCCGCTGCGTTACCGTCTGGGTAATGCTGTCGGCTTTCTGGTCAATCGCGGATACTGATTCTTTAACGGTTTTGAATTCCCGCTTTGTGCTGTCCAAATCGTTGGAAATGGTCGTGGTGGTTTCTTCCAGGCTGCTGACTTTGGTGTTGATGCTATCCGCCTTTTGGCTGATGCTGGAAACATCCGCTTTCAGGCTGTTCACCGTTGCGGTAGTGGCGTAATCCTGCAATTTGCTGTCAACGGCATCGTTGGCGGCGCTGGTGGCGGTATCCTTTACCGTCTCTGTTACAGATTCCGTCACCGACTTTGTGACCTCGGTCTTGATCTCATCCGCCGATTGGGAGATCAGGCTTTTGGCGCTTTTCTCTGTTATGTAGTCCCCGCTACTAGCTGTCCACGCGGTCGGCGCATTGCCGTATTGCAGCATGGGGTGCAATGCCATGTACTTGTTTGTAACCGAACCCGACCGCAGACCAAGGCTAACGCCGGTCAAAATATAGTTGTCCTTCGGCGTCCATGTGCCATACCGTAACACCCAACCGTCCGATTGCTCAATTTTGATTTGGTCAGCAGGCTTTATGCTGGTGTAATATCTGCTGCCGTTAGCGTGCGAATAATTGATGTCCAGATAAAAAGCGTCCTTGCCCGAAACTTGCTTGTACATAACGGATATGCACAGCGTTACACCATTGACAATGCGCGTGCTAGTAGTGTTAAAATCAAATCTTTTAAGGCTATTGGAATTTGTTACCGTTGCACTGCCATCATCATTGTATTCAACAGTGCCACTGCCTTGGAGAACAGCGTTCTTGAAGCTCTCACTGCCCAGGATCAGGTTGCCGCCGCCGGTGATTTTGGTGTCTTTTTTCACCTCAGAGGAAAGCCCGTCTACCGTTGCTTTCAGGTCGGTGTACTTTCCGGTCAGGTCGCTGGCCTTTACTTCCAGGCCGTCCACGCTGGTCTTGATCTCCAGCATCTTGCCAGTCAGGTTCTTGTAGCTCTGGCTGTTCACGGCGCTGGAACTTTCCCGGCTGGCGCTGCCCACGCTCTCAAAGCTGGCTTTGCCGGAGGAGATTGTGGCGCTCATCAGGTAGGTGTCGAACTCCCGCCCGCGTGCGTCCTTAACGTGCACGATCTGCCCGCAGGCAAGGCCGGAACTGCTGGGCACCGATACTTTGCAGGGGGTATAGGTCACGTTTTTCAGCACGTTGTAAAGGTTTTGGACAACGGTTTTCAGGTTGGCTTCGGTGCCAGTTGTCAGCAGCAGATTACCTTGCACTGCATAAGTGTTGGTGGCGGTGGTGCTGTCGGGGTAGATGACCCCCACGTCCCTGTCCGACTGCCGGATCTGGACTTTCTCAATGGCCTTGACGGTGTAGTCCTCGTAGCTCAAACTGTCGGCATAATAGGCGGTGCTGTTGCTGGCACCGTCCGGGGTGATTTTGGCCGTGCTGCGCTTGTCGCTGTAGGTCAAAAATTGCAGCTTGCCGTCCGCGTTCATGTGGGCATAGCAGCCTGCCGCTTCCGCCGCCCAGGAGATAATCTGTCGGCAGGTCAGGTCGTCCGCGTAGAACGCCTGCACGCTGTAGCTGCCGTTGATGGGCAGGCTGCTGCTGGCAAGCGCGACCCCTGCCCGCTGGCAGGCCAGCTGTACCAGCTGCCAGATAGTTTTGGGGAACTGCGCCTGATTGGCGTGCAGCCAGCCGGAGAAGTCCGCATCCAGCTTGGACATGGTGTCGTAGGCCGTGACCTTGTAGCTGTTGCGCTTGGTGCGGGTGGGCTTTTCAGCATAGAAAAACGCCCACTTGGTGCGGTTCCCGGCATCGTCCTGCCGGTAGTAGGTCAGGGCATCCCCGGCGGTAATTTGCAGGCTGCCGCCCGGGTCCGCCCAGATTTCGGCTTCAATGTAGTCCGAAAACGCAGAGCCGATGGTAAATTCCTGCCCGGAGTTCACCGCAGTGTGCAGGGTCAGGCTCTTCACCGCGCTGCCGGGGGAGCCGCCCTTTAATTCGGTGCCGCTTGGGAAAGTGAGAATTGGTTGGAGCAAATATACACCTCCTTTGGTTTTAGTTAGGAGGTAGGAGTGAGGAGTTCATGGTGTGCGCGTGCGCGCACGGGTTGAAAATTGGGCCGCAATCCCGTAGGAGCGCACATTGTGCGCCCGTCGCCTTGCGGTAAATCCTGTTATGGCGTCATCTACCGCAAAGCCCCGGAACGGTCAAGACCGTTCCCTACAGAACGAAACCTAAAGGCTGCATTAACTCCTAACTCCTACTTCCTACCTCCTAACTCTCAATCAGCATTCAATAATGTTAAACTTAAGGTTCTTCCACTGTTTTGTCTTGGCATTGTGCCAGGCGATGCCGTATTTGCTGCAGTAGCAGGTGGTGGTTTCTGTCTCGGTGGAAGAGCCGGCTTTGGGATGGGTGAACTGAAACGTTGCCTTGCCTGCAAACAGCCCGATGGTGTACTTGTATTCGTCATCCGTCAGGCAGCTGTAGGCGATGGGCCAGGTGGCAACCTTTTCCCGCACCACTTCGCGGTGCATGTACCCGGCTTCGTCGCGCCCGGAATCGCTGGAATCCAGGTCGGAATAGCTCGGTTCGATGTCGCGGTCCGGTGCGTACAGGGATTTGCCATCGATCTGGAACAGATTGGTCAGGGTCACGTCACACACCTCCTGTGGCAATGGCCTGTTTGCGCTGCCAGCGCTGTACGGCGCGGCCTACGTCCTCGTCGGTCAGCTCAATGCCGTACACGGCGGAGAGAATCTCCCGCAGCACGGCCACAACGGCTTCAAAGCCCGCCATTTGGCCTGCCTGCAAATCTTCCATGACCTCGGCCACAGCCTGCTTGATGGTGTCCAGCGGAGCTTCTACGTTGGTGCCGTGGCTCTGGTCGCCCAGCACCGCCAAAAAACTCCCGGTTCGCCGGGATGACCGCGCCCTGCGCTAGGTAGGGGATTTGCGGGGCGGTCAGGGTGCTGATATTAAACCCGACATGACCGCCGCCGAATATGTCCGGCAGGTCGAACGACAACCCGTTCAGCGCGTTGATGACCGCATTGATGCCGGTCACAACGGCGGAGATCATCCGGTTGATGAAGCCGATGATGCCATTGACGGCGGTCTTGATGGCGTTCGTCATCTTATCCCAGACGGTGTTGACTGTGTTGCCGATGGCCTGCCAGGCAGCATCCCAGTTGCCGCGGAACACGGCGCTTAAAAAGTCCGTCAGCCCGCGCAGCACAACAACGGCCAGATCGATGGCATCCGCAATAGCCCCAACGGCCACGCCAACAACGTCCGCAATGGCGTTGAATACCTCAGCAAACGCGGGGCCGAACGTGGCGATGATCCACTTGGCCACCGGGGCCAGCAGGTTGTTCCACAGGTCCAGCAGGCAGTTGGCAACGCTTGCCACCAGCAAAAGAATGTCGTCCCACAGGGGTTTGAGGTGGGAGGACCAGAGGGTAGATAAAATCTGCATCAGGTTAGTAAGGATCGGCTGCAAAAACGTTCTGCCACAGGGTGGTAAAAATGCCTTGCAGGTTTTCCAGCGCCAGGGCGGCACTCTGGACAATGGGCTGGCCGTACTCGGCCCAGGTCAGCTGAACGCCGCCCAAAAGATCCTGCCAAACGGTCAGGGCAGTGGTTTTCATCTGCTGCCAGGCTGCATCCCACAGCGCGGCGGCGGGGGCAAGCACAGCCTGTAATGTAGCCCAGAAATTTTGCAGCTGCTGGTTTAATAGAGCCGGCGGACTTAACTGTGGCGGTTCGGCATCTGCGGCTTTGATTGTTGCAGCGCTGCTGCTTTTGCGGGTGGTGGAAGCCGCCGCAGCTCCGGCACTTTCGGCAAGAGAAGCCTGCAGCCGGTCCAGCTCATCAAATTCCGCAACGCTGCGTTTGGCGGCCTTGGCTGCTTTGGTGGTGCCACTGGCAAGTTTGGCCTGGGCTTTGGCGGCTTTGTTGGCGCTGACTGCTGCTGCGGCGGTCTGCTGCTCAAACTTTGCCACCGGCACGGCGGAGAACGCAGCGTTTACACTGCGGCTTATTTTTTCAGGGCAGTGCGCAGGCCGTTCAGCGGCTGCTGCGCGGTGTGGGTAGTGGTTTGTGTAGACAGGGCAACCTGAAGGCTGCCTGCATAGGATTTTGGCAAAAGCATCTACCTCCTTATGAGGACTTAATTGGCCAACAGAAGCTGCAACCGCTGGCGTTCCGCTATCTCTGCCGGATTCAGGCGGGGACGCAGGTCAACCATGGCTTTGTTTTTGCGGTAGTAGTCCTGTTCCCACGGCTGCAATTTTTTGGCCGTGGCGCAGCTTGCTGCGCACCCGCAGCAGGGTAGCCAGCTGGCCGTCCCCAATGCTGTTGAACCAGGCCATAAAGGTCCACCAGTGCAGATAAGGCAGGGCGCGCACTTCGCACCCGGCGGCTTTGTTGATGTCGGCGGCAATCAGCGGGGCGTCCTGTTCCCAGTCCAACAGCGGCGGGGCAGGGGAGCGGGGCAGCGTTTGCCCACAGTTCAAAAAATCTGCCAGCTTCTGCAGGGCCTCCGGATAGTCGCTGCGCGGCAGATCGCCCTCATAAAATAGGGCCAGGGCCACCCGCCAGCGGATGAATTCCGGCTCGCTGGCATCGTTCAACCGATGCAGAATATCCAGAATATCGCGGTAATCCGAATGAATCGGATATGCTTTTCCGCCAACCTCCAGCCGGGTGGGCAGCCGCCAGCTGCTCATACCTGCACCCCGCGCGCGGCGCGCGCTGCCTGGGCCTGCTGCACGGCCAGCGTGGCTTTGGCATCCGCGCACTGGCGGGCACCGGCTTCCAGAATGGGCTGCAATGCCGCAAACAGATTGGTGATGACCCGTTCGCCGTTGCCGGCAACCGCCAGCAGATTGGTGCCGCCCAGCATGGCGTCAAAATCATTGCCGGGGCCAAATACTTCCGCCAGCAGCCCCTTGGCGCGCTGATCCGCCTGGGCCAGCAGCTGTATGGCATCGGTCCCAGTGGGGCTTTGCGCCTGCACCTGCTGTTCCAGCTCTTGCAGCTGATTTTGCAGGGTGCAAAAACGGCTGTAAACATTGGGGTCGCTGGGGTTAAAGCGCAGCACTCCGCCGCCGTGCTCCGGCCCGCCATTGACCGCGTATTCGCGCAGGCCGGTATCAATCGTAAGTTGTTTCATAAAGCCTCCTTTAATGTAACAGAAATCTGTAATCACAATAGCTAAAAAATGGTGAAGCGCTGCTGCACACTTCACGAAGAAAAAAGGTGAACAAGAGAATTTTGGTGTACCCTCTGCCAGGGAAACGCCAAACAAAACTTACAGCGGAAATACCGGAATCCTAGGGTGTATCTGAAAAGTCAAAAATTTAGTCTATTTCTACAAACATAGTGGGATTTTGCCTTAAATCCCGCTTGTGTTTGCGAAATATCCATCTTTTTCTTGTTTTCAAATACACTTTAAGGCAGGTGAACGATATTGGGAAAAGAAATCCTAAACGTAAAACGCAGCCCGGCAGCCGCCGATTTGGGCATTATACAGAACAATAAAAAGATAGCGAAAAACCCATCATTCCAGTATTCTGTAAAATTCTGGACCTTGTGGCTATCATAACGCAATACTGCAGAAATGTCAACAATAAAAATTCAGAAAACCGAAATTGCGATGGAATACCGGTACCGTAATACTCCACAAAAGCCCGCAAACATAAAAACTCTCCGCCGCACAGTGCAATGTTGTGGGCGGAGGGAGAGCCGTGTTTAGAGTGATTTGCTGCGTTAGAGCGCAGCAGCAAAACAAAAATGATGCAGACAAAAGTAAATGAGAGGAGATAAGCAGACCGGAAACATCCGGCACAACACAACAAAAAAGCTCCAGCGCCTTCTACCCTTATGGCGCTGGAGCGAACTTACTTGATTGGAGTCATAGCCTCATACCCGATTGTATTATTTTTCGGACCGTTTGCACATTTTCATGGCAACCTCATCCTTTAACTTTGATCGAATGTTTTTAAACCTGGTTTTCTTTGTTTTGCAAATCGGAAACGGGTTTCATTCGCTGTTGTTCGATGATTTTGCGTTTGCTTGAAATTTCTGATTCCCTTTGGTTCGTTATTTGCTGCCTGGAAACATTTTGCAAGGAAAACGATTCTTGGTGCATCTGTGGAACGGGGAAGTGAACTTCAATAATTTTGTGCAGGGTACCTGAATTTGATGCCAGAGGTTGATTCCTCTTTGCTCTAGTACATCGGAGTTTCTCCTTTTGGGGGGCGGTGCGCTTGCACCAGCCAGATCAGGTGAAGCATTATTTGTTCGGCGGAGTTAGATCTTTCATAACAATCACCGGTGATTCTGGGTTTCTATTTACGCTTTTGCGTACCAGGTTTTGAACCTGTAATTTTCTATTTAGAATCCTGTCGTCAGTTCTTCATCTAATCTATGTAAACGCGGGGAACTTTTTTCTGACGGGATTTCCTGAGCACTGCATTTTAAGCAAGCTACGAACCTTGCATCTTAACTTTTATATCTTTTACAGGTAATGACCTGCGGCTGTTAATGAGGTTCGTTTGCTTTCAGCAGGCCCAGGCCCGCCGGTGATGAATGGGATCTTTGAAATTAGCCATTGGACTTGAGCCTCCTTCCTTACGAATCCTGCCGGCTTTGCCATCTTACTTTCAAGTCCTTCGGTAGCCTCCCGGTCCCTGCTTTCCCGGAGTTCTTCAAGTGTTCCCATTTAGACCTCTTACTGGAAGCCTTTGCGAAATCTGCTTGAAGCTGTCGGGAAAACCGCCGTGCCTTGTTCCGATGCTATTGAAAGTGGCTTTTGCTTGGAGCTTTTAGCTCCTTATCTCCGGCTGTTTTCTTTCTGTGACTATACTATACAATACCCTAAGGAATTTGTCTATTCGCAGATATCCCAAACAAAATATGAATTATTCGTGCATGTTATGGATAGATATTGCCTTGACGAATGTGGTATAATAAATATGTTGGGTGTGCAAAAGCGTGGGCCTGTCGGTTGGCAGGCCCACGCTTTTTAGTTTGTATTAGAGAAAAGAAGCTAAAAGAAGTCAGCCCCAGAAATCATCACAATAAGCATTTAGTAATCAGGCAGCCCCAAACTAATTCACATGCTCTCCGGCACCGTAACCTTGAACATGGTCAGCACGTTGTGGATCACGCTGCGCACGGCCAGGCACAGGGCCATGCGGCACTGGCGAACGGCAGGGTCAGCTTCCAGAATGCGGCAGGCATTGTAGAAGCGGTGGAACGCCGTGGCAATATCGATAACATAACGGGTAATGCGGGCCGGGTCATACTTTTCTGCTGCGGCAGCAATCTCAGCCGGGAAAGCGGAAAGCAGACGCAACAGAGCCTGCTCGCTGGGGTCAGTCAGCAGGCTGGCATCCAGGGCATCGGCACCCTCAAAGGTCACACCGGCGGCTTCCAGCTTTTTCAGCACGGAGCAGATGCGGGCGTGGGCGTACTGGACATAGTAGACCGGATTTTCGCTGTCGTTGCGCACAGCCAGGTCAAGGTCGAAATCCAGAGTGGAGGAGCTTTCGCGCTGGTTGAAGAAGAAACGTGCGGAATCAATGGGCACTTCGTCCAGCAGGTCGTCAGGGTGATGGCCTTGCCGGTACGCTTGCTCATACGCACCGGTTTGCCGTCGCGCATCAGGTTGACCATCTGCATCAGCACAACATCCAACTTGGTGCCGTCCAGGCCAACGGCGTCCATGGCACCCTTCATGCGGGCTACATGGCCGTGATGGTCGGCACCCCAAATGTCGATGGCACGGTCAAAACCGCGCACGGCCAGCTTGTTGTAATGGTAGGCGATGTCGGCGGCAAAATAGGTGGGAATGCCGTTGGCGCGTACCAGAACTTCGTCTTTGGCTTCCTCTTCGCCGTCGGCGTTTTCGTCCTTCTTGCGGTTTACAACGCCGTACTTGGAAGCATACTGGGCGCTGCGGTACATGATGGCACCGTCCTCGGCCTTGTAGCAGGCACCCTTATCCATCAAGATTTTGATGACATCATCCACAGCGCCGCTCTTGTGCAGGTCGCTTTCGTGGAACCAGACATCATAGGTGATGCGGTACTTGCCCAGGTCGCGCTGCAGCCCGGCAATGTTCTTGGGCAGGGCATCGGCAATCAGGGCATCTTTCAGCTCTTCAAAGTCCTTATCGACATAGGAATCGCCGTGAATTTCGGCAAACTCTTTGGCGCGAGCAATAATGTCAGCGCCTGGTAGCATTCTTCCGGCAGGGGAACGGCCTCTTCGCCTTTGTACAGCTGCAGGTAGCGGATGGCCAGGCTCTTGCCGAACTTCTGGATCTGGTTGCCTGCATCGTTGATGTAGAACTCGCGGGTCACATCATAACCGGCCCAGTCCAGGCAGGCAGCCAGGCAGTCGCCCAGAGCACCGCCGCGGGCGTTGCCCATGTGCATGGGGCCGGTAGGGTTGGCGGAAACAAATTCAACGTTGTAGCGCTTGCCTGCACCGCCGTCCGTGCGGCCGTATTCCAGCTCAGTGGCAGCAGCCTGCAGCACGCTGGTAAACCAGTGGGCACCCAGGAACAGGTTGATGAAGCCGGGGCCTGCGATCTCTGCACGGTCGAACAGGCTGCCCTCCAGGTTCAGGTGGTCCACAATGGCCTGTGCAATCTGGCGCGGAGCCTTGTGGAACGCACGGGCACCGGCCATGGCGGCGTTGGATGCAATATCGCCGTTTTTGACATCGGCGGGAATCTCAACAATAAATTCCGGCAGCGGGGCTTCCGGAAGGGAACCGTCCGCCACAGCAGCATTCAGCGCGCCGGTCAGCAGCTCACGCGCCGTATCCAGCGCAGCCTTGCGGGGGTTATAGTATTTGTAATTCACGTTGTACCTCCAGTTTGGAAGTTAGGAGGGAGGAGTTAGGAGTTAGGAGTTTAAGGTGCGGCCTGCGCCGCAATTTTGAAAAACAGCCGCACAGCTGATCGTTAAAATTTGTGCGCGTCAGCGCACACCAAAAACTCCTAACTCCTACTTCCTAACTCCTAACTAAAAATTTATTCAACTTCAGTTTCCTGCTTTTTCAGCGGCTCTACTGTGATAAGCACGGAATTGCGGCTGATTAAGGTTTCGGCGCCGGAATCCAGCGTGTAGCTGAACTGCAGCTCGCCGCCATCCGGCAGCAGGTTGTGCTCAATCACATCAGCGGCCACGCCAAGGCTGATGGAACCGTACCCGGTTTCGTAATGGCACAGGTGGCGGATGCCTTTTTCAATAATCAGCTGGCTGGATGTTTTGCCAAAGCGGGTCATGCTGACCAGCCGGGCATCCTGGCTGACGCGCACCGTGGTGGTACATCCGGCGTAACCGGTGGCTTCGGTTTCAGCGTACACGATGTAGTAGCTGTTGCCGCGCTGCACAAAGTTGCCGCGGGTCATCAGCTCCACGGTGTCGTTTTCGCCGTTCTGCTCCATGGTGCCTTTGATGGTGATGAGATAATTTTCTTCAACAGGTTTTGCCATAATAGTTTAATTCCTTAATACGTTTCAATGGCGATCTGTTCCACCGGGCCGCCCGCTTCGCTGCCCATGAACAGCCGCTCCTGCTTGGCAAAGCGTCCGGGGTATCGCTGACAAAAAAGCGGGTGGTGCCGCCGGTGCTGCGCCCGCTGGAAATCCCAAGGTCATCCAGCGCGGTGGCGGTGGCAATGGCGGTCAGCTTGCCGGGGTCAATCAGCGTTACGCTGTCGCCCACAAAATCGCCGATCATTTTTTCAGCAGCGGGTAGTGGGTGCAGCCAAGGATCAGGGTGTCAATGCCGGAATCCCGCACGGGGGTCAGGTATTCCTCAATCATCAGCTGGGTCACTTTGTCGCCGTTCACATAACCGTTTTCAACCAGCGGTACAAACAGAGGGCAGGCGCGGGCAAAAATCTGAACCCCCGGCACCAGATCTTTCAGCTGGGTGGCATAAGAACCGCTGCGGATGGTGGCCGCTGTGCCGATCACGCCGATGCGTTTGTTTTTGGTGGCGGCAGCAGCTGCGCGGGCTGCCGCACCGATCACGCCGGTGTAGGGTACCGGCAGCTGGGCAGCTTCCGCCGAAGGATAGGTGGAAGATACTGTGCCGCAGGCCGCCATAATGAACTTGACATTCTGGGAAAGCAGGAACCGGATATCCTGCTGGGCGTACCGCACGATCACATCGTGCCCGCGGGAACCGTAAGGCACGCGGCCGGTATCGCCAAAATACACAATATCTTCGCCCGGCAGCAGGCGGCGCAGCTGGCGCACGGCGGTCAGCCCGCCAAGGCCGCTGTCAAATACGCCGATGGGACGAGTATCCATCAGTAAGCACCTCGCTTTTTGCTCAGTGCAAGGCCGATTAGCTTATCAACCAGGGCGGCAAAGCTGTAGCCCTCGTTTTCCATCAGCTTGGGGTACATGCTGATGGGGGTAAAGCCCGGCAGGGTGTTCAGCTCATTGCAAAGCACGCGTCCTGTGCCGTGCTCTACAAAGAAATCGCACCGGGCAAGACCAGCGCAGCCCAAAGCCAGGTAAGCGCGGGCGGCCAGCGTTTTGACTTCGTCCAGCTTCTGGTCCGGCAGGTGGGCGGGAATCACCGTCTTGGATACACCGTTTTTATACTTGTCGTCATAGGTATAAAACTCTGCGCCGGCCAAAATCTCGCCGGGGCGGGTGGTGCGCACTTCCTGCGGGTTATCCGGGTTGCCAATGGCGGCACATTCCACTTCCTGCCCATCAATAAACTCTTCAAACACCACTTTGTCATCTTCCCGCAGGGCGGTGTCAATGGCGGTGTTCAGCTCTTCACGGTTGTGGGCCTTGGTGATGCCCACGCTGGAACCCGCATTGGCCGGTTTGACAAAGATCGGGTAGGGCAGGCGGTTTTCCACGCGGGTCAACAGGGTGCTGCGCTGGGTTTCCGCTTCGGCTCGGACGGCGCTGCACCAGTGGCAGTGGGGCACATGATAGCGTCCATGATGGTATTGGCAACGGCTTTGTCCATGCAGGCAGCGGATGCCAGAACGCCGCAGCCCACATAGGGGATGGCAGCCAGCTCCAGCAGGCCCTGAATCGTGCCGTCCTCGCCGTTTTTGCCGTGCAGGATGGGGGCGACCACATCCACCGGCAGCAGTTCATAGCCGTTGGCGCTGTGCACCAGCAGGCCATGGTCGCTGCGGTCCGGGCTGAGCACGCAGGGCACGCAGGAAGCATCCTGCTCCCAGCTGCCGCTGCGCATGCCCTCGGTAGAGCCGCTGTATTTCAGCCAGCGGCCCTGTTTGGTAATGCCCACCAGAATCACTTCATATCGGTCCGGCATGGTGGCAAGGGCATCCGCCCATGCCGCAGCCGAAACACAGCTGACCTCATGCTCGCTTGAACAGCTGCCAAACAGCAGGGCCACGCGGATCTTGTTTGCTTGTTGTTTCATATTGTCAGGTATGCTCCCTTTTTTGTTTTCGGCCGGTTCCGGGGCAGTTTGCCGCCGGAACCTGGCTGTATGGCATAACACTACACTTTAATACTATATCATATTTATGCGGTTTATGCCAGTGGTTGTCTGCTATTTCCGGGATTTTTTGCGCAAAACAAAATCCCCGCAGCCCGCCGGTGCAAAACCGGGGCCGCGGGGGATAAGATACGATACTTTAAGCCGGATTTTCCACAATTTTTAAGGCAACACCGCACAATTCCCGCCTTGCGGCTTAAGCACCGCTCCGGCAGCTGCGGCACGGCATCTGCGTTGCCAAAATGCTCGATAAGACATCCAGTATTATCTGCGCTTTTGGCTTGGCATCTGCCGCACCTCGCTCGCCGTATCGGCACTTAGAATTATGCGGTATTGCCTTAA
>ENA-OQAJ01000414-OQAJ01000414.1-human-gut-metagenome-genome-assembly--contig:-NODE-414-length-13484-cov-3.172119_pt1 | contig 13484 bp, 16 predicted proteins | sample MGYA00242736_ERZ504529 | MGnify/ENA primary metagenome ERZ504529 (study PRJEB26092, sample SAMD00036275) | human gut metagenome | host: Homo sapiens | study: EMG produced TPA metagenomics assembly of...
TGTAGAGCCAGAACGCGAGGAACGTGCCGCATACGATGGTGTAGAGCAGCAGAAGCACGCCTCGCGCGTCCAGTGCGGGAATGTTCGCCCACGGTTGCGCGAACGGGCATAATATGAGTCCGGACATGAGGAATGTGATGCCGTTGATGGTCATGTTGCCCCATTTGAGCATGAGCACGACCGGCAGGATGGACATGGCCGCGGTGCTCACCGCGTCAACCAGTCCCCATGCGAGCCCCTGCCATGGCAACGACAGCGAGGCGAAGTTGCCGCCGGTGGCGATGAGGAACGTGCCTGCGAACGCCAGGAGCACGCCGACCAATTCACGCTTGAGGGGCAGTCGTTTGCCGCGCAGGCATACCCAGGCGAGCACGAAGATCAGGTTGAGCGTCTGCAATACGGTGGCGGTTCCGGAGTTCGTCCAGTCGATGGTCATCAGGTAGGAGACCTGCACCAGAAGCACGCAGATCAGTGTCGTGACCAGATATTTCGGATACGATTTGACGTCTTTGACCGCTCCGGCGAGTTTCTGCGGTGTGGTGATGGCCGATCCGACCAGGAAGATCAGGCTGGCGAATAGCGCACGTACGCAGGAAAGCCAGATCGGATCCAGCTGGTAGTCGCGCATCAGCAGTTTGGCCACGGTGCTGTTCATACCCCACATGGCACCGCCCAGCAATGTCATGCCAGTGCCGATGAGCAGGCTTTTCGGCGTCTGTTCCAGCACATGTTCCGTTTTTTTCGTAGTTTTTTTCGCGGTTTTTTGCGATTCGGAAGTTTTCTGCGATTGCGACGCCTGTCCCGACGTTTGCTTTGCCACGGCCTGCCCTCGCTCTCTCCACGGCTTTCACGGCAAATTCACGGCGATTGTAACGCACACGGTACGCATATTAAACGTCAGTTATGCAAAACAGATTTATTCCGCCAAGCTTGCGTTCGGCGCTGACAAAAAAATCGAGGATTTTGCCGAGATATGATCCGAGCACAGCATTCGGCATGGAGAAAATTTCGTGCAATGACTGGCTGTATCGCACTTTTTCGATGGAACCGCCGCCTTCTCGCACACGTTCGACGAAGTCATCTTGTGGTCCGTTGAGCACCCACACGTCGCGTCCGGCTTGGAATAGCAATACCGGAGCTTCGATAGCTCCACACATGTCAGGTTTGAGCACGGCTCGGGAAGCGCCATCGCCTGGTTTGCCCAATCGAACGTGGCCGCGTTGGTCTGGCACGTCACGTCCGCCAAACGTTGCTTGTGGAACCAGCGGATGCGTGCCTCCGAGGCCCCGCAGTAGTCGTCGAAATTGAGGTTGCCGTCGAAATCGGCATGCCCGAACACACGCGATTTGCCGAAGCCAAGCCCGCAGATTACGCCGACCACAATGCGTGCGACCCACGTCGGCATGCCGACCACCGGCGCGATCATCGGCGCGGACAGCACCGCCTTGTCGAACAGCGACGGGTAACGTTCCAGCGCGGCCGCGCCGATGCCACCGCCCATGGAATGGCAGTACAGGTACATTGGGCCACCATCCGCCGCCTCACGCCCCACAGTCTGTGCAAACGTGGCGAAATCGGCCACATATCGCCGCCAATCGTCAATCCATACCAAACTTGGATTGCTCATATCGTGCGCGGAATGGCCATGCCCGCGATGCTCGAACACGCACACCGAATAGCCGGCCAACAGAAAGTACCACACCATTTCGCTGTATTTGCGTCCGAATTCGGTGAATCCGTGCGAAATGACGATCGTGCCACGAAATACGCCCGAAGCGCCTTCCTCGCGCAACGCGTCGAATGTGCGCGCGTCGTAGCGGTAGTAATGCAACCGGCCGGGGCGCTCCAACTTGGGCAACGCCTTGCCTTCCCAATCGACGGTGGCCGGTTCCATCCAACCTTCCGTCATGCAAGCCTGCAGCGCAGGCAGCACCGTAGCGTCCATTTCGGCGTCATAGCGCGCCTCGTCGATGAGCGTGATAGTCATGGTTCCATCTTAGGCGAACGGCGCCAAGACGAAACTAAGCACAGGCCTACGCGCTGTATAACGATGCGTCAGTGCATCAACGGCGTACCGGAACAACCGAATCGTCACCCCCGCGCGCATCCTCGCATACTATGGAGGTATGAAGTTCGTTTCACTGCTGATGGTGGTAACGCTGTCTCTCACCGGCACACCAACGTATGCGTACGCGGCGGCAACTCCCGTTGACAACAACGGTGATATCTCCGCTGCCCAAGATTCCAACTGCCCAACATGGCTGCAATGGCTGTGCGGAAAAGGAAAATGATCGCATGATGTCCACGCGGGAAAAGCATCCCAAGATTCACCGCATCGCGCTGGTCGACAATGATCCGCGAGCGCTGGATTCGCTCAGTGCCGTCATTGCCAGCAAAGTGCCGACCGCGTATGTGGTGTGGACGGCGACTTCAGGCTGTGAGGCGATAGAACGTTGCCAGGATGCGAACGGCCATGTCAGTTTGTTGATTCTCGATATGTCGATGGAGGGATTGCAAGGCCCCGCCACGTGTCGTCGGTTGCGTTTGATGGGCCAGCGCATGCCGATTCTCGGTGCAACCAGTTTTTCCATCAATAGTTATCGGGACAAGCTGGTTGAGGCTGGTGCGCAAGGGTTGGTTGGTAAGGAGAATGCCGACCAGTTGGCGCAGATTATTATGCGTATGTGCAATGGCGAGGTGATGGAGGGATTTGAGCCGCCTGCGTTGGCCAATCTGCGTATCAGCAGGGAGGCTGAGACCACTCCCGCGCTTACCGTTCGTGAGGAGCAGATTATTTCCTTGTGCGCGGAGGGCATGCTTGACCGGGACATCGCCGAGCGTTTGGGGATTTCCGAAGCCACCATCCGCAAACATATGCAAAGTATTTTAAGAAAACTCAACTGCAAGACCTCGCGTCAGGCAGTGGCACTGTGGGTGAGGTCCAATGCGCTCTAAACCCGCAACTCAGTACATTGCGTGGCGCAACCGTATGCGCACGCAGCATCCGAACCTGTGGCATCCAATCCGTTTCGCCATTATGCTGATCGTGCTTGCATGGACCATATACGGCGTTGCTACGAGCCTCCTACCGACATATTTGGCGTGATATGGGTTGCGATGCTGGTTACGGCGCTCGTACTGTCTCCGCTGTTTCTGAAAAGTACATCGGTGGCGATTCTCGTGATTGCCTCCATAGGCGATCTGTTTACTCCCTACGCGCATTTGGGAAATTCTCTTCCCGCGCAGCTTTACGCCTATGGCATGCTCGCATACAGCACTAATGCCATTATCGTGGCAACGTTACTCATATATTACGTTGTTAACATTCTGCTGATTGACCCCCTGACCCAAATACCAACCCGTCGCCATGGTCAGCATGTATGCCATGGTGCTACTGCTTGGTCGGACGTGAGTTGGAGCGAAAAAACAACGCAGAAAAGCTTCGAAGCGGCGCAGAACAAGAATCGTCTGCAGGAATTGGAAAGCCGCGCACGCATTGCCGATGCCATTCACGATGCGGTGACGGGCGATTTGTCAGCAGCGTCGTTTGTGGCGCAACGGCATATCGGTGGCAACTCTAGCGGCCCTGGCGTCGCTGCTGACCCTGCCAACGCAACCACAACTACGGCAACCACAACAGCCGATGCCGAAGACTGGCGTCAAATCAACGAATATATTCTTTCCGCATTGACGAACGTGCATCGCGTCATCGACGAATTGAATATGGACGCCACCACTCTCCCCCGGCGACGCCGACGGCGAAGCGTTGGCCAATCTGCTGCGAGCAACACTGGATGACGGCGATCGTCGCTTGCGCAAGCTTGGCTTCAATATCACGTCCATCCGGCACTGCGCGGGCGGCAAGCCGAGCGCATCGCAAGCAATCGCCGAACTTGCCAATAATCTGCTGCGCGAGATCTATGCGAATATCGCACGCCATGCCGCTCCGGGAAGCAAGGTCGATCTTTCGGTGATGCTCCGGCCGAATGCCATCGAAATCACGCAAATCAATCCCATGAAAAAGGACATGGCTGGAGCTGACGAGCGCGATGACGAACTACCGGGCGGCCACGGGCTCGCCTCGTTCAAGAAGCAACTCGAATCGTATCAGGGCACGCTCACCACGTCTGCGCAGGACGGCAGTTGGACGTTGTTTGCGTACATTCCGGTGACCGTCATCGACGATTCGCCCGGTTTGCTTGAACAAGTGCAGGTTTGACCATAGCTGCGGATCAGGGTTGGGACGAGCCCGATCCACCGATTTCCGTCTTTTTCACGCCAGATTTTTGGGGGGGGTACACAAATGTGGTACCCCCTCGCTTGCGAAGTCGTTTTCGCCTGTTTTATGTTGGCATTCGAGAAGGGAACGCGTTCGCCCACGACGTTCGGATGTTGGCAGTCCGGGAGTCGCAGGGGAACGCGTTTTGTCTTCCTACGGCGCTTTGCAGCACTTTCGTTTGCGATGTTGCCGTTACCGTTACTGCACTGTCGTCACGGTGCCGTCACCCCAACGCTTCCGCAAGGAAATCGCGCTGCAGGATCAGCAGATTTTCGGCAACCGTCTCGTCGTTGGTCATGTGCGTGATGCCGGTCAGCGGCAGGAACGTGTGCTTACGTCCGGTTGCCATCAGCGCCTGGCTCAGGCGCAGGCTGTGCGCGATCGTCACATTGTCGTCGGCGAACCCGTGGATGAGCATGAGCGGGCGATCAAGCTGCGGCGCGTCGGCGATGATGCTGTTGCGTTCGTACACGGCCGAGTCAAGGCCGAGATAGCGTTCGGTGTAATGCGTGTCGTACAGCGTCCAGTCGGTCGGAGGCGCGCCCGCGCAGGCCGCGGCGAACGTTTCCGGCGCCTCCAACACGGCGAGCGCGGAGAGGAATCCGCCGTACGACCAGCCGATCATGGCGACGCGGCTGAGATCGGGTTGCGGAACGTTGGCTGCCGCATTCTCGCCAGCCAGCGCTTCCAACGCTTCCGGCAACGCGCGCACGGCGTCGATCTGTCTTCGAGCGTTACGGATTTCATGGTTTCGTAGATGGCGCGGTCCCATTGCGGGCCGCGTCCGGTGGTGCCGCGTCCGTCGGTGGTGACCACGATGTAGCCTTGGTCGGCCCACCATTGCGCGTCCCAATAGAAGGATTGACTTTCGATGACCTGTTGGAAGCCGGGGCCTCCGTAGGGTTTCATGAGTACCGGCAGGATGGCTTCGTGCGCGTATTCACTATCGGATGAGGCAGCACGATCGCCGTGTACAGCTCACGTTCGCCGAGTCGGGTGAAGTGCACGTTCGGCGTGAATCCGGGGGTTTCGGCATGGTTTTCGATTGGTGCGACCACCATTGACGCCACGTCCGTACCATTTTCGTCGGTTGTGGCGATGTTCATGCAATGCTGCATTTGCACGGTTGCGTCGTCCATGCCCCGTCCGGTCACCACGCAGCCGTTGCCGGCGCGAGACATGCTCCACTGGCCGGGCGCGTAGGTGAGGGGTTCCCATGTGCCGTCATAGCGGATCGACACCACGTCGAAGCTGCGGGCGTCATGGTCGGAGCATTCGACTGCCAGAGGAACGGCAGGTCGCTTTCAGGCAGGATTTCAGGGGTGCGCTGCACCACGCACAGCACGTCGTTGTCGGTCACGTCGAGCACTTCGCGCACCTGCAGTCCGGCCGGAGTGAAGGGCGTACCATCAACGGTGAGTCGGTTCGTATCGACGTCCATGTCGTTCATCGCGCAGATCAAGCGTCCATCCGGAGTGAATGCAGGGGTGCCGTGGATGAGGTCGAGCCAGTAGTCGTTGCCGTGTTCCTCAAGCACGCGCGTGGTGCCGGGGCGTTCGCCTTCCGCGTATTCGGGAATGGCGATGGAGAAGGTTTCGACCTCGTCGCCATTGTCGTCGGTGAAGCCGTTTTCCGCGTCACGCATGGTGGCGATCGGCTCGCCTACATGGATGGCGAGCACCTGATCGTGCTGCTGGAGGCGGTCTTGCACAAGGATGATCGGATCGTGGCCTTCACTCCAGCTTACGGCGGCCAGATATTCGTAGGATTCATGGTCCCACTGCACTTCGTTGGCGATTGCCCCGTAGCAGCAGTTGTCGCTGTCGTAGCCGAGTTCCAGCAGGGTCAGCCGCACGTCGCATTGGCGGTCAACGCTTGCGGATAGCGGTTGCTTGCGCCGGATTGGTTGGATTCGCGGGGTCCGACAGATGCCAGATCGGTTCGGGGGATTCGTCGTAGGTTTCGAAGAGCACGTATTTGGAGTCGGGTGACCACCAGAAGCCGTCATAGCGGTCCATTTCTTCGCCTGCGGCGAATTCCGCCAAGCCGATTTTCCATTCGCCGTTCTGCGGTGCCGAGGCGACCACCGAAATCGCGTCGCCGGTTTCTTCATCGTTGGCGAGATCCACGTCCACCAGATACGTGCCGGTGGTGTACATGATGTGCCGTCCGTCGGGACTGATGCGCGGGTTCAGCACCGGTTTGAGTTCATCTTCCTCTATCGTGATGGCTCGCGTCGCGCCCGCCGTAAGGTCGGTGAGGAAAAGCTGCCCGTTGATGGTGAAGGTCACGCGGTTGCCGGCACCGTCGACGCAATACGAGACGATGCCGGATCCGCCTTCACGCGCACGTTCGCGTCGCGCCTTCTCTTCCGCCGGAACGTCTTCCGCGTCGCGTCGGCAAGCAATACGCGCGGATCGGCGAGCGGAATCTCACCGATGTTGCCGTCTTCGTCGATCACGCTCATCCACAGCGAGGTGACGGTGTCTTCCGGACCGTCGGAACGCAGGAACAGCGCGCGGGAGCCGTCTGCAATCACGCGCGCCGAACGCGGAGCGCCGCAGGAAAATCGCAAGGTACGTGCTTTTTTACGGGGGAACTGTCGAATCGCATCTGTCATGCTCCCAACCTATCACCATCAATTCCACCTTCCGTGAATTCGTGCATCGTGGAAATCGGGGGCGAAGGTAGTCATATTCGCGGATAAATACCCCCTAAATGATGCTGGTGATGGATTTATGCATGAAATTTTTGCAATTAAAGGACTTACGAATTGGCGCTCGGCGCTCTACCGCGTAGGATGGGTGAGGATAGAAAGGGACAAGCATGAGTGTTCTCGACCGATTTGAGAAAAGCGTGGAAGGCGCCGTCAACGGGGTTTTCGCCAAGTTCGGGTCCAAGGACCTGCAGCCCGTCGACCTTTCCAGCGCTCTGGAACGTGAGATTGACAAAGAGGCCATGCCCGTCACGCGAGACCGTACCGTGGCGCCGAATGAGTACCGTTTCAAGCTGAGCACGCCGGATTTCAACAACATCGTCGAATGGGGCGCGGAAGCGTTGGCCAATGAGCTGGCCGACAACCTCACCCAGTACGCGAAGGACCAGCATTACGCGTTCGTCGGTCCGGTCGTGGTGATCTTCGAAGAGGACCTTGACCTCACCAAGAGCAATTTCAAGCTGACGAGCGAATCCGTGCAAGGCAATACCGTGCCCGTCACCACCGACGCGCAGACCGAAGACTGCCCGATGCTGGAAATCGGCGAACACCAGTATCTGCTCACGGAAAGCAAGACCATCATCGGCCGCGGATCCGACTGCGATATCGTGATCGACGATCCGGGCATCTCCCGCCGCCACATGCAGATCGACATCACCGACAACGGCAACACCGTCATCGCACGCGATCTGGGCTCCACCAACGGCATGTATGTCGAAGGCCATCATGTCGAGGCGGCCACGTTGCTCGACGGCAACACGATCACCATCGGCCGCACCCGAATCCTGTATTGGGCCTCTTCGCAGGATCAGGAGTAACCAACCCCAACCTCGGGAGTTGCCTCTATGCTCACTGAACTTACTTTCGCGATCCTCAAGTACGGCTTCCTCGTACTGCTCTGGATCTTCGTGGCCTGTACGGTGCGTTCGCTGTACAGGGATGTGGAAACGCTCAGCCGCGCAAGTCGCGGGCTCATCGCCGTAAGGAGCGTCGCGCGCGCAAGGCGTCGACGCCCGCGCCCGTGGCGTCCCGGCACCAGTCGTCAGCGCCACATCAAGCGCCAAACCCACCTTGCTGGTCATCATCGATGGCCCCCTTGCCGGCAGTTCCGTCCCTTTGTCCGGCAACACCATCACGCTTGGCCGTTCCGCTTCGAACACCGTGGTTCTGGACGACGAATTCGTCTCGTCCCACCATGCGCGCGTCTATACGGATCCCGCCACCGGCAAGTGGGCCATCGAAGACCTGGGTTCCACCAACGGCACTGTGGTCAACCAGCAGCGTCTGAACGCTCCGATGATTCTCGGATCGCGCGTTCCCGTACGCATTGGCGCAACCACCTTTGAATTGAGGTGACCCGTTTGCCGACTTCTCCCGCTTCACAACCGCTGTTCATGTATTCCACCGTCGTTTCCGATGTGGGTACCGTACGTTCCAACAACCAGGATTCCGCGTTCGCCGGCGAGCATCTGATCGCCATCTGCGATGGCATGGGAGGCCATGCGGGAGGCGACACCGCCTCCACCATCGCCATCCGTTCATTGGCGCATATCGAGCAAGACAACGTGCAGGGCGATGTCCAGATTATCGCCCACATGATGGAAACCTCGGTTATGGCCGCGCATGACGCGATCGTTGGCAAAGCGAAGCGCGAACGTCGTCTCGCGGGCATGGGCACCACCGTCACGTCGGTCGCATTGGTGGCCGGATATTGGGTTTGGCGCATATCGGCGATTCCCGCGCATATCTGCTGCATGACGGCCGTCTGATCCGCATGACGTCCGACCACAGCTACGTGCAGCATCTGATCGACACCGGCCGCATCAGCGAGGCCGAGGCGCGCAACCATCCGCAGCGCAACGTCGTGATGCGCGTTCTGGGTGATTTCGATATCGATTCGAGTCCGGACATCGCCATACGCAAGGCACATCCGGCCGACCGCTGGCTGCTCTGCTCCGACGGTTTGTGCGGCGTGCTTGAGGATTCCACATTGCAGGAGGTGCTGTCCGCCTGCTCCGATCAGGAGGAGTGCGCGCAACAGCTGGTTTCGATGGCGCTTCGTGCCGGCAGCACCGACAACGTCACCGCGGTGATCGCCGACGCGACGCTCGCCCTTGACGCGGACGCGTTCGATCTGCCGCATCAGACGCCATTGGTTGGCGGCGCGGCCAGCGCAAGCCTTGAGCCGATCGCCGACATCATCAACGAGCCGGTCGCATCCGCTCCCGCACTGCGCGAGGGCAAGAAGTCGCCGGCCGCCCGTGCCGCCGCACTGCGCAACGGCAAGAATCCCAACGAGGACGACAATCCTCCGGAACAGCGCGTGGCGCAACCGTCCACGGTACGCGAGGAGAACGGCGACCGCACCAATCCCGACACCGGTGAAATCCCCGTCGTACAGAAGGACGACGGCCGCATTTCCGCCGATCCGAACGATCCGGAAGTCGCCAAAGCCATCCGCAACGAGCATATCGAGCAGCGCAAAACGAAGCGCACGCGCACCCGACGCAACCGTGTGATCGCCATCATCGTCACCATCGTGGTACTGCTGGGACTGGCGGGCGGCGCGTTCGCAACCTACCGTTGGAGCCAAACCAAGTACTACATCGGCGACGACAACGGCGAAGTGGCGATTTTCCAAGGCGTGCCGACAAGCCTGTTCGGCTTCCAGCTGTCGCACGCCGTCACCGACACCCATATGAAGACGAGCGAACTGCCGCCAAGCTGGCAGGAACAGCTTGCGCAGGGCATTTCCTTCGACACGTACGGCGAGGCGAAAAACGCATACGCGACTGATCAAAAAAGCAGTTGAAGCAACAGCAGGACGAAGCCGCGCAGAAGGAACAAGACAAGGCAAACGGCGAATCCGACAACAAATCCTCTGGTACGACTTCCGACAAGTCGTCGGGCAAATCAGACAAATCGGACGACGCTTCGGCAAACAAGTCAGGCGGTGACCAGTCATGATGGCAACCCGTCTGAAGCAATTCGGCCTGCTGCTGTTCAGCATGCTGATTTGCGGCGTCGCGTTCTTCCAGATGTTCGAACGCACCACCGGCGGTTTTCCGCAGAATTATTTGTGGATGCTCGCTTTTGTCGGCGCATTGTTCCTGACTTCCTGGGGATTGCCGCTGCGTTTCCAGCCGTATGCCAACCAGGCGATCATGTGTTGTGTGATGGTGCTGACTGGCACCGGCATCATGATGATCGCCCGCATCGACCAGGATTCGAACACGTCCGTCGCGTTCAAACAGTTGCTTTGGCTGTCGATAGCGCTGGTTTTGGCGAATCTGCTGGTGATCTTCATGAAGGATTACCGTGTGCTGAGGCGGTTCTCGTACGTCAGCATGGTGATCGGTTTGGTGTTGCTGCTGTCACCGATGCTTCCGGTGATCGGTTCCGAACAGTATGGCGCGCGCATTTGGGTGAAGATTCCCGGTTTGGGATCGTTCCAGCCAAGCGAGTTCGCGAAGCTGTTCCTCGCGTTTTTCTTCGCCTCCTACCTGTATGACCACCGCGACCAGCTGGCGGTCGGTGGCAAGAAGGTGCTGGGCCTGCAGCTGCCGCGCATCAAGGATCTTGGGCCTATCATCGTGGTGTGGATCGTGTCGATGGGCGTGCTGGTCGTGCAGCATGATTTGGGCACGTCGTTGATGTTCTTCGCCATGTTCGTGTCCATGTTGTACGTGGCCACGGGGCGCACCAGTTGGATTGTGATTGGTTTCATCGCGTTCGCCGTGGGCGCGTTCGCCGCGGCCAATATTTTCAGCCATGTCGGCGCGCGCGTCGACGCCTGGCTGCACCCGTTCGACTCGGCGCAGTACAACAAGGAGTACGGCGGATCCTACCAGCTCGTCACGGGTATTTTCGGCCTGGCATCAGGCGGCTTGATGGGCACCGGCCTTGGGCAAGGTCACCCGTCGCTCACTCCGATCGCCAACTCCGACTACATCTACGCGGCACTTGGCGAAGAGCTGGGCCTCACCGGTCTGATGGCCATTCTGATGCTCTATCTGCTCATCATCGCCGCCGGGATGATCACTGCGATGAAAATCAAGGATGGGTTCGGCAAGCTTCTCGCATCGGGCCTCGTGTTCACCATGGCCTTCCAGGTGTTCACCGTGGTGGGAGGCATCACGTTAGTCATCCCGCTTACGGGTTTGACTCTTCCGTACATGGCCGCCGGCGGATCCTCACTCATAGCGAATTACATGTTGGCAGCACTCCTAGTGGTGATTTCCAACTCGGCGAACAAACCCGAATCCGATATCGATAGCGACACGTTCCAATATGAGGCGATGCAGGCGCTGCGCGCCCGCAAGCAGAGCCGCGCCCGCAGAAGCGTCGCCTCCGTGCAATCGCAGGCCACTGAAATCATCTCCACGGAGACGCCGGTTTCAGGCACGCCAGTCGTACCACCCGCTCCCCCATCGGGCACTCCGAACGTATCGGACAGCATGTCAGAGGGGAGCCAAGCATGAATAAGTCACTCCGCCAACTCTTCACCATCGTGGTGGCGCTGTTCGTCATCCTGGGCATGTCCACCACCATCATCACGGCGATTCGCGCGAACCAGCTCAACAACGACCCGCGCAACACCCGCGCCCTCTACCACGAGTATGGCGCTCCGCGCGGTGCGATCCTCGCTTCGGACGGCTCCGTCATCGCCAAATCCGACCCTTCGAACGACGCGTTCTCCTACCAGCGTTCCTATACCGCCGGCGAACTGTACGCGCCGGTCACCGGCTTCTTCTCGATCAGCCAACGCGGCTGGAACAGTATCGAAGCGTCGCGTAGCTCGCTGCTGTCGGGCCAATCCGACCAGCTGGTATGGCAGCGGTTCAAATCGCTGTTCACCGGCCAGGAAAACAAGGCGCGACCATCGAAACGTCCATTGATCCGAAAATCCAGCAGGCCGCCTACAACGGTCTTGCCAACAATGACGGCGCGGCCGTGGCCATCGAAGTGAAAACCGGTCGTATTCTCGCCATGGCAAGCACGCCAAGCTACGACCCGAACCAGCTGGCGAGCCACGACACGTCCGAAGCGAACGGCAATTATTCCACGCTTTCGCAAGACGAGTCGAATCCGATGCTCAACCGTGCCACCTCGCAGCTGTATCCTCCGGGATCCACGTTCAAAACGGTGGTGGCGGCGGCCGCGCTGGAAACTGGCGAATACCAGACCGACACCGAGATTCCGGCCGGATCGAGCTACACGCTTCCGGGCACGGTCACACAGTTGACGAACGCGGTGTCGCAGGCCGACGGTTCGGACGGCAAGATCACGTTGGAAGACGCGATGGCGTATTCGTCGAACACCGCGTTCGCCCAGCTGGGCGTGGCTTTGGGCGATGACAAGGTGTCGTCCATGGCCAAGAAGCTTGGTTTCGACAGTCCGATCACGGTTGACGGATCCGATTCCACGGGCACGCCGTGGATGAGCGTGGCGTCGAAGTTCCCGACCGACACGACCGACGACAAGCTCGCTTTGGCGTCCATCGGCCAAGGAGACACCGTGGTGACTCCGCTGCAGAACGCGCTGGTGGCGGCCGCCGTGGCGAACGGGGGCAAGGTCATGCAGCCGACGCTGGTGGATCGCGTGCGTTCCTCCGACCTGTCTGTTATTTCGCAGACCAAGCCGCAGGTGATGAGCCGCGCGTTCAGTTCGGGCACCGCCAACAAGCTCACGCAGATGATGGAGGCGGTGGTCACCAAGGAGAACCCGAATCTGGCCATCGACGGCGTGCAGGTGGCTGCGAAAACCGGCACCGCGCAGATCGGTGACGGCAATATGTCCATCGACGGCTGGGTGGTCGGCTTCGCCCCGGCGGACGATCCGAAGATCGCTGTTGCCGTGGTGGTGCACAATGTGGATTTGTATGGCTCGTTCGCGGCGGGTCCGATTATGAAGGCGATGATGCAGGAGGCGCTGGCAGAGTGAAACTGATTGAAGGACAGCTCATCCACCGACGCTACAGGTTGGATGCCCGTCTGGCCCAGGGTGGCATGGGCGAAGTATGGAAAGGCTATGATATCCAGTTGGGTCGTCCCGTGGCCATTAAGGCGTTGCGCGGCGACTTGGGCGTCACGCAGGAGGCCAAGCTGCTTCGCCTGCGTGCGGAAGCGCATAATTCCGCCAATCTTGCACACCCGAATATCGCTGCGTTGTTCGAATATTACGAACATGACGGCATCGGCTTCCTCGTTATGGAGTACGTGCCCAGCAAGTCGCTGGCCGACCTGTTCCACGAGCAGAACGGCCCGATGGAGCCGACCCGTCTGCTGCCGATTCTCATCCAGACCGCGCGCGGCCTGTTCGTCGCGCATTCGCATGGCGTGATCCACCGCGACGTGAAGCCTGCGAACATCATGGTGTCCGATTCCGGCGAGGTGAAGATCACCGACTTCGGCGTCTCCTACTCCACCAACCAGGAGCAGATCACGCAGGACGGCATGGTCGTGGGCACCGCGCAGTACATTTCCCCGG
>ENA-OQAJ01000415-OQAJ01000415.1-human-gut-metagenome-genome-assembly--contig:-NODE-415-length-13470-cov-1.694222_pt1 | contig 13470 bp, 25 predicted proteins | sample MGYA00242736_ERZ504529 | MGnify/ENA primary metagenome ERZ504529 (study PRJEB26092, sample SAMD00036275) | human gut metagenome | host: Homo sapiens | study: EMG produced TPA metagenomics assembly of...
TGCCGAGATCGCCGATTGGGCGTCGCGACCGAAAGCAACGAGTACTTCATCACCGAACAGCGTCGTCAGTCCTTGGCCGAGGCTCAGTCCGGTGGCGATGAGTGGGAGAAGCATGGCACCATCGGTGCCGTGGCGCGCGATGCCGAGGGCAATATCGCCGCTGGCACGTCCACTGGCGGCATCACCAACCAGATGCACGGTCGTGTGGGTGATTCGCCGCTGCCTGGTTGCGGCACGTTCGCCAACCAGTCCACGGTGGCGGTGTCCTGCACCGGCATCGGCGAGGCGTTCATCAAGGTGGTCGCCGCCCATCAGGTGTCGGATCGTGTGCGTTTCTCCGGCGAGAACGTCGAGGATGCCGCGACGGCCACTTTGGACGAAGTCGCCGCGCATCATGGCGATGGCGGCATGATCGTTCTGCCGGCGGTCGGCCGTGGCGTGGTCGCCTACAACAGCGAGATGATGAACTTCGGATACCGTAGCGCGCAAGGAGGTAAGGTGCAGGGCTGATTGCCCCCTGTATTGCGGCATATATCATAATGGCCGGTGTGCTGCGGATTCTTGGTAAGGAATCCGCAGCACACCGGCCATTCATGTATGCGGCAAGTGCCGCCGATCAGTGCGGCAGTGCGCGCTACTTGGTGATCGTGTTGTACGTGGGCATGTTCGTGTAATCGAACTGCACGTTCTTCACGTTCTGTGCAGACACGGCGGCGAAACGTTTGACCGGGAATACTGGGGTAATACGCAACTTTCATCGCTCCTCTTCCTCGAATGAAACTATGTTCCATTGGTATGAGCCAGTCACGTACGGTATTCGTGTCTGGCCTGCCACACAATGATGCAGCCGTATATACGGGCACAGCATTGCGCGGCAGTTCATTGTATGGAAGACATGCAAACTCAATGTTTCCTTGTCCAAATAAAAAAAACGAGCGCGGCTGATGTGCGGCACCGGTCCAAAAACTCATGTCCGCCAGCGCAACGCGACTACGTACCTTATGCTGGTCTGCGCGTAAAATAGAATGGTTGCGATATTGGGTTATTCACGGAGGAATGGATGCGACGCTGGCTGATCAATGTAGCCAAAAATGAGACGATTCTCATCGTCGCCGCAATACTCGCCCTGATTTCGTGTTTCATTGTGCCGCCGGACGCCGATTACAAAAGCTACATTCACGCCAGCACCATCAGCCAGCTCATCTGCCTGATGATTGTGGTGTGCGGATTCCAGCGTATCGGCGTGTTCCGCATCATCGGTTCGCGATTGCTGGAGAAGGTCAGCACCATGCGCGGACTGGTCATTACGCTTGTCGCTTTGACGTTCTTTTCCGCGATGTTCATCACCAATGACGTTGCGCTGGTCACGTTTGTGCCGTTCGCGGTGGCCGTGCTCATCATGGCTGGGCAAGAGGATAAGACCATCCTCGTGGTCACGCTGATGACCATTGGCGCGAACGTGGGCAGTATGCTCACCCCGATCGGCAACGCGCACAACCTGTATCTCAAAGCCCTGACCGGCATGCGACCATGGAATTCCTCGGCATCATGGCACCGTATTCCGGCACGGCGGCCGTGTTGCTGGTCATCGTGATTTCCGTGGTGTTTGGCGGCAAACCGGTCGGCGACCTGGGCGACCTCGAAACCGGCGTGCTGGCTCCCGAGCGCACAAACACAGCCCGACGAGATTCGTATCACCGGCTACGGCGCCGGTTATGGCGGCTGGCGCACCATCGTCTACTCGCTGCTGTTCATCGTCTGCCTACTGGCCGTCTCCGACGTGATTCCCCTGTGGGTGATGTGCGTGATCGTGGTCGTCGTGTTCCTGTTCACCGATCGGCGCGTATTCAAATACGTGGATTGGGGACTGCCGCTCACCTTCTGCATGTTCTTCATCTTCATCGGCAACATGAAGCGCGTGCCCGAATTCTACGAACTGGCGCGCTCGCTGGTCGGCGGCCATCCGCTGGAGGTGGCGGTCGGCTCCAGCCAGGTCATCAGCAATGTGCCCACCACGATTCTGCTTTCCGGCTTCTGCGACCAATGGCGCGATCTGATCATTGGCACCAATTTGGGCGGCATGGGTACGCTCATCGCCTCGATGGCCTCGCTTATTTCTTACAAGAACGTCGTGCGCCAATACCCGCACAAGAAAGGCCGGTATCTGGCCGTCTACTCCGCCGTCAACGTTCTGTTTTTGGCCGTATTGCTGACCTTGAGCTGGATCATCGAGCCGAGTCTCTGAGCCGCCGTTGTGGGTTGGGCCGGTCTACCGCGCGTATACGGTGGGGGAGCCGGTCAGTCGGCTCATGGCCGACTGCGGGATGTCGTGGATGCGGCCGATGGTGGCATCCAGCGTGGATACGCCGGATACGCCGTCTGTGTTGGCTGTGTTGGCTGCAGAGGTGATGCTGGATACGCCGACTGCGGACGTGATACGGCCGCAACCATCGGCTGACGATAGGCGTTGGAGTTGCGGGCCAGCCGGGCGAGCGCAGGGCGCTGCCTGCGGAACAGATTGATAAACATACCGCATACTCCTTCATCGTTGGCCGGCGGTCTTCTGGCCGCCGTGGTTTCCATCCTGCCCTCCCGTGCTTGTATTCGCTATGGGGGATAGCCCCTATTATTCCCTGAATCTGCACGATTCCCCCTCATCCTTGAGGGTGATTCTAACGGCAAAGGAATCGGCCTAATGGCCGATGTCGATCAGCGCGAAGCCACCAGCGTGACGCTGTACGGCTTGATCTTCATCGCCAGCAATGAAGACGGCGACGGCAATGTGTAAGCCCGACGTCCGGCACAATCGCCCCCGAAGCCCTCGCCGCGGTATCCGATAGTGGTTTTCGCCGTTCGGACTGGCGCTTAACGTCGTCACCTCCAAACGCACCGGTCGCGATGGCGAGGCGCCCAGCCCGGCCAGTCCGCGCGCGATTTCCAACGTCACATCCACCGGGGAATCGGAGGTATTGACGATTTTGATGTAACGGCAGGTGTCATCCCCGTCATGCCCGGTGGCACTGACATACAGATGTTTGGCGGGGCGTGACGCGGTCTGCTCGATGGACACGGCATATGTCGTGTCGCCCAGATGCGTGGAAAACAGCCGCTCCACCTCATAATTCACCGTGGGGTTCACATGCGCCGGATTGAATTCGATAAGATTCTGCGCCCACCCCTTAGCCGGAATATGCGCGAGCAGCGGCGCATAGGAGGTCATGCGCACCACGTCGGAATTGCGCTCGCAGCCGGTCAGGAACGCGGCCTCGCCGAGTGCCGACTTCCACGTGTTCGCGCCTTGTTCGGTCTGTGGCTGGCCGCAAAATAGCCGTTGGCTGAATATTCGCCGAAATAGACGCCGGCGCCACAACGCGGGTAAGCGTCGAATCGTGACGCCTGGGATGCAAACCATTCGGGGGAGTGGTAGGAATGCTCGTCGACGATAATCGCGTCACCGGTGGCGGAATCATGTGCCCCGGAATCGGTTGCGGCCAACGTTCGCGCATGGTCCCAGCTGCGCTTCATCGCCGGCTGGAAGGGGAACAGTCCGGCGCTCATCACACACAGCATATCCGGGTATCGTTCATGAATGGCCTCGCTGATCATGTCAAACTTGGCCACGATAGTCAGCCCCGAAGTTTTCGTTCGCCCACGCCGATCATGTCCAAGCCGAACGGCTCAGGATGGCCCATATCAACGCCGGACCGCGGCCCACGAGCTGGACTCCGGATCGCCATTCGCGAATTCGATGAGGTCCAGGTAGTCCTGAATCACATTGTTGCGGAAGGTGGCCGAATTGATATCCATGTGGCGCGGATCTCGGCCGGGCGACTGGCATGCGATGCCGGCGAACAGAGTAGGCAGCGGCTTGGCCTTGAGGTCCTCGCACAGGCAGAAATATTCGTAGAACCGATCTGATAGCTCTGCGAATAGCTGGAACCATCCGGCATCTTGAACGACCACATCGAATACTGTTGGCGTCGCGCGGCCAGAGAGCGACGGCATCCTTCCAGCGATACTCATTGCCGGGCGTCACACCTTCGACGATGCAGCCGCCGGGGAATCGCAGAAACGCTGGATGCAACGCCTGAATGGTCTCCACCAAATCGCGGCGCAGCTTGCCGTAACGCCATTTCGGGTCGCCCGCGCCCCAATAGTCCGCATCCATGAACTGCACCAGATCCAGATCGAACGTGGTGCGTTCGCCGGCGTCAATGGTGATACGCAGCTTGCCGTAATCGGTGTTCAGTCCGGTTACGTCGGCGTTGAACCGGTACCAGCCGTCACGGCCGATGACGATGGCACCATCCGACGAATCCGGACTGATCGAACGCCGGAATCCTGCGCATTGGCACCATCGTCCTGCCTCAGACCGGTCTCTTCCGTATCGTCAAGCGGATCGGAGTCCACGATATACGACAATCGAGTGATACTGGTGAGCGGCAGGCCGTACCTATCGACCACGCCGACGGACAGCTCGGCCCGCCCATGAACCGGACGTACCGCGAGACTGACGGAATAGGTGTGGTCGGCGACGATGGAGAACGCGGGCTCGCCCCCGTTGTCGCCGCCTCCGTTATAGCCGAGGTTTTCCAGATATGCAGGGCCGGTTTCGGAAGGAACATCGGACGTGATGCGAGCGTATCGGCTATGTGCGTGAATTGGCGGGCGGGGCAGGTCGGTGGTCACCCGCTGACCGTGAATCCCGCGTATCTCACTGCCAAGCTGGCGGCGGAACAGTTGATGAAATCCCAGAAACGCAGGGAATCAGCCTGCGTACGCCACCGTTCGGCACCGGCCATACGCCACGTGTGATGGTCGAGATAAACGCCGTCAAAACTGTAGTTGTTCACCATGTTGGCGTTCAGCCCGCCATCCGCACCATGGTTGATGTCCTCGAAGAACACGCCGTACAGTCGCCCGCTTGTGTGATGGGTGGGGCTTCCCACGCTAATCCGCACCATGGTTTCGATTGTAGAGGGAATGGAGCGGAAAGGTAAACGGAAGAGTTCGCTCACCGTTCATGTTGCGGTCAATCCAAGTCGACTGTTCGCCGGTATACAGCCGGTAACCTCGAAACAGGAATGGAAAATACGGACGACTAGGAGCGCGGCTGTGCAATCCTCGGTGGGAATACGTGAGCGCATCGGCCACGTGTATCCGTCGCTGCGTCCGGCGGAGCGCGCCGTGGCCCAGTATATTCGGAATCATATCGAGGAGGCGGCCGACCTGACCGTCGGTCAGATGGCCGACATCGCCCACGTCAGCCAGCCGACGGTGATTCGGTTCGCCCGCAAGCTCGGCTTCGGCGGTTACCGTGAACTGCGGTACGTGTTGCGCAACCCGGCCGCCGAACACAAAGTGACCTTCAATCCGCTGGCCGGATTCGATCTGAATCCGTGGGATGGCGAAGATGAGATTCCCGGTAAAGCGGCCGATGGCGCGAAGGCGCTGATCGACGAGCTGCACAGTGCGTTGGACCCCAAGGCCTATCGCAAGGCGGTCGCCCTACTCGCCGAATCGGAGTTCATCGACATTTTCGGCGTGGAGAATTCGTTGACACCGGCGATGGATCTGTTCACCAAGCTCGGCTACCTGGGACTGACATGCCGTCTCAATACCGACGCTTACCTGCAGCAGATCGTGCCGGGCACCTGCCCCACGGCGCTGTGGCCGTCGCCTTCTCCATTCGGGCAGTTCGGCGGATACGGTCAAAGCGTTGCGATTGGCGAAGTCGCATGGCGCGAAAACCATCGCCATAACCAATGCCATCGGCGCGCCGCTGGCCAGCTGGGCCGACGTGACGTTGCTGACGGGTCGTGATTCGCACACGATCTATGGCAATGCGATTTTCTCGCGCGTGGCCGATACCGCGCTCGTGGACATGCTGTACATGGGCGTGATTCTGTCCGGCTATGGCCGGTTCTCCACCGCGCTCGACGAATCCGGTCGCATGATTCGCGACCGCGTATTCGAGAACTGAGCTGCTGCTTTATCGCGCCTTGGGCCGTATTGCTCTGGTCGTTGCTGCTTGGGTTGTTGACGATTTGGTCGTTGTCGCCCTGGTCGCTACCGTCCTGAGGCATGTGCCAGCGAATACGTAGTGGACTTGGCGTGCGTATGACGTTCGATCTTGCCGCTCAACTCCAGCTGGTCCAAGAGCTGCGTCATCTGATCCTTGTTCAGGCCAAGCGCTTTCTGCATGGTTTTACGGCTGAGCTCACACCGCGGAACGCGAGGAAATTGAGCGTGAACTGTTCCAACGTTTGAGGCGACGGTTCCAGCGTTGCCGTATCAAGCGGGCGGGTACTGGCCTGATCGTCACCGTCCGGGCGTTCGCCGAATCCACTGCCGAGAATCAGCGTCTGCAGTGGCGCGCAGCCGATGATGCGTGCGCCGGCCAAAGCATCTGCGGCGTTATCCGTCATGCGCTGAATCGTGGGGAATGAGTACATTTTGGCATGCTGTGCTTCGTCAGTGGTGCTGGGCGCGGCGGAAGCATCGGCATCGGTCCGATGCGAGGACGCGGCCTCGGCCGATACAGGGATAGGCAGTACCATTGCCACCGAAGTGGGGCCCACGCGCAGTTGCGGACTGACCGCGCTCTGCGCGTAGGCGTCCATAATGCGTTGAATGCCGGTACCGCAGTTCTCGCAGAGGCCCAAATCGGCGAACAATTCAGCCAAACGCGGGGTGCGTGGCTGGCATACGCCGTTGAGTAGATCGTTGATTTCCAAACCATCGGTCAGGCCGCCGAGCGACACGATTTCCAAGCGGGAATCGAAGATATTGATCAGTGTGGGGCCGGAGTACGTGTAATCGCGATGTTCCAGTGCGTTGACCAAGCTTCGCGCAGGGCTATGGCCGGGTATTGGCCGGATTCGTTGATGCCGTTCAGCAGGGCGCTGGCTTGGTCGAGCTGGCGCAGCACCGAGCCGGTGAATGTGTGACGTTCGCGAATGGCGTTTTTGCCATTGCCTCGAAATGGTGGCTTGATAACGAACGGGCATTGGTTGGACAGCAGGGTGGCAAGCGACGATTCGGTGGTGCTGGTGAAGGTGTTGTTGGTGCCGGTGTTGGTGATGCTGCCGGCGGGGACATTACCGGCATCGGCAGAGACGGATGCAGCCATGTTGGTCACAACCGGGCTTTCCCAATCCTTGCCTTCACTGGCAAAACGACCCTGTGCGTATGTGAAAGTGAGCTCACCGCTATCGCCTGCGACGGTCTGGCCCGATGCGGCGTGATCTACGTTGCTCTCCGTTGTCCCCATATCGCCGATGGTACCGGTGCAAGCCGACGTTACGCCGAGGTGTTTTACACCCCTACGGCTAGACTTACACGAGTTTGGCCCCGTAGCTCAGCTGGATAGAGCATGTGACTTCTAATCTCAAGGTCGACGGTTCGAGCCCGTCCGGGGTCACGATGTAATAAGCCCTTGGTCCCTCATCGTTTGTGAGGGGCAGGGGCTTTTGAATATATGCCGGTCTGGGTCCGTCTGGAGCCTGAACTGTCGACCTTGAGATTAGAAGTCACATGCTCATCACCACCATCCGGGAACACCCTTAAGGGGTGCGTCTCCTGCATAACGGCTATACTCTGACTTGAGATGTGCTGAATAATAACCAGCTATCGCGCGTCCGCCAATGGCGACGAACGAGGGAAGAAGGCCCGTGCCACGAGCAATCATCGAGGTAAGAAACCTACGCAAGGAATACCCCGTCGAGGATGAGACGGTGGTGGCGCTTGACCGTGTCAATCTCAGTATCCCGCAAGGCCAGATCTGCTGCATTTTCGGCGAATCCGGCTCCGGCAAATCCACGCTGCTCAACCAGTTGGCCGGCATGGAAAAACCGACGCGCGGCGGCGTGAGAATCGGCGGCGTACCCGTCAGCAAACTCGACGAGCGTGAGCTGGCGGCCTTCCGCCAGAAGCATCTTGGCTTCGTATTCCAGTCGTACAACCTGCTGCCCAATCTGACCGCGCTCGAAAACGTGGCAATGCCGCTGATGTTCCGCGGCGTGCCCAAGGAACAGCGCGAACGTGCGGCGCGTGGCGTACTCAAACGAGTCGGGCTCGGCCATCGTCTCAGCCATTACCCGCGCCAGATGTCGGGAGGCCAACAGCAGCGCGTCGGCATCGCCCGGGCGTTTGTGACCAAGCCCGAGGTGGTGTTCGCCGATGAGCCGACCGGCAACCTTGACTCTAAAACCAAAACCGAGGTCATGACGATGATCTGTGCATTCGCCCATGACTTCAACCAGACCATCGTGCTGGTCACACACGATCCGCAGATGGCTTCATACGCCGACCGCATCGTCACCTTGCTCGATGGCCGCATCACCAGCGATCGGCTCAACACCGACCTTTCCCGCCCAACTGTTCCGTCCACGCCGTCCGCCCCAACCACCACCAACTACACCGTCCACGCCGTCCGCCCAAAGAACCCAAAGGAGTTGACCGATGAAGCACCTCTCCCACCGCACCATCGCCATCATCGTCGCGTTGCTCTCCACGCTGTCACTGGCACTTGCCGTCATCTCCCTTCCGCACCAGGCGTACGCAGTCGACGGCACAGACGGCACAAGCGGCACGAACAGTACGTCTCAGGGAAGCGACGGCGATTCCGCGCCAATCGCCGGCCCGGTGCCGAACATCATCGTCACCAACTTCACCTATGGCGGCGATTCCGTGGCCGCCGGCGCCGATTTCAACCTCGACTTCACCTTCCAGAACATGGGTCAGGTGGCGGTGACGAACATGGTCATCACCGTGGACGGCGGCGAGAGCTTCGCCATCGCGGGAGGCACGAACACGTTCTACGTCGACGCGCTGTGGGGCGGTTACGCCATGACGCAAAGCGTGCCGATGCAGGCGCTCGCCTCCGCGAAAAGCGGTGCCCAGCCCGTGACCGTGAACTTCCGATACGAGTATGTGGACGCCAGCGCCCGCTCCTCAAGCCAGTCCGATGTCAAGATTTCCGTGCCGATCAGTCAGCCTGACCGGTTCGAAATCAGTGATCCCGTAGTGCCCGACCAGGTGATCGCCGGTCAGGAAAACACGGTCACGATGGAATATGTGAACAAGGGCAAAGGCGATATCGCCAACGTCGAGGCCACGATGGAGGGCGAAGGTTTCGATGCCACGATGAAAACCCAGTACGTGGGCAATGTGGCTTCCGGCGCCACCGGCACGATTGGTTACGCCTTTACGCCGCACGCGTCAGGCGAGCTGAAGACCACGCTCAAAGTCACGTACGAGGATTCCGACGGGCAGACCAAAACCAAGGAATTCCCGCTCACCATACCCGTAACCGATATGCAGCCGGTGGATGATTCCGACATGGCCGATCCGAACATGGACCAGAGCGCCAATCAGGGATTGCCGGTGCTGGTGTATGTGGTCATCGTCGTGATCGCCGTGGTCATTATCGTGGTGATTGTGCTGCTGGTGCGTCGCCGGCGCAAGCAGAAGGCCAAGAAGAACGATATTGATGAGGACTGGGATGATTGGTCCGAAGGCAAGGATGATAAGACCGATACCGACGTGACGGATGGTGCTGCGGCAGACACCGCTCCTATTGCACCAGCCTCACCAGCCTCACCGGCCGGCCCGTCCCACAAGGCCTGGAAAAGGCCCGACCATGCGATTCGGCGACATACTGCGGCTTTGCAGACAAAACCTATGGCGGCGTAAATCCCGTACGATTCTGACCGTGCTGGGCGTTATCGTCGGCTGCTGCTCGATTGTGCTCATGGTCTCTTTGGGCCAGGGCATTAACGAGCAGAACGAGAAGATGCTCAAATCGATGGGCGATCTGTCCATCGTCACCGTGTACACCAACGGTTATGCCGGTCCGATGGGCGGTGGCGGTTCGTCCGAGATGGGCGATACCAAGCTCGACGACAAGGCCGTGGAATCCTTCCGCGCGATGAGCGGCGTATCCGGCGTGACGCCGATGATGAACTTCCCTTATAACGTGACGGCCAGAGCCGGCGCGGGCGGCCGTTACCTCTACGATTACGTGCAGATCATGGGCATCGACATGACCCAGTTCGACCAGATGGGCTACAAGCTCGTCGGTGGCGAGAAGCCGGTCAAAAAGGATCAGGTGCTTGCCGGCGAATGGTTCGCCTATGGTTTCATGGACACCCTGAAGAACGGCGAACAACGCACCAGCACACGCGGCGGTCAGTATTCCTCATGCACGTTTGACCAGACCACCGGCCAGTGCGAGGAAGACCAGGACGAGGATCCGTTCTTCGATCCGCTCGCCACGCAAATCAGTCTGACCACCGGCACCAATTATCAGGGCGACCAGTACACCATGAACATGTACGGCGGCGGTGGCGGCACAGGCGGTGCGGGTGGCGGTGGCGGCGCGGGCGGCGCAAGCGGCAGCGCCGCGGGTCAGTCGGAAACGTCACCCTCGATGTGCTGGCTTCCGGCATTGTGGCGGGCGACTACAACAAGGGCTATGCCACCTCCGACGGTCTGGTCATGGATTTGCAGGCGTTGAAGGAACTGGCCGCCAAAGTCGATCCAGCCGCCGCCAAAAAAAGCCACCGCCTATGATCAAGTGCTGGTCAAGGCCGCCGACCTCAAGTCCGTGCCCGAAGTCGAATCACAGATCAAAGCGTTGGGCTACGAGACCTCCTCCTATGAAGACATGCGTAAGTCGTTGGAAGAACAGTCGCGCGCGATTCAGCTGATTCTGGGCGGTATCGGTGCGGTTCGCTGTTGGTTGCGGCCTATCGGTCATCGCCAACACAATGGTTAATGTCCGTAACCGAGCGCACGCGCGAGATCGGCATTATGAAGGCGCTTGGCTGCTACGTTCGTGACATTCGCGTCATGTTTCTTGCGGAGGCCGGCGCGATCGGATTCTTCGGCGGATTGGTCGGCTGCGTGCTGAGCGGACTGATATCGCTGGGCATCAACGTTTGTCGGCGCGTTGTATGCGGGCGGCATGAGCGGCGGCATGTCTGGCGGTATGGTCAGCGGTGCAGGCGGGGGCTCCGGCGACGGTACCGGTGGCGGAACATCTATCTGGACCATACTCTGGCAGGCGATAGTTGGTGGCGAGAATGTGACCCGTTATTCGGTGATTCCGTGGTGGCTGTTCCTGTTCGTCGTACTGTTTTCCACGCTGATCGGCTTGCTGTTCGGCTTCGGCCCGGCCAATAAAGCCGTTAAAATCCCGGCCCTAGAACGCCATCAAAAACAACGAGTGATCGCCTCTGTCACCTGCTCCACCGTTAGTCCATAACGTTCGTTCAGTTCGCCCAGCGGCACGCGGTCGGTAAATTCCTTGGCTGCGCCGAAGTTCAGCACATGAGGATTACGGCTGCCGTCCGAGACATGATGATTCGCATAATATGCGGTCACTTTCTCGCCCCAGCCGCCTTCAAGCTGCCCGTCTTCAAGGGTGATGACCTGCTGGTGGCCATCACGCAACGACTCCAGTACGTCTGAATCCAGCGACGTGCACTGGCGCGGGTCGATAACCGGTTGCCGTGACTGCCATAATCGTCAGACAATGCGGCGGCCTCTGCTCCGCCAACGGATACGCATTGCCCAGTCCGATAATCGCGACGTGCGAGCCCGTCTGATTGACCCGCCAATCCAGCATGTGACGCACACCGGCACGCTGAGCCGTTACGCTAACGGTCCCGCGGACTGTTGCGGCAGATATGCCCCCGCTGGCGGAGCTGGCGGAGGCTGGCAGCGAAGCTGACTGGGGGCGGTCAGCAATCTGCCCACCCGTCACCGGCAGCAGCGTCGCATCCCGCTCCGCCGCCAGAATCGCCTCGCCCCGGCACCCGAATCACCGCCGGACCAGCAGGGGCGTCCGCCGAACCGGCCGGCGCGGTAGCCCATGCCAAATCCAGCCAGATAGTCGCGAGCCGAAGTCGGCACCAGCATCGTAACCCCTGGAATATTGGAGAACATCGTCACGTCATACGCGCCGGAATGCGTATTGTCCGAACCGGACAGGCCGCCCAGAAAATCAAGTACCGTGACTCGCGAACGGTTCAGGCTCATCTCCTGGAAGAACTGGTCGTACGCGCGCTGGAAGAAGGACGCCGTGGTGGCCACCACCGGCGTGCCACCCGCCCGTGCGATGCCGGCAGCGTACGCCACGGCATGCGATTCGGTGATGCCCGTGTCTACATAATGTGCGCCCGCGCGCTCTCGGAACTCATGGGTGATGCCGTTCGAGCCGGCGTGGCGGGGGAGGTGACCACGAGTCCCGGCTCGGCGGCGAAACGCGGTTCGAGCGCGGCCATCGCCATTTTGCCGTAATGCTTGCGCGGATCGTCCGGCTTGCCGATTGCGGCATCCGGATTCTGCCAATGCGAGGCCTCGCATTGGCCCTCATGCGGGTTCCATGACTCGGACAGGTTGCAGTGATCCGAATGCCACGGCTCGCTGTGGTTCACGTTATCGGTGGGATGCACGCCGGTGGGGGAGTCGAGCGAAACCGGTGAGGCCGAGGCGGTTTGCCGATCTGCGTGAGTCTCCTCACCGTCATATCCCGCGCCCTTCAGCGTATGAATATGGACCACCACCGGATGATCGATATCGCGCACTTCCTCGAAAGCTGCGACCAGCGCGGAAACATCGTTGCCGGCCTCCACATACCGATAATCCAAGCCAAACGCGTTGAACAGATTCGGCTGGGCGGTGCCACCGGACGCGCGCAGGCGGGCGAGCGGACCGTACATGCCACCGAAATCGCCGGCAATCGACATCTCATTGTCGTTGAACACAATGATGAGATTGCGCCCTGCTCAGCCGCGTTGTTCAGTCCTTCAAAACGCCACGCCCGAACTCAGCGAACCATCGCCGATCACGGCGATCACATTGCCGATGCCGCTGTTCGGGCCTTCCATATCGCGGGTTTTCGCCAAACCGCAAGCCAATGAAATCGAGGTACCGGTGTGACCGAGCACGAACTGGTCGTGTTTGCTTTCGCCCGGATTGGTGAAGCCGGTCACCTCGCTGAAACGGTCCGGGTCCAGATAGGCGGCGGCGCGGCCCGTGAGCATCTTATGCACGTAGCTTTGGTGGGATACATCGAACACGATGCGGTCACGCGGCGAATCGAATACGCGGTGCAGGGCCACCGTGGCCTCCACCATGCCCAGATTGGAGCCGATATGACCGCCGTGTTGGTGGCCATATGCCAGCAGCGTGGCGCGAATCTCACGGCAGAGTTCGGCGAGCTCGTTGGGGGGCAAGGGCCTTGACATCGGCCGGGCTGGCAATGCGGCTCAGCAGATGGGAGTCGTCGCCGTGGGAAGGGGTAATGCTCGGGGGTATGTCGTGAAGGCGCGCGGTCCCCTCGGCAGCGCCGGAGACGGCGAAGGAATCGCTTGAATCAAATCCGTTTCCTGACGCGCTGCGCATACCCTCGAATCTCCCCTTCGCTAGTCTTTCCCGAAGTTGAATGCTAACGTCCCGGCA
>ENA-OQAJ01000416-OQAJ01000416.1-human-gut-metagenome-genome-assembly--contig:-NODE-416-length-13455-cov-2.441777_pt1 | contig 13455 bp, 17 predicted proteins | sample MGYA00242736_ERZ504529 | MGnify/ENA primary metagenome ERZ504529 (study PRJEB26092, sample SAMD00036275) | human gut metagenome | host: Homo sapiens | study: EMG produced TPA metagenomics assembly of...
CCTGCAGACCCGCGATGCCTGCGCCAAGAATAAGCACCTTGGCCGGGCGGATGGTGCCAGCGGCGGTGGTCATCATCGGCAGGAACGAACCGTACGCGTTGGCCGCCACGATGGCCGCCTTATAACCCATTACGGAATTCTGAGAAGTCATCTCGTCCATAGACTGCGCGGAGCTCAACTGACGCGGCAGCTTCTCCATGGCAACACCGACCAGACCGGCCTTTTCAATCGCAGTGACATAATCGGCGTCGGTGAACGAACCGAGCATACCGATAATCCAGGTACCCTGCTTACGCGTCCGAGCAGCGCGCTGCTCGGACGATCGACGAAACCAAGCACGTCGGCACGCGCAATCACTTCATCGGCGGAGAGACCTGCGCTCCGGCCTTACTATAATCCTCATCAACATAATGCGATGCGACGCCCGCACCGGATTCGATCAGGCAGTTAACACCCGATTTACGCAACCTCGTTACGATATCCGGTGTCAGAGCAACACGAGACTCGTGTTCGGAGGTCTCATTGAGAACTCCGAAGACCACGGTGGCTTCAGCTGTTTCAGCCATAGGTGCCCTTTCTTCCTCGTTAAAGAAATCAAAATGAACAGATACAGCGCACCAGTGTAACGTAGGTCACACCTTTGTATGAAGAAAAGTTCACCTATTGAATGGCATCGCATGGCAATTCCTTTACGCAGGCCCCGCTGGATGCGCACTTTCCCTACGCTACCGTAAGGTGACGTGTCGCATTCATGGGTCTATCATTCCTACAGATATTGGATTTAAATGTGTAGGAGAGTCACGTGTCCGTCATCACCTCTTTGAACAAGCGAGCTGCAAATCTTGCGCAGAAGGCACTGCGTTTGGGAGGTGACTTCGTTCACCCCGTCAGCGACGATTCCGGCAACACTCCGGATTACAACGATCCGAACAACATCATCTCCCCCCGACGGCCATATCGACCTTCCGCACACCGTCGAATGGGGCGAAGGATTCCCATCCACCACGTTCCTCGATCCGGAAACCGGTCTGTTGACCACCAAAACCGAGGGCAAGCCGCCGCTGGACGAGGGCACCACCATCTACGATATTTACGCCGATCGAGCCGAGCGTATGGGTGACGAGCCGCTCTACACCTATAAGACGAACGGCGAATGGGTGACCAAAACCGGCAACGAGGTGCTCGCCGATATTCGTCAGATCGCCAAGGGTCTGATGCATTACGGTCTTAAGAAGGGCGACGGCGTGGCGTTCATGTGCCGTACCTCGTACGAGTGGGATGTGTTCGACGCGGCCGTCATGGCATGTGGTGGTGTGCTCGCCACGATCTACGACACGGATTCCGCGGAGCAGATCCGTAATATCGTCAATAATTCCGATTCCCGCCTGCTGGTGGTCGAGACCACCGATATGCGCGCAAAGACCGATGGTCGCCGATAAGGAATGCCCGGCACTGGAACAACATTATCTGCTTCGAGAACGGCGGTCTCGACGAAATCATGGCCTACGGCTCCGGCGTGAGCGACGAAGAGCTTGACGAGCGCATCGCTTCCATCAAGAAAACCGACCTGTGCTCCATTGTGTATACTTCTGGTTCCACCGCCGCGCCGAAGGGTGTGGAGATGACCCATGAGCATTATTGCACCACCGCGTTGAATCTTCCGGCGTATATGCCGAAACTGCTGCATGAGAGGAAGAACAGCGTGCTGCTGTTCCTTCCACAGGCGCACTCTTTCGCACGTGCCATCAACTACATTTGCGTAGCCAGCGAACTGCATATTTACATCGCGCAGGGCATCAAGACGCTGATCGCCGATCTTCAGGTCGCCAAGCCGTCCGTCATGATCGTTGTTCCGCGTGTTCTTGAGAAGGTGTATAACGCGGCCTCGCAGAAGGCTGGTCATGGCGCCAAGGGCGTGGCGTTCGCCGCAGCCGTTGTGGCAGCCCAGAATTACATGAAGGAGGTCAGTGCGAAGGGTAAGGCCGGAGCTTTGGCCAAGGCTCGCCGTATGGCGTTCGACCCGGTGGTCTACGCTTCGCTACGCGAGGTGCTCGGCGGACGTGCCCAGTGGATCGTGGCGGGCGGCGCTCCTCTTGACCCGGAACTTATGGCGTTCTTCCGTGGCGCCGGAGTGCCCGTGTATGAGGGTTATGGCTTGACCGAGACCACGGCTCCTTGCGCGTTCAATCCGCTTGGTGTGCCCTATCATCAGGGTTCCGTCGGCGTGGCTTTCCCTGGCTTCGAGCTGCGTATCGCCGAAGATGAGGAGATTCAGGTCAAGGGTACCGCCGTGTTCCCGAAGTACCACAAGAACGAGGAAGCCTCCGAGGATTCATTCACTGAAGACGGCTGGTATCGTACCGGCGATTTGGGACGTATCGACGATGACGGCTTCCTGTATATCATCGGACGTAAGAAGGATCTCATCATCACCGCAGGCGGCAAGAATGTCTCGCCCGGTCCGATCGAAGAGGTTATCAAGCGTTGCGAATTCGTTTCCCAGGCCTTGGTGCTTGGCGACAAGCGTCCATTCATTTCCGCACTTGTTACGCTTGACGAGGAATCCTTGCGTCCGTGGTTGGAAAGCAAGGGGCTGAATCGCGACATACCCATGGAGGAGGCCGCCAACAATGCCGCCGTCCGTGCGGAAGTGCAGAAGTGGGTCGATCAGGCCAACGAAGGTGTTTCCCGTGCGGAGTCCGTACGTAAGTTCATCATTCTGCCGGAGGAATTCACTCAGGAGAATGGTTTGATGACCGCTTCCATGAAGGTGATTCGTCCGAAGGTCATCAAGCGTTATGCCACTTTGCTGAATACGCAGATGTACACCAAGAAGAAGTAGTCTTCGAAACAGCAGAATGAGGTCTGACTCCTACGGGAATCAGACCTCATTTATTATTTTCCACGCAATCGTTGCGAAGCGGATCCTAAGCAGATCAGAAGCCTAGCTTCTCGAGCTGTTTGGCTGAACCGTCAAAAGGACAGTCCAGTGGACTGTCCTTAGGTGAAGTGAGCAGCTTCGCTGCGAAGCGGATCCTAAACAGATCAGAAGCCTAGCTTCTCGAGCTGTTTAGGATCCGACTGCCATCCTTGGCAACCTTGACATGCAAATCGAGTTTGGCTTTCTGTCCAACAATACGGTTGACCGGCGTACGCAACTTCTTCTTGACACGCACAAGATGTTCCGCTCCCTTGCCGATGATGATCGGTTTCTGGGAATCGCGTTCCACATAAATCGACACAATCACGTGGCTTGCCATCGTAAGCTTCGCCACTATCGTTGTCTTCCGGATATTCGATGGAATCCACGACTACGGCCAGTGAATGCGGCAACTCGTCATCCAATTCTTCCAGGAAAGCGCCACGGACCAGTTCCGCAATGGTTTCTTCCGGACGCTCTTCGGTGATCTGCTCGGCCGGGTACATTTGCGGGCCTTCCGGCATGTTCTCGATAAGCACGTTCTTGACTTCCGCAAGATTGTCATGCTTCAGCGCGCTGACTGGCACAATATCGGTGAAGTCGGCGAATTCGTTGATTTCAATGAGCTTGTTGATCAGCCCGTCACGGCTTAATTCGTCAATCTTGGTAACGATGGCAACCAGCGGCACCTTCCATTTGAATGTGCCATCATCTCGCTTGACTGCGAAATCAGAACGCAGACGGCTCAAAATGCGCTTGTCGCCGGGACCAATCTCCTGATTACCAGGCAGCAGGAAAGCAACGGCGTCCACGTCGGCGAGCGACTCGTCCACAACATCGTTCAGACGCTGCCCAAGTAGTGTGCGCGGTCGATGGATGCCAGGCGTATCAACCAAAACGATCTGCGCATTATCCGTGGTTAAAATGCCACGAATGGCTTTACGAGTGGTTTCCGGGCGAGATGATGCGATGGCGATCTGCGTACCGATCAAACGCGTTGATCAACGTCGACTTGCCCACGTTAGGACGCCCGACCACGGCAACGAAACCGGACCGATATGGAACGGGCGTGGCGGAATCGGAATGGTCGGAAGTCGTCTCGGTTGTTGCTGCGTCAGTCATGCTTGTCTTTGGAATCCTTATCGTTGTCGGATGCCTTTTCGGCATCATCCGCATGTTCTTCGTTACGTGTTTCAGTTTCGTCCACGCCCTCGACGTGGGCCGCTCCACCACAATGGTCGACACTTTTTTTGCGGCGTCCTGCGGAGTCGACCGCGGTCATGCGCAAGCCTCGAGTGACTGCGGAGGATCCGACGATCGGCACACGTCCCAACAGCTTGGTCAGCAAGCCGTAAACGGTGTCGACATCATCCTCGTCAATGTCGATTTCGAAAATCTCTTCCAAGTCGGCGATAGGCGTGCGTGCGGGCATGCTCCATTTCTTGTCACCGATCCGTTCCGGATCGGCATGTTGCGTGCGATCATGTTCGTCTTCCAGTTCGCCCACAATCTGCTCGATGGCATCTTCGATGGTGACCATGCCCGCGATTCCGCCATATTCATCCACCACAATGGCGACATGCTGGCGTGTGCGCTGCATTTGGTGGAAAAGATCGTCGACCGGCTTGGATTCCGGCACGAGCATGGGGTCACGAACTATCGACTCAACTTCGCGTGTCATCGCCGCATGGTTGAAGGCCGTCGCGCGCACGGCATCTTTCAAATAAGCCACGCCGACCAGATCGTCCACATCGTCGCCGATGACCGGCACACGTGAGAATCCGGAACGGGAGCAAAGCTTAAGCATATTCTCCAACGTTTTCGTCTCGCTCGATGCAAATCATGTCGTGCGCGGCACCATGATCTCACGAGTCAGCGTTTCGGAAAGCGTGAGCACATTGCGCAGCATTTCGGAAACTTCAGGATCGAAATCGTTGGCTTCGACCAGACGGTCAATGGTTGCCCGTCCTTGTTCGATCTGGATTTTTTCGAGCTCCTCGTCGTCGGAAAGATCACTGCCGCGACGCTTCGCGCCTTTTTTGCCCCCCGATTTTTGCGAATGGGGTTAATAGAACCGCAATGGAAACAGCATCCACATGCTGCAGCATAATGTCGACTGGCTTGGATGCCCCGGCACTACGCGGACGCACCAACAGCGAAATCACCGCAATGACGATGGCAAAAACAAATCCGGCAAGCAATTCGGCCCATAGTGGAGCGTCCAACATGCCCGCAATCACCGTCACGAGCACACCATCAACCACATTGCAGCAGATGCGGAAGAACGCGCACGATCCGGCGGTGGCATAGCGATCGGCCACCAACCGCTGAACCTTATGAATGCGCCTGATTTTCTTGTCGCGTATGAATTGCGAAAGCTCGGCATCCGTTTGAATTTCGAGAATAAGGTTATTCAGGCTCGCCCTGGTCACACGTCCCACAGCGCCTTCAGTCGCGGCCATTGAAGCGACAGCCAGACCAACAGCAGCGCCACCACGGCGAGCACCACGATCATCGCAATCATTGTTGCCTGCATAATTCAGCCCCCATCATGCCGGACGATATGCTACCGCAACGTCAATCATTATTTGGCGATCTGCGTCCCGTGCCATGCTGCCTATCCCATTCGGCGAGCGCGTCCGGCGTATCCGGCGGAAGGATGGCCTGCGTCCCCGCTCCCTGGCGAAGCGCGAAGAAGGTGAGTAGCAGCTGTCGCTGCAGACCGAACATCTGACGCTCCTGTTCTGGGGTGGCATGGTCGTATCCGAGTAGGTGGAGGATGCCATGAATCGTCAGCAGCATCATTTCCTCCATGGTGTTATGTCCGGCCGCGAGCGCCTGCTGCGCAGCCACCCACGGGCAAATCACGATATCTCCAAGCACGCCTTCCATCACAGTTCGGCCGTCTCCTGGGCGCAGCTCGTCCATGGGGAAGCTCATCACGTCGGTGGGGCCTTCAAGATTCATCCAACGCATGTGCAGTTGGGCGATGGGATCGGGGTCTACGAACATGATGGTCAGGTCGGATTGCGTGCTGACCCGCATTTGGTCCATCACCCATATGCCAAGATCGGAGAACACCTTGCCGTCAATTTGCCAGACGGTTTCGTTGGTTACCTCGACGCTCATTCAGCGTTCCTTTCGATTTGCTCGCTTGTTTGCCTGGATGTGGTTTTGCCCGTGGCGTGTCTGCTGTGGTCGCCGGCAATGGCCGCGTGCCGGTCGTACGCTGCGACGATTTTGCCGACAAGCGCGTGTCGCACTACGTCTTCCGGTTTGAGGTGGGCGAATGCGATGTCGTCAATGCCGTCAAGGATGCGTTCGATGGTGGCGAGCCCGGATTTCGGTACTGTCAGATCGACCTGCGTCACGTCGCCGGTGATAATCATTTTCGTATTGAAGCCTAGTCGGGTCAGGAACATCTTCATTTGTTGTTCGGTGGTGTTCTGCGCTTCATCGAGGATCACGAATGCATCGTTGAGCGTGCGTCCACGCATGTATGCGAGCGGTGCGACTTCGATGGTGCCGTCGTCCATGTAGCGCTTGAGCTGGTCCGCCCCGAGCATGTCAGAAAGCGCATCATATAGCGGACGCAGATATGGATCGACTTTTTCGTTCAATGTGCCGGGAAGAAAACCAAGGCTTTCTCCCGCCTCGACGGCTGGTCTGGTCAGGATAATGCGGCGCACCTGCCTATCTTGGAATGCGCGTACCGCTTTCGCCACTGCAAGGTATGTTTTGCCGGTGCCTGCCGGTCCGATGGCAAATGTGATGGTATGTGATTCGATGGCATTGACATATGTGATCTGACCAGCCGTTTTGGCACGCACCGGCTTGCCGAGCGCAAAGGTGATCACTCCGGCACATGCGGTTTGCGTCGGTCCGCATGATTCTCGCGATTGGAGGTATGCTCCTGTTGCCGATCGGCCAGCCGTAGTTCCTCCACTACACGTCCATGGCCCGGGCGAGTAGCACGCACAGGATTTTTCAACACGTTTTGATCGAGCATGCGTCGCACCGTATCGGCGTCCATCGGAGCCGTATATGCGGCTTGGATGATGTTTTCGATCACATGCTCGGCCTGTGCGGCTTGGGATTCGGATTTGCTGGAACGTGACATGATCGCGATGCGGTTGCCTCTGACGATAATGGTCAAGTCGGGGAACGCACGTTCCACTTCCCGAAGGACCTCGTCGACCGGTCCGAGCACGGTCACCGGGTCAAGCTGCTGCGGAATCGCGATGGTACGTGTAGTAGTGGCCACAAAACCTCTTCTGACGTCGATATATGGGGAAAGGGAAGATTATTCGTCAAGCTTTTCGCCGGTCAGCACGTGAGCATGCACGTGGAATACCGTCTGGCCAGCATCAATTCCGGTGTTAAAGATCAGGCGGAAGGCACCGTGGAATTCCTGGTCGGCGATATTTTGCGCGACCTGAGCCATGTGGGCGAGCTGCTGGGGATCGCCGCCGCAAGCTCGGCCACGTTCGCATAATGCTTGCGAGGCACCACGAGCACATGTACTTTGGCTTTCGGATTGATGTCCTTGAATGCGTAGGTGGTATCGTCCTCATACACTTTTTCGCTTGGAATTTCTCCTGCGATGATCTTGCAGAACAGGCAATCCTTGTCGCTCATAATGCTCCTTAATGCTGGTTGTCCTTCGGTACCCATGCTATTGCGCAACCGGGATAATCCGCCGCATTTCGCCGGCGTGTGGCGTCAGATGAATCGTCCCAACGCCCGTGCGAGCAGCGATAACGCGACGGGACCAGCTGTCGACGCTCGCAGAATATTGCTTCCAAGCACGCATGCTTCAGCTCCCGCATTGGTGAGGATTCGATTTCAGCATCGCTGATGCCGCCTTCCGGGCCGACCACCACGTACACGGTGCGCTGGCGCCCGTCCTGCAAGCATTTGTCGGAAAGCACCGCGATCGCTTCCTCCAGCTGGCTCCAAGTTTTGGTAGCATCCTGGTGCAGCACAATCACCATGTCGCCGTGCACACAGGCACGCTTGCAAATGGCAATCAACTGCTTGCTGGTCACGCACTCCCCCAATTCCGGCGTCCAGGAGCGTCGGGATTGTTCAGTGGCGGCATCAAGCACTTGCCGCCACTTCTTATCGGTGCGCCCCGCCTTCCATTTGGCGATGGAACGATCAGCCTGCCATGGAATCACCTCATCCACACCGATCTGCGTTGCGGTGTCGATGGCCTGCTCATCGTGTCCTGTTTTCGCCAGCGCTTGGATCAAAACGAGTTTGGTGGTAGGCTGCGGTTCTTTGCCGAAGCTCGACACTTCCGCGATTCCTTGTTGCGCATCGCGCAACACCGCGTGGATACGTAGCCCTTTACCGTCGGAAAGCTGCAATTCGTCACCGTCTTTCAGACGCATGGCCTGAATGGCATGTCGACGCACCGACTGGGGCAACGTCAATTTCCATCCGGCGTTCAATTCGTCACTGTTCACCGGCACATCATCATGTTCCGTATCAAGCAGGAAAAGGGCATCAGTCATAGTTTCAGAGCCTACCAGCACCTCGGATACCAATGGCGTAATTCCGCGCGACACGCCGAGACTTGCATCACACCGAGCATCTGCTATAGTTTTCGTTTGTTGCCGCTGAGCAACGCACCTGTCCGGGTGGCGGAATGGTAGACGCGCTAGCTTGAGGTGCTAGTGCCTATTTATACAGGCGTGGCGGGTTCCAGTCCCGCTCCGGACACCAGCAAACCCCTTGGAAACAAGGGGTTTTCTTGTATCTGAAAGCTATTCGGCGAAAGATCGATCACATGCAGTTCATCCATCTTGATTCCATTGACGACGAGCGCGTGTCGGCATACACGAATCTCACGGAAATCCAGCTTCGCAACAAGCTTGAACCCAGCAAGGGCCTGTTCATCGCGGAATCGCCGAAAGTCATCGATCGCGCGCTGACCGCCGACCGGGAACCGATTTCCCTGCTTGTCGAAGAACCGTGGATCGGAGGCATGTCGGAAACCTTCGCACGCATCGACCAACGTTGGGCACCGACATTCCCGTGTACGTGGCATCCCCTGAACAGCTCAAGCAGCTGACCGGCTACCGCTTGCATCGTGGCGCCCTGGCCGCGATGAAACGCTGGCCACTGCCCAGCGTCGAGGAGGTGTGTCGCGGCGCACGACGCATCGCGGTCATGGAAAACATCGTTGACCACACCAATGTCGGAGCCTCATGCGATCAGCCGCCGCGTTGAACGTCGATGCAGTGTTGGTGACGCCCTCCTGCGGCGATCCATTGTATCGACGCGCCGCCCGCGTGTCGATGGGCACGGTGTTTCAGATTCCGTGGACTCGTATTGGCGGAGATGATAAACACTACTGGCCATTCACCGGCATGCAGGAATTGCGCGATCTTGGGTTCACCACCGTTGCGATGGCCCTTGAAGACGATTCCATTTCGCTGGAGGAGCTTGTTCGTCGTTTGAACAACGACAACGGCGAAAAGGACCATATCGACAAATTGGCGCTGATTTTCGGCACCGAAGGCGACGGTCTGTCGCATCACACCATCTCCCGCGCCGACCTGACGGTCAAGATTCCCATGAGCCACGGAGTGGACAGTCTTAACGTCGCCGCATCGAGCGCCGTGGCCTTCTATTCAACAGCTGTTCACTGAAACAGTCAGCAAAATTTTCAAGACTCGCGATGCAAACTCCTTGCATGTTGCAAAAAATATGCAATTATTGAGTGCGTAAGTGGTTTGCGATGATGCAGACCGACCAATGTGTGCGGTGTCGTAACGACGCTCTAGGAGAGGAGTTCTCATGGCAAAGAATCCGAAAATTCTTTCCATCGTGCTTGCAGGAGGCGAAGGCACTCGTCTAATGCCTTTGACCAGAGACCGGGCAAAGCCCGCCGTCCCGTTCGGCGGCGTGTTCCGTCTGATTGATTTCCCGCTGAGCAATTTGGTCAATTCAGGCTATATGCAGACCGTGGTGCTCACCCAGTACAAGTCCCATTCGCTTGACCGTCATATTTCCACGGTGTGGCGTTTTTTCGCCGTTGCTCGGCAACTACGTCTCCCCTGTTCCGGCTCAGCAGCGACTTGGCAAGCACTGGTATCTCGCTCTGCCGACGCCATCTACCAGACCATCAACATCATCGAGGACGTGCAGCCGGATATTGTGGTGATCGTCGGCGCCGACCACGTCTACCGCATGGATTTCCAGCAGATGGTGCAGCAGCATATCGAATCCGGCGCGGAGTTCACGGTAGCGGGTATTCGTCAGCCGATCAGCCAGTCCAACCAGTTCGGCGTGATCGAGGTTGATCCGGAGCACCCAAATATGATCAAGAGCTTCCAGGAGAAGCCGCAGACCACGACCGGCCTGCCAGATGATCCGAACTCCATTCTTGCTTCCATGGGCAACTACGTGGCCAACACCGACGCCCTGTTCGAAGCTTTGGCGCTTGACGAGAAGGCCGAAGACACCAAGCATGATATGGGCGGCGATATCGCACCGTACTTCGCGGCCCGTAACGAGGCTGGCGTGTACGACTTCAACTCCAACGAGATTCCGGGAGCGACGCCGACCGATCATGCCTACTGGCGCGACGTGGGTACTCTGAAGCAGTTCTACGATGCGCATATGGATCTGATCTCGTATGTGCCGGAATTCAACCTGTACAACACCGAATGGCCGATTTACACGCTATCCGGCAATCTGCCGCCAGCGAAGTTCGTCCATGCCGGTCGCGACGTCTCGGACACGCCACCGACTCGATCGTCTCCCCTGGCGTCATCGTATCGGGCGGTGAAGTGCATCATTCCGTGCTTTCGCCGAACGTGCGTATCCACTCGTGGTCCCAGGTCGTCGATTCGATTCTGTTCGACGGCGTGACCATCAATCGTCGAGCACGCGTCTACAAGGCGATCCTCGACAAGAATGTTGTGCTTACCGAGAATTCGACCGTCGTATCGATACCGAACATGATCTGGCCCGTGGCTTCACCGTCACGCCGGAAGGCATCACCGTGGTGCCGAAGGGTACCGTGGTCGACGACTGACGTTCTGCCGCACACAGAACAAAAGCGTGCTTCCCGGCGTCGGGAGCACGCTTTTTCTGTGCATTTTTCTTGATGATGATATCCAATCAAATATCATCAAAATCTGTTTTACAAAAAAAATTCCGCAACGAACATGCAGTTTCGCTGCGGAATCAACATATCAGCAATATCAGGTTGATATATCACAGACTTTCTGTCAGTATTTTGGCAGATTGTCGAAATTGAAGCCGAGCGCAGCCAACTGCTCGCGACCTTCCGGCGTGATCTTTTCCATGCTCCAACGCGGTTGCCACGTCCAGTCGATGCGGAATTCCTCGACGAGGCCGGCAAGCGTGCTCGCGCACTCGTCTTCGATCAGATCAGTCAACGGGCATGCCGGAGTGGTCAATGTCATCGTGATAATGGCGCGACCAAGCTCATCGATCTCAATGCCATACACCAATCCCAAATCAATCACATCAATGCCAAGTTCAGGATCAATGACCTGATGCAACGCTTCCTTCACGTCGGCCGCAGTAGCTCGACCAATGTCGTCAATAGCCTTCAACGCGATGCCGTCATCCTGTTCTTCGGAACAACCGCATGCTCCAGCCTGATTGCCGCAGCCACAAGCGTCCTGCTTGGTGTCTTCGTGTTCGATTTCCACTGGTTTGCCGTCCTTGAATCCTTTGGCGAGATTTGGGTTAAGCATGACGCGACGCGCCGCGGCCTCGTCATTGCCCAATGCCTTGGCCACGGAATCGAAAATCGAGGCTTGCGGTTCAGGTACCAAGGTATCGCTCATTGTCGCTCCATATATGATTCGAATATGTTCCGTTGAGTAGCCTATCGCGTTGGCTGGAGTTTGTCTCACGTGTTTCGCCCGTTGTAGAACGCGGCGCACGAAGCACGGGAGACATCCTGCTTTCCACCATAGAACAATACTTGTCAGGCTTTCGCGGCCAATGCCTTGGCCACGGAGTCCTTCATGCCTTCCCATCCGAGCAGCGCGCACTTGATACGCATTGGATACTTGGACACTCCTTGGAACACGATGCCGTCTTCCAACGATTCCTCGGCGGATTCATCGTCCAAGCCTTTGCCGCGTGATTCCATGAGCTTATGGAACGTTCCGGCCAATTCCATGGCCTCATCCACGGTTTTGCCTTCCACCAGATCCACCATCACCGAAAGGCTGGCCTGTGAAATGGAGCAGCCGTGACCGTCCCACACCAGTCGTTCGATAACGTGCGGCTCCTGGTCGGAAACCTCCACATGCACGGTGGCCTCGTCTCCGCAGGTCGGATTGAACTGGTGGGACTCGCCGGGAGTGCAATACTCGTGGGTTGCCTGAACCGTGGTCTTTCCCGCCTGGGAGGCGTTTTCGGAAGCCAGATCCGGAGCGAAATGCTCCTTGCCATGCGGATTCTTCGAGGCTTCGAGAATGACCTCTTGGTACATCTGCTCGAGATCGTCGCCAGACATTGCAAAATCACTCATATGCGTTACTCAACTCCAAAAACGGACGGACCTTCTTCAACGCCTCAACCAGTGCCTGCGCGTCTTCGACGGAATTGTAGATGCCACTGGATGCGCGGTTGGATGCGTACACGCCGAAGTGACGGTGGACCGGCTGTGCGCAATGATGTCCGACACGAATGGCGATGCCCTGCGCATCGATGAACTGTCCAACATCATGCGGATGCACGCCGTCGATTTCAAAAGCCACCGTGCCGATGCGCTGCTCGTTGGTCTGCGGTCCGAGAATGCGCACGCCGTCGATCTGCCCCATCTTGAGGAGTTCGCCTGCGATAACGCGCTCGTGGGCTTCGAGATTCTCCATGCCGATATTCATCAGCCATTCGGCCGCGACACCGGCCGCAACGACCTGCGCGACCGGCTGCGTGCCCGCCTCGAAACGCGCAGGAGGAGCCATGTATTGGGCTTCCTGATCCATCCAGGCAAGTTCCACCATGGATCCACCGAAATTCGCCGGTGGCAACGCCTCCAACATGTCGCGCTTGCCGTAGAGGAAGCCGACACCGGTCGGGCCGTACATCTTATGCGCGCTCCATGCCGCGAAGTCAACGTCCAAAGCGTGGAGGTCGATCTTCAGGTGCGGTACGGACTGGCATGCGTCGAGCACAACCACCGCGCCTACCTCGTGCGCACGTTCACCACTCGGCGCGATGTCGGTGATGGCACCGGTGGTGTTGCCCACATGGGTGACGGCCACGATCTTTGTGCGTTCGGTGATCACCTCGTCCGCAGTGTTGGCAAGGATTCGTCCTTCATCGTCCAGATCAAACCATTCAGTGTCGCTCCGGTACGTGCGGCAAGCTCCTGGAATGGCAGCAACACAGAATGATGCTCAGCCTTGGATACGAACGATCTCGTCTCCCGGCTTCACAGCGAAACTCGTGCCGCTTCTCCCCCACCGTCCCAGCGATGCGTTGCCGAATGCGGTGGCTAGCAGATTCAGTCCTGCGGTGGCGCCGGAGTGACA
>ENA-OQAJ01000417-OQAJ01000417.1-human-gut-metagenome-genome-assembly--contig:-NODE-417-length-13452-cov-2.688931_pt1 | contig 13452 bp, 14 predicted proteins | sample MGYA00242736_ERZ504529 | MGnify/ENA primary metagenome ERZ504529 (study PRJEB26092, sample SAMD00036275) | human gut metagenome | host: Homo sapiens | study: EMG produced TPA metagenomics assembly of...
CGGATCGCGGAAGGTGGCGCGGTCGGTCGCCACGGCGCGCGAACGTCACGTCGGCGGGCAGCGCGTCGGGACCGTCCTGCGGTTGCGATGTGGCCGGCGCGGCGGCCGCAACGGCATCGACAGTATCGCCGGCATTGCCCGAATCGCCAATATTTCCGCCATGTTCCGCACTGTCGTGCGCTTCCGCGTCAACAGTGGTGCTCATGTCGTCATCCGACGGGAAGAAGCCGCGCAACGATTCGTCAAGGCCGAAGTAGCGTACTTCCACGCCGTCTTCCGTATGCGCCACGTCAGCAAGACGGGCGATGCGCGGGTCCTCACGGTTGAGCACGACGGTACCGGTGGTGGCTTCCGCAGCTTTGGACAGCAGTCGCGCGGTGTTGTCGATCTCGCCGAAACGGTCAAGCTGGTCGCGCATCACGTTGAGCAGCAGGCAGTAGTCGGGCGGCACCTGCTTGACGAAATGCACGGCGTACGCCTCGTCGAGTTCCAGCACCGCGATGTCGGCGTCGAGTTTGCCGGAAAGCGAGACTTCCGCAAGCAGCGACGAAACCACGCCACGGGTGAAGTTCGAGCCGGTCGGGTTGGTGAACACCTTCAATCCGAGCGATTGCAGCATGCTGGCCACCATGCGTGTGGTGGTGGTCTTGCCGTTCGTGCCGGAGACGAGCACCACGCCGAGCGGCAGTTGCGCCAATGTGCGCGACAGGAATTGCGGGTCGATGCGTTCCACGATTTTGCCGGGGAACGCGCTGCCACCGCCGTGCGCCAAACGGGAGGCCGCGCGCACGGCCTTGCCGATCAACGGGGTTGCGAAGGAATTCCAAGCCATATCACACCGCCTCCTGCTGGGACTGGTAATCCTGGGGCATGTCCTTGAACTTCGAATATGCGCCAAGGAACGCAAGATTGAACGTGTCGGTCGGACCGTTACGATGCTTCGCCATGATGATGTCGGCCTCGCCCGGGCGGTCCTCCTTGTCGTAGGCGTCCGGACGGTGCACGAGGAACACCACGTCGGCGTCCTGTTCGATAGAGCCGGATTCACGCAGGTCGGACAGCTGCGGCTTCTTGTCCTGACGCATTTCGGGGCCACGGTTCAGCTGGCTCAGTGCCACCACCGGCACTTCCAGCTCCTTGGCGAGCAGCTTCAGCGCACGGGAGAAGTCGGACACTTCCTGCTGGCGGCTTTCCACGGCCTTGCCGGAGGTCATGAGCTGCAGGTAGTCGATGACGACGAGTTTCAAATCGTTCGTCTGCTTCAGTCGGCGGCATTTCGCGCGGATTTCCATCAGGCTCATGTTCGGGCTGTCGTCGATGAACAGGGGCGCGTTCTGCAGCTTGCCTTGCAACTCGTTCAGGATGGCCCAACGTTCCGGCGTGATGTCGTCCGCGCGGCGCATGGCGGCGAGCGGAATGTTGGATTCAGCGGAGATGATACGTTGCGCCAACTCGTTTTTGCTCATTTCCAAGCTGAAGATGATGGTCGTCAATCCGTGATGCAGTGCCGCGGAACGGGCGAAATCCACACCGAGTGTGGACTTGCCCATGGCCGGCCGGCCTGCCACGACGATCATCTGGCCGGGCTGCAGGCCCTGCGTCACGTCGTCGATGTCGCGGAAGCCCGTCGGCACGCCTCGGGACACTTCGCCGCTTTGCAGACGGTCGAGCTGGTCAAGCGTATCGGCGATGACGGTGCCGATCGGCGCGTAGTCCTGCCGCACTTTGCCGGTGGACATCTCATATACTTCGGCCTGCGCCAGGTTGACGACGTCTTCGGCCTGCGAGCCTTCTGCGGTGTAGCCGAGCTGTGCGATTTTGGTGCCGGCCGCGATCACATTACGCAGGATGGCGCGCTGATGCACGATGTCGGCGTAATACGTGGCGTTTGCGGCGGTCGGAACCGATGCGACCAGGCTGTGCAGATAGTCGGAGCCACCCACTTTTTTCCAGATTGCCTTCGGCGAGCAGCTCGTTGGCCACCAGCACGGCGTCGACCGCTGGGAGGCCGAGAACAGTTTGATGACCGCTTCGTACACGGTTTGGTTGCGTGGCTGGTAGAAGTCGGACACGTCGATCATCTGCGATACTTCGCCGATGGCGTCCTTGCTCATCAGCATGCCGCCCAACACCGCCATTTCGGCGGCGTCGTCATGCGGCGGCACGCGGTCGAACAGGGCGTCGCGCACGGCTTGGCTGGATCGGCCGTTCATGCCGTTCGCACCGTTTCCAGCGTTCGAAAATCCGCGGTTCTGCGCCGAACCGTTGTTCCAAGAGTCGTTCTCCGCCATGTCCCTCCAACCGCAGCAGTCAATCGAATGTGTTCAATACCGAGGAAAACCATAATACGTGCGTGCCGTCACGACCGGTGTTGCATTGAGATTATGGATGAATCTCCGCATCCACCGAACGACACGCGCGAATGGCTTTGGTGTGGATAAGAAAGTCGAAAAAAGCCGAGTTATCCACATATTGGGGATAACCATGTGGAAAACGTTTTCGACTTATCCACAGAGTGGGGATAACTGAGTGGACAACTTGGGGACATCCTAAAGCATGCACCCCGATTCCCTTATTTCGATTTGCCGAAGTGAACGGAAGGTGATATGCACCCCGCTTTTCCGTAAACGACGAGAAATACGGGGGCATATCGGCTTGGCGCATGCGAGAAACCGGCGCTCACATGTGGTATCGGGTGGCGTTGTACATGGTGCGCACCAACGTTTCACGCCATTTGCTCCACCCGTACTGTTTGGAGATGGTCTCGCCGGACGTGGCCCCCAACGAGGAGCCGTCGGCGCGGGTCAGGTCGAACAGCATGTCGAGCAGCACGGGATTATGGTCGAGCCGGCCGGCCAGATCATCGCCGACGTTGGGATCATTGGGATTGCGGCCTGTGGTGAACTCCGACAATGTCAGATGCTCGCGTACCAGCAGCGTGACCCAGCGGACGATGTCGCGGTCGAATCCCATGCGTTCCACGACCACGGTCGCATGCCGAGCGCCTTCCGCCGCATGGTTGGCCACCCCCGGTCGTTTGCCGATGTCATGCAGGATGCCGGCGAGCAGCAGCGCCTCGTAATGCCGGTCGTCGTACCGCCCACCGCTGGGTGTTTCACGGCCGAGCCGCGTGACGACCTCCACCATGTGCCGGTCGATCGTATAGCGGTGCGCGGCGGACGCGCTTGGCCGGTTGCGCACGCCCAACCATTCGGGGATGAGCTTGCCGGGCACGTCGATGAAATCAATGTCTTCCCACACGTTGAGCAGCGCGGGCCGGAAGCCAGCAGTCGTATGAACAGTTCACGCGATTCGTCCGTCCAGTTGCGGTCGCCGATAGGGCACTTTTTGAGATTCCGCAACGTTCCCGGGGCGATCGGCAGTCCGTATTCCGCGGCTGCGACGGCCACGCGCAGCACGAGGTTCGGGTCGGCGGCCGGTTCCGCGCCCGGAGCGAGCACGATTTCCTCTTCATGCTTGGCCACGCCGGGGGCGATCACATCGAAGGTCGGTGCCTGACGTTTGCCGCCGCCGCGCGGCTGGAACACTTGGAAGAAGGCGAATCGCGGCTTGTCGTGCGTCAGCGAATGCTCGGCGCGCGACGCGGTGGAATCAAGGGAGAACGCGATCTGACGGCCGACGCGTGCCAGCAACGTTTGCAGATCGTCGATCGACTTCGCCTCACGTTCGCCGTCTGGCAGCGTCGGATCGGCCAGACCGAGCATCGCCGCGACTTTGGCTTGGTAGGGCGATAGCAGCATGTTCGTATCTTTGCCGGCGACCAGATGAATGCAGTCGCGCACGTCCAGCAACCGTTCGACGGCGTCGTCATACGTGCCGTGCGGACGGTCGGCAAGCCAGGATGCGGCGAGCGCGGACACCAATACGGAGTCGCGCAGGCCACCGCGCGCCTCCTTGATGTCCGGCTGGTTGATGTAGGCCATGCGGCCGAATTCGTCGAGGCGCGATTTGGCGGAGCCGAGCAGTTCCGACAGACGTTTGCGTGCGGCCTTGCGCCATCGTTCCAATATGGATACGGCTGTGCTTTCGATAAGTCCAGTGTCCCCCGCGATCGGCACCACGTCCAACCATCCCATGGCTGCGGGCAGGTCGCGGTCGGTGACGGCCTCGCATTGCGCGACGGTACGTACCGACTGGTCGAGGTCGAGGCCGGAATCCCAGATCGGATACCACAGTTTGTTGGCGAGCTCGTTGAGCTGCTGGTCGGTCAGCGCGTGCGGCTCGTAGATGACCGCCAGATCAAGGTCGGAGCTGGGGCCCACCTGGCCACGTGCCAGCGAACCGACCGCGCCGAGGCCGATGCCGGTTGCCGACACGTCGAAGGAAACCGCCTCGCAGGCTTCGTTCCACAACTGTGTGAGATTGCCCATGGCCAATTCCGTGCGGGCTTTGCGTTTCGCCGCGCCATTGCGGTAGACGCCGTCGGCGTCGGGCTGGCTCATGGCCATGAACCGTTGTTTGAGACCATCGACTGCTGAAGTCATAACGCACGTTCCTTATGAAACCTATGACGACTTATGACAATCCCCGCACGGCGCGAGGCACGTACGGGGATGTGTCGTAATTGATAACCCGAACTTCAAGCCCGGGGGTCTTTATTTCATCTTGTCCGAATCGGCCCGATCACAAGGCCGGACGGATCAGATGGCGGCGGAACCGGTTTCGCCGGTGCGCACGCGGGTCACCGAGTCAAGCGGAGCCACCCAGACCTTACCGTCGCCGATGGTGCCGGAGCCGGCGGACTTGACGATCACGCCAACCAGGGTTTCGGCATCGGCGTCGTCGGACAGCACCTCGATGCGGATCTTCGGAATGAGATCCACGGTGTATTCGGCGCCACGGTAGACCTCGGTGTGGCCGCGCTGACGGCCATAACCGTTTGCCTCGGACACGGTCAGGCCGTGCACGCCCGCGGCTGCGAGGGCTTCCTTGACATCGTCGAGTTTATGGGGCTGGATGATAGCGGTAATGAGCTTCATCTCACTTCACCTCCTTGAGGACGGAGCTGGCGGTACCAGCAAAATCGTAAGCACGTTCGCCCTGGTCGGCAAGATCGATGCCGCCGACTTCCTGGGCTTCGGTGACGCGCCAGCCGATCGTCTTCTCCAGAGCGAAGGCGATGATGCCGGTGATGACGGCGGACCAGACGATGGCCACGAGAGCGACGATGATCTGGACGACCAGCTGCCTCCAGTCGCCGCCTGCGAACAGGCCGGTGCCTTCGCCGAAGAAGCCGATGAGCACGGTGCCGGTGAAGCCGCCAACACCGTGGACGCCAACGACGTCGAGGGAATCGTCATAGCCGAGCTTGAACTTCAGACCGCAGGCCAGGCAGGTGAGCACACCGGCGATGGCGCCGAGGACGATGGCCCACAGCGGGGAGACCACATCGGCGGCCGGGGTGATGGCGACGAGGCCCGCGACGATACCGGAAGCGGCACCCATTGCGGTGTAGTGGCCGGTGCGGATCTTCTCAGTGAAGCCCCAGGAGAGCATTGCCGCAGCGGTTGCAGCGGACGTGGAAACCCACGCGTAGCCGGCGGTGCCGTTGGCTGCGAAGGCGGAACCGGCATTGAAGCCGAACCAGCCGAACCACAGCAGGAAGGCGCCGAGCATGACGAACGGAACATTGTGCGGGCGGAACGGCTGCGTGCCGAAGCCCTTACGCTTGCCGATGATCAGCACGATGACCAGAGCGGCGACTGCGGCGTTGATGTGGACGACCGTACCACCTGCGAAATCGTGGGCGGCTGCGCCGATCGCCTGGGAAATGGCGCCGTCGGCGGACAGCAGACCACCGTTCCACACCATGTGGGCGAGCGGAGCGTAATCGAACGTGATCCACAGCGCCACGAAAATCATCCACGTGGAGTACTTCACACGTTCGGCGATGGCGCCGCAGATCAACGCGACGGTGATCATGGCGAACGCGGACTGGAAGGCCACGTCGACGCTGACCGGGTAGTTGTTGCCGTTCAGTGCGGCCGATGTGAAGACGCCCTTATCGGAAACCATGGTGTCCTTCAGCAGGAAGCCGGTTGCCGGGTCGCCGAAGATGCCGCCGACCGAGGTGCCGGCGTAGGCGATCGACCAACCCCACAGCACCCACATGATCATCGTGACGGACAGTGCGGCCGCCTCCATGATCATCATATTCAGCACGGCCTTGGCGCGGACCATGCCACCATAGAAGAACGCCACACCAGGCGTCATGAGGAACACAAGGGACGCGGAAGTCAATATCCACGCGGCATTTCCAGAATCAAGCTGGCCCATGTCTACCCTCCTCTTTCTTTCTCTATATTTGGTTCAACATTTCCGGTCCCCATCGTGTGGGGCTGACAGAACGATATGGAACGCCGGCCGCGTTTTGAAAAACGTTACGACGTGTTACGCCAACGTAACGCCATCCGCGCGAAACGTCAACCTACGCCGAAAAATGGCGGAATTCCAACGAAACTGGCGGTACGGAAATACGGAAGGCATAATCGCCCGGCAATCGCAATATGAAATTGCGACGGTGGACGGAAGCGGCGGGCAACGCTGCGGACGGAGTAAGTTGGGTAGCTGAAACTTACGGAACACGCGTGGCACGCGACGGGAGAACGCCGCGTACGGCGAGCGCGTGGCATGTACACCGAACGCGCGGTGCGGCGAACGTATGACGCGCGTAACGAGAGAGCGGCGAGGACCATGGCAACGTTCATCATTTCACTGTGCGCCATTTTGATGCTGACCACGGTTTCCGGGCTGATCTGCCGCAAAGCGCAGCTGCCGGAAGTGATCGGGCAGATTCTCGTCGGCATTCTCGTGGGCCCTTCGCTGCTGAACGTGATGCACATGAGCGATTCGCTGTCATTGTTCAGCGACCTCGCATCATCATCCTCATGTTTTTGGGCGGTGTCGGCTGCGACCTGCAGTTGCTGAAGAAGTATTCGAAGGCGGCGGTCATCATCGCGTGCATGGGCGTGGTGTTCCCCGTGGCGGTGATGGGTGGAGTGAGCCTGCTGTTTGGCTTCAAGCCGATTCCGGCTGCGTTCATCGGCGTGGTGTTCTCCGCCACGTCCGTGTCGATTTCCGTGGCGGTGCTGAAGGAAGCCGGACTGCTTGATTCGAAGGAAGGCGTGTCGATTCTCGGCGCGGCCGTGGCTGACGATGTGATCGGCGTGATCCTGCTGTCCGTGATGTGCACGCTCGTCAACACCGGCAGCGTGGACGTGGCAGGGCTGGGTTTGATTCTGCTCAAGCAGGTGCTGTTCTTTGTGGCGGCCGCCGTGGTGGTGGTTTGGGTGGCGCCGGCGCTGATGACGCTGGCTGGCGTGCTGAAGGCGCCGTCCGGCATCGCGGTGATGGCCGTGATCATCTGCCTGGCGATGGCGTGGGCGTCGAATCTGGCCGGGTTGAGCTACGCGGTGGGCGCGTTTTTCGCCGGCATCGCGGTAAGCAACAGCGATTACGCGGAGGACGCGGACCGGTATAGTCGAGCCGGTTGGAGACACGTTGTTCGTGCCGGTGTTCTTCGTGGGCATCGGCCTGCAGACCACAGGCGGTGGATGATACGAAGATGATCGTGTTCATTGCGATCATGACGGTTCTCGGCGTGATCACGAAGGTCGTCGCTGCGGTTTGGGTGGCCGCATGGCCGGTTTCGGCGGCGCTTCGGCGCTGATGATCGGCGCGGGCATGGTGCCACGTGGCGAGATGGCGTTGATTACCGCGCAGATCGGCTTCAACGAGCATGTGCTCGGCAGCGAATACTATTCGACGATCATCTTCATCATTTCGCTGGTGACACTGGTCGCGCCGCTGCTATTGAAGCTGACGATCCGGAAGGTGCCGGGGGTGGGGCTGGCGCTGCCGGTACGGCTGGCGCTGAGCAGTAATCGCAATACGAAAACCTCCCGCCACGTACGGAACGTGACGGGAGGTTTTCGCTACGGAAATCGCAAATCCGGAAAATATGGGAACGTCAGGCGAGGATGCCGTCGACGAAGCTTCCGGATCGAACGGGGCGAGGTCATCCGGGCCTTCGCCCAGGCCGACGAGCTTGACGGGCACGCCAAGCTCCTTCTGCACGGAGATGACGATGCCGCCCTTGGCGGAGCGTCGAGCTTGGACAGGACCACGCCGGTGATGCCGATCGCTTCGGCGAACACCTTGGCCTGCGTCATGCCGTTCTGGCCGGTGGTGGCGTCGAGCACGAGCAGCACCTCGTCGACCGGAAGGTTCTTTTCGGTGACGCGGCGGATCTTGCCGAGCTCGTCCATGAGGTTGGACTTGTTCTGCAGGCGGCCGGCGGTGTCGATGATGAGCACGTCGGCGTTCTCTTCCTTGGCTTTGGCGCTGGCTTCGAACGCGACGGCGCCGGGTCGGCGCCGTCCTTGTCGGAACGCACGACCGGCACGCCCACCTTGCGCCCCAGGTCTCCAGCTGGTCGGCGGCGGCGCGCGGAACGTATCGGCGGCGCCCAGCATGACCTGCTTGCTTTCGGAGACGAGCAGTCGGGACAGCTTGCCCGCGGTGGTGGTTTTGCCAGTGCCGTTCACACCGACCATGATGATGACGCTCGGTTTGTTCGCACCTTCCTTGTCGGCGTTGAGCGACGGTCGCGTCGGTGCCGACGAGCTTCAGCAGCTTGTCCTTCAGCGCCGCACGCACTTCGGCCGGATCGGACTGGCCGGCGATGCGGGCGTCGTTGCGCAACTCCTCCACCAGTTGCTCGCTCGCCTCCGCGCCGACGTCAGCGAGCAGCAGGGTGTCTTCGACGTCCTCCCAGTCGGCTTCGGAGAGCTGATCCTTGGCGAGGATGTTGAACAGGGCTTTGCCGAACGGGTTGCCGGACTTGGACAGGCGAGCCTTGAGCGCTGCATGCGGGTGCCGGCGGCTTCGGGGGTTTCCACCACGGTTTTCGCGACGGGAGGTTCCTCGGCCGCGGACGCTACTGCAGATACAGACGGCTTCTGTGCCTTGACCGCCGCCGTTCCGGCAACCTCAGCCGAGGCCGCGCTCACTTCGGCATGCTGCGTATGGTCGGCATCGGCATTGCCGGCGTGCTCGGTGTCTTCGGTGGCGAGCTGCACTCCCTTTGCCACGGCCTCGTCGGTGGCCCGTTCCACGGACCGTTTCGAAGCCTTGCCGAACCACCATGCGCCAATGATGATGGCCGCGATGACGACCACGGCCACAACAATCGCAATAATCACATTCGTATCCATGGCTCCAGCCTAAAAAGCGCAACGGACACGCTGCCTCCGCCCCGCGGACGCACCACGAATGTCCGATTCACCAAAGGAATAAGGTGCTCTACCATGCAAGGCATTGAAGTGAGTACCTAATTATTACGCATTTTTACCTCGTTGTAGCTATGCGTGCAGGTGATATGCCTGGTAACGATCTTTACAAATCGTGAAGAGTGATTTTTTTGTCTTCTGCTGCCTGCTTTGAAGAACCGTCTCCTTTCTTTAGGGAATTTGCGTAGCGAATCAGGCTCCTCGCGATGAGGAAGACCAGAACGAATACGGCGATTATGCCTAGGATCTCGATCAATAATGCGATCCATGTCCAGCTCATGATTCATCCCTTCTCTTTCTGTACTCGTCTATGAGTATTCGAGCCGTGTCGACGTCGTATCTATCGTCGATGGCGAGACTCTTCACCAAAAGGATGAATGGATCCTCCGTCTCGTTGTCGTTCAACCGTATTTTTTCGATAAGCCTGTCAAGCCGGAGCCTCATGGTCGGGTAGGAGACTTGATACAGCTGAGACATTTGCTTCAGAGATCCTGACGATAGCACGAAGTTCTTAATGAAGGCCAAATCCTCCTCCGCAAGGTTGGCCAACCATTCTGGCAGATGGTCCACATCACCCCCTTTAATAAAATTTATTATTTATTAAATATATTAAAGCCGCAATGGAACATTGTCAATACGACACACATGTCCGATTCTGCGGAATCGGACACATAGACCCTCAAATCGGTACTCCACATGTCCGATTCACCAGAAACAGACATTCAGAGACCGGATTTCACACTCCACGTGTCCGATTCCGCGGAATCGGACGATAATGGGACCGGATGGTCAAGGGGCTATCCACGGGACGTGAAAAACTGGGCAATATGGCCAATACATCCAGAATGACGTCGTACCAGCGGCGCGAACAGCTTATCGAAATCGGTCGGTCGCTGTTCGCGGCCAAGGGTTTCGAAGCGGTGAGCGTGGAAGAGATCGCCGCCACCGCCAAAGTATCGAAGCCCATTGTGTACGAGCATTTCGGAGGCAAGGAAGGCCTGTACGCGTGGTGGTGGACCGCGAAATGCGCGCGCTCACGACGTTCTCATCAACGCGCTGTCGACCCGCAGGCGCATCCGCGCCAAATCGTGGAACGCACCGCGCTTGCGCTGCTCACCTACGTGGAGGAAAAACGCCGAAGTTCCGCGTGCTCACGCGCGATTCGCCGAAAACCGACCCGTCCAACTCGTTCAATTCGCTGCTTGGAGACATTGCCGTACGCGTCGAGGACATTCTCACCGACGCGTTCAACGCCAGCATCTGCCGGCCAAAAGCGTGCCGTATTACGCGCAGATGCTCATCGGCATGACCGTGTACACCTGCCAATACTGGGCCGACCAACGCAAGCTCAGCAAGGAGCAGCTCGCCGCGCACATCGTGAACCTGGCATGGTATGGGCTGAGCCGCATGGAAGCCAAGCCGGAACTGCGCTACGAAAGCGAAAAGGCCGCCCGCGAGGCGGAAAAGCAGGCCGCGCGGGAAGCGAAGGCGATCGCCAAGCAGGAGAAGCAGGGCAAGAAGGCCGCGAAATCGCAGGAGAAGGCGGTTGCTGCGGGAGATGACGCGACGGACGGGACGACCGTGACGGACGGATCGCAAGCAGTAGGCAAATCGCAAGCGGCAGACGAATCAAACGAATCAGACGAGACGAACGAATCGCAAAACCCGCAAAACCCGCACGAATCGCAAAAACAATCAACAATTGACGAAAACTGACATACCGTCACCCGAAATGACCCTAGGGGAAATTTCAGGTGCAGATTGCGTATTTCAGGGTGCCGTTTGCGTGCAAAACCGTGCCCCGGAACCGCACATGGTGCTACGTTAGTTTCGTTATGCTTTTGGCCGGAGCGGTCGGCCAGCCGCACGGCCCGACACGAGCCCGATCCGAGGAAGAATATGCAGGAGAAGAAGACGCTCACCTTCGTGGTGCCCGCGTACAACATGACGGAATACCTGGAACGGTGCGTCGAATCGTTGATCGCGTTGAAGCGCAACGACGACATCGAAGTGCTGATCGTGGATGACGGCTCGTCCGACGGCACGCTGGAGATGGCGAAGACGTTCGAGGCGCGCAATCCGGGAATCGTGCGCGCGATCCATCAGGAGAACAAGGGCCACGGCGGCGCGGTCAACACCGGCATCGCGGCGGCGAGCGGCATGTACGTGAAGGTCGTGGACGCGGACGATTGGGTCGGCCCGGAATCGCTCGAACAGGTCATGGCCGTGCTGCGCGGCGAGGTCGGCAAGGACGAGCCGCTCGACATGCTCGTCACCAACTATGTGTATGACAAGGTGGGCAAGCGCAACAAGCACGTCGTGAACTTCCGTCACGCCATGGAGCCCGGCAAGCGGCTCACTTGGGACGATCTGGGACATTTCGGCCTGACCGAATACATTCTCATGCACGCGCTGATCTACCGTACCGCCGTGGTGCGCGAATCGAAGATGCAGCTGCCGGAACACACGTTCTACGTGGACTTCATCTACGCGTACCAGCCGTTCCCGTGGGTCAAGTCGCTGCAATACGTGGATACGCCGTTCTACCACTATTTCATCGGCCGCGACGGGCAGAGCGTGCAGACGGACGTGATGATCCGACGCGTGGACCAGCTGCGGCTCGTCAACCAGTGCATGGTGCGCGCCACCCCCGAACGAGGTACGGTGCCAGACGGCCTGTACCGCTATATGATTCATTTTCTGGCGATTCAGAGTTCCGTCGCGAGCGTTTTCATGATTTTGTCGCGCGATCCGGAGAATTACGAGAAGAAGAAGGCCATGTGGGCGGATATCGAGGCGTATTCGCCGACGATTTACAAGGACGTGCGTAAGAAGGCGATGTCGCGCGCGCTGAACCTACATGGTTCGCTCGGCCGGTTTGTGATTCGAAAGGGATATTTCGTGGCGGAACATGTGGTCGGGTTCAACTGATTTCGCGCGGGTTTCGCGGGTTTCGCAGGTTTCGCGCGATAGAGGGTTTACGCGATATTGCGTGAGTATTGCGATTATTGCGATCGGCTAGGCGCTCCTGTGTCCGTTTCTGGTGATTCGGACACAGGAGCGCTTCATTTTGATGCCTGTGTGTCCGATTCGGGAGAAACGGACACGGAAAGCACCAGCGGGCTTAGTTCCAGCGATCCGACATGGCGAAACTGTTGTGCATGAGATTGCTGGACGTGTACAGCACGTCGCCGAGCAGCTTCGTATTGCGCGATCGCAGGTATTCCGCCATTTCGTCGTTAGCCGCCGCAAGACGGGCCGGAACAGATGTAGGACTAGCAAGCCCATCGGAACCGGAATCAACCGCAGCACCAGACATAGAACCAGAACCGCCAACCGCAGAACCGGCACCAGAACCAGCGCCACCAGCCCCAGTCGCCGACCCACCAGTCGCAAGCGCATCATCCGTACGTTCCACCAGACGGTGGCCGAAGGAGCGGACGTCTTCCGAGAATCCTTCAATCGCATTGCTCGTCTCGTAGAAGTGCGCGTCGGCGAGCGTTGCAATCAGGCGGTTCGTCCAATACAGGCAGTCCGTGGAGACTTCCGGCGTGGTGTCGCGCAGATATGCGGGGGTATCGTCGACGTTCGCGTAGAACGGCACGGACGTGGTGAATGCGCCGGAACCGTACGAAATCCACATGATCGAACGGCTTTCGACGGGCGCGTACGGGCGAATCTGCATGGCCACCATGTGTCCGGTGCGGTTGATGCCGATCGGACGGTAGCGATGGCGGCTTTCCTCAGTTCCTGCGTACCGTACGGGTCATACGGGGGTGCTTCGAAGTGCGAACCGAGCAGGAAGTCGACATCCTCGACGGTCACGGCATTCTCCGGTTCGAGACACCATGGAATATCGTCCGATTCAGGGGTAAGGTTTTCCGCGTCGGCCGGATCGAGATAGCGGTACATGTACCAGGCGCGTGGCGTGTTGTAGATGTGGTCCTTCGCGGTGGCGGTGCCGAATACGATACGCGGGTTGCAGTGGCCGCCGTTCATGCCGCCCTGCGTACCCGCCGCGCGCCCAAGATGGTGCGTTTCGATGAATTCCGTCAGGTCGGCGCTGCACATGAATTCGCGCGCGTCGCTGAAGGCGCGTCGAAGTCGAAATAGTCGATGCCGAGCTGGTTGGGGATGATGG
>ENA-OQAJ01000418-OQAJ01000418.1-human-gut-metagenome-genome-assembly--contig:-NODE-418-length-13450-cov-1.430083_pt1 | contig 13450 bp, 17 predicted proteins | sample MGYA00242736_ERZ504529 | MGnify/ENA primary metagenome ERZ504529 (study PRJEB26092, sample SAMD00036275) | human gut metagenome | host: Homo sapiens | study: EMG produced TPA metagenomics assembly of...
CTCGCTTTTGCAGAGCGACCTGATGAAGTGCATGGCCAAGGATGCCATGGACAGCGACGGCGTCTGCCGCCAGCTGCGCCGCACGCTGGCGGTGCAGGATGCCATCCGCAGCACCCAGACCGACAGCACGGCCCGGGACTGACGCGGTGCTGGATTCCGCGCTGGCCCGGCTGGATGAGCCGGACACCAGCCTGAAGCTGGGTTGGCCTGAGCTTGACCGGTACGGTGTATTCCACCGCGGCCGCACCTGCGTGGTGGCCGGGCGGCCCGGCTGCGGCAAGACGGATTTCAGCATCAATCTGGCAAGCCGACTAAGCAAAAAGTACCGCGTCTACTACCTGACGCTGGAGGAGACGGCAGAGGCGCTGATGGACCGCATCCTCTCCAAGGTCAGCCGCATCGACAGCGGCAAGCTGACCAACAAGACCCTGACACCGCGTGAGCGGGAGATCATCGACAACACGGCGGGCATCCTGCGCCGCCACCACAACATGATGCTGGATGCCGACAGCAACCTGACGATTGACGGGTTGGAGGCCAAGATCATGCAGTACAAGCCGGACATCGCGTTCATCGACCACATCGGTCTGCTAAGTCCCACCGACCCGCGCCAGACCGAGTACCAGCGCATTTCTGAAATTACCCGGCGGCTGAAGGTGGCCGCCATGAAGATGGGCATCGTGGTTGTGGAGCTGTGCCAGATCAACCGCGCCGGCGTGAAGGGCAACGAGGGCCGCTTCTGCAATCTGGAGGACCTGCGCGGCTCCGGCACGATTGAGCAGGACGCCAACAGCGCGATCTTTGTGGAGAACAGGCGCACCGAGGACAGCAAGGAGCTGCGCGGCGAGGACGCCTATCAGGATACCGCCGTGATGTATGCCAGAACCGCGAGGGGCCGACGGGCGTTGTGTCCATGCGATGGCAGCCCCAATACCATCAATGGCAGCCGACCCCGAAAGAAGATTTTGAAGAAATCGACCAGATGAACTGGCCGCAATAACACCCGCCGCCCCGGCGGGACAGGAGGATTACTATGATAAGCATTGCAATTATCAACTTGAAAGGCGGCGTCGGGAAAAGCGTCACCGCCTGCAATCTTGCCGCCGAATTGGCCGCCAAGAGCAAGAGCGTTCTGGTGGTGGATTTGGACAAACAGGGCAACACGAGCAAGTTCTTCGGCGTCCTAGACTACGACAGCCCCAGCGTGGCCGAGGTTATGCTGGGCGAGGACGACATCCTGGCGGCCATTGTGAAGGGCGTCGATGTTTGGGGCGTACATCTGCTGCCCTGCGATATGCGAATGCTAAAGGCCAACCGCACGATACTGATGGACAACGGCCCGCGGCAGTTCCATCTGCGGGACGCGCTGAAATGTGTGGCCGGGGGACTACGACTACTGCATCATGGACTGCCGCCGGACTTGGACATGGGCAGTATCAACGCCCTGTGCGCGGCTGACTGGGTCATCATCCCGGTGGATTGTGACAAGTGGGCCTGCGACGGGATGCAGGAGATAGTAGAGCAGATCGAGCAGGTGCAGGCCTACTACAACCCGCGCCTGAAGATCATGGGTGCGCTGATGACGAAGTACCGCCGCACCCGGTACGCGGAGGACATCATCGTTCAACTGTGCGCGTCGGGAATCAGCGTGCTGGAGACTGTCATACGCTACACCGTCAAGGTCAGCGAGGCCGCGCATGCAGGCATGCCGCTGTTGGAATACTGCCCGGACTGCACGGCAGCGGTGGATTACAGGGAGCTGACGGAAGAAGTTGAGCGGATCGTGTCCAATGTGGACACAAAAGGAGGGCTAAGCGATGAGCAAGGGATTTTCTATCAACGACATTCTCGGCAACACAAAAGCTACGCCCCGGCGGGTCAGAAAATGCAAGTCGTCATGCTGCCGGAAGCCGATATTGAACCGAACCCGGAAAACAGCATCTACGAGATCGGCGATGTCTCCATGCTGAAAGCCGACATTGCCGAGCGAGGATTGCGCAGCCCGCTGGAGGTCCTGCCCGCCCAGAACGGCAAATATATGCTGCTGGCCGGGCACCGCCGCTGGACGGCCTGCCGGGCACTGACTGCCGAGGGCGTGGCCGGGTTTGAGGTCCTGCCCTGTGTTATCCGCCAGAGCCAGGGCGAGGATGACGACCTCATCGCGCTGATCACCTCCAACGCCACGGCGCGCGAGCTGACCGATGGTGAGCGGCTGCGCCAGTACCGGGCACTCAAGCAGGCGCTGGAACGCAAAAAGGCAGCGGGCGCGCTCGATGGCCGCATCCGTGATGAGATGAGCCGCATCACCGGCGATGGCACCGGCACACTGGGGAGGCTGAATGCCATCGCCAACAACTGCGTGCCGGAGGTTCTGGCGATGGTGGAGCGCGGCGAGATCACCATGACGCGGGCCTATGAGTGCAGCAAGCTGTACAAGGTGCAGCAGGTCGAATACGCCAAAATCAAGTACGCCAGTATGCCGCCCATCACCGATATGGCCCGGCGGGCGGCCATCAAGTATCTGGTCGAGTGCGGCCTGGCCGACCAGCTGAAGAAGCTCGACTACGTTCGCAATAGAGAATGGAACTACGCTGACCGCGGGCTGGATGCCCGCAAGCTGGAGCCGGTGACGCTGGATCTGACCGAGAGCGAGACGGATGCGCTGCTGCGCATTGAGCCTTCTGGTTGTTACAACTTTCGCGTCAGGATGCTGGACCCGGCGGATTCAAATGAGGTTATTGCCGAAAGCTCACTCACTACGCGAGATTTGTTCGATGCCGCTAAGCGTCTGTACATCAACAGAGACGATCTGGCGGCGTACAAGGCCGAGGTGAAGGGCAAGCGTGATCAGGAGCGTGCCCGGCAGGAGGAGGCCGGAAAGTGGCAGGCGCTGGCCCGGCAGGAGCTGGAGGCGTTCGACAGCTGGCCGCTTGTGACGCGGCTGAAGGAGCTGGGCCTGACGATCCGTGAGCGGAAGATGGCAGACGGCGGGCGGCTTATCATTGCCGTGGATGATCTGACGCGCTTTTCAGGCCATGTGGACGGCTTCCAATACCGCGAGTGCTTCGCGGTGCGCTTCGGGCCGAACGCGAGCGCGCAGGCCGGGACGGAGACATCAATGCGCTGGAATGGTACAAGCGCTGGTACAGCACCGGCGCGGGTATTGAGGCTACATTGCCGAGGACATCGAGAGGAGTGAGAAGAAGTGAAGTGCATGTACAACCAGAGCAAGCGCGGCCTGCCGTCCGATGTGCGGACGCTGGCGCTGCGGGTTGCCAAGGAGATGCGTGGCGCTTGCCTGCCAGATCGTGCAGGCCCGCCACCGGGGATAAAACGATTGTGGGGAGGAACTGAGTTTTACTGATTGGTTTTGTATGTCATGAAAGAATCAAGGGCTGTGAACGTGAAAATCGTAATTAGGTCGATTGAATGTAGAATATCCGGCGATTCACCTATTTGATGAATGTGTACAGGCATCGAAAATTCATTTTCAAGGTCATCATTTAGTGGCGGAAAGTAATGCGTGTGGGCACCGTATTTTTTTGAAATGCAACTTTGTCCCGTCATAGATTCCGCCAATTTCGTCACCAGAAAAAAACATCTGCCCCAGTTGTATAGTAGGGGGATACATGAACATAACAATGTGTCCCATGTTCTGTTCGCAGCAGGAACATATCCTGCGAGGTCAGAAATAGGTTGTTGGCCTTTAGCTGTTCCTCAGTTGATCGGGGTCTGCCAAATGCGTTACTTTCCATGTGTACAAGCCTTAATGAACACGGCCCTGTGTTAAGCATAGGCGTAGATAAAGAATCACTGTGTTCTATAAACTTATCACGGTAATCACAAACACTGGCGTCAATTTGCCTGCCGTATCGGATAAAAGGCTTATATAAAAAAAAAAATGTGGCATGCTCTGGTAAGGAGGAAATGTTCTTTATGACCGAATGCAAGCAGCTTCCAAAACTTTTGGGCGGTAATACCACGCTTGTCATCTTTTCCAATCTCTCCAATATAAAATCTTGTAAAATCGTTTAGAAATATTTTGGAGTTCTTGAAAAAATCGGAGGCTTCAATTTGAAGCTTGTCGCTGACATCGTGATATTTTTCATGCGCGGTCAACGGAAAAAGCGGCCCCATTAAATGTAACTCGGTCAGAAATTGCCGCTCTTTCATCAGCATTGAAACGGCGTCAACTTTGTCTAAAAGCCCAATATAGCTTTTATAAACATATTCGAGCTTTGTGTAGTTCATATGGATTGAATCATTGTCAATAAACGCTTGATATTTATCATCAATTATTTCGCGCGGATTTTCCATTTTAAACACAACCTCAAGGAGAATTTTATGTACGAGAATTTGTGTGACGAATTACTATCTATTATACCAAATATATCGTGGGATGTGGAAGGGGTTGAGGCAATAAAACGAGCTGTTAAAATTTTGTCTTCACTGCAAGAGGAGGAAGCCCATGACCGACGATGAGAAGAAGCGCTGGCTGTGGCGGTACCGGGGGAGCCTGGAAAAAGAAAAGGCGCTGCGTGCTGATCTGCAGGAGCAGGAATCCCGAGCCGTCAAGACGACCGCAGCGTTGACCGGGATGCCGGGCGGAGGCGGTGACGGCCAGACACTGGCCCGGGCAGTCGAGAGCATTGTGGAAGCCCAGCAGAAGCTGCAGGCGCAGATCAATGTCTGCGGGGCCGTGCGGCGTGAGGTCGTGGCGGCAATCGACCAGGTGCAGGACGAGCGGGATCATACGATTTTGTACCGGAGGTATGTGCTGGGGCAGCGGTTTGAGGAGATTGCCGTAGAAATGAACCTGGAGTATCGCTGGGTAAGGCGGCTGCATAAGAAAACTGTCGCTTCCTTGTCGATATTGTAAATTGTTGCATCGCAAATGTATTCGTCGCAGTCTTACCAGAAATAAGTTGATTTATGATGAAATATATGGTATTATGTTATAAACATAAATTTCTTGTGAGGCAAAAATGCAGACAGTCTATTTCTATTTTGATGACTCTGGAACTTTTCATAAAAATGAACCGAGTGGGTATTTTTTATATGCGGGCTATGTGTTTTGCAATGTCAATGATAGAGACATTGCAAAACGCAAATATATTAACGCCAATAAAAAAGATTCGCCAAGCGACAGGCAAAACAGGTGAGCTAAAAGCATCTGTTTAGAGGCAAAGTACAAGAGGGCTCTTTTCAACAGTACAAGATTCATATGAAAGCGTGTCGGCTGCTGTTAATCTTAGCAGAATTTATGACCATATCCTAGAGAAAAAGAAGTCGCGTTGTCGTTACAAGGATTATATCCTTAAACTTTGCGTTAAGAGAAAATTACAAGAGCTTATTTCCAGGGGAATTATCAAAAGTGATGAAGATATTATCATTGAAATTTGTATTGATGAACAATTAACTGCCACAAACGGATACTACAGTTTAGAAGATTCCATTTGGGAAGAGCTTAAACATGGCATCGCAAACTGGGACTATGGGATGGTTCATCAGAATGTCTTTAGTCAAGATGTTTCTGTCCATATCCATTATTGTGATTCTTCCAAATATTACTTAATTCAAGCAGCTGATATTCTTGCCAACAGAATTTGGACATCCTATCGAGTTGGAAACCCGGATTTACGAAAAATTTAACAATCATATGTTCTTGACATTTCCGTGAAAGTGGCATATACTATAAGTACAGACAATGCTGTACTGTATACACCTGTAAGTTGATACTCTGTATTAAGCGTACTGTAAGTACGCCGACCAGGTGGAAGAGGCAACCATCCGTGGTTGCCTCTTTTTTTGACCCTCGAAAGCCCCCTGTAAAAGTGGTATAAATGATACTGTCAAAAGCCGTAAGGAACGTAAAACTCCTTGCGGCTTTTGTGTTGCGCATAGTATTTCCTTCTCAAAACAGCGGCACGGGTGCTGCACTGCTGCATCAGTGCGGGCCGCGAGAAGCACCCACTGCCCGGTGAGAACCCGGGCTATTTTTATGCCGCCACCCATCTGCATGAGGGTGGGCGCGGCACTGACCCATCCCAGCTGTGCCGGAGAGAATCACACATCCTTTATTCTTGTCTCTGTCTGCGCGTTGCCGGGGTGTGTTTTATTGTAACAACCGGGAGGGGGGGTACACATGAAAAACAACCCACCCAAAACAACCCCCGCTATGCCAACGGCAGTCTGCGGCGCAAGCACCGGGCAAGGCTGCGGGCTATGGGGTGCGAGTGCGGTATCTGCCATGGGCGGTTCGGGCCGATCCACTACGACGAACCCAGCGACGCGGCACATCCGTTGAGCTTTGTGGTAGATGAGATACGCCCTGTTTCCAAGTGGCGGCAATTTGGATATAGTTCGGCACGCGCGGCGGCAGAGGATTGGGACAATCTGCAAGCTGCGCATTACTTTTGCAATGCGCAAAAACGAGACAAAACAGCGAGTTTTTCGCTTGATTTCGGTGCAAAAATGACGAAAATTCCCAAGGTTACGGACGGCAGCTGGTAGGTGGGGAGGGTCCCCCTCCCCGCCCGCGGCGACCCTGCTGCTGTCCAGCGCCGATTTACACACGGGGGAGTTATGAAGCTGAGAAATGTGAAGGGCGGAAGGCTTGAGGAGCTGAAAACCTGAAGCTGGTGCTGGCGGCGGCAATCGACGGGTACAGTGACCCCAAGGCGCTGCCGCAGCTGGCAAAGCAGTACCGGGAAACGGTACGGGAGATCGAGGAGATAGAGGGAGCGGCGAACAGTGAGGACGAGATCTGTGAAATCCTTGGAGAGCGCGCCGCTGATGGGAAGTCAGGAGCCGTCCGAAAGAGTCGCACCTGACTATACCGCCAGCGACGGGCTGGATGCGGCCAAGCTGGTGCGCATCGGCGGGACGGTGCTGGACCCATGGCAGAGCGATATTTTGGACGACTGGCTAGGGCGCACGCCCTCCGGCAAGTGGGCCGCGCCCTCCGCAGGCGGCAGCGTGCCGCGCCAGAACGGAAAAAGCCTGCTGATCCAGGCGCGCAGCGAGGCGGGAATGCTTTTGTACAACGAGCAGGTCGTCTACACGGCGCACCTGCAGAAAACCGCCACCGAGACATTTGAGGAGATGCGCGACTTCTTTGAGGGGCCGAAGCTGCGCCGCCATGTGGCCGAGATCAAGACGGCCATCGGGCGCGAGCAGATCATCCTGAAGTCCGGCGCGCGCATCAAATTTCTGGCGCGAACCCGCAACGGCGGACGCGGCCAGCACGGCGACCTGCTGATCTTTGACGAGGCGCAGGAGCTGGACGAGACGCAGCAGGCATCGTTCCTGCCCGCAATCTCGGCAAGCCTGAACCCGCAGACGCTGTATCTGGGCACGCCGCCGGATGAGACGCCGACGGCACGGTTTTCCGCCGCATCCGCACCGGTGCGCTGGACGGCAGCGCCAAGCGCACGGCATGGTTTGAATACTCCGTCAAGGAGATCGGAGACATCCACGACCCGGCGCGCTGGCTGCCGCCAACCCGGCGCTGGGGCGGCGCATCCAGCAATCCACCATCGAGGGCGAGGCGGAGAACATGGCCCCGGATACGTTCGCCCGGGAGCGGCTGGCTGGTGGAGCCCCGTGGTAACGGAAAAGCTGGACTACGCGCTGGACAAGAATGCCTGGGACCGCTGCGCCAGTGATGACGAGAAGCCAGAGGGAAAGACAGCCTACGGCGTGAAGTTCGCGGCGGACGGCTCGGCGGTGTGCCTGTGCGGTGCGGTCATCCCGAAGGACGGCCCGGCGAGGGTATCGCTGATCGAGATGCAGCCACGGGGCGCGGCTTCGGCTGGCTGGCCGACTGGCTGAATGTCCGCTATGACCGCGCGAGCTGCGTTGTCATTGACGGGCGCAACGGCGTGGATGTGCTTGTGGACCGTATCAGGGGAAGCTGGCGGGCCAGGAACTCCGTGATCCGTCCGTCGGCCAAGGATGTGATCGCATCGGTCAGTGCCCTGACCGATGCCGTGAACGAGGGACAGCTGACATGGTACCGCCCGCAGCAGGCGTTGCGTGAGAGTGCCGTGACCAGCATCAAGCGGCCCATCGGCGGCGGGTACGGCTTTGGCGGCGACAACAGTCTGCCGGTGGAGGCATGCGCCTTGGCGTTATGGGGCGCAAAGACCAGCAGACGCGACCCGACCCAGAAGATGCGGATCGGCTAAGAGGAGAACGTGATGATCGCACTGAATTTCGGCACGGTGGCCGGACTGACGGGGCCGGAGCAAAAGGCCCTGGACGAGCTTGTCCGGGTCTACAGCCTGCATCAGGCCGCAACGCCGAGAAGGAAAATACTACGAGGGCCACGTTGCGCTGAAGGACGTGAACCTCGGAATCGCACTGCCGCAGGGCATCCGCAACCTTGAGGTCGGGTGCAGCTGGGGACAGAAGGCCGTGGACGTGCTGGCCGCCCGCAGCATGTTTGACGGCTTTGTGAGCAGCGGCGGCGACAATGCTGTGCTGAACCGGCTGATCGCGGACAACCGGCTGATCGCCGAGTACGGCAAGGCTGCCGGGATGAGCTGAAGTACGGCTGTGCGTTCGCGACGCTGTCTGCGGATGCGGCCATCGGCTGCAAGATACGATTCCACTCCCCTGCCACGGCGGCAGCGCTGTGGAGCGGTGAGAAGGGGCGCATTGCCTGCGGGCTGGCGATCATTGACACCGTGCCGGATGAGCATCTGACCGGCGTGTGGCAGCCGCGCGTAGTGAATTTGTACATGGACAATGCCGTGACGGTGCTGCGCCGGAGGCCGGACGGCTGGAATGTCCAGCGACTGCCCCACCGCATGGGCCGCCCGCTGATGGAGCCGCTGATCTGGAATGCCACGAGCGGCAAGCCGTTTGGCCGCAGCCGCCTGAAGCGCTCCATCCGCACGCTGATAGACGATTACATCCGCACCGTGGCGAATGCCACGATTGCGCTTGAGTTTGACACGACACCGCAGAAGTATATTCTGGGCGTCACGGATGAACAGTACGATGTGCTGATCTCCGACAAGTTCAAATCCTACGTGGGCAGTCTGCTGGCGGCGACGAGCAACCCCGAGACCGGCGAAAACCCGGTGTTCGGGCAGCTGGCGCAGGGCAGCTTGAGCCCGCACACCGAGAAGATGCGGATGACGGCGACCCAGTTTGCCGCGGCCACCGGCCTGACGGTGACGGACGTGGGCGTTGTGAACGATGCAAACCCCACGAGCAGCGACGCGATTCTGGCCCAGAGCCAGACGCTGGTGCTGCTGGCGCAGCAGCTGAACACCGGAAACGGCGACGCGCTGCGCACGATTGCCCAGATGGCGCAGGCCATCCTGCGCAATGTGCCGCCCGGTGCGCTGACCGAGGAGGAGCGGAACGTGATGCCGCACTTTAAGAATCCGGCCATGCCCAGCGTGGCCGTGACGGCGGACGCCGCCATCAAGATCGCCACGGCCCGGGAGGAGTTCGCCAGCACGGACACGTTTTTAGAGATGATCGGCTTTGATCAGGCGGACATCCGCCGCATCCGTGGCGCAGGAGCAGCGGGGTGCGGGGGCAGCAGGTGCTGATGGAGATGGAAGATGAAGATAACGACGCAGCGTGGGAGACGTACATCCGCAGCTGGCGAAGCTGAATGAAAAGGCGCGCAGCTTATGGCGGAGTACCTGGCCGCCCACGGCACCGCCGACACGGAGGCGCTGATCGACTATGCCGCGGCGCTTGTGCAGAAATACGGTGAGGGCAGCGCCGAGCTGGCCTGCCAGATGTATGATGCCATGGCGGCGCTGCAGAATGCCAGGGTGTCCCCTGCCGAGCCTGCGGCACCTGCAAGCCGCCGCGAGGTGGCCCGAATGGTGCTGGCCACCCGGGAGAGCCCGCCGCAGATGCAGAGGGGCGTGAGCAGACTGGTAAAGCGTGCCGGGGCCGACACAACGCTGAAAAACGCGCAGCGGGATGCGCGGAGTTTGCCTGGGTGCCGCACGGCGACAGCTGCGCCTTTTGCCTGACGCTGGCAAGCCGCGGCTGGCAGAGAGCCAGCCAGGCGGCCATCAAGGGCGGCCACGCAGAGCACATCCACGCCAACTGTGACTGCGAGTACGCTGTCCGGTTTGACGGGCGCACAAGCGTGGCCGGGTACGACCCGGAGGCTTATCTGGCGCAGTATAACGCCGCTGGCGGCGATATAAACAGGATGCGCCGGGTGAATTACGCCAAGAATAAAGAGCGCATCAATGCCCAGAAGCGGGCGGCGTATGCGCTGCGGCAGAAGAACCGCGGAAAGAAAGTTGCCATTACAGACATTGCCATACAGAAAAGTGCCGTTGTCGCCCCCGAATGGAGCAAATGACCAAACGGCATTTTTTTATACAGGAAACCCACAAGGAACTGCTGCGGTTTGCCCAAAAGTGGAACGACAGTAACGAGGCTGCCTGCCTGATTGATTTGACGACCCGGGAAAAGCTGGAATTTGTGAAGGGCGACCAGATTTCTGTCAATGTCGAAGCAGATGCAGCTTCTTATCATTGGCTGCGGAGCAAGCCGGAAAAAGCGTTATGCTGTGCCATAATCACCCCGGGGCAAAGCTATTATTCTATGAATGACATCCGTTTTTTCCTGATAGAAGAATCAGTTGGTGCACTGTCAATCGTTACAAATCAAGGCAAAGTATGGTCCATCTCAAAAGACAGAACAAAATTTGAACGGGATACTGCTATAAGTGGTTTGGCAAAATTTTTACGTAGAGTGTGGAAAAGATGCTGATGAAAACGATTGACAAATTCCTCAAATCCGGATATACTTACGGTATAAGGAGGGATTGAGAATATGTTGGATGGAAAAGACCCGACCCCCGAGGAAATGTCTCAATGGTTCGATGAGGTTCTCGGTTCCAAACCAAAATCAAATTAATTTACGGTGCGGTGATTTTCTATGAAGCAGAATGAATTGATGGCTTTACTGGACGATTGCTGCCACGATTTTGCTTTTTTAGTAGACGGAAAGCGTCCGGTATCATGCCAGAGGTAATAAACTACCAAAAGACATACCACGCCTGGTGCGGAGCCGCTGTAAAAGATTTCACCACAACATCGGATGTGATGACTACTCCGTTTTTCAATGGAAAAAACGCTGAACGACTTGTGTGACAGTTTAAATATCCAGCTTTCTTGAAGTTGAAGCCCTATGAACCACGATGCAAACCGCACCGTGGTTTCTTTATGCCATTTTTGGGAGAACATTATGGCAAAAGATGATTACTTTGTTTTGGTCTACAAAATCCTTGCCTATCTGTACACGGTTTTGAAGGAGGGGCGCTCCCCTGATGCAAAGATGCTTCAATATGACAGCACACTGTTGGGGGTGAAATGAACCTTACTGGGCCTATATTATGGAAAACCTGCAAGCGCAGGGGTATATTACAGGCTTGACCGTTGTTGCGGCATGGGGCGGAGCAGGAGCATATCAAATCTGGAACGATGCCAAATCACGCCGGACGGCATTGCCTACCTGTTTGAAAATAACCTGCTTGCCAAAGCAAAAGAGCTGTTGAAAGATGTAAAGGCCATGACGCCGTTTATCTGAATATGTAAACCACGATGCGAACGCACCGTGGTTTTTTTTATGCCCACCCGGGCTGCATGAGGCCGGGGCGGGCGATTTTATTACAAAAATAGGCCCGGCACGGCGTAAAACTGTACAGCCAGTGCGGATGCGACCCGCGTGAACAAAGCGTAGGCGGAAAGGAACGCAGCCATGAAAACGTGAAGAAGTCAAGAACAAAATCCCCGGCATTACCGATGAGCAGCTGGACTGGCTTATGGGCGAAAACGGCAGGGACGTCACCGCCGAAAAGACCAAAGCCGCCAGCCTGCAGACCCAGGTAAACGAGCTGACCACCCAGCTGAAAGCCTTTGAGGGTGTGGACGTGAACGACCTGAAAGGCCAGATCACCAAGCTGCAGGGCCAGCTGACCGACCAGGCGGCGGGTTTCGCCTTTGATGCAGCCCTGGACGGCGCGATCCGCGATGCAAAGGGCCGCGACGTGAAAGCCATCCGCAGTATGCTGGATTTGGAAAAGCTGAAAAGCAGCACGAATCGTGACAGCGATATCAAGACCGCGCTGGACGCCCTGGTAAAGGACAAGGCGTGGGCGTTGATGTTGGCACCCACTACCCCACTGTGCCGGATGGCGGCACGGCAGGCGCAGGTGCGGGGCCGGTACGGCGGCAGACGGCGTGGAGGCTGCGTTTGGGATGCTGAACCCCGGGATGAAAATTTAAAACACGAAAACCGACACAGGAAAGAGAGGTAATTTTATATGGCACATCTGAATCAGGAACGCTGGAGCAAGCTGGTGGACGCCAAGCTGCGCAATGTGCTTGTGACCCGCGACAATATGATTTTCAACAACCGCTACGAGGGCGACCCCAAGGCAGGCAAAGTTAAAATCCCGGTGCGTGACACCGAGGTTGCCGTAAAGACCTACAACAAGGCCACCGGCGTTGACCTGGACGCGGGCAGCACGGCCTATATTGACCTGGCGATCGACCAGGACGAGGCCGTGAACGAGCTGATCGACGGCTACGACGCCGCCAGCGTGCCCGACGGCATTGTGGCCGAGCGCCTGGACAGCGCCGGTTACAGCATGGGCTTGTCCGTGGATAAGAAGAGCATCAATGCGCTGGAGGGCGCGACCGGCGCTACCATCAGCGCCACCAAGACCGCCGCGACCGAATCCAACGCCTACAAGCTGGCGCTGGAGGCCAAGCGTGTGCTGAGCCGCAAGGGTGTCCCCACCCGATGGCCGCTGGCTGATCGCCTCCCCCGAGTCATCTGGAGGTGCTGATGCTGGACGACCACTTCATCAAGCAGGCGACCTGGCGCAGGAGCTGGTGCAGTCCGGCGTGGTGGGCCGCATTGCGGGCTTTACGTGTTCGAGTCCAACAACATGGATTTTGAGAGCACCACCCGCGTGGCCAGCAAAAAGACCACCACCGAGTTCATTGCCGGGCACCCGAACTGGTGCCACCGTGTCATGGAGTGGCAGGTCGGCGTGCATTTGCAGGACCTGAACGGCAGCGGCAAGTTCATCGGCGCAAGCGCTGTGCAGGGCCGCAAGGTGTACGGCATCAAGGTGTCGAAGCCCCAGACGCTGTACATCAAGCGCGTTGAGGCGGCTGTGGGCTGATAAAGGGGGCTGACCCATGCGATACGCAGATGCGGCGGCGGTGGCCGCCGGATTCCGCACGCTGACCGATGAAGAACAGGCCCGCGCGGACGCTGCTGGAGGAGGCCGCCCGTGCTTATCGACGCGGTGGCCGCCGACGCTAAGGAGGACGCCAAGTGGGGTGGTCAGCTGCCGCATGGTGCGCCGGGTGCTGGGGTGACGGCACCGGCGGCGATATGCCGCTGTACCCGATGGGCGCGTCCCAGGGGTCGGCCACGGCGCTGG
>ENA-OQAJ01000419-OQAJ01000419.1-human-gut-metagenome-genome-assembly--contig:-NODE-419-length-13446-cov-2.522487_pt1 | contig 13446 bp, 17 predicted proteins | sample MGYA00242736_ERZ504529 | MGnify/ENA primary metagenome ERZ504529 (study PRJEB26092, sample SAMD00036275) | human gut metagenome | host: Homo sapiens | study: EMG produced TPA metagenomics assembly of...
CTGGGGAATTGGAAGAAACAATGAACTTCTGGTAAGCATTCCTGCAGATATGAAAATGTTCCGCGAGGAAACTACAGGAAAAGTGGTTGTTATGGGAAGAAAGACTTTGGAGTCTTTTCCTAACGGACTTCCTCTTAAAAACAGAACCAATATCGTAATTACCGGAAATAAGGATTATCAGGTAAAAGGTGCGGTGGTTGTTCACAGCATCGAAGAAGCGCTGAAAGAAGTGGAAAAATATCCGGCACAGGATGTGTACTGCATCGGCGGAGACAGTATTTACAGACAGATGCTTCCCTACTGTGATGTGGCTCATGTGACCAAGATTGATTTTGCGTATGAAGCAGATGCATATTTCCCGGATCTGGATGAGGATCCGGACTGGGAAGTTACTGCGGAGAGTGAAGAACAGACGTATTTTGATCTGGAATATACTTTTGTAAAATACGAAAGAAAAGATAAATAATGTGAGCACAAAGCATAAGGCAGAATAGAAAACAGGCCGCCGGTAAAAATCCGGCAGCCTGTTTTTGCTCTTAAAATGCTATGTATAAATCCAAAAATCTGGTAATGGATTACTCGATTACGTGGATCCATCCTTTCGGAGCTTCGATGCGTCCCATCTGGATACCTGTCAGTGTGTCGTACAGCTTCTGGATAACCGGACCCATTTTCTCCATTCCGCTTGGGAAGCAGATTTCTTTGCCGTGGTCGTTGATCTTTCCAACTGGAGAGATAACAGCAGCAGTACCGCAAAGACCACACTCTGCGAAATCTTTCACTTCGTCGAAGTAGATCTCACGCTCCTCAGCTTCCAGTCCAAGGTACTCTTTTGCAACGTAGATCAGGGAACGACGTGTGATGGATGGAAGGATGCTGTCAGACTTCGGTGTTACAACCTTGCCGTCTTTTGTAACGAAGATGAAGTTTGCACCGCCTGTCTCTTCAACTTTTGTACGGGTCTTAGGATCAAGGTACATATTCTCATCAAATCCCTGTTTGTGAGCATCTACGATAGCGTGAAGGCTCATTGCGTAGTTCAGGCCGGCTTTGATGTTACCAGTTCCGCAAGGTGCGGCACGGTCAAAGTCACTGACACGGATCGTGATCGGTTTAGCGCCGCCTTTGAAGTACGGTCCAACCGGTGTTGTGAGGATGCGGAACTGATATTCGTCAGCCGGTTTAACACCGATTACAGCGTTGGAACCGAACATGTACGGACGAAGATAGAGAGTTGCGCCTGAACCATATGGCGGAACCCATGCGTCATTCGCCTTGACAACCTGCTCAACAGCGTCGATGAATCTCTCTTTCGGGAATACCGGCATCTCAAGTCTTGCAGCAGAAGCAGCGATACGCTCTGCGTTCAGGTCAGGACGGAAAGTAACGATATGTCCGTCTTCTGTTGTGTAAGCTTTCAGTCCTTCGAATACACTCTGTGAATACTGAAGTACACCAGCGCACTCATTCAGTACGATGTTAGGGTCTGTGCTTAAAGTACCCTCATCCCATTTTCCATCTTTAAAATTAGACACGTATCTGTAGTCGGTTGGCATGTATCCAAATCCGATGCTGGACCAGTCAATGTTCTTTTTTTCCATAACGATTCCTCCGTTTACGAATTTTTACTTTTTACCATTGTAAAAACTTTTACGTGCTGACTTCAATAGTTTTTTGCGCCTTTTCTGCATTTGCTTGTAATTTTAACGGGAGTTCGCTATAATAAAAGCTATCTATGGACTGGAGGAAAAAATGGACAATCACGAATTTGAAGACCTTGGAAAAAAGATTCAGGATATTGTAGATAATGCTGTAAATTCAAACAGCTACCATGAGCTGAGCCATACCATCAACCAGATAGTAAATAAGGCGATTGATTCCGGCAGTGAGGCACTGAAAAATGCTATGAATTCCGTATTTGAACCGGGAAGTGATCCCCAGTTTCGAAAGAGGAGCTATACTTATCAGAGCCCCTATTACGGAAAAAGCAAAAAAGCGAAACAGCAGGCCGCAAAGAAACAGACAGAGCTTCTTTATGGAAAAACCACCGGTGAAAACCTGAAAGGTATGATGATGGCAGTTTCCGGCGGAATCCTTTTAAGTGGCATGGGTCTTGGGGCTATGGTGCTTCTGATCTGGATGGGCCTTGGACACAGCGGTGCACTTGCGGCGGGGGTCCTTGGTGTGATGTGTGCCGGCGCTGCAGGGGGTGGTGCGCTTCTGGGAACAGGAACCAGCCGCCTTGGAAGACTGGGCCGTTTTCAGAAATATATCCGTGCGCTGGGAGACCACACTTACTGTAATTTCCAGAAACTTGCCCAGGCAGCAGGAAAGAACGAGAAATTTGTAAAAAAAGATATCAGCAGGATGATCGAGAAAGGCTGGTTCCTGGAAGGTCATGTAGATGCCGAAGAAACCTGTCTGATCACAAGCAATGAGACTTATCAGCAGTATCTGGAAACACAGAAACAGCTGGAGCTCCGTAAACAGGAAGCGGATCCGAAGGTTCAGCTTGAGGAGAATATGAGCCCGGAGGCACAGGAAGTTCTGAGAAAGGGAAATGAATTTCTGATAAAGATCCGAAAGAGTAATGATGCCATTCCCGGGGAGGAAATTTCCGCAAAGATTTCCAGAATGGAACTGATCGTTCAAAAGATTTTTGAGCGTGCGGGAGAACATCCGGAGGTGATCCCCGATCTTAAGAAACTGATGGATTACTATCTTCCCATGACTGTGAAACTTCTGGATGCTTATGAAGATATGGATGGACAGCCTGTACAGGGTGAGAATATTACAGCTTCCAAGAAAGAAATTGAAGAAACGATTGATACACTGAATATTGCTTTGAGAAACTTCTGGACTCCATATTCCGGGATACCGCATGGGATGTATCTACCGATATTTCTGTGTTACATACGGTTCTGGCACAGGAAGGTCTGACAGAAGATGATTTCGAAAAAATGAAACAGAACGCGGAAGTGAAATAAGTACAGTGAGCAGATGAGAAACCAAATCGCAGATGTCTGCCGGAAGGTACAGTGAATTAAGGAGAAGATTATGGGAGAAGAATTTAAGGACTTTGAGGTGGAAGCACCGGTACTGACTCTGGAACCGGATCTTACGGAAGAAAAAGAAGAAATTGCGGCAAAAGAACCGGAGAAGCCACAGGAACCTGCAGTGGAGGAACCGGTGTTATCTCCACAGGAACAGAAAATCGTAGAAGATTTTGCGGCAAAGATCGATATTGAAAATACAAATCAGATCCTGCAGTATGGAGCCGGTACTCAGAAGAAGATGGCGGATTTTTCTGATACTGCCCTGGCAAATGTCCGTACCCAGGATCTTGGCGAAGTGGGAGATCTTCTTTCAAGTGTGGTAGGCGAACTGAAAGATTTCGATGCCACAGAGGAGAAGGGACTTTTTGGTTTCTTCAAAAAACAGACGGCGAAGGTGGAAACCCTGAAAAACCGTTACACAAAAGCCGAGGGAAATGTGGCGAAGATCACAGAAGCTCTGGAACAGCACCAGATGCGTCTGATGAAGGATTCTGCAGTACTGGATAAGATGTATGAGCAGAACCTGGCATATTTTAAAGAACTTTCCATGTATATCCTTGCGGGCAAAAAGAAACTTAAGGAAGTCCGGGAAGGAAAGCTTATGGAGCTTCATCAGAAGGCAGCGGCAAGCGGACTTCCAGAAGACGCCCAGGCAGCCAATGATCTGGAAAACAAGTGTGATCGTTTTGAGAAGAAGCTTCATGATCTGGAGCTGACAAGAACCATTTCCATGCAGACAGCACCACAGATCCGTATGATCCAGAACAATGACACCACCATGATCGAGAAGATCCAGACCACCATTGTAAATACCATTCCCCTCTGGAAAAGCCAGATGGTGCTGGCTCTCGGAATCGCACATTCCACGGAAGCCGCACAGGCACAGCGACAGGTTACAGATCTTACCAATGAACTTCTGAAGAAAAATGCGGAGACTCTTCACCTGGCATCTGTGGAAACAGCAAAGGAGTCCGAGCGTGGCATCGTAGATATTGAAACTCTGAAAAAGACCAATCAGGAGCTGATCCAGACACTGGATGATGTGATGAAGATCCAGCAGGAGGGCCGTGAGAAACGTCAGGCAGCAGAAGCAGATATGAGACGTATGGAAAATGAGCTGAAAACAAAACTGCTGGAGATCCGGCGTTAAGCGTAAGAGCGAAAAGATAGTTCAGAGAGGAAAGGCAGGGCGTTTGAAGACACCTGCCTTTCAGGATTCATAAAGGAGATTTTTATGTACAGAGATCATACAAAAGTAATAAAAATTGGAAACCGTGTTATCGGAGGAGGAAATCCGATCCTTATCCAGTCCATGACCAATACAAAAACTGAAGATGTGGAAGCAACCGTTGCGCAGATCCTTTCCCTGGAAAAGCAGGCTGTGATATTATCCGCTGTGCAGTTCCGACCATGGAAGCTGCGAAAGCTTTGTCCCGGATCAAAAAACAGATCCATATTCCGCTGGTTGCGGACATTCATTTTGATTACCGTCTTGCCATTGCAGCTATGGAAAACGGTGCAGACAAGATCCGTATCAACCCGGGAAATATCGGTTCAAAAGAGCGGATCCAGGCAGTTGTAGATACTGCAAAAGAACGGAATATCCCTATCCGCGTAGGCGTGAACAGTGGTTCTCTCGAAAAAGAACTGGTGGAAAAATATCACGGTGTCACAGCAGAGGGCCTTGTGGAGAGCGCCCTTGATAAAGTACGCATCATTGAAGAGATGGGTTACGATAATCTGGTGATCAGTATCAAATCTTCCGATGTCCTTATGTGTGCAAAAGCCCATGAGCTGATCGCAAAACAGACACAGTATCCGCTTCACGTGGGAATTACAGAAGCAGGAACCCTGTACTCCGGAAATATCAAATCAGCCATTGGCCTTGGAATCATTCTGTATCAGGGAATCGGTGATACCATCCGTGTTTCCCTGACCGGTGCGCCGCTGGAGGAAGTGAAATCAGCCAAAAGGATCCTGAAAACACTGGGACTCCGTAAAGGCGGGGTGGAAGTTGTTTCCTGTCCGACCTGCGGAAGAACCAAGATCGATCTGATCGGCCTTGCAAATCAGGTAGAAACATGTTCAGGATATTCTCTTGATATCAAGGTTGCGGTTATGGGATGTGTAGTAAACGGTCCTGGAGAGGCAAAAGAGGCAGATCTCGGAATTGCGGGAGGCGATGGTGTCGGCCTTCTGATCAAACATGGAGAGGTTGTAAAGAAAGTACCGGAGACGGAACTTCTGGATACACTTCGCCAGGAACTTCTTACCTGGAATGAACAGGAGTCATAATGGAGAAAGATTTTTTTGACGTATTTCCTCATCTGAAAGTAAAAAAAAGAGCTGGAAGAACTTCTGGACATGGTATTTGTGACAAAAGTTTCCATGAATCCGGGAAGAACGCATCTGAGGGTATATATCGAAAGCAGCCGCTGGATCCACAAGAAAAATATCTTTGCCCTGGAAGATGAGATTGAACGGCAGTGTTTTCCGGGAATTCCCATGACTGTTACCGTTGTGGAAAAATTTCATCTTTCCGAGCAGTACACACCGGAGAATTTCCTGGAAAGCTACCGTTCCAGTATGGAGTTGGAGCTGCGCAGCTACAATATGCTGGAGTACAATCTGTTCCGAAGAGCGAAGATCACATTTACCGGAAAAGATGCTATGCGTATGGAACTTCCGGATACGGTGATCTCCAGGCAGAAGAGCGAAATCCTCATCGAATACTTTCATAAAGTTTTCTGTGAACGATGTGGGATGGATCTGAAGTAGACCTGGATTTTGTGGAGGCGAAAGAGAGTAAATACCGGAAAAATGCCGCACTTCAGATCAAACAGGAAGTGGAGAATGTCCTGAAACATGCCAAACTTGGCGGAGATCAGGAGAGTGAACCGAAGCAGGAGGAAGCAGCCAAAGAAGAGACGAAGAAAACTTCCGGAGAGAAAAAGGGAGAAAAAGCACCGGAGAAGAAACCTTTGACCGGAAACAACAGAAAGGCCAGAAAGGCGATTTCCGCAGCGGGTTCGGATTCCGCAGAGACAGCAATCCGGATGTGGTTTACGGCAGGGATTTTGACGGAGAACCGATCCCGCTGGAGAGTATCACCGGAGAGATGGGAGAAGTTATCATCCGATGCCAGGTTATGGATGTGGAGGCCCGTGAGATCCGAAATGAGAAAACGATCCTGATCTTTCCTGTGACTGATTTTACGGACAGTATTGTTGTGAAGATGTTCCTTCGTAACGAACAGGTTCCGGAAGTGACGGAAAGTGTAAAAAAGGTGCCTTCCTGAAACTGAAAGGAGTTACAACCATTGATCGTTTTGACAGTGAGCTGACCATCGGAAATATTACAGGCATTAAGAAAATTGCCAATTTTTACCAGTGCGAGAATGGATACCAGTCCTCAGAAAAGGGTAGAGCTTCACTGCCACACCAAGATGAGTGATATGGACGGTGTCACTGATGCCAAGGCGCTGGTAAAACGTGCCTATGAGTGGGGACATAAGGCCATCGCGATTACCGATCATGGTGTGGTGCAGTCTTTCCCTGAGGCGAACCACTGCTTTGATGCCTGGGGAGGCTGCGTTCCCAAGGAGTCTGATTTCAAGGTGCTCTATGGAATGGAAGCATATCTGGTGGATGACCTGAAAGGCATGGTCACCAATTCCAGAGGACAGCGGCTGGATGGTGACTTTGTTGTTTTTGATATTGAGACAACGGGATTCTCAGCACTGACCTGTAAGATCATTGAGATTGGCGCGGTAAAAGTGGAGAAAGGCCAGATCACGGATCGTTTTTCCACGTTTGTAAATCCGGAAGTGCCCATTCCGTTCCGCATTGAACAGCTGACAAGTATCAATGATTCCATGGTTCTGGATGCGCCCACCATAGAGGATGTGTTGCCGAAATTCTTGGAATTCTGTGAGGCTGCGTGATGGTGGCCCATAATGCGGACTTTGATATGAGCTTTATCATCGAAAACTGCAAACGCCAGGGAATCCCGGATGATTTTACCTATGTGGATACGGTGGGTATGGCCAGATTCCTTCTTCCTGCCCTGAACCGTTTTAAGCTGGATACGGTAGCCAAAGCAGTAGGTGTTTCTCTGGATCATCATCACAGGGCTGTGGATGATGCAGCGTGTACCGCGGAGATCTTTGTGCGGTTTGTAAAGATGCTGGAAGAAAGAGATATTTTTGATGTGGATGAGATGAACAGCCAGGGAGCGGTTTCGCCGGATACGATCCGAAAACTGCCCACGTATCACGCCATTGTTTTGCGAGGAATGAAACAGGAAGGATCAATCTGTACAAACTGGTAAGCCAGTCCCATTTAAAGTACTATCACAGACGCCCCAGAGTCCCAAAAAGCGTACTGGAAAAATACAGGGATGGTCTTCTGGTGGGAAGTGCCTGCGAGGCAGGAGAACTTTATCAGGCACTTCTTCGTAATGCACCGGATCAGGAGATTGCCAGACTGGTGAACTTCTATGACTACCTGGAGATTCAGCCTCTTGGGAACAATGCGTTTATGCTTGCAGATGAGAAGCACGATATGATCAATTCCGAGGAAGACTTAAAAGAGATAAACCGGAAGATCGTAAAACTTGGAGAACAGTTCAAAAAGCCGGTAGTTGCCACCTGTGACGTGCATTTTATGGACCCGCAGGATGAGGTTTACCGTCGGATCATCATGGCAGGAAACGGATTTTCCGACGCGGATAACCAGGCACCGCTTTACCTTCGTACAACGGAGGAAATGCTGGAGGAATTTTCCTATCTGGGAAGTGAAAAAGCAGAAGAAGTGGTCATTACCAATACCAACAAGATCGCAGATATGATCGAGAAGATCTCGCCGATCCATCCGGACAAATTTCCGCCGGTCATTGAGAACTCAGAGCAGGATCTTAAGAATATCTGTTTTACAAAGCCCACGAAATGTACGGAGATCCGCTTCCGAAGATCGTGGAGGATCGTCTGGACCGGGAGCTGAACTCCATTATTTCCAATGGTTATGCGGTAATGTATATCATTGCACAGAAACTGGTATGGAAATCCAATGAGGACGGTTATCTGGTTGGCTCCCGAGGTTCCGTAGGTTCTTCCCTGGCAGCGACCATGTCCGGTATCACGGAGGTAAATCCTCTGCCGCCGCATTATCTCTGCCCGAATCCGGACTGTAAATACAGTGATTTTGATTCCCCGGAGGTAAAAAAATACGCAGGTATGGCAGGGTGTGACATGCCGGATAAGATCTGTCCGAAGTGTGGTACCAAGATGAACAAAGAGGGGTTTGACATCCCGTTTGAGACATTCCTCGGATTTAAAGGTGACAAGGAGCCGGATATCGACCTGAACTTTTCCGGAGAATATCAGGCCAATGCCCACCGGTACACGGAGGTTATCTTCGGAAAGGGCCAGACATTTAAGGCAGGAACCATTGGTACTCTTGCGGAAAAAACTGCATTTGGTTATGTGAAAAATTATTATGAAGAGCGGGGACAGCACAAGCGTTACTGTGAGATCAACCGTATTGTACAGGGCTGTACCGGTGTCCGCCGTACGACCGGACAGCATCCGGGAGGTATCATTGTACTGCCCATGGGTGAGGAAATTGAGAAATTTACGCCTGTGCAGCATCCGGCCAATGATGTAAACAGCGATATCATCACTACACATTTTGATTACCATTCCATTGATGGAAACCTTCTAAAGCTTGATATACTGGGACACGATGATCCGACCATGATCCGTATGCTGGAGGATCTTACCGGCATCAGTGCGAGAACGGTTCCGCTGGATCAGAAGGATGTCATGTCCCTGTTTGCGGGAACCCAGGCACTTGGGATCAGTCCGGAGGATATCGGCGGCTGTAAACTGGGATGTCTTGGAATCCCGGAGTTTGGTACGGATTTTGCCATGCAGATGTTAATTGATACCAAGCCGAAATATTTTCCGACCTGGTACGTATTGCGGGACTTTCTCATGGTACGGACGTATGGCTTGGAAATGCCCAGGTACTGATTCAGAACGGAACGGCGACCATTTCCACCGCGATCTGTACGCGAGATGATATTATGATCTACCTTATTGGAAAAGGGGTGGAAAGCGGCCTGGCATTTACCATCATGGAGAGTGTCCGTAAAGGAAAAGGTCTCCGTGACGAATGGATCCAGACCATGAAAGACCATGATGTTCCGGACTGGTATATCTGGTCCTGCAAGCTGATCAAGTACATGTTCCCGAAGGCCCATGCGGCTGCTTACGTTATGATGGCTTATCGTATCGCCTGGTATAAAGTGTTTCATCCGCTGGCTTATTATGCGGCATTTTTCAGTATCCGTGCCACATCTTTTTCCTATGAACTGATGTGTATGGGAAAAGAACGCCTGGAATATTATATGGCGGAGATCCGCAAAAAAGGCGATGAGGCATCAAAGAAGGAGCAGGATACACTGAAGGATATGAGGATCGTACAGGAGATGTACGCCAGAGGCTTTGATTTTGTGCCCATTGATCTTTATAAGGCAAAGGCCCATCGGTTCCAGATCATCGGAGATAAACTGATGCCTGCGCTGGATACCATAGAAGGGCTTGGAGATAAGGCGGCAGAGGCTGTGGTAGATGCAGCCGCGAAGGGAAAATTCCTTTCCAAGGATGATTTCCGCGACCGCACCAAAGTCAGCAAGACCGTTATCGATCTGATGGATGACCTGGATCTGTTCGGAGATATCCCACAGTCCAATCAGATGTCACTGTTTGATTTTACGGGTTGATATATGATGCCGGAAGGGCTTACAATAAATAAAAATGCTGCCATTTCTCTTAATGGAAGATATGGCAGCGAGAACTCCCAGGAGGATATCAAGATAATATGAAAAAAGAAGAATTAAGATACCTGCAGCGACTTGCAGAGCTGTATCCTACCATAGCAAAGGCCTCAACAGAGATCATCAATCTGCAGTCTATATTAAACCTTCCGAAAGGTACCGAGCATTTCATGTCGGACATCCATGGAGAGTATGATGCGTTTTCCCATGTTCTTCGAAATGGTTCCGGTGCTGTGCGGAAAAAGATCGATGACGTGTTCGGACATACCTTAAGTAACAGTGATAAACGTTCTCTTGCCACACTGATCTATTATCCGAAAGAAAAGATGGAAGTCGTAAAGAAGCATGAAGAAGACATGGAGAACTGGTACAAGATCACGCTTTATCGCCTGATCGAAGTGTGCAAGACAACGGCGTCCAAATATACCCGTTCCAAAGTCCGTAAAGCTCTCCCGGCAGACTATGCCTATGTGATCGAGGAGCTGATCACGGAGAAGGCGGAAGTCCTGGACAAAGAGGCATATTACGATGCTATTGTCAACACCATCATTGAGATCGGCAGGGCAGAGAATTTTATCATTGCCCTGGCAGAACTGATCCAGCGTCTGGTCGTGGATCATCTTCATGTGCTGGGAGATATTTATGATCGAGGTCCGGGCCCGCATTTTATCATGGATCGTCTGATGAAATACCACTCTCTTGATATCCAGTGGGGAAATCATGATGTGGTCTGGATGGGAGCTGCCACAGGCCAGAAAGCCTGCATTGCAACGGTGATCCGAAACAGTATCCGCTACCGAAATATGGATATCCTGGAGGATGGATATGGAATCAATCTCATGCCGCTGGCAACCTTTGCAATGGAAGCTTATAAAGATGATCCCTGCACTGTTTTTGAGATGAAGGGAGATGCCAATAACTACAGTATTCTGGAAGAAGAGCTTGGACGGAAGATGCATAAGGCCATCGCCATCATCCAGTTTAAACTGGAAGGCCAGCTGATCCGCCGGCACAAAGAGTTCCATATGGAAAGCCGTTGCCTGCTTCATAAGATCGATCCGAAAAAGGGAACGATCACACTTCCGGACGGAAAAGAATATCCGCTGACGGATACATATTTTCCTACCATTGACTGGAAAAAACCATATGAACTTACCACAGAAGAAAAAGATGTGATGGATCGTCTGGATTCCGCTTTCCGTAACTGTGAGAAACTGCAGAATCATGTCCGGCTTCTCCTGGACAAAGGAGGCCTTTACAAAACCTATAACGGAAATCTTCTGTTCCATGGAAGCATTCCGCTCAATGAAGATGGAAGTCTGAAAGAAGTCCAGATCTATGGAAAAACCTACAGGGGAAAAGAACTCTACGATGTGCTGGAGACTTATGTTCGCCGGGCATTTTTCTCAGTAAATGAGGATGAAAAGCGTAAAGGCAGGGACATCATGTGGTATATCTGGGCCGCCCCAAATTCTCCTTTATTTGGGAAAGACAAGATGACCACTTTTGAGCGTTATTTTATTAAAGATAAGGAAACGCATAAAGAAACAAAAAAATGCTTACTATCATCTTCTGGAAAACGAGGAAGTTGTAGACAATCTGCTCCGTGAATTTGGGCTGGATCCGGAAAAAGGCCAATATCATCAACGGCCATGTGCCGGTTCACCAGAGCGAAGGAGAGAGCCCTGTAAAATGCAATGGAAAAGTTCTTGTCATTGACGGCGGTTTTTCCAGACCATATCAGAAAGTTACGGGAATTGCCGGTTATACACTGGTCTATAACTCCTATGGACTGATCCTGTCTGCTCATGAGCCTTTTACTTCCGCAGAAGAGGCAGTAGCCAAGGAACAGGATATTGTTTCCAACCGGGTGGCAGTTCATTACAATAACAAACGTACACTGGTAGGAGATACGGATACAGGAGCTGCTCTGAAGGAGAGGATCAGTGAGCTGATCCAGCTTCTGGAAGCTTACAGAAAAGGTATTATCAAAGAAAAGAAATAAACAGAAACGGGAAATACGCAGAGGATTTCTGATATGTTATAGTAAACAGAGGTGATGCAGATGAGAAAAAACAAAAGAAGAAAAAAGCGGCTGAAAACAGCTCTGATCCTGCTGATCATTCTGTTTATCCTGGCAGGATTCGGGGGTATGCTGTTTGTCTCCCACAAGAATAAAATTGAAAAAGAACAGCGAAAAGAAGCAGCACTGGCAGCATTGGACAGTATTCCGGAAATAACAGCGACACCGGCAGCAACAGCCACGCCGGTCCCCACAGCTACGCCGACACCGTCGCTGACACCGGTACCAACCATTCTTCCGGCTTTTTGAACCGGAGAATTATCAGGGAACCTGGTATAGTGAAGATGGACTGACAACGATCGATATTTATGATATCAGCCTGAAATCTGTTTCTTTTACGTATAAAAAGGATCAATGGAAAAAATCATTCGCTGAGTGTGGAAGCGGATGTAACTGCTGAAGTGGCCGGAAATGCCACACAGTTTTATCTGAAAGATTCCGATGGAAACAAAGCAAAGGGAGAATTTGTTTTTGATAAGAGTGGAGAATTTTATGTAAAAGTTAAAACTTTATAAAAGGGCAGATGGTTCACTGACTTATCCGAAGACAGAATCGATCATGACAAGGGAGGCGCGCAGAAGATGCCGGATCGACAGAACAGGAAAATGCCGGAACGGAAGCGGCTTCTGATACATCAGATGCAGAGACATCTTCCGGATCATCCACAGAAGTAAACAGTACTGATGCTGAAAATGCTTCTGATGCGAATGCATATTACAGTGAAAGTGAAGATACTTCGTCCCAGGATGACACAGGTATATATGGAATCCCTTATGGCGAAGAAGAAACATATTATACTGAATAAATAAAGAATCCCCGGATCTGTAACAGTAAGGGAATCCTGATAAAGGAATTTCCCGAACTGTTTCAAGTTCCGGGGATTTCTTTATTTGATCATTTTTTTTTTCGGTCCGTACGGCCGACGAGATAGTCGATACTGGTGTCGTAATAATTTGCCAGCCGGATAAGCATTTCGATAGGAATATTACGGGATCCCGTTTCACAATGGGAATAAGAACGCTGACTGATGTGAAGGATTTCACTTAATTCTCTCTGAGAGAGATCTGCGTCTGTACGTAAATCCTGAATACGCTGAAATTTCATTGTGCTCACCTCTTCTTTCTATAGGAAGTATAAAACAGAACGAATTGCACTCTTGCAAAAGAGAGCAAAATGGACTATACTAAATTTATTATCTTCTTTTATTCAGAAAATGTCTATCTGAAATTTTCCCATTAATAATTGAAAAGACGAGAGATCTGAAGATCGGGTTCGGATTTTTCTCGCAGAAAGGACGAATTTGTTCGCAAGTGTATTATCAGCGGCGATTTTTGGCATGGAAGTGCGGGAAATCCAGGTTGAGGCAGATGTCAGTGATGGTTTGCCTTCTTTTACCATGGTTGGTTTTCCGTCTGCACAGGTAAGGGAGGCACAGGAGAGAGTTCGGACTGCATTTAAAAACAACCAGCC
>ENA-OQAJ01000420-OQAJ01000420.1-human-gut-metagenome-genome-assembly--contig:-NODE-420-length-13437-cov-1.876559_pt1 | contig 13437 bp, 19 predicted proteins | sample MGYA00242736_ERZ504529 | MGnify/ENA primary metagenome ERZ504529 (study PRJEB26092, sample SAMD00036275) | human gut metagenome | host: Homo sapiens | study: EMG produced TPA metagenomics assembly of...
TTCAACGTATGACGAACCTTTGTCTGCTGACGAGTATCTTCAATGTATTCCATCCACTCTAATAATTCCTGCATAAATAACACCCCTTTTTCTTTTATTTTACTAGAAAAGGGGTGTGTTCACAATTATTTACTCATGCGTTTGTCGTGCGCATTGGAATTTGCTATATCGATTATTTCATCCATCTCTCCACAGTTCGGATGATCTGTTCTATCTGTACAGGTTTGGACATGTGATCGTTCATTCCTGCTTCTTTGCATTTCTGGACGTCTTCCAGATAGGCGTTGGCAGTCAGTGCGATGATCGGGATCTGTTTTGATTCCGGGGATGGAAGACGGCGGATCGCCCTGGTTGCATCAAGACCATTCATCACAGGCATCTGCATATCCATGAGAATGGCATCGTATGTTCCGGAGGGATCGATTTCAAAAAGCTGTACACATTCTTTCCCATTTACTGCCCGGACACAGTGAATGCCGTACATTTCCAACTGTTCTTCCAGAATCTCATAATTCAGGTCATTATCTTCTGCGATCAGAAGCGTTTTTTATGATCCTGGATGGCCTGAGTTTGAAGAACGGAATTTCCGCGGTTGTCTCTGATACTTCCTGCTCCCTGATAAAAGGTACATCCAGAGTCACACGGAAAGTGGTTCCCTCGTGGAGTCTGCTTGTTGCTTCAATGGTTCCGTTCATCTGGTCGACGATCTTTTTTACAATAGCAAGGCCCAGGCCGCTCCCTGTACTTTATTCACTCTTGTATCAATTGCTCTGGAAAACTGAGAATACATTTCTTTCATGAATTTTTCGCTCATTCCAATCCCGTTATCCCGGACAATGGAAACCAGGCGGATCTTATCTTTATCCGGAAATGGTTCCTCATAAACTTCCAGTTCAACCGTTCCTCCCTCAGGAGTATACTTCACTGCATTGGATAACAGGTTCATGTAAATCTGACCGATCCGCAGACGGTCAGACAGCACGGTATCATAAATAATGTCATGTCGGTTACAGATAAATTTCTGGTTCTTATCTTCTGCTGTTCCACGGATATTCTGTTCGTAAAGTTTACATAATTCAGACAGTTTTACTGGCTCAGAATCAATGCGAAATTCCCCACTTTCGATCCTGGAGATATCCAGGACATCATTGATCAGCTGCTGCAGATTACTTCCACTTAAGTTGATCTTATCCAGACAGTCCAGTATTTTGTCCGGTTCATGGAGATGGTTTCTTGCAACTCTGGTAAATCCCATAATGGCATTCATAGGAGTCCGGATGTCATGGGACATTCTGGAAAGGAACTCTGATTTTGCCTCATTGGCACGGTTGGCCTCTTCTACCGCATCTATGAGATATTTTTCCCGCCTTTTTTCCTCACTGATCACGCGGATCACAAGCAGAACCTGTCTGGCTGTTCCATCTTCCGCTCTTGACTGGACAATAAACCTGGCCAGATGCCAGTTGTTATCTGTGGCAAGGTAGTCAACTGCAATGGACTCCTCTTTTTCCAGACGTTTTTTCAGAGTGGAGAGGTCATAAAACTGTTTTACCATGGCCCTGTATTTGGACGCGACTTTTTCGCTGCTATCACTGGTGATATGGGCAGCTGCGGTTCCCTTCATTCCTGTAAAACGGTGATTTTCACTGCCGCCGGTAATCTCCTCATAATAAAAATCCTGAAGGTCGATCCGGTAGATCATGTAGTAGATCTTACTGATGGCGGATATGATCTCATTGTTCATTTTCACTTCTGCCAGAGAATCTTCCAGCTCTCTCTGATGATTTCGCTCCTCCTTTATGATCTCATCTACATGACGAAAAGCGATCAGAACCGGAAAATCCGTTGAAGAAGGAAGTCTGGTGGCTCTGATTTCAAAATACTGATGCCTGTTGGCATTTTCCCGGGACTGATATCTGCGGCTGATCTTATCCCTGGTTTAAGCTCGCCTATCAGATTCTGACAGTCAAATGTCTCCAAAAAATCCGGCGCGGATTCTTTTATGACAAAATGATCATAATAGTATTTCAGTTCTTTTGAGTAACAAAGTATGATTTTTTCTCTGTTTTTCAGAATCTTCGGAGCGTTGGCACCCTGTTCCAGTTTTACAACTTCGGCAGTATCATCCAGAAGATTGACTTTATATACAGAAGTACAGTCCTCACAGAGAACATTCAGGATCTGACGTTCTTTTTCCATGCTTTCAAGATTTTTTCCCAGAAGCGTAAACATGCGGAGATTTTCCCTGGCTGTATTCAGATGAGCACCTACGAACGCAAGCTGATGAATAAACAGTTCTGAGATTCCTTTATAAAAATGATCCATTCCGATAAATCCGCTTAAATGGTCTCTGCTGAAAATAGGTGCGAGGACGCGGGAATATGTGTGATGTTTCTTCATCAGGTTGTATTCCTGTTCCATAGGAGAAAGTTCTTCACAATCTGTAACCTGGATCGTCAATCCTTTTTTCAGTTCGTCTGTCCAATGTGGAATATCCTCTACTTGTGATTTCTGAAAATAACTGTTCTTTTTCTAATATGTCGTCCTCATTTTTCATTCATACTGAAGACAGAAGTTATTCTTTTCGGTTCTTTTCTTTTTTATCAAAAATATATACTCGATCGGCACCACTGCATTTTCCAAGCAGTTGCAGCATTTCGTAAATTGCGCCATCCAGTTCTTCGTTGTTTTTTACACGATATTTCCGTTTAATGTCCTTGTGATATCCTTGATACTTACCGGTTTTGGTATATATCCGTTCATGCCAGCTTCTGAGCCGTATAGGACATCAGAAGTGCACCATCTGCATCACCATTTCCTTTCCACGGGGTAAAATAAAAAAAGCACCATGTTCAGACAGAGAGAACTATAGTGCTTTTGAATTATGCAACTGGCTGCCATTTTACAGGCCCTATAGCTTTGCGCCACAGTCTTTCGGCTGCTTTGCCCGTGTTTGTTTTTTTAACAATTTTAGTGTATATTTATACGGAAAATTTGTCAATTATTGTTTGGAATTTTTTTTCAACTGTGAAAAGGCTTTTAGCATTTCTTTTCGCCGTAATCATCAAATTGTATCACAATGGTATCTTCGGTTTCGGAGATAATGGACCCGCGGCCGTATTTGGGATGTTCTACAAGTTGTTTTGGTGTTTCTGGTGGGATGTTTTCCGGCAATGCTGTCTTTTCATCTGGGGATAAAGAAGTTTCCTGTTCCTGGGATCTGGCATATTCTTTCGGTGTTTCCAATTTTCGGAGTTTTTCTTCCAGGATCATCTTTTTCAGGTCCTGAAGGTGCCGGGCAGCTTCTTTTGTATCTCTTGTGGCATCTGCCGGATGGGCAAGATATTTCTCCGGAAGACTGGAAAGGTAGCGACCTGGACCTGGAAATACCCGCGCAGTTCCGGGATTGATGTAAAAAGATAATTCCAGGAATTTCCTTGCTCTTGTCATTCCCACATAAAACAGTCTCCTCTCTTCCTCTTCTGTAGAAGCATCACGCTATTTAAGGGAATCAGCCCATCATTTACACCAATGATAAATACGTAATCGAATTCCAGCCCTTTGGAGGCATGGAGCGTCATCAGTTTTACAGATTCTCCGGAAACCGCATCTTTTTCCGGTTCCATGCCATTCAGTACAAGATCATTAAGAAAATCCCTGATACTGTGATAGGATTCCATTTTCTTTAACAGGGAAAGGATTTGCCTCCTGTTTTCTTTATAGTCGCTGGAAGACGGTCGGAGATATTTTTCCAGAGAAAGCTGTTCCCACAGATTTATGTAGCCGGAGCCTGTGTCCCGATACTCCCACATGGCCTGAAAAAGTAAGGATTTCGAGAGAAATACACTCCCTTGTGTAAAATTCAGAATCTCTGTCCCGGGCTTTTTTTGAGTTCCATCCTTCCCCGAAAGTTTTGTCGCAAAGGACATAAGTTCCGCTGGTAAGATCCTCATGATTGCTTAAAAAACGCAGTATATGAAGAAACCAGGCAAGAACCGGAATATCCTGAATGATTTTCTTCTGAGAGATTTCATATGGGATCTGATGTTTTCCAGAACTTTTGAAAGGATCTCTGACTGGCTCTGAAGCCTGTAAAACACTGCGACCTCCTCAAGTGGAACGCCTCTTTCATGAAGAGCAAGGATCTTTTCTGCCAGATATTCTGCTTCCTGAAAAGGATCGTAATGATTTTTGACAGAGATTTTTTCTCCTTCTTCCTGTACGCCGGTAAGAGAATCCCCGGATTCCTGAAATCTTCTGGAAACTGCCAGGATCGTCTGGGAAGAACGGTAATTTACAGGAAGGGATAGTTCTTCTGCGTGATACAATTCACGGAATTTATAAAAAATATTGAACATACTTCCACGCCAGCTGTAGATCACCTGATTGGGATCGCCCACTGCAAAAAGCCCGACTTCCGGTCTTTTTAATTGACGAATCAGTTCAAACTGAAGTTCATCGCAGTCCTGCACTTCATCAATGATGATCCATTTCAGCTGCAAAAGTTGCTGTGGATGATCTTTCAGAAGTTTCGTGGCACACTGCAACAGGTCTTCGTAGCTCATTTTGTTCTGTTTCCGTTTTTCTTCTGTAAGGAGAGTTACCAGTTTCGGAAAATCGTCCTGGTATCCGGGCTGTCTGGATGTGGCTGACCTGTATTTATGATCCAGTCTTTTTCGAAGACGGTTTTTATATTTGATCCTGAGAGTATGCTGGTGGATCAGCTGATTGGCAAGTTCCAGTTCTTCTTCAGGCAGACAGACCTGGAAATCTTTTGTGTAGCCAAGTTCTTCTAATGGAAGCACTTCCTGAAGGAGCTTTAGGGCAATGCCGTGGAATGTTCCATAGAAAAGAGACGAGGGGTTTTCTTCTATATTTTGGATCTTCAGCCTGTTTTTGATCTCGCCTGCTGCTTTATTTGTAAAGGTCAGAACGATCATATTTTCCAGGGGGATTTTTTTCTGCTGGTGAAGATAACGGATCTTTTCGATAAGAACCGTTGTTTTTCCGCTTCCTACGTTTGCGCGGACCAGGCAGGCATTATGTTCATCCAGAACCGCTGTTTTCTGATAATCATTCAGTTCCATATGTTTCATCCTTTTTCAGAGTGTGATATCTGCGCATCATTTTTTCACGTTTTAGCATATCTTCCGGTTTCTCTGTATCTGTAAGGATCGCAAAGCGGAAATCAACCGGAAGAAAGACGTAAGTACTGAGCACATTGGAGATTCCTGTTCGGTTCTCCTGCATATTGGCCCATTCTGCATAAACGGATCTCTCAGATAGAGGATCAGAGAGGAGGCTTTGACTTCCAGTCCGGATACCATTGAGAAAAATCCTGCAAATGTATTATTATTTTCTTTGACCCGATTGCAGAATAAAACCCACTTCTCCTGCAGATCAGATAATGTGAATTCCCGTTGTCCTGATCGATTCCATTCTGTATTCTTTTCATCCGGATAAGAAATATTCCTCGTTTTCTGCACGGTCAGTTCCGATTCTTCAGATAAATTTTTCAGCCCCCACAGGATCACGTTCCGGTCAAGCCTGTCATTTCCAATACAGACTGCACAGCCGTTTTTTGCACCTGCAGCCGGAAACCATTCGGATAGCCTGTTCTGTCACTTTGGGGATCAGATCATAGATCTTTTCTGCAAATCCAAGGCCTCCTACATAACGGTCGTAAAAATAGAGAGAAACCTCCTCAGAAGTGCTTCCGGAAAGTTCCAGTGCATTGGTGGACATTGCCACCCCAAGATCGGAACCTTCTGTCATTGTCACCATCAGAGCTGCATTTTTCAACGCAAACATCAGACCTTCAAAGTGGTTATTTCTTACATAATAACCGTTTCTGTCCGGCTGTAAGAGATTGCGGTACTGTCTGACCACATTTTCAGGAAGTCTGAGCCAGGTAGCTTCTGTGTCGTAATTCTTGGAAAGTGGTTTCGTGAGCTGTTCAAAACCCAGGTTCTGATGATTATGGAACTGCATTTTTTATTACATGTATACAAAATCTGCAATATTTACATCTCCAAAAGAAAGTTCACTTCTCTCCCACTGCTGCTTTTTATGTCTGTGTATGATACGGATATTGGTCTCGCTTCCAGGTACTGTGTAATAGTTTCCATGAAATGGCACAGCTTCCACGATCTTGCTTTCCAGGTTCATTTTTACAACCTGGTAAAAATCTCCGTCGTGCATGTAAACGGCACCTTCATGGATCTCATGAAAAGCCTGTTCCTCATCCATCTCCGTGATATTTTTTCCGGTTTCCTTGTTAATGAGCTGATACTTGTTCTGATCAATATTCCGGAGGGAAAATTCTCCTACAGGATAAAGTCCTCCTGACCAGGCGAAGCGGCCTCCCATATTCCGGACTTCATCTACTTTCATAAGTACAGGGATCGTCTCCCCAAGATCCGGGAATAATGCACCATCATCCAGGGTTAACGGAAGTTCCGCTGCCGCAGCCCGGATATGTGCAAGCTGGATCAGAAGATTGTCTGGATCAACGATGGCATTTTCACTGCTGTGTTCAAAAAGCCATTCCGGTTCCAGAGCGATATACTGATCATGGGAAGATTGGCAAGAATCAGATAATTGGTGCATTTTCCACTTCCTCGTCCTGCACGGCCTGTCTGCTGCCAGAAAGATGCTCTTGTTCCCGGATAACCGGCCAGTACCGTTGTACTGATCTTTCCGATATCGATTCCCAGTTCTAATGCATTGGTGGATACAAGGCCAAGAAGATCCCCTGAGATCATACGCTGTTCGATGCTTTTTCTCTCCAGAGGAGTGTAACCGCCACGGTACCCGGAGATTTCTTCTTTTCTGGCTGTCCCTAAGAACCCTGCCGCATCCAGATGGTCTCTGGTTTCTTTCACCAGGATCTCCACATTTTTTCTGATGCTGCGAAATGCCAGAAAGCTCTCCCTTCGTTCCATCAGCTGAGGAAGAAGGTCCGCTGCAACATTTATAACAGATTCTTTTCCGTAGGGGATGCCATCTTTATTCAGTTTCTCTTCTGGCTGGACCAGGCAATAGATCCGCTCTGATATTCCTGCACCGCTTCTGGCGATATTGATAAAAGATCTTCCGCAGATCTTTTCCGCAAGTTCCAGGGGATTGGCAATGGTGGCGGAACTGCATAAAAACTGAGGATCTGAGTGGTAATATCTGCAGATCCTGGATAAACGGCGAAATACATTGGCCAGATGAGAACCAAAAGCTCCTCTGTATACATGCAGTTCATCCAGAATAATGTATTTCAGATTGGAAAAAATAAAGTCGAATCCATATTTGCTGTGATTTGGAAGCATGGAGCCGTTTAACATATCCGGATTGGTAAGGATGATATTGGCACGTTCCCGGATCCTTTTTCGCTCAGCAGGCGGTGTATCTCCGTCATATACGCCGACAGATAAACGATGTTCCCCAAGTGCTTCCATCCAGGGGATCAGCGCACGGTACTGATCAGCTGCCAGGGCCTCGTGGGATAAATAAAGATCGCACGGGTCACAGGATCTTTCAGGATTTCCTGAACCACCGGCAGATAAAAGCACAGGGATTTACCACTGGCGGTAGGTGTGGTGATCACGATATTTTCTCCAGCCATAGCATGGGAAAAAGCTTCTGCCTGGTGGGTATAGAGAGACTTTATATTCTGGCCGGACAGAAAATCCTGGATATCCGGATGCAGGCTTTTGGGAAACTCTGCATATTCCGGAGATCTGGCAGGGATTATTTTTTTGTAAATGATGTTCCCCTTCATGCTTGCTCCTTTGCTGTCAATTTATTCGATAGATATTATTTTTAATAAAACAGTTATAACATAAAAAAAGCGATACCATATAGTTTTATCTTCCCATATGACATCACTTTTCTATTTTTTTTTATGCAGATTTTTCAAGTATATGTTACAGTGCAGTGCCTTTCTTTGGTACAAAGAAACGGCTCATATCTGCATGTTCCAGCTTAAGCAGTGAAATTTTTTCTATCAATTCCTCCTGCATATCCTGTGAGACTGCCATTTGTGCCTACTACACGATGGCATGGAATGATAATAGAAATTTCATTATGTCCAACTGCACCACCAACAGCCTGGGCGGACATATGGGAAATATTTTCTCTTTCAGCTATTTTACTGGCAATTTCTCCATATGTGATCGTTTGTCCGTAAGGATCTCTGATAAAATCTGCCACACAGCTTGTCTGAATGTTGATCCCGCAGGATGAAGAGGAGGTGTAAATGTTGGCTTTTCACCGGAGAAATAGATATCCAGCCATTTTTTTTGCTTCTGAAAGAATCTCCGTTTCCTGTGAAATCCTCTCGTCCGGAAGTGTATTCGCAAAGTATTTCTGTCCTTCAAACCATAAGCCTGTAAGTCCAATTTCATCTGCTGCCAGTAAAATTTCTCCTAACGGTGATTTATATTTGCATGTATAGATCATAGTTTTCCACTCCTTATTTCAGTAGTGTTACCTCAAGTATAATTTATGTGAAATAGTTATCTTTAATTATGTGAAAAAACGGAGAACACAGCAAGGTATCCTCCGCATATAATATAGTGGTATGTTATCTGCTATTTTTACTGTTATATTACATTTTACTGCTATTCACAGGTGCTTTAATTCCAGTAATCTGTTTTTTGCTTCAGATCAATATTTTTACTGAAGAATACAGGATTTTTTTTCTGCCGGATCTGTCCTTCGTAATCCTTTAATGCTTTCAATACGGTGTTGGACAATAGCAGGATCACCGGAATGTTGATCAGTGCCATTACTCCCATCAGTACATCAGAGATGTGCCACAGTAATGTCATCTCCATTCCCGCTCCCAAAAACACCACCAGTGCTGATACAAGGCGAAATCCCGTCATGAATTTCTTACCCGGCTGCTTTTTAAGGATATAAGTCAGCAGATTATCACAATAGAAGCAATTTCCCAGCAATGTAGTGAAAGCAAATAATACCATTGCGATCATAATAAAATATGGTCCAAAAAGAACCAAGAGTCTTGTGAAGTGCTGCCTGCACCCACGGTGCTCCCTGAAGCTCTTTTGCCGGTGTCACACCAGATACCAGACACATCATGGCAGTTGCAGTGCACAATAATAATGTGTCAATAAACACAGACAGCATCTGTACCAGTCCCTGTTTAACCGGATGACTGACCATTGCAGACGCCGCCGCATTGGGGGCAGAACCGATACCTGCTTCATTGGAATACAGACCTCTTCGTATTCCCTGCATCATAGCTGATCCGGCAAATCCGGCAAAAATTGCTTTAAAATCAAATGCTTCTTCAAAGATCTGTGCCAGTACCGATGGAAGCTGTCCGATATTTAGTACCACTACCAGCAGGGATATCAGAATATATACAATGCCCATAAATGGCACTAAAGTAGAAGTTACTTTCACAATTCTGTTACCGCCACCCAGCAGACACCATCCCGTTACCAGCGCCAGAATTCCTCCAATGATCCATGGCGTGATCTCTGCATTATAAAATGGCTGACCGGAAAATGTAGACTGCAGATTATAGGAGGCCAGCATATTAAATCCAACGCGTAAGTCAGGATCATGGCTATACAGAAAACCACTGCCAGTCCTCTGCTGTGCAATGCCGCCTCTATGTAATACGCCGGGCCGCCGTAGCACTGGCCGTCTTTTCCTTTTTTCTTATATATCTGCGCCAGTGTACTCTCTGCCAGAGCTGATGCGCTTCCAAGAATGGCAATGATCCACATCCAGAATACGGAGCCCACACCACCGATACAGATGGCAGAAGATACTCCTACAATGTTGCCTGTCCCTACACGAGATGCCGTGGAGACCATCAGTGCCTGAAAGGATGATACACTTTCGTCTCCCTCTGGTTTCTCCATTACAGCGCTGCAGGCGTTTTTGAATAAACGTACCTGTGGAAATCTGGTCCGGACAGTAAAGTAGATGCCGGAACCAATCAATATTACAATCAGTAATTTGCTGTAGAGAAACGTGTTGATTGCGTCAATGATCGTTTCGAACATAATCCTCCTCGTAACAGAATTTTTATCATACGATAATATCGGATAAAAACCCGAATTGTTACCATAATACAATATTTCTGCTATTTTGAAAAGAGGTTATCCGCAGGAGTTCATGAACCTGGAAGATTTTTCTTTCCATAAATTTCATTAAGCACAAATTTTCCCCACAAAATTTCCCTGTTTTTCAGCTTTTCAAATCTGTTTCCACCGATCAGGATGTCCCTGTATTTTTTTACGATCTTCATTTTCAGAGGAGGGGTTACCTGCAAGGTTGCCGACACAACAGCCAGGTCTACTTTGCCCTCTTTCAGAGCATTTACGGAATCTGTCGTACTGTTATTCAGAATTTTAAAATGTACGTTCGGGTACAGGATATTGAAATCCCGGACCGCCTCAAACAGATAGCAGTGAAGAGCCGTTTCAGTTGCACTGATATAGATGGTTCCGTTTTCCAGGCTGATCAGGTTACTGAGATTGTTTTCTCCCTTAAAAAACTGAGCACATCCGGCAGCTATATATTCATAAAAAAAATTTATCCGTTTTAAAAGAGAAACTGTTCTTTCAGCTCCCTTTTTCGTTTACCGGAAGTAAATGCTGCTTCCACGGAATTCAGGAGCAACTGTTTTTTCTGTTCCTCTGTAAGGTTTAACAGGGAATCCATATACTGAAACTCATGGGAAAGGGTTGTTCTTTCAATGGCAGGATCATCTGTATTTAGTGTTACCTTAAGTCCCTGTTCCAGAAAATTTTTCAACGGATAGGAAAACATATCTTCCACTGCCCTGGTCTGCCGGTTGCTTGTGGGACACATTTCCAGAAAAATCCCGCTGTTTTTTACAAGTTGGATCACCTCTTCATTTCCTGCGATACGCACTCCATGCCCGATCCTGGATGCTCCCATACGGATGGCTGTTTTGACATCCTCGGCATCGCCGGCTTCACCTGCATGGATCGTAAATGGAACGTTGTACTCTTTTGCTTTCGCAAAAAGATTCTTATAGCTTTCTGTTGGAAAAAGTGCTTCTGCACCTGCAAGATCCACGGCAACTACTCCTCCATCCTCTGTGAGATATCTGCGGGCCAAGTCCAGAGTTTCCATATTTTCCTGCTGATTGGAGCTTCCACGCATGCAGCATAAGATCAGATTGCCTGGAATCGGAGATTTTTCAGGCACGTAATGCAGACTGGATCGCCGTTTCCTGGGTCATTCCTTTTTGTGTATGGAACTGTGGTGCAAAACGAAGTTCTGCGTAGATCACACCGTCTTTTCTCATTTCAGAAAGGATAAGATAAACGGCTTCTTCCAGTGCTTCTTCTGTCTGAAGAAGGGAAAGAGGCAGGTCAAAGCATTTCAGAAAATCATTGAGATTTTCGCAGGTATCCGGAACGGAAAGAAGGGAAAGAAGTTCCTCGTCTGTTGCAGCCGGAAGTGTGATCTGCTGCAATGCGGCAAGTTTTTTTTGCAATATCCACGGTAATACAGCCATCCAGATGTGCATGTAGATCGATGTAGTGATTGGTTTTGTTTTCTGTTTTCATAGGCATTAAGTACCTCGCTGTTTGTATTTTTCTATATTATAACACAAAAATGAGCGCATGAAATTCCACATTTTATGGATACATGCGCCCTTTTCTGTTTTAACCAAATCAAGCAAGTAGCGAAGCGGATTGCGAATATCCGCTTGACTGCTTCTTCACATTTTATGAAATATTCTTATCCCTGAAATGATTTTACATTCTTTACGGCATCTGCAGGGAGGATCTCTTTATCATCCTCATCAATGTTGATAAGATGATATCTGTCATTTCCCATGTGCATTTCTTTCATATAGCTGAGCTGGCGAAGTCCGTGACGTGTCTCGATCCTCTCTACCAGATCTTTATGATCAGAATCCTTCAGTGCATACACAAGATCTACAGAAGCCTGGTCTGCTGCAAGGATATCTGTAGATGCCACGATTCCGATATTCGGTGTTACGACAGGTGCTGCTCCAACACCCTCACAGTCGCAGGAAACAGACATATTTCGAAGAACGTTGATAAATACAATACGCCTTTTACCGGGAACTTGGCAGTTCGTCCTCATCCAGGATATCTACCGGGCAGAATGTCCAGCCATTTACCTTCAGAGTTTCACGATGCTTCTCCGTTGTGTAACGGTCTCCCTCGTAGTAGGTGTTTGTCTCTACGATATGGGGCTTCCGGGATCTTATCTGCGATCAGTTCTTTTACCCACGGTGCAGGGATGATATTCGGTCCATGCTGCTCTCCTGTGTGAAGCTTGACTGCAATCTTACCCTTAAGGCTGCCGCTTACACGCTCAAAAATCTTCTTCAGTCCCTCTGCGGAAAGATCCTCTGTAAAATATACGGTGGATTTTTCTCCGGAACGGTCCCTATAAGGAATGTAATGTTCTCCACCTGTTCCAGGTACGATTTTTTTGTGTGCCATTTGTAATCCCTCCTGTGTTATATTCATAAAAAATCTCACTGCTTTTATGATACAAACTAAACTCAGGTTCAGGTCAAGGATTTTTTGTTAAATATAAAGGTTAATTCCAGACTATAAAATTTCATTCCGGTTTATATTGCCTGTGTGGCTTCTTTTAACCAGCCTTTTTCATCCTCATCCAGATACGGAGAAATTTTCTCATATACAAAGGCATGATACTGGTTGAGCAGTGTGCGCTCTCCGGTTTCCATCTGTTCGGGATCTATACCTTCCAGGTCAAAGGGTACCAGCGTCAGAGGTTCAAATTTCATTAAACTGACCGTAGGCTGTTTTTTCGGCCTTTTTGCAGACCACAAGGTTTTCATGGCGGATACCAAATTCATTTTCCGCATAGTATCCTGGTTCATCGGAGGTGATCATTCCTTCTTCCAGAACAGGAGCCGGACGATCCACGAGATTTTTCCAGCGGAAGCTCTGAGGACCTTCGTGTACATTGAGAAGATATCCTACGCATGACCGGTTCCGTGATTGTAATCCTCTCCCATAGCCCAGAGTGGTCCTCTTGCCAGGGCATCCAGATTCAGTCCGGTACAGCCATAGCGGAATTTTGCGGCTGCAAGGTTCAGGTGCCCACGAAGTACTGCTGTGAAATATTTCTTTTCTTTTTGGGTAACCGGGCCAAGTACAACGGTGCGGGTGATGTCTGTGGTTCCCTCCAGATAATGGCCGCCGGTATCCATCAGAACCAGTCCCTCTGGTTTCAGAGGAATACTGGTTTCTTCTGTGGCACTGTAATGAACAATAGCTCCATGTGCACCGTAGGCAATAATGGGATCAAAGCTGTTCCCCTGGAGTTCTCTTGTCCGGAGCGGAACTCATAGAGTTTGTCCGCTGCGGAAAGCTCGGTGATCTCCTGCTTTCCCACATTCTTTTTCAGCCAGTGGATAAATTTTAC
>ENA-OQAJ01000421-OQAJ01000421.1-human-gut-metagenome-genome-assembly--contig:-NODE-421-length-13398-cov-3.085299_pt1 | contig 13398 bp, 11 predicted proteins | sample MGYA00242736_ERZ504529 | MGnify/ENA primary metagenome ERZ504529 (study PRJEB26092, sample SAMD00036275) | human gut metagenome | host: Homo sapiens | study: EMG produced TPA metagenomics assembly of...
CGCAGGCAACGTCTCGCAGCGCCTGCACACCGCCGACCTGATGGTCATCAAGCCGTCCGGACTGCGCTACGAGTACCTGACCCCGTCCTCCATGGTCGTGTGCGACCTTGACGGCAACGTGGTCGACGGCGCCGAAGCGCCGAGCTCCGACACCGCGTCCCACGCCTACATCTACCGCCACATGCCCGACGTGTACGGCGTGGTGCACACCCACTCCACCTACGCCACCGCATGGGCGGCCACCGGCCAGAACATCCCGTGCGGCCTGACCATGATGGGCGACGAGTTCGGCGGCCCGGTGCCGGTCGGACCGTTCCGCCTCATCGGCTCCGAAGCCATCGGCGAAGGCGTGGTCGAAACCCTGAAGAAGTATCCGAAGTCCCCGGCCGTGCTCATGCAGAACCATGGTCCGTTCACCATCGGCAAGGACGCGGAAGCCGCCGTCAAGGCAGCCGCCATGACCGAAGAGGTGGCGCACACCATGTGGGCCGCCAAACAGCTCGGAGACATCATCCCGATCTCCCAGGAAGACATCGACAGCCTTAACGACCGCTACACCAACGTCTACGGCCAGCACTGACGCGACGGAAACTGAAACGACAAACCCAACAACGAAGTAAGGAATAATCCAACATGGCAATGGAAAACCCATTTGAAGGCAAGGAAATCTGGTTTGGCGTCGGATCGCAGGACCTCTACGGCGAGGAGGCGCTGCGCCAGGTGGCCCAGCAGACCGGCGAGATGGTCGACTTCCTCAACGCGACCGGCAAGATCCCGGCCAAGATCGTGCTCAAGCCGACCCTGAAGTCCTCCGACGGCGTCAAGGCCTTCATGACCGAAGCCTCCGCCAACCCGAACGTCATCGGCGTGATCACCTGGTGCCACACCTTCTCCCCGGCCAAGATGTGGATCCGCGGCCTCGAAGTGCTGACCAAGCCGCTGCTGCAGCTGGCCACCCAGCACCACAAGGAAATCCCGTGGGAGACCATCGACATGGACTTCATGAACCTGAACCAGGCCGCCCACGGCGACCGTGAGTTCGGCTACATCGTCTCCCGTCTGGGCATTCCGCGCAAGATCGTCGTCGCCACTACACCGATCCGGAAGCGCGAAAAGGTCGGCACCTGGCTCGCGCCTGCGCCGGCTGGGATGCCTCCCAGAACATGAAGGTCATGCGTTGGGGCGACAACATGCGCAACGTGGCCGTCACCGAAGGCGACAAGACCGAAGCCGAACGCGTGTTCGGCGCTTCGATCAACACCTGGGCCGTCAACGACCTCGTCGCCGCCTACGAGAAGGTCAAGGACAGCCAGGTCAAGGACCTCATCGAAGACTACAAGGCCAAGTACGACGTGGCCCCCGAGCTGCTTGATTCCCGCTACGATGAGCTGTTCATCGCAGCCAAGGAAGAGGCCGCCATGGTCAACATGATGCGTGAGAACGGTTGCACCGCCGGCGTCGACAACTTCGAAGACCTCGGCACCCTGCCGCAGCTGCCGGGCGTCGGCCCGCAGCGCTTCCCGTCCGAGTACGGCTGGGGCTTCTCCGCCGAAGGCGATTGGAAGACCTCCGTGCTGGTGCGCATCGGCGCCGTGATGGGCTACGGCCTTGAGGGTGGCGCCTCCCTGATGGAGGACTACTCCTACAACTTCGTGCCGGGCAACGAGTTCGACATGGGCTCCCACATGCTGGAAGTCTCCCCGTCCATCGGCACCATCGCCAAGCCGAAGCTGGCCATCTACCCGCTGGGCATCGGCGGCAAGTCCGACCCGGTCCGTCTGGTGTTCTCCGGCAAGCCGGCCGACGCCGTCGTGGTCTCCATGGCCGACGAGCGCGAACGCTTCCGCCTGCTCATGGACGAGGTCACCATCGTCGAACCGCAGGGCTCCCTGAAGAACCTGCCGTGCGCCCGCGCCGTGTGGAAGCCGAAGCCGGACCTGAAGACCGCCGTGCAGTGCTGGATCACCGCCGGTGGCTCCCACCACACCTGCATGACCACGTCCGTCGGTCGTGAGGCTTGGGAGGACTTCGCCCGCATCGCCGGCGTCGAACTCGCCGTCATCGACGAGAACACCACGCCCGCCAGTTCGAGAAGGAGCTGGAGCTGAGCGAAATGTACCACCGCCTCAACAACCGTCACTGAAATAACGGAGCGTTAACAGCACGGCAGGAAACTTGACGTACCTTCGTACGCCGGCGTTTCCTGCCGCACTGTTACCGCACGCGTTATCTCAGCGATACGGGGTGCGCTTAAAAAACAGCACGGCGGGGAAGTTGACGTACTTTTGTACGCAGCGTTCCCCGCGTGCTGTTTTTGTTTACCTATGTGCGGCTCAGCGCTTGCCGGCGTACAGCTGCTGGTCGATCACGTCGGCGAACACGCGGTTCACTGCCGGACGCACCACCTTCAGCGACGGCGTCAGGCACTTGTTCTCCTGCGTGAACTGCGCATCCAGCACCACGAACTTACGCACGGATTCGGCGCGCGAAACCGTCGCGTTCGCCTTGTCCACATACTTCTGAATCTCGTCATGAACGGCGGCGGTAGCCGCCACGCGGTCAAGCGGCGTATCCGCGGACAGGCCCACGGACGGCAGCCAGGCCGCCAATCCTTCCGGATCGAGCGTGACCAGCGCGCCGATGAACGGACGATTATCGCCCACCACCACGGCATGCTCCACAATCGGACACTTCGCAATCTCCTGCTCCATCGGAATCGGCGACACGTTCTTGCCGCCGGCGGTGATGATGATGTCCTTCTTGCGGCCCGTAATCGTAATACGACCCTCATCGTCGATCGACGCAAGATCGCCGGTGCGCAGCCAACCGTCCTCGGTGAACACCTCGGCCGTTTTCTCCGGCAGATTGTGGTAACCCATGAACACGTTCGGTCCCTTGACCTGCAGCTCGCCATCGTCGGAAATACGCACGGACGATCCCGGCGCAGGCTGGCCGACGGTACCGATCACATTGTCCGTGACGCGGGTCGCGGCAAACGGCGCCGCGGTTTCCGTCATACCGTAGCCTGGATCATCGGCAGGCCGATGCCATTGAAGAAATGCGCCAGCGACACGTCCAGCGGAGCGCCACCGCACGCCACATAACGGATACGCGGGCCCAACGCGCCACGCACGGTGTGGTATACGGACGCCTCATACGACAGGTGTTCGGCGGTCTGCTTCATGGTCGGTTTCTCGCCAGCCTGCTGCATGCGCGACCAGTCGCGCGCGGATTCGGCGGCCTTGAGGAACAGGCGGCCCTTCCAACCCATGCCGGCCTTGCGGGAAGCCGCGTTGTACACCTTCTCGAACACGCGCGGCACGCCCAGCAGGTACGTCGGCTCGAACGAACGCACATCCGGCAGCAGCGTCTTGGTGTCCGGCAGATAGCCGACCACGCCGTCATCGGAAGCGATCGACGCGTACTGGATGAAGCGCGCGAAGCAGTGGGCGAGCGGCAGGAACAGCAGCAGACGCGGATGGTCTTCAAGAATCATCTCGTGCAGCGCAAGGCTGCCGGCACGCGTGATCGACACGAAATTGCGATGCGACAGCTCGGCACCCTTCGGTGCCCCCGTGGAGCCGGACGTGTACACGATGGTGGCCAGATCGTCGGCACGAACCGACTTGATACGCGCATCCAGCTCTTCGTCGGACACGGTGACGCCCAATCCCTCCAGCGCGCCCATGGCATTGGCGTCGAGCATCAGAATATGCTTCAGAGACGGGCAGCGGCCAATCACGGAATCAAGACGGTCGAAGCGTTCGCGATCGTCGGCGATGGCGAGCTTCACGTTGGAATCGTTGAGAATGCGTTCGGCCTGCGCCGCGGAATCGGTGTCATAGATCGGCACATTGACCGCGCCGATTGCGGCCAGTGCGAAATCAAGCACGCCCCACTCGTAACGGGTGGTGGAGAAGAGGGTGACGGCATCCCCCTTGCCGATGCCGAACGCGATCAGGCCTTTGGCCGCGGAGAGTACGTTCTTGTGGAATTCGCCGGTCGTCACCTTGGTCCACTGGCCCGGAGCGGTTTTGCGTTCCGCGATCACGGTGTCTTCGCCGGTGCGCTTGATGCGTTCGGTAAGCAGGGAGTAGATGGATTCGTCGTCGCGTACTTCGACGGATGCGCCCGGGGTCGTGTACTCGGTGAGCATGAAGTGTTCTCTTTTCTTGCGTTTCCGCGGTTTTCGTGGGTTTTGCGATATATGCGATCGCTGCGATTGCGGTGATCGGTGACGTGCTTTTCGCGTCCTGTGTCGCGCCTCGCATATCGTAAGTTACGGTGACGTAAGTCCGCATTGTAAGAAACAACAAGAAATATGGCGACGGGTTTGTTTGAACTGACAAAGTGGCACGAAACGTCAACGGAACGGGGGATTGGTACACGGATGCATCATCTCGAAAAAGGTTTGACGCGTTCGATCGCAGGGTGTCCAACGGGTTGCGCGACGGGTTCGAGAGGGGTGGCCCTTACGGGCGAAAACGGTGGAAAATGCGGCAAAACTGGGCGGAGTGACGTTGCGAACCACAACATGTTCCGTGTACACTCAAGTTTGGCGCAACTACCCCTTGCGCCTAGGCTGTTTGCTCAACGGCGAACATTCAGCCGCCTCACTTTTCGCCGTTCCCTTGGTTTTCTGTGGTTTTGCTGTTGTGCATTTGCTTGCGAGTTCTGATGGTTTTCTAGATTTTTCCGACGATTTTCTGCGATTGCCGTTCCGTCATTGCCTTTCGTCGGTATGCCCGATACGCTTGGAGCGGATGGCGGGATTGCAAACGATTGGAAAAGGGGCATGATGTTCGACAAGCGGCTGTTTTCCTTGGCTGACGGCGTCGGTCGATTGATCGCGGCGAAAGTCGCCTGCCAATGGCTGGGCCTCGTGGCCAACATCGCCTTCGTCGTGGCTGTGGTGCGTATGCTGCAACCGCTGTTTGCGCCCGTACCGTCCGCCACCGCGCCCTGCATCGCCATTATTCTTATTGCCGCGGTCGTGCGATTCGTCACCATTCGCGCCGCCGCACGTTTCGGTAGCGAGGCCGCCGAACGCGTCAAACTCGCGCTGCGTGAGAAACTGTTCAATAAGATGCTCGCGCTCGGCCCGTCCTACGCGCAGCGCGTGCGCACCGCCGGCGTGGTGCAGTCCGCGGGCGAAGGCATCGAACAAATCCAAAGCTTCTTCGAACTGTTCCTGCCGCAACTGTGCTACGCCGTGCTCGCCCCCATCACGCTGTTCGCCGTGCTTGCGCCGATCGACCTGCCCACCGCCGCGACGCTGCTCGCCTGCGCGCCGCTCATCGTGCTCATCGTCGGCATGGTGGCGATGCGTGCTGCCCGCGTATTCAAGAAATACTGGGGCAAATACACGGATATGGGCGCCGCGTTCCTTGACAATCTGCAGGGACTTGAGACGCTGAAAACCTTCGACGCGGACGAGCGCGCCGCACGAGCATGGACGAGAAGGCCGAACAGTTCCGCGTGATGACCATGAACGTGCTGCAGATCCAACTGCGTTCGCTCACGGCGATGGATGCCGTGGCGTACGGTGGCGCGGCCGCCGGCATCGGCGTTGCGATATTGGCGATTTGTATCCGGCTCGCTCTCGCCGTCTGGCGTTTTCGCACTGTCCGGCGTGCTGCCGCTTGGTTTGACGCCGATCGCCGCGGTATTGCTGACGATTCTGCTAGCCGCCGATTTCTTCATTCCGCTGCGACAGCTCGGCTCGTATTTCCACGTTGCGATGAACGGCATGACGTCCACGAAACGTATTTTCGCGCTGCTCGACGTGCCCGAACCGGAGCATGGCAGCAAGGAACTGCCGGAATTCGGGGCTTCCGGGCGTGGTGTCGGCGTGGAGTTTCGTGGTGTTTCGTACCGGTATGCGGACGCGGATGTGGATGCTGGGGGTACTGCTGGTGCGGGGCCTGACGCTGCCGGGTCTGCGGGTGCCGGTGTTGCGAGTCCCCGTCGTATATCGTCCACATCGCATTCCGATATGCGGAACGCGGATGTGGACAGCGTTGATGAGGGCGGCGGCGCGGGTGACGCGCGCGAAACGCGCTACGCCTTGCGCAACGTGGCCCTCCGTGCGCTGCCCGGCGAAGTCACTGCGATCGTCGGGCCATCCGGTTCCGGCAAGTCCACAGCCGTCCAGCTGCTTGCCGGCACGCTTGTCGGATATGAAGGCGATGTGCTGCTGTCCGAAATGCCATCCGGAATGCGGGACGAAGTGCTGGGCGCTATGTTAAGCAGTGCGGCGCCGGATGACAGTGAACCCTGAAATCGCACCAAATCCGCGACCTCACCGCAGCATCGCTCACCCGCGAAATCTCCATCGTCTCCGCGCACAGCCACCTGTTCGCCGGCACCCTGCGCGACAACCTGCTCATGGCCCGCGCCGACGCCACCGACAACGAGCTGTGGCAGACGCTGGAAGCCGCGCATATCGACGATTTCGTGCGCGCGCAATCGCGAGGACTCGATATGCCGATCACGCAGGACGGCGCGAATCTGTCCGGCGGGCAGAAACAGCGCATTGCGATCGCCCGTGTACTGTTGCGCAGGTCGGCCGTCTATATTTTCGACGAGGCGACCAGCAGCGTCGACGCGGACAGCGAAACGTTGATTTTGCAAACGATTCGCGCGCTCGCCGACGCCGGCGCAACCGTGCTGATGGTCACGCACCGCATGGCGAACGCGGCCGACGCGGACCATGTCGTAGTGTTTGATGGGGGTGTCGTCGTCGAGCAGGCGCGCATGACGATCTCATGGCCGCGGACGGCACGTATGCCAAGCTGTTCCGGGCGCAGGAAAGCGTGGAACGGGTGGGATTGTCTGGTCGCGTCGCGCCGCGCGTATCGCGTATGACTCATGCGTCTGGTGCGTTTGCCGTGTCTCGGATGTCTGGTTCCGCCGAATCGAACGCCAGTGGCGTCAAATCGGACATGCCAACAACCCAAGTCGTCGCCCGCTTGCTGCGCGAAGTCGGCCCACTGCGCAAACCCATGGCCATCGCCTGCGCGTGCGGCATCCTCGGCCACCTCGCCGCCACGTTCCTGCCGGTTTTCGGCGTCGCCGCGCTGTTTGCCGCAGCTGGCGCAAAAGTCTGGAATCTCAGCCTTCCCGCGGCAATCGCAGCCATGATTATCTGCGCACTGATCCGCGGCGGCATGCGCTACGCCGAACAGTACATGAACCACAATGTCGCCTTCCGCCTGCTCGCGCTGTTCCGGTCGAAAAACGTTTGCCGCGCTGCGTCGCCTCGCGCCCGCCAAACTGTCCGGCAAAGGCAAAGGCAACCTGATCGCGCTGGTCACCACCGACGTCGAACTGCTGGAAATCTTCTTTGCGCACACCATTTCGCCGGTTGTCATCGCCATCGCGACCACCGTGCTTTACGCGGTCGCATTGCTTACGTTGAGCCCTGCGATCGCTGTCACGCTGGTCATCGCGCACCTGACCGTCGGCATCGTGCTGCCGAAACTCTTCGCCACGGCGATAGGTGGTCTCGGTGGGGATATTCGCCGCGAATCCGCCCAACTTGATGACGAAATGCTCGACGATATGCGCGGTCTCGACGAAATCATCCGATTCGGCCAAGGCCATGCGCGGCTTGCCGGCATCGCGTCACGCACGCGCTCGCTCTGGAGCCGCCGCGCCCGGCTGAGTGCCAAGAATGGCGATTTCGCAGGCTTCGGCGCGGTGCTGGTCGTACTGTTCACTGCCATCGCGGCATTGCTGGCGATGGTCACGTCCGGTACGACGATGCCCATCGCTTCCGCCGCTTCCGCTGCAGCTGCGACCATCCAGACCGTCATTTCCGCGCCCGCCGCCCGCCTGACCGCCGCTTTCGTGCTGCTGGCCAGCTCGTTCGGTCCGACGCTCGCGTTGAGCGCGCTGCCGGCCAATCTCACGCAACGTTGCAGCCGCCCGCCGCCTGTTCGCGCTGATGGACGAAACCCCCGCAGTGGAGGAGCGGGGCGATTTCCTGCCGCGCTACCACGGCATGTCCATGCACGACGTCACGTTCGGCTACGGCAATTCGGGCGAGGCTCCAATTTCCGGAAGCGATGCGGATGCCCCCGAGTCGTCCGCCGAGCCAATCCTCAGCCACGTCTCGTTCGACATACCACAACACGGCATCCTCGGCATCCAAGGCCCGTCCGGCCGCGGCAAATCGACCCTGCTGAAGCTGCTCATGCGTTACTGGGACCCGCAATCCGGCTTAGTCGCCCTGTCCGAGGTGCCACTGCCGCAGATCGACGCGCATCATCGCCGTCGCGTGCAAACGATGATGGGGCAGGAAACCTACCTGTTCGACGGCACTATCCGTGAAACCTGCTTATGGCCTGCGACAGGGGCGATGCGGATAGGGCTGGTAATGCTGGCGATCCGGACGATTCCGCGACTTCCGGCAGAGCGCTCCTTACCCCGCCCGCTCCTCCCGTTTCGTGGAATGCCGCTGATTCCGCGCTTTCCACCCGGTCGACCCCTTCTGTCGGTGATGACGTGCTGCGCGCCGCGCTTGCCAAGGCTTCCGCGCTTGAACTGGTCGACTCGCTCCCGCAGGGCCTTGATACCCCCGTCGGCGAGTTGGGCGGGCGGCTTTCAGAGGGTGAACGGCAACGCATCGGCCTGGCTCGCGTCTTCCTGCGCAACGCGTCGCTGGTGTTGTTCGACGAGCCGACGAGTCGCCTCGACGCCTACAACGAATCCGTGATTCTGCAATCGATTGACGCGTTGGCGCAGCAGGGGAGCGCGGTGCTGCTCGTCTCGCACCGCGATTCCACCATGCGCATCGCGGACCGCATCGTGCGCATGTGAGCTGGCGCGTGCGGATTGCGAACTGATGCGGCGAGCCGATGCGTGCGAACTAGTGTGTGAATCGGCGTAATGCGGGGCCTGGTGAGGTGCCCATGCCCATGCGGCCGCATACGGACGCGTCGCACGTCCGCAATGTGGTCGTATGAAAATCGCATGTCATTCGTGTTTCCTATAGCGCGCGCGACGGCGTACGGAAGCGGACGAATCGAAAGCCATGGTCGCAGGTAAAGCAAGAAAAACGGACGAAACCGATGAAATGTCGACGGAATCGAAATCATAAGCCAATGAAACAATCATGAAAATAAGGTTGCAAATTTAGCAAAACCGACTTTTTGGTAGGTTATAAGATTCAGTTCGCGTGAAATCGAAATGGGAAATCGTTAGTATCGATAGCAAACGATTATTTTCGACGAAAGGCTGGCGATGGCCAACAACAGGAACGAACTGAACAAGAATCTGGCGCAGATGCTCAAGGGTGGCGTGATCATGGACGTCACCACCCCGGAGCAGGCGAAGATCGCACAGGACGCGGGCGCATGCGCGGTGATGGCTCTCGAGCGTATTCCGGCCGATATTCGTGCTGCCGGCGGCGTTTCCCGCATGAGCGATCCGGCCATGATCAAGGGCATTCAGGAAGCCGTGTCCATTCCGGTCATGGCAAAGGTTCGTATCGGCCATGTTGCCGAAGCCCGCATTCTGCAGGCCATCGAAATCGACTACATCGACGAATCCGAAGTGCTGAGTCCCGCCGACGACGTGTACCACATCGACAAGAACCAGTTCGACGTGCCGTTCGTGTGCGGCGCGAAGAACCTGGGCGAGGCGCTGCGCCGTATCGCCGAGGGCGCTTCCATGATCCGCACCAAGGGCGAGCCGGGCACCGGCGACGTGATCCAGGCCGTGCGCCACATGCGCACCATGAACAAGCAGATCCGCGAGCTCGTCTCCCTTCGCGACGACGAGGTGTATGAGGCCGCCAAGCAGCTGGCCGTGCCGTACGATCTCGCCAAGTATGTGCACGACAACGGTCGTCTGCCGGTCGTCAACTTCGCCGCCGGTGCGTGGCCACTCCGGCCGATGCCGCGCTCATGATGGAACTGGGTGCCGAAGGTGTGTTCGTCGGTTCCGGCATCTTCAGTCCGGAGACCCGGCCAAGCGTGCCGCCGCCATCGTGCAGGCCACCGCCAATTGGCAGGACGCGACCTGCTCGCACGCCTTTCCGAGAACCTCGGCGAGGCCATGGTCGGCATCAACGAAGACGAGATCGAAACCATCATGGCCGCTCGCGGCGAGTGATTGCGCTGTCATTTCGTGCGCTGTGCGCTGTGCGCGGCTGTCGGCATGTCTGTTCGATGCGCCGCGCGCAGCCCGTTTCGCATGATTCGCGATGGTTTGGGTAAGGAGATCCGATGGTTGTTGCCGTTGAATACATTTCGAAGGAAGAATCGACTGACGTTGCCGAAGGTGCGGCTTCCGCGCAGCATGGCGTGACCGGCATCCTTGCGGTGCAAGGCGCGTTCGCCGAGCATGCGGCGATGCTGGATCGGCTTGGTGCGCCGTGGAAACTGCTGCGTGCCGCCGAGGATTTCGACGATTCGATCGACCGCGTGATTCTGCCTGGCGGCGAAAGCACCACGCAGGGCAAATTGCTGCGTTCGACCGGCTTGTTCGATCCGATCGCCGCGCATATCGCCGCTGGAAAGCCGGTATTCGGCACCTGCGCGGGCATGATTTTGCTCGCTCGTCGTCTCGATAACGACGAGAACGTCTATTTTGGCGCGTTGGATGCGGTCGTGCGCCGCAATGCGTATGGACGTCAGCTTGGTTCGTTCGCTGCGTCCGCCGATTTCGGCGCTTCCGACGATGCGGATGCTGTGGTGGTTGCGTCGGGGGAGTCTGTCTCTTCTGCGATTTCCGCGGCTGCTGGTGAGGAGGGGACTTCCGAGGCTTCGGATACGTCGGTGGTGCTCAAGGATTTCCCTCTGGTGTTCATTCGCGGACCGTTCGTTGCCGAGGTCGGCGAGCGGGCCACGGTCGAAACGTCGGTCGACGGCAATGTGGTCGGTTTGCGTCAGGGCAAGATTCTCGCTACGGCGTTCCACCCCGAACTGACCGACGATACCCGCATTCACGAGCTGTTCCTCAGTTTGTAGGCTCATCGAGCGGTGCGGAGTCCGTCTCTTCGTCGTATGCGTTGTTTTGGGAGGTTTGCGATTCGCAGACCTCCTTTTTATATGTTCTTTATATGTTTTCTCTTGTGAGGTAGCTTTCTTGCGATCCATTTTTTGGTTGAGATGCGCGGACAATCGCAGATTATTGTGCAAACGATGTCATTCTGTTTGTGCGAAACGCCGATGATTTCGTTGGCGCTTCAATAGCGCACAACAGTTGCAGGGGGGCTATCGAACCGGTTTGCTTGACACCTTGATACAACCGTGTATCATCGGAGCTAATGGTACACGGTTGTATCAGAAAGGAAACAAAGCCATCCTACCAGTCCAAACATCACCACAGGGGTATTGTTTGGCAGGTCGCGAACATACAAACATCACCAAGTGGAAAGCACGGCATGTGCATTCCGCGGCGGATGTTCCGAAACATATGCGACCGACATGCAATCAGCATGCGAAGCGGATGGCAGAAAGGGAAAAGAACATGCGCAACATGAAGAAGGCTCTCGCAGCGGTAGCAGCAGTGGCAACCCTCGCCAGCCTCGCGGCCTGCGGTGGCAGCGACGGCGGCAACGACGCCAAGGCCAACGCCGGAGACGCAGACAAGGCGGATCTCGTTTTCTGGGGCTGGGACACCGGCAACACCATGAAGGCCCTGATCGCCGACTTCGAAAAGGCCAATCCCGGAATCACCGTCAAATTCAACAACACCGGCACCGCATCCGACACCCAGACCGCACTGAGCAACGCCGTCGCGGCAGGCAAGGGTGCCCCCGACGTGGTCATGCTGGAAGACCCGACCGTCACCCAGTTCGCGGTTACCGGCGACCTCGTTGACCTCACCGCCTACGGTGCCGACAAGCTCGAAGACGACTTCTCCGCAGGCCCGTGGAGCAAGCTACAGTATGATGGCAAGCCGTATGCGCTGCCGATTGATTCCGGCCCGGAAGTCTTCTTCTACAACGATGCCGTGCTCAAGAAGGCCGGCGTCGACGGCTCCCAGATCAAGACTTGGGACGATTATTACGAGGCAGCCAAGAAGGTCAAGGCCATCGGCGCCTACATAACCAACAATTCCGGCTCCTCCATGGAATACCAGCCCTTCACCGCCCAGGCATGGCAGGCCGGTGCGCAGCCGTGGAAGGTTGATGGCGAGAACATCACCATTGACATGACCAAGGATTCCGGTATGAAGAAGTACATCGAATTCCAGCAGAAGCTCATCGACGAAGACCTCGTCGACACCAAGATCGCCAACTGGTCCGACGACTGGAACCGTGCGCTCAACGAAGGCGACATCGCCACTCTCACCATCGGCGCATGGATGCCGGTTAACCTCATGAACGGCGCTCCTGACCAGGCCGGCAACTGGCGCGTGGCCCAGCTCCCGCAGTGGAACGAAGGTGACGAGGTCTCCGCTGAAGACGGCGGCTCCGCACTCGCGGTCGTCTCCCAGTCCAAGCAGCAGGCCGCGCCTACAAGTTCGTCGAATACTTGACCCACGGCGACGGCGCCCAGACCATGGCCGACACCGGCACCTTCCCGAGCCTGAAGAAGATCCTCTCCTCCGACTCCTTCACCGATCCGAACACTGAAGCCAACAAGAAGGTCAACGACTACTTCGGCGGCCAGAACGTGAACGAGATTCTCTCCGAAGCCGCCCAGCGCAAGGTCTCCGCCTTCCAGTACCTGCCGTACAACCCGTACGCGCAGTCCACCTTCGGCGATCAGATCTCCAAGGCCTACAGCGAGGACATCACTCTGGAGGAAGCCTTCGTCAACTACAGCAAGGCGCTCACCGATCACGGCAACCAGCAGGGCTACACCGTCACCAGCAAGGACTGACGCGCCCAGCCGCTGCCGTGCGGCACAACGAAAAAAACGCGATAATGCGATCCGACATACGCAACGCACCATCGCAACCATGAAGATCGACGGCAGGTGGGAATCGTCTGACGTGACCCGCCTGCCTCACTTCGTAAAAATAATTTTAAAAACGAAATCTTACAATAGAAAAAGATTTCAAAAAAATAGCAATCCTGTAATTCAAACAATAAAAGATTTTGCGGATTAACAATTGCACATGGTTGTGCGATCAATAGAGCAAAAAGCATACAGAAAGAAGAAAGCATGTCTCAGCAAGCAGCAGTCGCGGCGGATGCGCTGCATACGCCTGCGGACCAGGTTCGCGTCAACCGTCACCGTGCGGATTGGCGTGGTTGGAAGTTCATGTGGCCGTTCGCGTTGGTGTTCGTGTTCGTGTTCGTGATCCCGATTCTGTACGCGATCTACATCAGCTTCTTCCAGAAGCAGATGATCGGCGGCACGAAGTTCGTGGGAATCAGCAACTACATTCGTCTGTTCCACGACCAGCAGTTCTGGAGCTCGGTCGGCAGGGTCGCGC
>ENA-OQAJ01000422-OQAJ01000422.1-human-gut-metagenome-genome-assembly--contig:-NODE-422-length-13398-cov-2.124181_pt1 | contig 13398 bp, 15 predicted proteins | sample MGYA00242736_ERZ504529 | MGnify/ENA primary metagenome ERZ504529 (study PRJEB26092, sample SAMD00036275) | human gut metagenome | host: Homo sapiens | study: EMG produced TPA metagenomics assembly of...
CCTTGAAGTCTTCGACGTTCTTCATGTAGATCGTCGCGCCGCACGACGTGCTCGATGCCGGTGCCGGCCGTGTCGAGATCTGCTTGATGTTCTTCAGCGCCTGGGCGGTCTGCTCACCGGCGGTGTCTCCGGCCAGTTCGCCGGTCGTGGGGTCGATGCCCAGCTGACCGGACACGAACACGAACCCGTTGGCCTTTACCGCCTGGCTGTACGCGCCCAGCGCCACAGGCGCCTCCGACGTGGCGACCGCTTCCATCTTCTCGCTCATGACTCCTCATTCCCCGCGGGTATCCGCGATTATTGTCTGCGTTGCGACGCGCTTGTGCACGCTTACCGTGTAATAAATATACCTATGCCGCCCATCCGGTGATGCGTACATGTACGCACAATGGACAGGTGGCATGAAAAATCGGGGTCATCGTCGAAGGAGTAGGCGACGATGACCCCGATATTCACTCGTTCACGCCAATCCGGAGCGATGATGCGACCGGATCAGATGGTGCGCCAGGCGATACCGCTGGGCGCCAGTTCGATGCGCTCGATGCGACCGTCGCCGCGCTCCACATACGTGGACTGCGCGCGATCCGTGTTGTTGACAACGCAGTAGCAACCCGACTTGTCGAACACCGCAACCTCGCACTCGGGGTTCGACGAGCTGTATGCCGCATACTTGCCCTCGTTGTGGGAGGCCCAGAACAGGGCACGCTCCAGCAGACGGGCGTTCGCGGCCGAGTAGGGCAGACCGGAGACGTATACGCCGCGGCCCTTGCCGTACTCGTTGACCGCGAGCTGCACCTGACCGCCATCGGCGCGCAGCAGCGTCACGTCCTCGTTGACCGGGAACGTGTCCGCGATTGGCTCACCGAAGTCGATGCCGCCAAGCTCGCCGATCGCCTGACCGCCGCCGCAGCCCGACAGGGGCTTGCGGTATCCGGCGCGAGGAAGCCCTGCAGCACACCTTCGCCCAGGTGCACGTCGGCGGTGATGAAGTGCTCCGGCGTGACGGTTGGGAAGTACTTGTCCACCGACAGCGTCTGGTAGCGTTCCTCGTCCACGCCCAGCACGTCGGCCAGCTGGAAGAAACGACCAGCCTGGAAACGGGCCAGCGAACTGGGCTCTCCGACGCGACGAATGCTCCGCCGCCGCGCACCCAGGCGCGCAGGGTCTCGGTCAGCTTCGGGTTCTTCCACACGTCTCCACCGGTGAACGCGGTGTCGACCGGGCCACCGTTGATGATCACGTCGATGTCGTCGGCGACGCCATGCTCCAGCACGTCATCGAAGCTGATGAACCGCACGTTCACGCGCATGCCCGACAGCGACTCCAGAATGCCGTAATACGAATACGTCTGCTTGTTCGGCAGCGCGTGGGCGACCGTGTAGGCCATCCACGAACGCATCTTGCCCCAGCAGTTCAGGATCGCCACGTTGAGCACGCCGCGGGCCGCCTCGCCGTCGGTGCGGTCGTGGATGTCGCGGAACTCATCCGAGATGTGCTCCACCGCGTCCACGAACTTCGGGAACTTCGCGGCCAGCGACAGGTATCCGCCGTAGCCCATGCGGGCGATCGGGGGAACGCAGGATGGCACGACGGGCCTTGCGCCAGTTGTCCCATGCCTCGATGCTCGGATCGTTGCCCTCGTAGAACGTGTCGGGGAAGAAGTACGGCAGGAAACGACCCTCCGTGTACTTCACGCCCGGGATGTCCGCGATCATGCGGGTCGTGGTGCCGTCACCGATCGAACCGACGACAGCATCCAGGCCCAGATCCTCGAAACCATCCTTGTACGGCTCGGTACCGATCCACTGGTCACCCAGGAACATCATCGCTTCCTTGCCGGCCTCGTGCGACAGCGATGCGAGTTTCTTCACGTTCGCGCGTACGAAATGGCTCAGGAAGTCGATCCAGTCGCGCTGCGGCTTGCGCGGCACGCGCCACGCGGAGTTGTACGAGCCCTCGTTGACGAAGTCTTCGGGACGCAGGCGGTAGCCGTACTCCTTCTCGAAATCGTCAAGCGCGGTCGGGCTCACGGTGCAGGCGCAGCCGAACCAGTCCACGACCTTCTCGCGCTGCTTCTGGTCGAACAGCAGCGTGAACTGGTAGAAGAACGTCGTGAAACGCACGACATCCACCTGCGGGTTGTCCTTGAGCCACTGCTCGAACGTGTCGAACACGAACTTGCGCGTCGCCGGATGATAGATATCGAACGGAATCTCGTGCTCCTTGTCGCCCCACCCGTTCGTCAGGTGGTTGTACATCTCGACCGGATCCCAGATGATGTACGCGAGGAACGAAACCGTGTACTCGTGCATCAGTTCCGCGCCGGAGACGTGCACTACGCCCGCTTCGGCGTCCACGGTCCACTGCTCGGTCGGCACCACGGCGCCCGTCGAACGGTCCACGACTTCCCAGTACTTGTGCGGGTCGGCGTCGAAGTTCGGCTTGAGCTGCTCCTCGAAGAAACCGTCCATCAGAGACACGTCCACCGTGTCGCTCTCCGCCAGCGCACGCTTCGACAGCAGGTACACCTGCGGGGTCTCGTCCATGTGCAGCGTGATCCACTCGTTGTGCGCGCGGGTCGGGAAGTAGGCCGTGTAGACCTTCATACCCAGCGCCACGACCTCGTCGTCCAACTGCGTGCCATCCGAGTTGCGAACCGCGTCAGCACCCCACAACCGGGCCAGTTCCGCGGTCTTCTCCGCGAAGTTCGATTCACTCGGAATCGTAAAACGGCCAGAAGTTGACATCAATGTTCCTTTCTGTGCTCTGGAACGTTTCTTTCTATTGTGTCTGCCGCGGCGTTATCGCAACGGCAAGACATCCATTATATCCATCGTATCGGCAAAGGCCGGAGCGGCACATAGTTACCGGCCCCGGCCTTTACGGCGTGTCATTCAGCGAGTGGCACGCTTGCGGACGATCATCGTGGTGTCGGCGGCGACGCGGGCACGGCCTGTTTGATGACGGCATCAGCCTTGCTGAGGTCGCCGGCGGTGATGCCGTCGAGCACGGCCGAGAGCTTGCCGGACACCTGCTCGGCGCTCTGGCCGGAGGTCACGCCGTACACGGTCTGGCCGCTCGCCGACCACGGGTGCGCCCAGACGAGCGCGCCCGCCACAACGAGACAAATCACGGCGATCAGTGACGCTATGGATGCGGCCGGGTGGCGGCGGAACACGGACAGGTCAGGCCTCCACTGCGATGGCGGACGCGAGGTGCACGCGCGTCCGGAATCCTGGGATGCGGATGACGACCTGCCGGGCGGTGACCGGCTCGTCGAACCGGATGATGCGCTGGTATCCCACCGATTCGCGGTGCGCCAACAGTTGTCCGTCGACGTAGACGTCCACGGCGTCGATGCGCTGGCCTTGGGTGATGTCCTCGCGCAGCACGACGGCGGAGAGCGAGCAGGGCGCGTCGAAGTCGAGCGTCACGGTCGGCTCGGCGTCACGGCACGTCGGCGTCCATGCGGCCGAATCTGCGGCGGTGTCGAGCAGCGCGGCCGGCTCGAAGCCACGAGCCGTGCAACGCCTGCACGTGCTGGAGACGCTGACGGTAACGCCATCGGCGATCATGCGACCCTTGAAGTCGGCGACCAGCTTGCCGAGCCCGGCGAGCGCTTGACATCCGCGTCGGCGATGAGCCCGCGCGGCGTGGGAGGCACGTTAAGCAGGAAGGTGGCGTTGCCGCCGACCGCCGAAGCCCAGATGTCGAACAGCTCTTCAGGCGTACGCACCTGCGCGTCCTCGTTCTCGTGGTAGAACCAGCCCGGACGGGTGGACGTGTTGACTTCGGAGGGGTACCAGGCGAGCGGGCCATCATAGTCGGCCAGCGCCTTGCGGCTGCCCAGGTCCTCTTCGTCGGAACGCACGAGACGGGAGAATTCGCCGTCGTCGGCCTGCTGCGACTTGGCGGCGGTCAACTCGGCGGAACGCAGGCGCTCAGGTACGACGCTCCACTCGTTCTCACGGGTGTGACCGGCCTCGTTGCCGCACCAGCGCACGTCGGGGCCGGAGACGGAGATCACCGCTTCCGGCTGCAGGGCGCGCACCACGTTGTAGTAGCGCCGCCAGTCGTACTGCTGCTTCTTGCCGTTGGGACCCTCGCCGCAGGCGCCGTCGAGCCACACGGTGAAGATCGGCCCGTAATGGGTCAGCAGCTCGATCAGCTGGTTCACGTAGTAGTCGTCGTAGTCCTTGCCGGAGCCGTAGGCGGCTTCGGTGCGATCCCACGGAGAAAGGTACACGCCGAACTTGAGGCCGTGGCGGCGGGCCGCGTCCGACACCTCGCGCACGACGTCGCCCTTGCCGTCCTTCCACGGGCTGGAGGCGACGGAGTGCTTCGTGTAGGCGCTGGGCCACAGGCAGAAGCCGTCGTGATGCTTGCAGGTGAGGATCACACCGGTCATGCCGGCCGCCTTGAGCGCTTCCATCCACTGGTCGGCGTCGAAGCCCACCGGGTTGAACAGTGCGGGGTCCTCATGGCCGAGGCCCCATTCGCGGTCGGTCATCGTGTTCATACCAAAATGCGTGAAAGCGTACATCTCCATGCGCTGCCACTGCAGCTGGCGGTGTGTAGGGCGGATATTGGCGAGATAGTCCTCGTTCATGGTTGCCTTTCGCGAGACTTGGGATTGACTTCCGTCGGCGGCCACCGCCGGAAGGGCGGCGACAACGGATGAAAGCGGTAGGAAATTGCGGGAAGATACACAAAAGGAGGGAGTTCGGGCGGTGCGGGCACGTTTCCCAGAATCCCTCCCCTTTGTGGTGTTGACTGATATGTTGCGGTATCGTTGCGTTGCGAGCTATGGAGCCCGCACGGTCACTTCTGGGAGCGGTTGTAGACCCAGAGCATGACCACCACGCCGAGCAGGCCGACGCATTCGAGGCCGAGGCTCGCCCAGGTAGCGGTTCTCGCGCCGATGATCGTGATGATCACGAACACGATGTACAGGATGACTTTGATGGCGGCGATGATGCCGCGACGAGTACGATCACTCATTACTTCAGGCCTCCCATGGTCGAGGTTTGCAGAAGCTTCTTCTGCACGATCGCGTAGAAGATCAGCACGGGCACCATGACGATCACCATACCGGCGTACAGACGACCGTAGTTGGTGGCGGCCTTCTGGGTCTGCATCAGGTTGAGCAGGCCGACCTGGATGGTGCGGTTCTCGCCGGTCATCAAGGTCATCGAGATGATGTAGTCGTTCCAGTAGCTCAGGAAGTTGAACAGCATCGACATCGAGATGGCGGGCATGGCCATCGGGAAGAAGATCCTCGTCATGATCTTGAACTGCGAGGCACCGTCGATCAGCGCGGCCTCCTCGAAGTCCTTCGGGATCGAGGCGAAGAAGTCCTGCAGCAGGAAGACCGTGAACGGCAGCGACGTGGCGGCGTAGACGACGGCCAGCATCACCGGGTTGTTGACGAAGAAGCCGTCGGGGAAGATCTCGTACACCAGCTTGTCGGCGTCAACGAGCATCAGGAAGATCGGGACGACGATGTAGTTCACATTGATGAACAGGCCGCCCTGAATGGCGATCTTCAGTATCTTCTTGCCGGGGAAGTCGAAGCGGGCCATCACGTAGGAGCACGGCAGCGCGACGATCAGGCACAGCACCATGGCGAGCGCGGTGACGAACACCGAGGTGCCGAAGTATTGGCCGAGGTGCGCGTCCTGGAACGCGTCGACGAAGTTCTGCCAGTGCAGGCCCTTCGGCATCATCCACGGGCTGCCATAGAACTCGCTCTTGTCCTTGAAGGACGCGAAGAACACCCACACGACCGGCACGAAGATGGTCAGCGCGCAGATGACGAGCACGATCTGCCCGACGGTACGGCCGACGGTCCACGAGTTAACTGAGCCACGGCCCTTAGCCGGCTTAATCACTTTGTTTTTGCTTGCTTGTGACATGTCTGATCTCTCCTACAGCTGCTGCACGATCTCGCGCTTGGTGACCTGGCTGACGACCAGCGACAGAATGAAGCTGAACAGGAAGATCACCACGCCGATGGCCATGCCGTAGCCATACGTCGAATTGGTGTACGCCTGCTGGTACATGTAGCCCAGAATCGTCTGCGAGGCGCCGTCCGGGCCGCCGTTGGTCATGGCGGTGGCAAGCACGAAGCTCAGGTTCACGGAGCTGATGATGAAGAAGGTGAGGGTGGTGCGGATGTTCTGCCAGATCATCGGGATGGTGATCGAGAACAGCTGGCGCACCTTTCCTGCGCCATCGATCTGCGCGGCCTCGTACAGGCTGCGGTCGACGCCGGCCATCGAGGACATGTACATGACCATGTAGTAGCCGAAGGACTGCCAGACCATGGCGAAGGCGATGGAGTAGATGACGATCTTCTGGTCGCCGAGCCACACCCGCTTGAGCGCCGAGCCGAGGAAGCCGAGCGTGTTGTTGAGCAGGCCGTCCTGCTGGTCGTAGATGGCGGAGAAGATGGCGGCGATGACGACGGCCGACAGGATGGACGGCACGTACATGACGAAGCGCAGGAAGCCGGAGCCGATGATCTTGTCCTGCGTGAGGATGGCCGCGAAGATGATGGCGATCGGCATGGTGATCGAGGTGACGACCACCAGCAGCAGGATCGTGTTCTGGCAGGCGTGGACGAAGTTCATGTCGCCGGCCAGCGTCTTGAAGTTCTGCAGTCCGACGAAGGTCTGGTCGCCGGAGAAGCCGCTCCACTTGAAGAACGACATACGGAACACGTTGAACGTGGGAACGACCATGAAGATGATGAAAAGAATTGCGGTGGGCAGCGTCCACAGGACTCCGAACCTCGCCCGTTTCCGTTCGAGTACGGTCTTCTTGCCCTTTGCCGCACGAGTAGTCGATGACGACATCGATGTTCTCCCGATGATAGATATTTGTTTGCGATGCAGCGATATGGATGTCAACAATGTCAATGACCACCGTGAAACCGCAGTTCGATGAAAGGAGTAGGAGAAGCCTGCGGCTTCGCGGCGGTCATTGAAGTTTGTGTGTCGAAGTGGATTCGCAAGGGCTTCGGACGGGCCGTCCTGCCCTTTGAGAATCTTGGAGATGGGCCTTGCCTTACTTGCCGGCAGCCGCGTTGAGCGCGTTGCTGGTGTCGTTCAGGGCGTTCTGCCAGTCGGCGAGCGACTTCTTGCCGGAGGCGACGGAGTCGACCGCGATGTACAGGTCGTCCTTGATGTTCTTGCCCTCGACGGAGACGGTGGCGGAGAAGGAGCCGGCGACGGCCTTGACGTTCTCCTCGTTGTAGGCGTCGTAGAAGACCTTCATCGTGCTGTCGACCTTGTCGGTCATGCCCTTGATGGGCTGCACTGCGCCGGTCTTGTTGAAGATGTCGGCGGCCGTGTCGGAGTACAGGAAGGCCATGAACTTCTTGGCCTCATCGATGTGCTTGGCCTTCTTCGGGATCCAAGTGGCCTCAATGGTGGTGTTGATGTAGCGGGTGCCGCCTTCCTTGGTGGTCGGCACGGGCGCGAAGCCCCACTCGAAGCCGTCGGTGCGCGGGGCATCCTTCATTTCGTTGACGATCCAGGTGCCGTTCGGCATGAACAGGGACTTGCCGTCAAGCACGGACTGCTGGTTCTTGGTGAAGTCCTGGCCGTTGGCGTAGCCCACGGTGTTCGGGTTCAGGTACTTGGTGACGAGCTTCTGGACGAGGCTCAGGGTCTCCTTGGCCTCCGGGGTCTTCCAGATGTCCTTCTTGTAGGTCATCACGTTGGTGTAGAACTCCTCGCCACCGACATCGGACAACAGGGCGTTGAGGAAGGCGTCGAAGTAGCCGGCGGTCGGGTAGGTGAACAGCGAGATGCCCTTGGCCTTGGCCTCGTCGCCGAGCTTGAAGAACTCGTCCCACGTGGTCGGGACCTTCCAGCCGTTCTGGTCGAGCAGGGTCTTGTTGTAGACCAGGCCGGAGGGCGAGTAGTACATAGGCATCAGGTAGGTCTGGTCATCGCCGTACGGGTTGGTGTACAAGCCGATCATGCCGTCGACGAGCTTCTCCTTGACGGTCTTGGACTCGCCGGGGGACCTTCATGTCGAGCACATCGGTGACGTCCTCGACGCCTTGTCCTTCAGCATGGTCTCGGTCAGGCCGGACTCGGTGCCCTGGCCCAGCTCGATGATGTCGGGGTAGTTGCCGGCCTTCATACCAGGGGTAATCTCGTCGGCGATCTTCTTCGAGGCCTGCAGGTCGATCTTGACGTTCGGGTTCAGCTTCTCGTACGCCGCGACGACCTTCTTGTACATATCGACGCCGTAGCCGCCTTCGAACGCAGCGAACTTCAGCGTGACCTTGCCGCCGTCGCTGGAGTTGGTGCTGCCGCACGCGGCCATCGAGGCCATCATGGCGCCCGCACCGACGATCGCAACGATCTTCTTTGCCAAAGCGATGTTCTTCATCTCTTTGACCTCCTTGTCCCCTTAGTAAGTAGAGGAGGCCGCAAGCCCAAAGCCCGCATCCCCCGGATGCTGTCGTCAGCACCCGTACCGTTTTGTACAATCCGCGAGTATACAGTATGTTTCAAAGAAGAGTGAAATCTAATTGAGTCTTTTTTGAAATTTTCTTTATATTACTTCTTGACATGAGTACAGAAAATGACTAAATCGTTGATTTTCCAACGTTTTTAGTCATTTAAAATTTGCACCGCAGTTATGAGCCGATATTCCCAATATCCCGTAACATTGGTAATACTGTTTATCGATTTGTTACATTCACCATGTTTATATTTATACGCTATGTCCATATTTTAAGCGTTTACGACGGGCGGGTGGACGGGCACAGGCCGGGCGGAGACGCCCGCGGTGAACAGAGCGGGTCACGGCGAACCCGGTGAGTGCAGCGAGCACGGCGAACCCGATAAACCAGAGACCCGATATCATAGCGTCCATAAGTGCGCGCCGATGACGTCGAAATCATCCCCGTCATCGCGAACGCGGGTGTTCAGGCGTTCATCGTTCCTCCGGTCACGCGAGGGCGCGGTCGAGATGGACGTAGCCGCCGTCCACGTACTCCCATTGGCCGGTGGTGTGCGAGGAGCAGTCGGACAGCAGGAACGCGGCCTCGTTCGCGATCTCCTCGACGCTGGTCATGCGGTGGCCGAGCGGGATGCGGGAGGTGATCTTGTCGAGCTGCTCGCGCTGGGCCTCCTCGTCCCCGAACGTGGTGATCCACTTTGCGTACAGCGGCGTGAACGCCTCCGAGACGACGATGGCGTTCACGCGCACATCGTCCTTGGCGAAGGCTGCGGCCCACTCGCGCGTCAGGCCCAGAATCGCGCCCTTCGCCGCGGCGTAGGCGCTGGTCTTGCCCTGGCCGGCCAGCGCGGTCTTGGACGAGATATTGACGATCGCGCCCTTCGATTCGCGCAGGTACGGGGCGCAACGGTGGGCGAGCTCGTAATAGTGCGTGAGGTTGCCGTGCAGCGACTGCTCGAATTCGCGCCACGAGGTGTGGTCGAGGTCGAGGTTGTCGTTGCGGTCCGCGTTGTTGACCAGACCGTCGATATGGCCGTAGGTCTTCACCACATCCTCGACGATCGGCGCGATGTCGTCGGTGTCGTTGAGGTCCATCAGATACGTGCGGTAGTTGTCGGTGATGGCCTTCATTTCGGCGGCGAACTGCTCGGCGGCGCCGTCGTCTCGGTTGATAACCGCCACGATGGCCCCTCCTTGGCCAGTCGCAGGGCGATGCCCTTGCCGATGCCCTTGAAACCGCCGGTGAGGATGACGACCTTGCCTTCCAGATGCAAATCCATGATGTTTCAGTGTCTTTTGTTGCGTTCGTGTCCGTGCGAGCCGCGGCACCGCGGCGCTGCGATCAGCCTTGTACAGGCACCGTTCGGCGGCTTCGAGTTTCATCGACGCCCGAGCCGGAGCGGTCGGGGCCTTGTAACGACCATTGACGATCTCAGTGGGATGCACGAAGTATTCGTGCTGGTTGTCCACATATTCGGTGACGCGATCATCCCATTGTCCACTGACCGCCAGGTAATCGAACATGGCGAAGTGACGCACCGCCTCGCACAGGCCGACACCGCCGGCGTGGGGGCACACGCGCACGCCGAACTTGTTGGCGAGCAGGTATTCGAGCACGATCTCCTGCGGCCCGGCGACGCGCGTGGCGTCGATCTGCATGACCTTGAAGCTGCCCGCCTGCAGATACTGCTTGTACATGATGCGGTTCTGCATCTGCTCGCCGGTGCGACCGCGATCGGGTCCATGGCGCGCTGAGCACTGCGCCGATGGCCATGTGCTCGACGCCCTTCTCCGGGCCGAGCCAGCGCAGCTGAGAGTCGTGGACGAACATGTCCCATGCGGCGCGCATGTCGTCGAGCAGGTTCTCGACGTTGCGGCCGACGAGCACGCGGGAGAGCGAGTCGACGGCAGCCACGACCACGTCGTTGCCACGGCCGACAGTGAAAACGAAGCCGCTGCCGCTCAGGCCGCCATCCGCGTCGGTGGTGATGACGACGTATGCCGAGGATAATCGGGGTCCTTGTTCATCGCGTCCGAGCCCGACAGCGTGCTGGACGTGGGGAAACGCAGGTCGTAGGTTTTGACTCCGATGATGGTGCTCATGTTGGCCCCTTCGCCTCAATGGTTCTCGATGTATTGCGTTTCGTTCCCATCATACACTTTTTTAGAAAAATCATCACTTATTCTAGAAATTTTCTTTCATCTATCTCGAAACGCTTTACTATAGTGTGAAGTGCGTCTGCAACGAACGCAGACACACCCACAATGAAGTACGGGAGAAACGGAGCAACCGATGGCAGGCGATATGAAAAAACCGCGGGTCAGTGAGATAGCGAAGCTGCCGGAGTCTCCACCGCGACCGTATCAAAGGTCATCAACGGGCGAGAGGGCGTATCCAGCTCCACAAGGGCGCGCATCGAGAAAATCATGGAGGAATCCGGGTACTCCAAGTCTCTCGTCACCACGAAGACATCACAGACCATCGAGCTCGTGCTCACCGAGGTCATGGCGAACGGTATCAACGCGATGATCGCGGAGACCTCCGAATATGTAAAATCGATGCCCATCGGCATCACCATCACGCAGACCGGGCGGGGCAAGCGCAGCGAGGAAAGCTTCCGGGAAATCCTCAACCGCAATCCCCTCGGCGTCATTTTGCTGCTGTCCAACGCGACCGAACGCGAAAAAACACTATTGCGTTCGCGCAACATTCCCTTCGTCATTATCGACTCCATCGGCGAGGTCGCAGGACACGCTCGGCGTGGGCATCGACAACTGGACCGGCGGGCTGATCGCCACCGAGCACCTCATCAAACTCGGCCATCAGCGCATCGGCATCATCACCGGCCCGCAGAACGCAGAATCCGCTCAGGCCCGCTACAGTGGCTACGCCACCGCGCTGCGTCGCGCCGGGATCCAGCTGGATCCCGAGCTGGTCGCCTACGGCGACTACATGCCGGAACGCGGCTATGAGTGCGCATGCCAACTGCTCGACCTGCCCGCCGCCAAACGGCCGACTGCGATCTTCGCATGCAACGACGTCACGGCGCTCAACGTGTACCGCGCTGCCCGCCAACGCGGCTTGTCCCTGCCCGCTGACCTGTCGGTCGTCGGCTTCGACAACGTGTACCCGGCACAATACCTGTACCCGGCGCTCACCACCATCAGCCAGCCGTTCGACATGATCGCCCGCAAGGCCGTGGACATGATTCTCGACGCGCGTGCAGGCTCCGTCGCCGACCACTACCTGATCCTGCCCACACGCCTGGTCGTCCGCGAAAGCACCACCGCCCCCAAGAAGAGCTGACCGGTCGCGAGGCGGAGACAACCGCCGCGACCGGCTTTCGCCGCAACATCTCCTATCTGCGTTTCGAGGGGGTGATTTTGCAGTCTGGGGACATCTATCTGCGTTCAAGGGTTGCCAGAACACGATATGCGGAGTAGTTCCGACCTCGTTTCTTTGCTGGAATCATGCGGTTCCCGTAGCGTTTATACTTGGCTATCAACCCCTCGAAACGTAGATAGATGTCCGGCGCATCCCGAATCACCCCCTCGAAACGCAGATAGACTACGAAAAAAAGGCTCCATGCCGATGGTATGGAACCTTTGCTGGTGGGCTCGAAGGGATTCGAACCCTCGACCTTCTGTTCCGGAGACAGACGCTCTATCCACTGAGCTACGAACCCGAGACATCGCTCGCCTTGCGGCAAGCAACTGTATTACTGTACACCATCCCACTCCCAACATGTCGACAATTTCGCGGAATTCCCGGGTTTACGCGCTCCCGCACCGACTACACTGGAGTGGTATGGACATCGCCATGAACGATTTCGAATATGAACGTCGGTTCTTCTGCAGGGCGCTGCCGCCGGAACTGGATGACGGCGAGCCGATGCTGATCGTGCAGAGCTATTATGTGCACGACGGTAATTACGCGTTGCGAGTGCGGCTACAGACACGCGGGGTGCGCATCGATATGAACGCCGACACCGATCCGATAGCCGTACTGAGGCAATACCGAGAACGGTTCACCGAGGCGTTCGTCACCGTCAAGGGCCGTCGGTGGGCGGCACCCGTTATGAGGCCGAACGGGAGATCGACGCCCGCATAGCCGCGGAACTGGTGATGCGCGGAGGCCGTCCGATTATCAGAACCGGTTCTCCGCATGGATCGGCGAGGATGGATGGAGCTCGATATATTTGGCGGCGCGAACGCCCCGCTGGTCGTCGCGAGGCGGAGCGTAGCGGACCCGTGACCAATCTGCAGATTCCATCGTTCTGCGTGACGGAGATCACCGATCAGGCGCGGTTCAGCAACGACGGACTGGCTTCGCGGCCGTTCTCGCAGTGGGCTGCGGACTTCGATGCCGAGCTGCACCGGGACGGGCCCCGATTCCAAACCCAGTTCGGCCGTAACCGCATGGGACTATAAGGCGTAGACCACAGGCCCAAAACCGCTGAAACCGCCACGATGCAAGAATTGACACCGCGGCGGTTTCAGCATAATGACATATTTCGGCGCGATGGCGCTCAGTACATCAGCGTGGCAAGGCGGCGACGGGCACGCTTGACGCGCTCATCGGTCGCTTCGGGAATCATGAAGTACTCCAGCAGACGCTCGCGTACCGGCTCGACCTGATCGGTGTGACCGTCCGCCAGATAATCCAGCAGACGGGAGAAGGCGTCCTCGATCTGGCCGCCGATCATGTCCACATCCGCCACGGCCAGCTGCGCTTCGACGTCATCGGGACGATCTGCGGCGGTCTTGCGTACCTCGCGCACGTCAGCGGTCGCCGAACGCGCCAACAGCAGCGCCTTCGCGCGCTCCCGCGCGGCGAGCGTGTCATTGGGGTTCGCCTGCAACACCTGCTCGTAGGCCGCGGCGGCACCGGCGTAATCGCCCTGCGCCGCAAGCTGG
>ENA-OQAJ01000423-OQAJ01000423.1-human-gut-metagenome-genome-assembly--contig:-NODE-423-length-13391-cov-2.539656_pt1 | contig 13391 bp, 20 predicted proteins | sample MGYA00242736_ERZ504529 | MGnify/ENA primary metagenome ERZ504529 (study PRJEB26092, sample SAMD00036275) | human gut metagenome | host: Homo sapiens | study: EMG produced TPA metagenomics assembly of...
CGTATGTTCGAGAAGCTCGCGTCCGTCGCGTGCAGTTGTTGAAACGGGACCTGTTGCGATGCTGCCTTGCTCATTCGCGTGCGTCGCGTGCGCCAACCTCGGCTGATGCGCTATTTCGAATGATCGTTTGGCGATTCGCATACGGCCTGCGATATGCGCGACCGCTTGTTGGAATGTCCTATCTCAAGTTATGCGTCGATGAACCACGCGCCCCTCGGGCGGTTGGTCAGCGACAGCAACAACAAGAGAAATTGAACATGGCTCATACGATAGCACGGACGTGGACATCGGCGTGTTGCCCATGCCGAGCATCGTCACCACCATACCGGCAGCAACTGCGGAACACGCACCTCACGACGCCGGATCAACAGCCAGCACAACAAGTTGCCGAAGATCATCACACCTACGAAAAGCACCATCATCGGCCAGAACGTGTAGGCTGATCGTATACGAGACGCTCGTTGGACGTTCCGTACATCGCCGCGGACGCCGCTTGCCCCTCACGCCACATCAGACACCAGCGTCCCCGCAGTGCCTCGAGCAGTTTCCATATCATCGGATTGACATCGGTGGCGGTTCTGTTCAACAGCCATGGACGCGCGACCCATGCTATGCATGCCGACACCGCCAGGGCGATTGCCCCGTACCGATTGACCTGCGCCAGCAGTTCCCCGACGCATTGACCCAGAATCGCCACCGAGGCGGTCAACAGGAACAGCGCCAGGAACAGCAGCATCGGATTGGCCGTATCGCCTCGCACACCTGTTCTCATGGCCGCGTATGAACCGCCCAGATCACGGTTCAGGAATCGCAATCGTCCGAATGAATCGGATGGTGGCACACAAGCCAGCCACTGCAGGTCACTGCCGACACGGAACGTGATGAGGATATCGGCATCATGGTTCGGCGTCAGCACGAACCCCAACGTCATGACCACCGAGCAGGCAAGGGAGAAGCAAAGATTGGCGAACATCTCGGTCCAGAAATACACGGCCCGGCCCACGCCCATGGATATCAGGGAACGAAAGCCACTGACAGCCAGAACCGCCGTCAGAACCGCGCACATCACCACGTCGGGCCAAGCACATGGTATTCCACCACATAATGACCTCCGGATACCAAGGCCAAAATCAGACCCCACAGCCACGGCACGCAATAACCGGCCAACACGTACGCCATCAACACGACGCAACGCGCGGCAAGCTGCCTTGTCAGCGCGAACCGCATCCCGGCCGACAAGCCTTTCACTTCATCCATCATGACGCATACCCCTTGTCCATGCCGGTAATCTGGATGACATACTCATTGAGATCGAAAGACCTCATGACAACGTCCTCCGGCATCGGTGCAGATGGCACGCCACGCACGCCGACAGTCAGCAGACCACCGAGAACGGTTTCCGACAGCGTACGTAAACCATTGTCGGCCAAGTACCGCCGTACCGATCCGACTGGCCCCGACAGCATCCGCCCACGTTGTGCCAACTCGTTCATGTCGAAGGATTCCAGCACCCGCCCATGGTCGAGGACCACGGCATGTTCGACCAGTCCCTCCACCTCCGTTATGAGATGGGTGGATATAATCATGGTGCGAGGTCTGTCGCCATACGACTCAATCACGAAGCGGTAACACAGGTCACGGGCCGCAGCGTCAAGACCATCAGTCGCTTCATCAAGCAACACGATATCGGTCGGCGCGCAAAGCGCGGCAACCAGCTTCGCCGCGCCACGCTGACCGGTGGACAGTCTCATGAAACGAGCATCAGGCCGCAGCCCGAAAGCCTGCATCATACGCCCCGCCAACACATCATCGAATCCGCCGTATCGCCGCGAGATCAGACGGAACACCGATCGCAGACGCCATTCGACAGGATATGGCCAAGTCTCGTCCATCAGCATGAGACGTTCCCACATGCCGCCGCCATCCGTCATACGGTTGCCGTCGAACGACACACTGCCGGCATCGGCCACGAGTCGGTTCGCGATGATGTTCAGCAATGTGCTTTTGCCGGCACCATTGCGCCCGAACAGACCATGTATCGCACCGCTCCGTAATTCCAGATTCACTCCGTTGAGCAGGGACGTTCCATGACGGCTCTTGCTCAGATCGCTGATGACCAGACTCATCGATAGGTCCTTCCGATGATGCGCTGTAGTTGTTCGCAGCTGATGCCAAGCGCCTTTGCCTGCGCGACGAGTTCGACGACCCGCGTGGTGAGCAGTTCCTCGCGTTTTGGCGTCACGAGCCTTCTCCCCGTGCTCCCGTGGTGACGAACATGCCAAGCGCGTCTTTTCTCCAGCAGACCCTGATCGACCAGGAGATTCATGCCTTTGAGCACCGTGGCGGGATTGATCGCATACGTGGACGAGATCTCGGTGGTGCTGGGCACCTGTTCGCCTTCCGCGAAGGCACCGGAGACGATAGCTTCGCTGATTTGTTCGGCCACCTGCCGGAACAATGGCGTCGTTCCCGAAAAATCGAATCGCATCCGACGCCTCCAGCCGCCTAGTCGGTTCAATATCAACGTCATCCACTCTAACCGTTGGTCTGCCGCGATGCGGCAACGAACAGCCGGCGAAGCATCTCTCAAGGACACGGCACACGTCATGCGCGTGCCTTGAAATAGGCGAACAACTGCCGTTCGCGGATCGTCATACCCCCAACCGCAGTCCCGGCAAGCATCCCGACCGACATGCGCCCGGAACACGGCATAGCATCGCGACAACCGGCATCGCGTCACCGGATCCGGTCAATATGAGCGGCACAATCGCGACAACCGGCAGACATGCCACGCAAGACGCCGCCACCGTGGCCAACGTCTCCAAAGACAACTGCAGCAGCATCGCGGTTTTCGGATACCCCGCATGCAACGCGCTCGCTATCTCGATTCTGCGCATGCAAACCGATGCGAACCCCAACGCCATTGCGATGACGAACATCAACAGTGGCGCATACCGGGTGATGCGGGCATCGAAATCCGCCGGGCCAGGCATATGCGACCCCAGCATGGTATTGATCCGGCTGATTTTCGCATGCGGCGTTTCGTTGCTTCCACTCGTCCCGGCAGAGGTGGAGCTCGCAGCGGCGCCGACACCGGATTCGGCATCGGCGCGAATGGAGACACGCAGCAGGCTTTCGATACCGTCGGGAACCGGCCACGCACGGACCAGACAGGTGTCATAGGCCTTGGTATCGTTGCCGGGCGAGATAATCGCATAGCCGTATGTTGGGTGCCTTCCGTCGCTTGGCCAATCGAACGTCGCTGAAACACGCATGCGTGCGCCACCGACGAGCGGCAGCACCGTGCCGGCATGCGCGCCATACGTGCGCGCCACAGCCGTCGACATGATCACACCGGAATTGTCCTTCCGTATCCCTGTCGCCGCGAATACCTGCGCGACATGTGCGCTTGCCTCGTATGTCGGAATCTCGGTCGCGGGCAATGACGCGATGCGCACGCGGTCGGACGACTGCCGGAGAGCGGCGGCGCCCAACACTCCGTTCGCGGAACGCAGCCCTTCGCAGGCCGCGCCGTCGATTCCTCCCTGCAAAGTGATCGCATAGGTGGAGGCACCTGATTCCTTCCATTTCCAGGCGTCGCCGATCAACCCCGTCATCTGCGTCAGGTCTGCGCACATGCATGCGACCGCGCATATCGACAGCAGCAGCCAGATAAGCGCGCATCGGCTCGTACCAGTGGCGACGTTGCGCCAAGTCTCACGCAGCACCGCTTTCAACCGCATCGGTTTCATTGGTAATCCTCCAAATCGATGACATCGGTGGCGGCGTCGCGCGTGCGATGATCATGCGTGGCGACCACCACGATCATGCCCTGTCTTGACAACGCGCCCAGTCGCGCATTCACCGTATCCGCCGTATGTACATCGAGTTGCGCGGTCGGCTCATCGACCAGCAGCAGATCGCGCCCGACGCCACGCCACGCGCCAGCATGAGCCGTTGAGCCTCTCCTCCGGACAGCTCCCGGTATTCGCTGGACGCGCGCTCCGCCAGACCGAACTGGGCAAGCAGCTCGCGCGCGCATGCCTCCGCCTGCGGCACATCCAACCCCCGCGCAAGATAAGGCAGAGTCACATGGTCAATCACGCTTCGGCGCGCCACTCCGATGGGATTTTGGAACACCCAGCTGGTTTTCCCGATGTTCAGCCGCTGAATGGATCCTTCCGACGGTTTCACCCATCCCGCCAATATGGACAATAATGTGCTTTTGCCCGAACCGGAAGGCCCCACCAGCGCGTACACGCGATCGGGCCGCAGGTCAGCATTTAACGAACGGAACAGCCAAGTGTCTCCAGTGAATGTGTGACCGACATCGCGCAACGTCACCAGTTTTCCCGGCGTCCGCTCATCATCCCCCTTCATCAGAGGACCCGTGGAATCAACGGGATCACTCATCGGCATGGTTTGCCTCCTTGCGGATTCGTGCGCACTTTGCCCAATGCCGCGCCGGAATCGACCGTGGCCATTGAGCGCCCCAAACGGGAGCCGATCACGGTGACCGCGACGGGCTTGCCATCGGACACCACGCAGGCCTGTTCATCATGTTGCGCGTAGAAAGCGGTGGGTGGCAGCGACCATACATCGATTGGAGTTTTCAGGAGCCATTGCAGGGCGAAGGTCACATCCGACGCGCCGTCCGACGCGCTCTCGGAGGACTCAGCTGTGCCGGCCGCCTGCCGATAGGCGTCGCTGCCCAGCAATGCCGCCAGCGTCGACGAGTCGGTGATTGCCGTCGTTTGTTGCGGCATGTCGACCATTCGACCGTCCACGTCAAGCACCCGATCTCCTGCGACCACCTCGTCCTGCGGCATGGTTACGGATACCGATTGCGATTGCGAGTCGGTGGTCAACAGTTCGGATTTCACGTCGATTGATGCGCCGATGCCGGCAACGCAGGAACGGATCGTCACGGATTGCCCATCCAACCACACGTAAGCGTCTTTGGCTAGCGTCCACCCGTTGTCCTTGACCAGTCGTGCCGCGCCGACGGTATCGGCGAGCGCATTGTATGCGAGAATCGTGTCCCAGGTCATCGCATCGCCGTCGGGGGCCGCATATCCAAGCCGCCGCAGCTCGGCGTTCAGCGCCGCCACGTCGCGGCCTCGCATACCGGACTGCAGGTCGCGGAACGGCGGAACGGCGGTATGCAACGCCAGCAGCGGCACTTCATCCACCGCAATGAAGCTTGTTCCGGAATCGATGGTTTGTCCGGGCGCGCAACCATAGGCGGTGATGGTGCCCGATTTGGGCGAGGCCACGGTGCGCCCCGTTCCGGTATGGACCGTGACGGTGACGTCTCGAGCATCATCGAACCGGCTTTTCGCCGCAGTGATCGAACCGGAGGCCGTTGAGGATCGCAACGATTGGGGTATGGCCGGTCGGACCAGCAGGAATCCGCATCCGACGCCTGCCGCCAATGCGATGACTACCAACAACGCGACGACCGACATGGCCAATGGCTGACGTCGTCGCGTCGCCGGCCGCCGCTTTCCATCCGCATCCGTCCGTCGGTTCCGAACATGCGACCATGCTCTGGCGGGTGTTTTGCCGCCCGCCATCACAATGCCCCACATTGTTCGATGATGGCCGCTTTGCGTTTGTCGTAGGCGGGATTGTCCTTGAGGCGTATTTGCCGATCAGGTCATCGAAGCTCGTTCCGCCGGATTCGCCCATCGTCGCCAGCTCGTCGTAGGCGTCGGCGGTCACGGAGTCGTCCACGATGCCGTGTTTTTTTCAGGCAGGCCAGTGTCTTGTCGTTCTGCTGGCGCGCGAGTTGGTCGGTATCGACGTTCTCGGGATTCTCCTTGAGGCTCAGATACAGGTCGACGATGTTCTTGTATTGGGTCTCATTCTGGCAGGCTTCGTCAGCGGCATTGGTGGCGGCAATCTCATCTTCGCTCAAGTTGCGCTTGTCAAGCGCGTTGTCTCCGTAGGACGGGCTGATCGACCCACCGGGGTATCGCGCCTCGCCGGTGTCCACTGTGATGCCTTTCGAGGTCAGGCATTGCGCGTAGCTGGAACCAAGCTGGACCAACTCCTCTTCCGTGATTTTGCCGTCCTCGAGAATCTGGGCGGCTTCAGTGCTACCGGAGTTCTTGATTTTGCGATTTCGTCCCGATACGACGCGTCCGCGGCGTTGGCGTCCGCATCGCCGCTGATGGCGGACGCCTGGCCCCGTAACGACTGCTCTTGCTTCCGATCTCCTGCCGTGCCGCACGCGCCCAACGATATGCTCAAAAGCAAGAACAGTCAGTATTGTCACGATTCGCCGTGGCCGTTGCATCCCGTGGCTTTGATATGTTCCATGCGTCATCGCAGTCCCCCCGATCATGAACATCCGGTCATGCCGGACCATCCATCCTGTTGGTTACATGGTTAGTTACATAACTAACTAACCATGTAACCAACAATATCAACCGACACGCAATCGGTCAAATCGTTATAGAAAAGAGACGCACCACGAATATGCGAGACGGTATGGCGCGCACGGATGAGGCATGCGGAGCGACACCTACAGCGAGGCGGCCTGCACCAATCGCTTGGTGTACTCGTCCTGCGGATGGCCCAGCACCTCGGAAGTCGCGCCGGTCTCGGCCACGCGGCCGTCATGCAGGACCAGAATGCGGTCCGCGATGTGTTGCACCACGCCCAGATCGTGGGACACCATGATGATCGCCATATCGGGTTCAGCGTTGCGGATGGCTTCGAAGGATTCAAGGATCCGGACTCTTGCGGCCACGTCGATGGCGCTCATCGGCTCGTCGGCGAGCAACACCTTCGGCCCGTCCACGATGGCGCGGGCGATCGCCGCGCGCTGCGCCTGCCCGCCGGACAGGTCGACGGGGAAACGGTTGAGATACGTTTCCGGATCGAGCTCACCATTCCAGCACTTCGGCCACGCGTTCCGCGACGCGTTCCCGTGGCCAATCCGGATGATGCATTCGCAATGGCTCGCCTATGGATCGGCCGATGCGCCATCGCGGATCCAACGAATCGAACGGGCTTTGGAACACCAATCCGGACTGCATGCGCAACTTGCGCGCCACATCGCCACGAACCGGCTCGCCGCAGTATTCGACGCTGCCGCCGTCCGCGGATTCAAGTCCCAGCAGCACGCGGGTCAGCGTGGTCTTGCCCGATCCGGAGCCGCCGATCACGGCGAGGCACTCCCCCGCACGCACGTCCACATCCACGCCGAACAGCACCTGACGGCGCTCATGTTTCGCGCCATACCATTTGTCGAGGCCGCGGCCGCACAGCACCATGTCCTCATCTGTGTCAGTCATGGTCCACCTCCTTGTGCATGGGATTCCGCACGGGTTTCTGCCCGACATCCTGCCCTGCGTGCAACGACAATGCGCGTGCCGACTGGACCAGCCTGTGTCCCGCGTCGGTGTGCGGATGGTCCAGAAGCGCGGTCGTATCGCCGGATTCCTCAATCCGCCCGTTTTCAAGCACGTAACAGCGCGTGGTGGCCCTGTTCAGCACCGCGAAATCGTGCGTGATGAACAGCATCGCGCGCCCGACTCGTCCACCAGCGACGTGAGCAGGTCCACGATCTGCCGTTGCGTGATCGAATCCAATGCGGTGGTCGGTTCGTCGGCGATGATCAGCCGTGGCGAGGTGACGAGCGCCGTGGCGATGCCGACGCGTTGGCGTTGGCGCCCGACAGTTCATGCGGGTATTTCGCCAGCACGTCCTCGCCGAGGCCGACCTTGGCAAGCATCGCTGTGACGCGTTCCGACCGTTCGGTAAGCGACAGATCGTAATGCAGGTACAGCGGAAGACCGACCTGTTGCGCCACGGTCATCACCGGATTCAACGCGGCGGACGGATTCTGGAACACCATGCCCACGTACCGTCCGCGCAGGTCGCGACCGCTGCGTCCGACGCGCCGACAATCTGCGTACCACCCAATTCGACGCTGCCCGTCACCTGTGCGGTCGCCGGCAGCAGACCCATCATGCGCGGGCGATCATCGATTTGCCGGAACCGGACGAGCCGACCAAGCCGACACGTTCGCCGTCGGCGATGTCCAAATCGACATCATCGACGATCGGCTTGCCGTTGATGGCGATGTTCAGATGACGTATGACGGCGCTCATGCGGCCTCCCTCAACGCGGGATTGGTTAGCGGATCGATCGCGTCGCGCAACGCGTCGCCGAACAGGTTCACGCGACCACCACCATGGTGACGACCAGGCCGGGCCATAGGACGGCCATGGGATAGACGCTGATGAATTTCACGGACATGGACAGCGAATGCCCCCAACTGGGCACGCCGGCTCCGACGCCGACGCCCAGATACGTGAGTCCCGCCTCCGCCAGCAGCGAGGTGCCGGCGCTCATGGACAACTGCACGCACAATACCGGCAGCGTGTTCGGCACGATATGCGTGAAGAACACGCTGACGGAGCTTGCCCCCGACCATAATGCCGATTCGACGTATGCCGAACGTGCGGCGAGCAGTGCGGAGGGCCGTAGGATGCGTGCCAGGTTCAGCCCGTACGCGCAACCGCAGGCGGCGATGACCACCGCGGCGGACGCGCGAACGGCACGGAAAGAATCAATGCGATAAGCACCGTCGGAATGGAGATCAGCGCGTCGGCCACCACCACCGATGTGGACGCGAGCGCACCGGAACGCGATACCATGGCTGCCACCAACAGCAGTCCGATCGCGGCCGCGACGACGACGGTGAGCACGGCGATCATGAGATTCGTGCGGGAGCCGGCCATCAGCCAGCTCAGCACGTCGCACCGGTGCCGTCGGTGCCCAACGGGTGCGCTGCGGACGGGGAGGCCCACGCGTTGAATCCGTTGGTGTCGAGCAGCGAATACGGCGTCCATACGAGGGACAGGGCGGATACGAGCAGCCATGCTCCGATGACGATCAGCGCGTATTTGCCGCCGGCCTTGGCCCAGATGGTCGAAAGCACGGTTTTCATGGTGGCAGTGGATGTCACGTCGGTGACGGATCGCACGGGTCTCGACGTAGTTTGCGCGGACGACGCCGGTTGCGAGGATGGTGCGGGTTTCGATGCGTTCATGCTTCCGCCTTTCCCGAAACGACGCCGGAATGCTTCAACCGCGGGTCGAGCGCGCGGTGCGTCAGATCGACCACGAGACCCAGCAGCAGGAAGAACGCAGCCAGCAGGAACAGTTCGCTTTGCACTGCGATCAGGTCGCGGTTGCCGACGTCGGTGACCAGCATGGCGCCAAGACCCGGCAGGGCGAACAGGTTTTCCACCACCATCACGCCGGTGATCATTTGCGCGAAGGTCAGGCCGACCACCGACACCAGTTGCGCAGTGGCCAGACGCAACGCCACGCGCAATACCGCCTGTTTGCGGGTCATGCCGCAGGCCATGGCCATGTCCACCGCCTGCGATGAGGCCATATCCCCCACTGCGGCACGCGTGTAGCGCATGATGGACGCGCCGGCTGTGATGCCGGTGGTGAGCGCCGGCATCAGCAGACAGGACAGGGCCTTTCCCGGCGTGGCCCAGCCGGTGTCGGGGAAGCCTTGCGCGGGCAGCAATCCCAACAGTCCCGTGCCACGGGAGAACAGCAGGATCAGCAGTAGGCCGCCCCACAATGCGGGCACCGCGCCGCCCACGATCGCAATGCCGTGAAACAGGCCGCGCAGCCGCGGATTGCGAGTCAGGACGGCCGCGCAGCCAAGCGGCAGGCCGATCGCCAGCGCGATCAGCAGGCTCAGCACAATCAGAGGGAACGTTACGGCGGCGCGCATGGCGATCTGCCGCGCGACCGGCCGTCCGCCGACTGTGGACACGCCGAGGTCGCCATGCAGCAGGCCCGCCATCCAATCGCCATATTGTGCGACGAGCGGCTTGTCCAAGCCGAATTCGGCGCGCAGCGACGCAATGCGTTCGGGGGTGGCGTTCGTGCCGGCGATGACCGCGGCGACGTCTCCCGGCAATACGCGCAGCATCACGAACACCAGCGCGGACAGGCCCACCAAAGCCGCTACGAACAGCGCCAGCCGCTTTCCCACGAATCGCATGGAAATACCGTTCCCTTACTTATTCTTGGAGATCTGCCACAACGGCAGCACCGTCTGGCTGAGCTTGCTGGGGAAGCCCTGCACGTGCTTGTCGACGGCCACCGTCACGCGGTAGCCGAACAGCCAGTCCGCCGGCGCGTCCTCGCTTACGGCCTTCGCCGCCTGCTTCAGGTATTTCGCGCTGTCGGCCTCGTCGGTGGCTTCCAAAGCCTTGGCGTACAGTTCCTGCGCCTGCTTGCCGTCGTAATGGTAGTAGTAGTCCGGCGTGGTCCACTTGTAGAAGTCGTGGCTTTCGGCGTGGTCCACCAATGACAGCTCGTAGTCGCCGTTGGCGTGCACGTTCTGCAGCCATGTGGAGAATTCCACATAGTCGATCTTCAAATCGATGCCGATTTTGGCGAGCTGGCTTTTAAGCTGGTCGCCCAGTTCGGTGCCGTACGTGTTGGCGTAGGTGAGGGTGAGCCGCAACGGCTTGTCGGTGGTATAACCGGCTTCCTTCATAAGTTCCTTGGCCTTGTCCACGTTGTACGGGTACAGGCCGGTCAGGTCCTCGTAACCGGGGTCGACGGACGGGACCGGACCGCCGAGCGCGTAGTCGACGTTGCCTCGGGAGGCGATGATCTCCTTGTGGTTGATGGCGTAGCGGATGGCCTGGCGGACGCGCTTGTCCTTGAGTTTGGCGTTCGTGCAGTTGAAGGCGAGGACGAACTTGTCGCTGCCGTCGGCCGCGGACACCGTGTATGTGCTGGCATCCAATGATTTGGCGAGCGTGGCGTTCACCGGGGAAAGCACGTCGACGTCACCGCTTTTCAGCGCGTTGACGGCTGCGTTGTCGTCGGTGAGGAAGCGGATCACCACGTTCTGGGTGGCGGGCTTGTGCGCGGTTCCCCAATATTTCGGATTGGCTTTGAGCACCATTTTGCTGGCCGAGTCGAAGGATTCGACGGTATACGGGCCGGAGCCGACCGCTTCGGTTTTCGCGTTGTATTTGGCGTTTTTGTCGAACACGAGGCCAGGACGTCCGGTCAGATACCACAGCAGGTTGGAGTCGGGGGTGGAAAGGGTGAGCTTGACCGTGTTGGCGTCCACCGCTTCGGCCTTGTCGAGGCTGGCCACCTGGTTGGCGTTGTAGTACTGCTTCTCCTTGAGCTGGTTGATGGACCAGGCCACGTCGTCAGCGTCGAGCTTGTCGCCGTTGGAGAAGGTCATGTTCTGGTTGAGATGGAAGGTGTAGGTCTTGCCGTCCTTGGAAATGTCCCAGGATTTCGCGAGGCCCGGCTGCACTTTGTTGTCGGAGTCGCGCGACAGCAGCGCTTCGTAGACGTTGCCGATCAGCACCTGTTCGATCGCCGATCCGGACTGGTGGCGGATCGTCGAGGCTGACCGGGGCGAGTTTGAGCCCGATGGTGACGGTGTCGGCTTTAGTTACGCCGGAAGTGTTCGCGTCATCGTTTTTGCCGCGCGTCACTGCAATGGCGACGATCACCGCGACGGCGGCGATGATGGCGATCAACGCGATAAGCCACTTCTTCGGGCCTTGCGATTTCGCGCCGTTCGACGATTTCGCACGCGCGTTCAGAGTGGCGTCGGTGCTTGCCGTGGACTGCGGCTGCTGTTCGTTCTCCTGTTTGGTTGCGTCGGCTTCGCCGTGCGCACCGGTAGGTGACGACATGGGATTTCTCCTCTTCGTATTTTCGATTATGTGTTGTGATTGCGGTTGACCGCCTGCGTGAGGTCGATCACCACGGCCTGATTCTACCGTCCGCCATACCCGCGGCCCGTTCGGATTCGCCCGCAAAGCGCGCGGAGGCTTCGGCCCGGTTATATACTTGACGCAGTCGCGGCAGGTCACAACGAGAAGGACGGTTGATCCATGGCGCATATTCTTTTGGGGGTCACCGGCAGCATCGCCGCGTTCAAGGCCTGCCATCTCGCCTCCGATTGGAGCAAGCAGGGGCATGAGGTGCGTGTGGTGATGACCGCCGCCGCACAGGAGTTCGTCACTCCCCTGACGTTCAGTTCCCTCACCCACACGCCGACACGCACGTCCATGTTCGCCGCCGGACATCGTCCCGGCGCTACGGCCGACGTGGCACCCGGACCGGACGGTCCGCTGCAGATCAGCCACGTGGCCGACGCGAAGTGGGCGAATCTGCTGGCAGTCGCTCCGGCGAGCGCCGATATCATCGCGAAAATCGCCTGCGGCATCGCCGATGACCAGCTGACCAGCACCATACTCGCGTACGACAAGGGACCGAAGATCCTGTGCCCCGCCATGAACGTGCATATGTATGAAAACGCCGTGACGCAACGCAATCTCAATACCTGCCGTGAGCTCGGTTGGACGATTGTGGAGCCGGAAAGCGGCATGCTGGCCTGCGGCGACGCCGGCAAAGGGCGTATGGAGGAGCCGGCACGCATCGAAACGGCGGTGGAAGCGCTGCTGCTTGCGAATCGTCCGGAAAGTGAGCTGCCGCTTAAGGGACTTGCCGTGCTCGTCACCGCCGGCCCGACGCAGGAGCCGCTTGATCCGGTGCGGTTCCTCACCAACCATTCCACCGGCAAGATGGGGTATGCCTTGGCCGAACAGCACGCGATCTGGGCGCGCAGGTGACGCTTGTGTCCGGTCCGGTGGCGTTGGACGCCCCGTATGGCGTGGATGTGGTCGATGTCACGACCGCACGGGGATATGTTCGATGTGGTGACGAGCCGTTTCTCGGACACGGACATCACCGTCAGTGGCCGCGGCCGTCGGCGATTTCCGTACGGTCGAGCAGGCCCGGGACAAGATCAAGAAGAACGGGCGCAGCGGCATCGAGCTCGAGCTCACGTCGAATCCGGATATTCTGGCTTGGGCCGGCGAGCATAAGCGGCCGGACCAGACATTGTGCGGATTCGCCATGGAGACGCGCGACCTTGAGGCCAACGCGGCGAAGAAGCTTAACGGCAAGCATTGCGACATGCTGGTGGCCAACAATCTGCGCACCCCCGGCGCGTTTCGCAGCGGACACGAACGTGGTGACGGTGCTGACGCCGGGCGAAACCGCAGACAGGCCAAGCATCGAACGATGGAGCAAGATGGGCAAGGACGCACTTGCGAAACGTATTCTTGTCAAGCTCGCAGCCATGCGTGCGGACGGCGAACGGCGCTAACCGCAGCATTTTCGAATCGCAATAACCGTATCAATCGCAATAATCGCAATATTTCAACGGAACTTCCGCAAAACGCGAAGGAGAACGCAACATGCTTCTGATGGCTGTGGATATCGGCAACACGAACGTCGTGATCGGTTTCATCGACGATGGGCGCATCGCGGGCACGTACCGCATCACCACGAAGGCACCAC
>ENA-OQAJ01000424-OQAJ01000424.1-human-gut-metagenome-genome-assembly--contig:-NODE-424-length-13345-cov-2.779543_pt1 | contig 13345 bp, 15 predicted proteins | sample MGYA00242736_ERZ504529 | MGnify/ENA primary metagenome ERZ504529 (study PRJEB26092, sample SAMD00036275) | human gut metagenome | host: Homo sapiens | study: EMG produced TPA metagenomics assembly of...
TCCGCAGCGGATTTCGCTTCGGTTTCCTCCTTGCGTTTGCTTACAACAACATCACGGTCGGCTTGCCGCGATCGATCGCCTGACGGATCTCACCTTCCGGCATAACATCGGTCGGCACCTGAGATTCGGCGATCCTGCGAATTTCCGCAAGCTCCTGCTCCCGCAAACGAGCGCGCTCCGCCTGCTCTTCCTGGGCGCGCTTGCGCTCTGCCGCAGCACGCTTCCTCATCTTGGAACGATACTTGGCGACTTTCCGCTCCCACGCTGCGGCCTGCTTGGCGGCCCTCACCCCCAAAGCGAGCACTCCAGCAAGCAGCGACGCAGGAATCAAAGCAAACAACGGACTGAAATGCAACACAAACGCACACATCAACACGACGATTGTGATCACCAGCATCGAGACAACAATAATCCGCCTTCTGCGGATCGCGGCACGACGAAGGGCACGGACATGCGCGATCCTTTCGTCGGTCAGCTTGCCCTCATGCGTCTCGTTGGACTGCATTATTGCCCCTTTCGCCTTTGCGGCGGTCTCATCGGAGAATCGCGTTCCACTGTCGGCATCCACCAGATGCAGCGACGGCGAAAAGCGGTCCTCTCGGTGCTCGATTACCCGCTTCATGCCTTTGACCGTCCGTTTGGGCAGCCAGAAAACCATGAGAATAATCACAATCGCAAGCACCACAACCGTGCTTAACGATTCATAACCCATAACTCATAAGAATAGGTGACATTCCGACATTCTCCGGGGTGCACGCCCCCGCGTGTCGAACATGTGCGCGAAAGCGCGTGTCGAACCTCGCCAACGGCTCACTCGCCCATCAACCGTGCGGTAAAGCCATTCGGTGCGTACTCCGGCAGCAACGCATACGATTCATGGTCACGCCATTGCCCGTTCACGAACATGTACGCCTTGCGCATCCCCTCATAGGATGCCCCCACTTTGAGTGCCACCTTACGTGAACGTTCGTTTCGGGAAGCAAGTCGATCTCCACACGATGCAATTGCGGCCCGGAAGGGTCGAACATCGCCCAATCAGCCAATAGCGTAACAGCCATCGGCGCATATCCACGCCCCGCACACCGCTCATCGACCCAATAGCCAACCACGCCGGTACGCATGGCGCCATAGCAGATGGCCCCTAACGAAATCTGGCCGACGATACGCCCATGATGCTCGATGGCGAACACCACTCCGGTGCCGTTTCGCTCGTTGCATCGCATCGCACGCACCCACTCGTTGAACGACATCGACGCGCCATGCACCGGATCCCCGGATTCCCAAGCTTCAACCAATCGTCGTTGCGCCAGCGGACTTCGTTCCATTCGTCGCAGTCGTCAGTAGTCAGCGGACGCAGGATTATGGGAACGTGAAGCCCATGTGCCTGAATGAACCGCGGAACATCAATGGCATTGGGATCCGAACGCATCATGCCCCGTAAAGATCGCAAAATCGTCACGCCCTCATTCTGCCATACGCATAACATTTCCGATTGCGCGCAACCATCCCGTGGTACAACATGCGGTATGACCACGAACATGCAAGCCGACGTCATGGAAAACAGCGTCTGTGACGAAGCCGCGAACCAACGTGAGCTGAAAAAGCAATGGCGCGCACACGCAATCGCACGAAGAAAGCAGACCAGTAAGGAGGAACGACTGGAAGCCGGCCGCAAGTTGGCCGAACAGGCGCGGAAGGCGAATCTCATTCATTCGTTCACCACGGTGGCCGCATTCGCGTCCATGGGCAGCGAAATGTCGATGATGCCGATGCTGCAGGCATTATTCGATTCGAATTGCCACGTGCTGGTGCCACGGCTCGGATCCGGCATGGATATTGGCTGGAGCGAACTTGGCGACATTCACGATCTGCAGGACCAGACCAACAGCGACGGGTCCATCAATACGCACCGCCCGCAAGAGCCGGGCAATAGCGCAAACGGACCTGAAGCGCTGAAAAACGCCGGTCTGATCATTGTTCCCGCCCTTGCCGTCGACCAAGAGGGATTCCGTCTGGGACGTGGCGGAGGGTGGTATGACCGCGCGCTCGAGTATCGTGCGGCCGGTGCACGGGTGGTGGCGGTTTGCTGGCCGTGGGAGCCGACGGACAAGCCTGTTCCGCACGAAGACCACGATATTCCCGTCGATGGCGTGCTCACTCCGAACGGATTTACGGCCATACGCGAATAAGATGTCCGAAGATAAGACGTTCACGCAGCCGTCTCAGGGAACGTACTAGGATATGTCCCGTTAAGAAATTTGAGAACCTGGTTGAAGCGAGGATACTTTGCCTACTTACCATTACCGTTGCAAGAACTGCAACTACGATTTCACCGAACAGCAGTCATTCACCGACGATCCGATCACCGTTTGCCCGGAATGCGGCGAAGAGCAGGTCCGCAAGGTGTATTCCGCCCCGCCGATCGAATTCAAGATCTGGTTTCTATCGCACTGACAAGTCCAAGTGAGCGAAAACGAATACACGTAACCGAGCAGCCGAAGCAAGGAAACGAGCCAAATAACCAGGGTCAGCAAACCTTGGAAAACAAGGCGACACGCCGAATCCTGTGGATAACTCGCATCCTCCGACCACAACCCTCGATCCGGCTTGCGCAGCAACTATTCGTAAGGTCATCATGCATGAATGGTGACCTTTTTTCATGACCTTAGCCAACGTCTGCAAGGCACGGACGGCAAACACACGAACTGCGCACCGTCTTCGGCGCTCATCGACGACGACGAAACGCGCAATTGCATCGTCTACTTGCTTCGCTGTGCGCCGGACTTGCCATATTCGCGGCCCTGCAGTGCGTACGATTGACGATTTCCACGCAATCCGTCGTCATTGCGGCGAAGTCCATCGCCAAAGGCGGCGTGATTTCCGCGGATTCGCTTGCTTTGCGAGATATTCCATACGATGAGGCCCTGCGCAGCGTTGCTCACGATATCGATGATGCCGTCGGGCTGATTGCCCAAGTGGATATTGCGGAAGGCAGCATCGTCACCTCGGCCATGGCTCGCGCTTCCCCCGTTGTTCCCAAAGGATATACGGCGGTCGAAGTTCGGTTGGCGAGTTCCGCCGACAGTCTGACGATTGGCGATACGGTGACGCTTTCCAGCGCCACGATGTTCAGCGAGGCCACGCCGGAAACGGTACCGGATATGGATGCGGTGTCGTTACGTGAGCTGTGCACGGGAGCGATATTGACCGCGAAACCTTCACGAAATGCGGACGGCGACACGCTTGCGGTGTTTGCCATGCCTCCTCATGAGGCGGCAACCGTATTGCAGGCCCAAGAATACAGCGCGATCATCGCCATCGTCGGTTCGTAACGGCATTCCCAAGCGAATCCGCAGCACCATCATGCGGAATATATGAAATTCGGGAGGTCTGAACGTATCAGAACCTCCCGTATAGCAGACGACGTCAGCGCTCCCGCTCGGAGAACACGCCCCAATGCGGTGGCAGCTCGCCCAGAATACGCTTGTCGTCGTCAGCATTGCGCTGGCGTTCGGTAAGCACATCGGACGGTTCAAGCTTGACGCCATCGGCATCGAACAGTTCCGTACCCTGCCGAACCACACGCTTGTGTTTGCGCGCGTACGGCGGGTGGCGGAGTATCCGGACACCACACGCACGGCAGACTGGTCAGATTCCGCGGACTCTTGGATGGAGGGTTCGTCGACGCTCACTTGACCTCCTGATACAGGTCGCTCAAGCGTGCCACGATGCGATCCACTTCCTTGTCTGGATTCACGAACGCGCCAACGCTCCACACGGTCATAACGGACCAGCCAAGCGATTCGATGTTCTGCAAAAGCACGCGGTGGCGTTCCCTGGTGGACTGCAATCCCATGAACTGCGCATCGTCGGTAAGCACGGCCAATGCGAACGGCTTGTCGTTCAGGCCAACCACCAGCGGCAGCTGGAACCATTGTCGAAACCGTAGTCGACGGCCACATTCAAACCGCGGGCACGAATACGGTCGGCAAGATCGTTGAGCAATACGTTCGAACCGTTCGTCTTGACGACTGGACGCACCACGCTGTCATCGAGCTGTTCCGCCCAGCGAAGCACCGTTTTCAGCATCTTCGGACCAGCTTGGTGCAGGCGCTCGTCATCCATGTCAGCTGACGAGAATGCGGACACGATGTCAAGATGACGATCCGGCACGGCCAACGCATCCAGCAACATACCCCGTCCGCCTTCGGATTCCAACGCTCCAAACTGTTGCAGCAGCCTTCCATGAGAAGTCTTCGCGTAGCACATCGCAAGAATCGCATCGGTGGCATGCGCGCCGGCCACATCGGAAATGTCCACGATGCGCACATGACGCAAGAACATGCCCATGGCCTTGTTCTTATTGGCGATCGCCTTAAGCTCGGCTCCCAGTCGGGTGCGGAACGTATGGGTCAGCGTCACCACGGTAAGCATGTACGATGCAGGCACGATCGTGAAACCGGCGGCACGCTTGGTGATCAGCCTGACCACCTCGTCGATTTCCTGCTGGCTGCTTTCCACCAGTCCGGACGTGATGACCGGCACGCCATTGGCATCGGCCACAAAATGGTAGGCGACCTCGCCCTGCGCGCCTTCCCTGGCCACGTCGAAGGGCACGGAACCGTAGCCTTCCGATTCCAGGAACGCGTTGAGCTTCGGCGCACGGCGAACAGGACGATTGGCGATTTTCACGCTCGGCAGCAATGCGATGAGACGCTTCAGACCGTCGGAAGTGACGGTTTCGCGATGCGCGATCACCACCACCTGCTTGGCTCGGCTGATGATGCTGAGCAGTTCGATGGATTGAATATGCGCTGCGGCATCGATGATCACGACGTCGGCCAATGGCGCCGGATCGGTGATGGCCGCAAGCGTGGCAGGAGTCGCAACGAGAATAGGCTTCGCCGCGGCGAGAATCTGCGGATGCTCCTTATGCAGGCAGTTCAGCGAAACATTACGGGCGCCGGCAAGCGTGGTATGCAGCAGATTGGCCTCCTGCGTGCGCGAGAACAGCATGTCGCACAGACGGCGCATGGATTCCTGCGCCACCATCGGACCGACCGAACGCACATGTTCCACATCGACCTGGGCGAACCGCTCCGCAGCGCCCTGCAATGCCGACCCATCCTGATTGGAAATGATCGCGGAGGATTTCACGATGTCTTCGAACGCCGTGGTCCACCATGCCAGCTGCAGTTCCCCTGCAACGGCATCGTTGGCAACGCCACGATTGTTCAGATCTTCGACCAGCTCGTCGAGGCCGACCGAATGGAATTCACGTTCCAGACGGGCGCGCTCAGGCAGAATATCAAGCGACTGCTTATCGTCATACAGGGCCTTCAAACGCTCTTCGACCTGATTGAAATCAACGGTTTCAAGATTGCCGCCCTGCGGGGTTGTGGCAAGCACCGCATTCAACGCGGTCATATCCCGATTGAGATTCTCCTGCGTTTCGATAATGTCATCCAGCTTGGCGGGCAATACCGGCCAGCCGCCATGAGGCACGAACATATGCCACTGATCGGCCTGCTTGGACACCACCAGCAACGCCTCATGCAGGTTCTCCACTTGGGCGCCGACGCGCAGCAAACCCTTGGCTTCCTTGATGTGGCGGCGACGCTCCCAGAAGCCCATGGACGTACCTTCGGCCTTGCGCTCGGCCTTCGGCTTGGTCGCCTCGATCATGGAGGCAATGTCACGTTCGAAAATCTCCGGCTGGAATACGTCAAGCACACGGCGCAGGTTCTTCAGCACCATGACCTGACGGCTCCACTCCTGCGCGGTCGTGGGAATCGGGAATCCGCAGGTCTGTACCGTACTGGCCACCTGCTCGCGGGTGGCGGGCAACACCTTGCGCAACAGCTCAACCACACGCTGGTATGCGCTCACCGCCTCCTCTTCGGAATACAGCGATGCCTTATACCATGCGGTGTCGTTCTCCGTAATGGTGTATTCGCCAAGCTCGCCCGCACGCTGCAGTTTCGCAGCCCAATCCTCGATCTTGTCCGCGATGGAATGCGCGGTCTGCTTGTTCAAACGCACATGCGTGGTCGGATGGGTGGGCAATGCCGCAATCTGCGCGAGATTCTGAATCGTCTGGTAGGCGGATACACCCCACTCCTGACTCACGCCGTGAAGATCGCCCAGATAACGGGTCAAACGCGAACGCACGCCAACCAGCTCATCGGCAATCTGATCAAAACGGGAGGAAGCAACCCCCGATTGGAAGCCGACGGCTGCAATCAGCTGACGGTCAATCGCAGCGTTGGCACCATCATCGGCGATATCCAGCAGCTGTCCGCTCATTTCGTTTGCGGCAACGGCCTGTACAAAAACGACGCTTCTGATCGGTCACACACGGCACATAGAGCACAGACCGTCCGTTCATCACGCAACGCGACGCAATCGCCGCGGCCTGCTCGGCGGTATTGTTGGCGATCGCACTATCCACAAACAGCGAATGGCCCGCGGAAGCAAGCTGCGAGGCGTATCGGACGGTATTGTCCGCATCGCCGACCTCATACTCGCCATGAGGATCGGCATCAAACGGACTGTACTCCGGAATTTCGGCACCTTCCAACGCTTCGGCGGCGGACTTGTCTCCCGCCAAAGCGTCCAAGGCGGTATTGCCGGTCGGACCTTGCGCCAACTGGTCGATGATCTTCCGGCTTTCCACCAGCATCTGCGATGCCGGATCCATAAAGCATCCGAGAATAATGTGCCGTTCGATCTCAAAATCAGGGAACGCGTTGGCCGCAAGGCGTGTGATGGCAGCGAACACCGCGGATGTTTCCGGCGTGCCGCTTTCGTAATTCGAACCGTCGAACAGCTTGGACTCGTCCAATACGACGTTGTTCTCGCGCAGCACGGCGGCGAAAGCCGCATTCAAGCGTACGCGCCTGTGAACGCGATCACCGTACCGTTTTCAATATTGCGTCCTTCTTTGCGCACCTCGACCGGATACATGAGTACCGGCATCTGGTTGCCTTTCCAGATGGCCACGCCAACCACCAAAGACAGTTCGCCCACGCCGCTGACACGGCTTTTCGCCTCACGATCGTCGAGCACACGCTCCACACGACGCCCGGCGGCACGCAACATGCCGTTGTCGCGGAACAAGGAATCAAGTTGCACATGCCCGCTGGCGAACAGCTGCGCGATGCCGGACGGATGCGCATGCGTCATGTCAAGCTGGGCGCTCAGCTGCGTCACGTCCTCAAGCGGCGACGGCGATAGACCAAGACGGTACTTCTCACGCCACCCCCGAATACGATCCAGCGCGGTGACGGTCTCGTTGCTTTCGCTCATGTATTGACTCACTTCCCTACCGCTTTGCGGTATTCCGCATACCCCGGATTATGTGACAGGGCCGCGTCGATGTCTGCATTGCCCAAAGCTCCCAGCCATGCGTACAAATCGTCGTACAGCGACGGGTTCATGGCAAGGAACGGCAGCAGCTCCGGATGACGTGCCATCTCGAACTGCACGGTGAAATCGTCGGTGCGTTTGGCATCATCCGACGTCAGTCCGTCGACTTCAATGGTCTGTTCCTGCTTGGCAAGCTCTCCCTTGGCGACTCGATCGAACACCGATCCGGGTTCAAAAGCCGGTTTGAATACGCTGGTTTCGTCCGGTGTCGGCTCGCTCACAATCTGTGGCTGCTCCGTGTTATGCGGCCTGAAACGCTCGTCGTCGTCCCGTTGCGCCGCTTCTTCCGGTTGAATCGGATTGGTACCGGATTGTTCTGCAATTTCATTGCGCTGCTCGTGCGTTTTTTCCGCTTGTTGTTCAGGCATGTCGCTGCTATCCGGCAATGCACGATAATCGGCTTGCTTGGTCTTGCGCTGAATAGTTTGCTCACGGGAATCGTGTCGTGTTCGACGTCGTTGCCTGCGATGACTTGCGTCCGCGATTGGGATTCGGGCAGCATAACCGGCTTTTCCTTTTCGGCGGCGTTCTTCTTGGCCCCTTCTTCCGCCGCCTGCTGTTCCGCCACGGCATCTGCCTCGGCTGCGGCGTCGGCGAAGAGGTCACGTGGCGCGTTATCCACGACGTCGTTATGCTGCACCAGCGAAACGGATGGGAGATCCCCATAATCCGGCTCGTTGGATCGAACTGGCGCGAAAGACTGACGTTCGGAGCGTTGCATGAGATTCACACGATTGGCGACGTTGCGCGCGTGAACAATGCGGTCGGCTCTCCGGCACGCAGATTGAGAATGTCGTCGACCGACATATCGGCGCGTCGGGCTCCTGCGACGCCTCATCGGACACTGCATAGGAGAACAGATTAGATACCGGAGCTGACGCGGTACTCTCGGATTCGGGCATGGCGCTCACGCTGTCACGTTCAAAAGTGACGCGTACGTCGCCGAATTGCAAGGTCATTGGCGTGGATGGCAGTTTGAAATCCTCATCCGCGGGCAGACGCATCAATTGGCCGTTGTCGGCCACTACAAACGAACCATTGGTCGACTTGAGATCACGTACGGAAGCGTTGCCCTGCGCGTCGACTGAAACAATGGCATGCCGTTTCGACATGGATTTGTTCGTATCCATAATGTCAAGGCGCGCGAATCCGTCATCCGCCAGAGGACGTAACGGCTTGCGGCCGATTTCCACGCTTTCGCCGCTGCCCAGCTTCTTCAGTTCGGTTCCATCAACCTTGACGGTCCACTGCTGTGCCGTTCGTTGATCTTCGCTCACCGTTGTCGGCCTTCCTTTCACACATACCACTACTTGTCATTGTGTCATGCCTTGCCACGTATTTCAGGATTATGACGCGATTAATTGACAACTTTTCGCCTAATTCCCCCCATTGTATGGCACGATATGGAAGCATTCATGCCTAAATCGGATTTTATTGGATCGTCAGCGAAAGAAAATCCCGTAATATGCGGAAAACCCCGCCGCCTTGTGGCGAACGGGGGTTTCCACTCAAGATTGTGATATGCGGCTTCAAGCCGCGCGAATCACTTGAGCTCGACGGTAGCGCCGGCTTCTTCGAGCTGGGACTTAGCCTTCTCAGCGTCTTCCTTCTTGGCCTTCTCCAGGACAGCCTTCGGAGCGCCGTCGACCAGAGCCTTGGCCTCAGCCAGACCCAGGGAGGTGATAGCGCGGACGGCCTTGATGACCTGGATCTTCTTGTCGCCAACGGCGGAGAGGATGACGTCGAACTCGTCCTTCTCTTCCTCAGCCGGAGCAGCAGCGCCCGGAGCGGCAACGGCGACAGCAGCCGGAGCGGCAGCCTCGACGTCGAACTTCTCTTCGAAAGCCTTGACGAACTCGGAGAGCTCAACCAGGGTCATCTCACCGAAAGCTTCGAGCAGCTCATCGTTGGTGTACTTAGCCATAATGGCTTCCTTTCATTCTTGGCGACGGTTTGATTGAAGAGGTGACCGTCACCTAAACAATTATTTTTCTTTTATGGTCACTATCATTCACGCGGCTAACCGCAATGAAATCAGGCAGCCTTTTCCTGCTTCTCGCGGAGCGCATCGATCGTACGCACGGCCTTGGTCGGCAGAGCGTTGAACAGGTACGCGCTTGGACATCGTAGCCTTGATGTCGCCGGCGAACTCGGCGAGCAGCTGCGGGCGAGACTTGAGGTCTGCCAGCTTCTGGGCACCTTCAGCATCGTAGACGGTGCCATCAGCGAAGCCGCCCTTGATGATCAGTGCCTTATTGGTCTTGGCGAAGTCACGCAGGGTCTTCGCAGCTTCGATGAAGTCACCCTTCACGAAGGTCACAGCGGTCGGACCGGCGAGGATCTCATCGAGACCTTCGATGCCAGCTTCCTTGGCTGCGATGCGAATCAGCGTGTTCTTAGCCACAGTGTAGGAAGTATCGCGGCCTAGCTTTTCGCGCAGTTCAGAGATCTGCGGAACGGTAAGCCCGCGGTACTCGGTCAGGTAGATAGCGTCAGCTTCACGGAACTTATCCGTAAGCTGGGCGACCACCGCTTCCTTTTCGGGCCTCTTCATGGCGTTCCTTCCTTAGTCAACCATTGACTGTGAAGCAGGAACGTTTCGCCGGACAATAAAAAAAGCCCTGCACGCAGGCAGAGCAACATTCGACCGCTAAAGCGGAAAGCCCTTGGTGGGCGTATGTTCTTCAACCTGCGTTGGCTTGGCGAACCAAACTTCGTGAGCGCTTGCACGCTCCAACCAACGGTCTGTGGTTTACAGGTGAACAACTTACGGTCATGCTTGGACTTGCCGTCATCCGGGCGTGTCGCGCTTTACGAAATCTTCATGACTCACTCAAGTGTTACGGTTAAGCCTTGTCCGGAATCCCACGATTCCACAAGGCGAGTCGCAATTCTCGCCGAACGCGCCGCCCAATAGTCGGAACGTTCCTACCAACCCAAGAGAAATAGAGATAGGGAAAAATGGAAAAGTTCTTCCATCTTAAGGAGAACGGCACCACCATGTCCACTGAGGTCATGGCCGGTCTGACCACGTTCTTCGCAATGTCGTATATCATCATCGTCAACCCACAGATACTGTCGCAAACGGGAATGCCGTGGGGCGGCGTATTCCTTGCAACCATCATCGCAGCCATCGCGGGCACGCTCGTCATGGGCTTGTTCGCCAACGTTCCGTATGCTCAGGCCGCCGGCATGGGCCTCAACGCATTCTTCACCTACACCGTTTGCTTCGGCCTCGGCTTCACCTGGCAGCAGACCCTGTGCATGGTGTTCCTGTGTGGCCTGATCAACATTCTCATCACCGTCACCAAGATTCGTAAGATCATCATCCAAGCCATTCCGGAAGTGCTGCAGAACGCCATCGGCGGCGGCATCGGCCTGTTCGTGGCCTACGTCGGCTTCCTGACGTCGGCTTCTTCACCTTCACCACCAAGGCCGACGCCAAGAACGGCGACACCGTGCAGGCCACCCCAGGTCTGGCCGTCATGAATAATCCGACCATCTGGCTGTTCATCATCGGCCTGTTCCTCGCCATCATCCTCACCGTGCTCAAGGTGCGCGGCGGCATGCTGATCGCCATCGCGGTCACCGCCATCGCCGGCATTCCGATGGGTCAGACCACCATGGCCAACTCCATCTCCATCGGCGACACTTTCGCCCAGCTACCGCAGACCTTTGGCGCTATCTTCAGCGCTGAAGGCTTCCCATCGCTGTTCTCCGACATGTCGAAGCTGCCGATCATTCTGCTGACGATCTTCGCATTCTCCATGTCCGACACCTTCGACACCATCGGCACGTTCATCGGCACCGGCCGCCGCACCGGCATCTTCTCCGCGGAAGACGAGGAAGCCCTCGAAAACGGTTCCGGCTTCTCCTCCAAGATGGACAAGGCCCTGTTCGCCGATTCGATCGCAACTTCCATCGGCGCCATCTGCGGCACCTCCAACACCACCACGTATGTGGAATCCTCCGCAGGTATCGCCGCTGGCGGCCGCACCGGCCTGACCTCCGTGGTCGTGGCCATCTGCTTCGCCCTGTCCGCCTTCCTCTCCCCGGTCATCTCCGCCATTCCGTCCGCCGCAACCGCAGGCGTGCTCGTGGTGGTGGGCTGCATGATGGCGTCCTCGCTGAAGGAAATCGACTGGGGTGATATCTCCGAGCCGTGCCGGCGTTCTTCGCTTCCGTATTCATGGCGTTCAGCTACTCCATCTCCTACGGCATCGCCGGCGGCTTCATCACCTACTGCCTGATCAAGACCTGCAAGGGCAAGGCCAAGGAAGTGCACCCGGTGATCTGGGTTGTGTCGCTGCTGTTCATTCTGGACTTCATCATCACCGCGATCCTGTAGTTCTGAACGTCAGGTTCAACCTGACCACCAGCCGAAATTACTGGTTCAGTAAATAAATTTAAATTCGGCAAATGAAATAGGGGCGATTCCGCTCTCACTGCGGAGTCGCCCCTATTGTTGTATCGCTTGTTTTCGTACTGCTTTTTAGTGAACCGTCTTATGCGATGGCTTTCGAGAAGGCGTCAACCAGACTTTCCATCCAGGCCGTCAAGGAATCGTATTGTTCCGGCATCTGTTCGGTCAGTTCAACCATGGGCACGTTTGCGGATTTCGCGGCATTCGTGATTTTGCCCGTCAGCTCGCTTTCCTCCTGCGTATTGACGACCAAAAGCTTGATTTCACCCGCCTTCAGCGCATCGGTGAACTGTTTGATATCCGTTGGTGTCGGCTCGCTTTCGTTCGCTGTGGCTCGCGCGTACCCGCTTGGCGTTGCGTCGGTCAAACCCATGTCTTCCGCCAGATAGCTTGCCACGGATTCCGTTGCCGCGTACGCCAATCCATCCGATTTCTGTTTCACTTCGGCGATTTTGCTTTCGACGTTGTTTTCTTCAGATTTCCACTGATCGTGCAGCTTGTCGAAATCACTCTTTTCGCGGCGTCGGCCTGTTCGTACGCTTCGGTGATCGCCTGTGCCACTGCCTTGCGCACATCGGCGGAGAACCAAACATGCGGATTTTCGCCGTCATTCACCCCGCCGACTGCAGCGGCATTGACGATGGTTGCGTTGGCGGATTGCGCCGCTTTGACCGCCCATGCGTCGTAGCCGGCTCCATTGACGATGATGACTTGCGCTTTCTGCAGTTTGGCGATATCCGACGTCGTTGGCTCGTAATCATGCGCATCCACATTGGTGGAATTGATGATGCTGGTTACGTTGACGTTGCCACCGCCCAAGGTTTTCGCCACGGTACCCCACTGATTCACGGAAGCGACCACTTCGATGGTTCCGTTTTTTTCGGACGACGATCGGCCGCTTCCACACGCAGCAACCGACGCAAGCATTCCTACAGAAGCAAGTGCGGCAATCGCAATTCTCACAATACGGTACATGATAGATCCTCCCTAACGTGATATAACACCATCATAACTTAATTGAGAATCATTATCAATAGAGCGTGTCGCGATCAGGTATCACATACAAAAAACTCCCGCTCAGGGGAACGGCCGCCACGAATGGGATCGAAATGGTTAGCGAAGCAACCACTTTCGACCGCACATCCGTGCGACAATCCCCCGCAAGCGGGAGTAAGAGATGATTTGCCGATCAGCCGCGTGCAAGCTCGCAGGAAAAGGAGCCTTGCCAAGGCAAGGCACTATTTCCTGCCTCGATACTGTCGCATCTCGCGCCGCCTACAAACAGTCCACTGGACTGTTTGCTTAACGGCGTCGCCCTGGGCCGACGCTACGCTTTGGCGGATCGGCTTTGCCGATCAGCCAAAGCGTCCCGATACGTAGCGCTCGGCTTCTTCGTTCTGGGGGTTGTTGAACATGGTGGTCGTGTCGGTGAAGTACTCGAGGTGACCCGGCTGGCCGACTGCCTTCAGGTTGAAGAACGCGGTGTAGTCGGCG
>ENA-OQAJ01000425-OQAJ01000425.1-human-gut-metagenome-genome-assembly--contig:-NODE-425-length-13338-cov-3.783287_pt1 | contig 13338 bp, 19 predicted proteins | sample MGYA00242736_ERZ504529 | MGnify/ENA primary metagenome ERZ504529 (study PRJEB26092, sample SAMD00036275) | human gut metagenome | host: Homo sapiens | study: EMG produced TPA metagenomics assembly of...
GAAACATATGAAGTAAAGGATTGCCGGAGAGCTATAATAGAATTATTTAAGATATTGGATACACCTGTATCAGAGCGAGACGAGTATTTAGAGGAAGAACTTGCTCAGTTCCCGTATGTAAATGGTGGGTTATTTGCTGATGAAACTATTGAGATACCACCTTTTACAGAGAAAATTAAAGAATTACTTCTTACAAAAGCGTCAGAAGATTTTGACTGGAGTGATATTTCTCCAACTATATTTGGAGCGGTATTTGAATCTACATTAAATCCTGAGACCAGACGTTCAGGAGGAATGCATTATACATCTATTGAAAATATTCATAAAGTTATTAGTCCTCTTTTTTTGGAAGATTTGCAGAAGGAATTTGATAGTATTAGAGCAATTCAAGTGAAGCGTACCAGAGATAAAAAATTGGAAGAATTCCAAAATAAATTGGCATCACTTACATTTTTTGATCCTGCGTGTGGTTCCGGAAATTTCCTTACAGAAACATACCTGTCGCTTCGTCGTTTGGAGAATGAGGTGATAAAGGAAAAAAGTTGGCGGACAAATGACATTGGTAGAGGTAAATAATCCAATTAGAGTTTCTATTCAGCAATTTTATGGAATAGAGATTAACGATTTTGCAGTTACAGTTGCGAAAACGGCTTTATGGATTGCAGAATCTCAAATGTTGGAAGAAACGAAAAAATATTGTGTATGGATTTAATGACGATTTTCTTCCTTTAAAGACATATGTAAATAATTACAGAAGGAAATGCATTAAGAATTGATTGGAATGATGTAATTCCTGCAGAAAAATTATCGTTTATAATGGGAAATTCCGCCATTTGTAGGAGCACGTTGGATGGCGTCGGAGCAGAAGGAAGATGTTGAGAAGATATTTGAAGGATGGAAGAGTATAGGAAATCTTGATTATGTTAGTTGCTGGTATAAAAAAAGCGGCTGACTATATGGGAAATTATAATATCAGAGCAGCATTGGTATCAACTAATTCAATTACACAGGGAGAAAGTGTTTCGATTCTCTGGAAACCGCTTTTTGAATCAGGTGTACACATTGATTTTGCATACAGAACATTTATATGGGATAGTGAAGCGTCAATAAAAGCGCATGTTCATTGTGTAATTGTTGGCTTTAGCAGAGCTGTAAATAATAAGCAGAAAATAATTTATTCAGGTGAGAACGCAATTCCGGCGAATAATATTAATGGATATTTGCTTGATGCAGAAAATATATTCATTGAAAAAAGAATGAAGCCATTGTGTAATGTTCCTGAAATAGCATTAGGTGGGCAAGCAATTGATGGTGGATTTTTAATATTGACGGAAGAGGAAAAGGAAGAGTTTTTGGAAAAAGAACCACAGGCTTCTCCGTTTTTTAGACATTATATGATGGGAAAAGATTTTTATTGATCGAAAGCCGAGATATTGTATTTGGCTTGTTGGAGCTGATCCTGGATTATTAAAAAAATGTCCGATGATATTAGAACGAGTGAATAAAGTACGTGAATTTAGACTTAGTAGTACAAGAGCGAACACAAAAAAAGCGGCTGAGAATCCAACTTTATTTGCATCAATACTTGAACATAAAAATCAATATATTGCGATTCCCAAAGTTTCTTCTCAGAATCGTAGATATATTCCAATGGATTATTTAGATGGTGAAATTATTCCGGGAGACAAATTATTCACTATGCCCAATGCATCATTTTATGAATTTGGTGTATTGATGTCGAATGTTCACATGGCATGGGTGCGAGCAGTGTGTGGAAGATTAAAAAGTGATTATAGTTATTCAAACACAATAGTGTATAACAATTTTCCGTGGCCTGTAGTAACGGAGAAGAATCGGGAACAAATTGAAAAATCGGCACAGGAAATTTTGAAAGCAAGAACATTATATCCTAGTAGTAATCTTGCGGCTTTATATGATCCTTTAACAATGCCAGCCGAGTTACGACGAGCACATACTGCAAATGATAAAGCTGTTATGGCTGCGTATGGCTTTAGTACAAAAATGACGGAAGCAGATTGTGTGGGAGAGTTGATGAAATTATACCAGAAAATGCAATGATTAAAAGTTTATAGAGCTGTTTTTTGCTCAAAGTAAAATATTTGAAAACATAGAATATTCCAAATCCATAAAAGATGAATGAAAACCAATATGGGAATTTTACATGTGTTACAAAATTTGTAAAATTTTCATATTGGTTTTTTTGTAATCTGTAAAAATTATAAATTTGGATATCGAGTAAGGTTTCGGATTTTTGATTTTTATGTATTTTTCAATTTTGGATATGGCTCCGATGCAAATTATGCTTAAACGGAATGCCAGTTCCGCTACTGCGGAACTGCTATTCCATTTTTAACGGTACGAAGTACCGCTAGATGATATCATTCTGTTTCACGCATATTTATACCGTTCATCTCCAGACGATATGTATGATGTTTATCTGTGATTCGTGTAAGGCACGCATCAGCGTAGGTATTATCAGCAAACATATCAAACCATGTACTGACTGGAAACTGTGAGATGACTACAGTTGATTTTCTTCCATCCCTGGTGTCAAGGACTTCAAAAAGATCCCGGCATTTATCAAGATCGAGATCCATAAGGCCAAAATCATCGATCACAAGAAGATCCAGCTTGGTCAGCTTATTCAGGTAATCCAGATTTGTGGATTTGATACGTGCCTGTTCCATTTCGCTCATAAGAGTGTTCGCTTTTATATACTTTACACTCTTAGACTGCTTCATTGCAGTTACACAAAAAGCATTGATTAGATAAGTTTTTCCACTGGCGGAAGATCCTGTTACAATGAGATTCTTTCCTTCCTCTATCCAGTGGCAGGTACTCAGTCGCTCTATTGTCTGGGTATCAAGCTGACGTTCTGGACGGTAAATAGTTTCGTCAAGATCTGCCGCCGGGTATCGCAGATGCGCTTCTTTCATCAGACGATTAAAACGTTTATCTGCCCGCGCCTGCCACTCTGCATCAACCATTGCTGTCATGCGTTCCAAAAAAAGTGTTTAGATCTGCATTGGGATCTTTCAACTGTTCTTCCAGGATATGTGCCATTTCTGGAACACGGAAACTTTTCAGACGCATGATCAGAGCCTGTTCCTGAGGTGTTAATGTAATGTCATGGGATGAACTCATTTGTATGCCTCCTTTCCACGGATGTTTGTATGGGAAGGAAGTTTTCCGGTTCCGTTTATAGCGCTGCTGGAATGATTATTTTGAACCATGCTAAGTACTTTCTTGAAATAAGAATACTTGCAGGCATTGGCTTCTACGCATTTCTCAGCAGCCTCCTGAACCAGCCTGTGAGGAACATCTTTACAGGAATGGAGCACACCGGCACAGCTGTTGTATGCCTGTTCCTCATGCTTGGAACTGCGGAGTATCCTGTCAATAAGAGTTACCATAGATTCTCCATAAACAGATGCCCACCGTCTGTAATAAGCTCCGTCATGTGCATTCACTTCTTTGTAATACAGGTGTTCTGGAGGCATATGATTGTCATCTGTAATGTAAAGAGGAAAATCACGGTAAGATCTTGGATGGCGGCAGATCAGCCGGTTATACTCATCACAGATCCGTATCTCCGTCATTGTAGCCTTAAGAATTGCAGACTTCCCTTTGTAGGTATACAATACAGAATAGTAGTGGGCATCATACTCAAGGTGGTAATTATCTGGAACTTTAAGAAAGTATTTATAATCACAAAGTGTATAACTTTCGCCTGGAAGCTGGTTCATACGCGGTTTGTCGTACTTTTCGAATCCATTCATGCGGGATTTCCGAATGTCAGATTTTTTCTGGAAAGGACGCTGGTTGATGTCCGCTACGATCTTTTTGACCGCAGCATTCAGAGCTTCCAGAGAGGTATAAGTATCTTTCTTTAATTCTTCTACCAGATGCGTCTCCAAGAAACGCACATGATTTTCAACTGTTGGTTTGCCTTTCGGTTTCCTTGGCGGTGGAGGCAGAATAATCGTATCATAGAAAGTTTCCAGATCTGAAAAAGCTGCCTGCAGCACAAGTTCATCTTTGCTATGCCTGGTAACGGCTGTTTTCAGATTGTCTGGGACAAGATATTTAGGAACAGCCCCATAATAAGACAGTGCATGTACTGTGCCAGCAATAAAAATGTGGAAGTTTCTCATCCAGAAAGATCTCTGCATAAACAAGACTGCTAAAACCAAGTGTAGTCGTAAAAATATGAACTTTTCGAAGTTCGCCAGTAGTTGTGTCCAGTAGCAGTTCCGGCTGGTCGCCTACCCAGTCGATATACATCTTTTCACCAGGGATCCGCTCTACAGGCATAGATGTTTTTGAAGTACCATATGTATCTACCAGGAAATCACGATACAGCTTATAAAACTGAGCAAGCTGGTAACCGTTGGGATGCTCTTTTTTATAATCAATCCATAGAAAGCTCAAGTCGGCATGTTTTCCCATTTGGATCATCTGCTCATGTATTTTTTCAAAATCAGGTAATGGAATATCCTTATGTCGAAGGTTTTCTTTTGGATAGATGAGATCAACCACCTTTGAAGCTGGCATTTGTCGAAGATCATCCAGTGATAATCCTGAATCATTGTAACGGTTCATGATTAATGCAATCCCGCTTCGTCCAATCCGGTAACGTTTTTGTACGGCGTCATAACTGACTTTACTGAGTCGAAGTTCTATGACTCCAAGAATAGTATTGTAGTCGTGCATAATAGTTCCTCCTTTGCACTGTGATGAATAATAGTTACATCACAATAATAAAGGAAAAACGTACCGCTTTGAGCAGAAAACGCATACCGCTAAATCAGAATGGATGTACCGCTAATTTCAGAATAGGCGTACCGTTCGAGCAGAATTTGCAGCTCCGAAATTGGCAATTTTGCGGAAGTGTATCCACACTTCCTGTCCTTGCTATTTTTTAATCACATGGTGATTTCACAGGGATATAGGGCTGTTTAGCCTATTTTTTCTCCCTGTGCTGTGACCGAAGAAATTCGAGGAACCAATTATATATTTATGCTGAATGTGAGGAATTGGGGAGCACAATCCTCAGCAAGATTCCAACATCCGAAAAAATGCCGTATTGCTAAAATAGCGATATGGTATTACCGGGGTGGATCTTGCTCTAATGTGTACAGTAACCTCGGCATAAATAGAAAGAATGGGTTTGGGGAATCCCCAGCAAGATAAAAACCTGATGAAAGAACATTTGTCGGAAAGACAATATTGTTAAACACAGGTGGATCTTGCTCTGGGGTAAGAAAGAAGTATCTTTATATTATCAAAATGATATTTGGAGTTTATGTTGTTGGAAAGTCGTAAGCAGGAAGATAACTTCCAGTTGTTGGTGCAAATATAATGAATAGAAGTGTCCGGTACATTTTTGGTGATGGGTATTTTGGTGGAATCCATTTTTATTTATTTTGAATAATAAAATTTTGAATCTGCAGCCGATTCTGCCTGCCGGACAATGTTTTTAGATATCTGTAAACGTCACGGACTGGAACTTGATGAAGAACCATCGTATGATGGAAGAAAGTATTTGGAAACACGATAGAAGCAAACGCTGTACTTATCGTCTTGTCTGGCAGGGAAGATTATTAGGCATTAACCAGAGAGATATCGGCAGAGAAAACAGAAGTGATAGACAATGATATTTGTTAGATATGCTTCTTGTCGTTGGCTGTATCATATTAAAACGCTTTTTACGTTAAAAAAGTGCTGTGATCACAAGGCTTTTTTCAAGCAAAAATGAAAAGGCTATATATAGGTAGCCTGTGAAACTGGAAGTGCCCATTTTGGGCCTGATTTAAAGAATAATGTTCTGACAGAGACCAATGGAATGACTCTCTGCTGGGGCTCCAAAAGAAAGGAAAAATGATTATGGAAAAAATGATGAATACAAAAACAGAGGGTAACACATTTACAAAGAAAATCGGGCAGACAGTCTATGTTGTCCGTTATCATTTCAATGAAAATGCAAAGGAAACAATGCAGGAGAAGATTAACCGGATGCTGGTTACAGAAGCAAGTCGACAGGCAGTATATTAAAATTAGGTGGATGTAATTGAAGAAAAAATATGATATCATGTGAGTAACAAATCGGAATTTGGTGGAGGATACTATAATGAATTTTACAATCAGACCATATAAACAAGGTGAAGAAAAGTATGTTGCAGATCTTCACAAAGCACTCTATTCAACCGAATACTCATGGGGACCGAGCTTTACCGATTATGCCATGAAGATTGCAACAGATTTTGCAAAAAGCAGGAAAAATGACAGGGAAGAATTGTTTGTCGCTGATTGCGATGGGACTTTAGCTGGGTGCATTATGCTTTGTCAGACAGATGAGCCATCCGTTGGGCAGTTGCGACTTTTTGCCGTTGAGAGGGACTATCGACGCTATGGCATTGGTTCGGCGTTGATTGCCGCTTTTATGAAAAAAGCCAAGGATTCCGGGTATCAGAAAATTATTCTCTGGACAGCCAGCCCTCTTACTGATGCTATTCGGCATTATGAAAAGTTGGGCTTTAAGGCGACAGAATCGGTAGAAAACACTACATGGAATACAGATGGAAAGCCGCTTGATGAAATCAAAATGGAATTGTTTCTCTGACAACTTCCAGTTTGTTTGTGCATTGATGGTTATCTTGAGCTTAGGAGGCGTTTAATGAAAACTGTTTTTTTACATGGGTTGGGACAAACTGCACAGGACTGGAAAGAAGTAGTCCAACAACTATCAATTTCTGATGTCGATTGCCCAGAACTTTTTTCTTCAACAGAAGATGAAATATCCTATTCGCAGATTTTGGGTGATTTAGAACAGCGGTATTCAGAAGTAAAAGAGCCGCTTCGTATCTGCGGTCTTTCGTTAGGTGCGCTTCTTGCGATTGATTTTGCTATTCGACATGAGGAAAAAGTGGATTCGCTGGTTTTGATTGGCGCACAATATAAAGTTCCAAGTTTACTGATAGATTTTCAAAATCTTATCTTCCGTTGTATGCCAAACAAGGTTTTTGAAAGTATGGGACTATCAAAAAGCAGCACCATAAAATTGGCTCACTCTATGCGGTCATTGGATTTTACTTTGCAATTAAATAATATTCGTTGTCCAGTAACAATTTTGTGTGGCAAAAAGGATACTGCCAATCTAAAGGCTTCTAAAAGGCTAAAAGAATTGCTACCCCAAGCTACTTTGCACATCGTTCCAAATGCAGGACATGAACTCAATAAATATGCACCAAACACGATTGCAGAGATATTAAATCAGTAAATTTATCATGCAAAAATATAGTAAGATAAATTGTCTGACAGGTAAGCGATCTCTCTCACTTCATCACAACATCCCACTGTCCTTAGAGAGATGGACGAAGTATAATGTAAGCAACAATCGAAGTTTCAGGAAGAAAATCATGAGCAGTAGGGGAATTTTTATTTTAGCGATTACATGGATTGTTATGTCACCGTTTTGGTTCTGGGCAGAAAATATTGCGTTAGGTATCATATGGCTATGTGGCGGAGTCATTGAACTATTTATCGCATTAGTGAGACGCAGCAAAGAGAAGAAAAGCAGTAAATTCAAGTTTGTAGAATTCAAAAATTTAATATGAAATGTGAGATAGAGCGTATGGAAATAATCTATACGTTCTATTTTTTTGCCTTTTTTGAAAAAGTGATTAAAAAACTAATTGACATTTTTGTTACTGGTAGAAGCAGATGGTTATAAAAAGCTTTGGTAACTATGAGTGCAAAAACAGATAGCTGCGAAAATTTATTATGAGCTAATAGCAAAATTTGATATTTTGTGATATTGAGGGTATGGGGAATCGTAATCTCCATTAAGTTCGTCAGAGAATCATAATCCAGAAATGGGATTTTGAGTTACTCTAGGCGATACTTGCTTTAGAAAATGATTTGCCATAATGAGTTAGAATATGGGAGGAGGAAGCGTTAAAAAAAGAGAGAGCCATAAGCAACTCTCTCTGTGATAAAATCAAAAAGTTATAGTATCAGTGATTCGGTAAGATTACAAAAATCCTTAACAGGAATATTTTCTTTAAGTGGTAAAGCTGTCTACTAAAAGTCGTCTGCAAATCTTTCGAGTTCAGAATCAAAAATATATAATTGAAGCATTTGTATTTTATTGGTATGGTGGAATTGTAACAAAATAATCATAATCTTCGTAAGAAGGAGTGGCGCAAGAAACTTTGATTTTTCCGCCCAATTTCAATTTTGCAAATTCTCCATAAATGGCAGTTAAGGCTTTTTTTCTTTCTTCATCAAAAGTAATTCTATCTACATATCTAATATACCAATAATCTATATTTCCCTCTTTTAATTCAATTAAATAATCGTATGATCTGGGTGTTCCGGATTTTATTGTCCATTCAACTTTATGCAGACTTGTCATCATGGAAAGTCCACGCATTAAGGTAGAAAAAATTTTTTTCATGCACCTGAACAGTAGAGAGATCCAGAGAAAATCCATTGTCTGCAATTATCTTTTTCCGTTCCCGTATTTTCTTAGAAGAATATCCCGTTGCATCATATAATTCTTGGATAAGTTCTGGATCATCAATGGCTTTTGCAATTTTATCAATAGTGCTTTTTATATGGTCTTCCAGATCGGGCACCGTTGAGCATTCGTGAAATGGTTGCATTATTTTAAGCCTGTTTGTTCAGATAATTCTTTTTGTGTTTTTTTCTGTAAAATGATTTGAAGTATATTGATGAATCTTTCCTGATCGTAAACGCTGTCAGGATTTATTAGTGTGCCTGAATTTGATATAAATTCGTTCATTCAAATCTCCTCTTTGACTTCTTTGACTTTGTATAAATTGACTTCTTGTATTTTATCTTATCAATTATATCCCTAAAAATCAATTTAAAACATAAAGAAATCAAAAAAATGCTTTATTGATATTCCTTTAAAAGTCAAAGAAGTCAAAAACGTAATTGACATTTTGACATCTTTGTGTATAATGTAAATCAAGAAGTCAAAGAAGTCAAACAAATCGAAAAGAAAGGAAGGAGGGCTGTGGATTGAAATATAGGGTTGTTTCGGTTTTGAAAGATAATAGACCACGTTTTTTGATTATTTCTGATATTGAAGAAATTGAAATCCTTCCATCAAAGTATTTGAAGCATCTGGATCAGATTAATGCTTCTCCGAATACTGTAAAATCCGCAGCCTTCGCACTTTCATATTATTACAATTATCTGCAGGAGCAAACGATAGGATTGGATGAGATTACATTGCTATCCTATTCAGAGCAGAATAAACATTTTATTGATTTCTTGTATTGGGTTAAGAGTGGAAAGCATACTGAGCATAATACACAGACGAGCAATAAGACCTGCAATATGTATCTTGGTGCAGTCTTCAGATACTACCAGTTTTTGGCACTGGAAGATGTCTTGCCAATGCTTAAAGTCTTACGAGTAAAAAAAGTATCATATTTTGACAGTATGGGAGTAAATCATCAAAATGCAGTGAATTCGTTTAAAGGTTTCTTCAAAGAAGAAGAATCTAATCTGGAAGAAATAACATCCGAAGAAATACAGGAGCTGATAAATGCCTGTACGAATGATAGAGATCGATTGCTGATAGCAATGATGGCAGAAACCGGTCTTAGATTAGGGGAAATTCTAGGAATCCATTATACCGAAGATATTGATTTTGAAAGAAGGACGGTTTGGGTAAGGTATCGTGAATCTAATACCAACTTGGCAAGAGCAAAAAATGCAGAATATAGAATGGCTTTGTTAAGTAATACAACTTTTGAGTTCTTGGTTAAGTATATTTCTGATAATCGAAAAAGTCTGATGAACTCGGAGTATCTATTTACAAAATTAACTGGAAAAACAAAGGAGAGCCATTAGATGCGGATTCTGTGTATAGCATGTTGAAAAGGCTATCCAAAAAAACGGATATCAATTCCCATCCGCATCAGCTCCGACACTATTTTGCGGAGGAAAGAAGAAAAGAAGGATGGGATTTGAATGACATTCGTTTTGCCTTGGGGCATAAGAAAGTTGAAACTACCATTAAATACTTGGGTGAAAATAATGAACGATTGATAGAAGCGACAGATCAATACTACTCAAATAATGAAGATTTATATCAAATTGCAGATTTTCTGTAAAAGGAAGGAGGGATTACCTTGGCAGTATTAAAAATTGTTCCGAAGTTATATCAGGAAAAAATATCTGAAAAATTAAAGGAAGAAATATCTTTAGTTACGACTGGAGAAGCAAAATACTATAACCGGTTATACAAATTTTTCAGTATACAGATATACAGTGTACTGCAGATATTAACTATGAAACGAGAAAAATGTATATGGATTCTCTTGAAAAAGAGGATATTTCAGAAAAATATAAAGCGGAATTACTGAGCTTATTTGATCGTTTAAAAATAGAAAATATGCCGGATGTCTATTCACAAGGAAAGCCCTTCTCTGTAGAACAGGAGTTTTTTAAGCAAGACAAATTTGTTTTTGCTGTATGTCCCCAATAAGAAGAAAGCACAATCTTTCCGTCAGGTGGTCGATAAGAATGATTTGTTATGGGACTTAACGAGGATACATTCATCACAGTTGGTGCGACAGACAAAAATATTGCTATGTGAAATTCTGAATATGGATAAGGTACAAAGACATCGAAGATATTTTTTAGAACCATTAAAAAGCACTTGTACGGTTTTGCGATAAGTACGGAATAGATGATATTGAAGAAATGGAACAGGCAGATGAAAACAGATTTTATCTGTATTTAAACAAGGAGTCAGAAATTATAAAAAACAGGCTTCTAAGATTGTTGAGTTTGCGAGAAGAACGTTATTTCTAACAGATTCAGAGATAAATTGGCAAGCATGTATCTGGTATATGGATAGGTTTCAGTTTGATAAATCAAGAATCAATGCCAGTTCACCTGTTAAAAGTCTTTCATTTATTAATATTTACGAAAAAGAAAATCGTTGGTATTTACAATTATACGCAAAATATTTAGTTGGGATATCTGATCTGTCTTTATCAAATATCCGAAATACAATAAGTTTTATTTCACAATTTTTAAAATATCTGGATGGACAGAGTAAGAAAGTAACTGAACTGGAGATACAAGATATAGCGGATTATGTATCTATTTTGGATGTGTCCGATATTAAATATTCCACGTTTAACCGATATATAACTCATATACATACATTTCTACAGTTTTTGAAAATGAAAAATATTGAAGTGTTGAAGTTTTATCCGGAACGATTTTTAAAAAAAGGTTTTCCAGAACACAACGAAAAGAAGTGTTCCAGAAAAAACAATTGCTCATCTGATTAAGGAGTTGCCGGCATTCCCAGAGCATTTACAGTTGATGTATTTGATTTTGTTTTGCACAGGAATTAGGAAAAGCGAGGTTTGTACAATAAAATCGGGAGCCTTTTATTCACAAGGCAATGAGAATTGGATGCGCATATATCAAAGCAAAATGCGGAGGGAAAAAGTCATTCCTGTTCCGAGTTTATTGGTTGGACTGGTGAACGATTATGAAAAAAAGTACGGAATAAAAAATGGGGAGTATTTATTCAAAAATAAAAAGGGTGGTGCATTTAATGGACAGACATTTTCAAATCAGATGATTCGGGAGTGTAAGGTTCGTGGGATTGCCTGCGGAGATTATATCTTTAGAGCACACGATTACAGACATAACCTTGCAACTTCAATGTACGGAAATGGAGTTTCTATACAAGGGGTACGAGATTATCTGGGACATTCAAGTGAGAATATGACAAAACAGTACATTGATTTCATGCCGGAACGTATTGTATCGGCTGAAGATAAATATTTTTCAAGAAATCAGTCATTTAAATTGAAAGGAGTAGAAGATGATGAAAGGTAATATTAATTTGATTTCTTATGACTGTTATCAACAAGCTACAGAAAAACAGTTGGCTGGGCTGAAATGGAAGGAAAACAGGGTGTACTACATATCAGAGATTCGTAATGAAAAGATACAGGATGAGATTTATGGGTATATCGATGATAGATGTAGACGTTTATCATTATCAACAGCCGTAAATGATATTTACAGATTTGATTTGTTGAAAGAATTTCTGAATGAGAAGTGTACAAGCTGTAGCAGCATTACTGATAAAAAATGGGAAGAACTGGAGAGAAGCTATAAAGCATTTTTATATAAAAAAGGATTGGCGCTGTACGTTAGAAGAAATAGACCGGATAGGCGGAATGTTGAGCAACAAAATAGCGCTCAGGTTTCTTTTCTGAAAATGTATTATGAGTATGTTGTGAAGTGTAAAACAGCAGATATTCCAGAAAATGAAAAAGATGTATGGGATATGAGAAAGTTGGATATTGTGCCAAGGAGTAATCCGATTCGTGGAAGATATAGATTAGATTTTCGTGAGATTAGGCAGAGAGAATTTAAAGAGATAATAAAGAGAATATTGTATAGCCACTGCCAGACAAAAGCAATGGGTAGTATAAAAAGGCGAATTGTGTGGATTCCGTCGGTTTGCTAGATTTATGTATGATCGGTTTCCAGAAGTAAAGCATTTTACAGAAATTAGCAGGGATATGATAGAAGATTATCTGGTTTATATAAAAACGGATACCGGTCTTACATCAGTCAGTTACACAACAGAACTGTCGGTTTTGGATAATCTGCTGGATGAAATTGGGCGGGAACTGGAAATAGAAAATTTATGCAATCTTTTTCTGTCCAGTGATTGCAGAGCATATGACAACGCTTTGCCAGAAGCGTATTCAGATGCAGAAATCAGGAGATTTAATAGTGCATTAACAAAATTAAAGCCCCAGTTAGGAAGATGTCTAATAATACATCAGATGCTCGGTACAAGAATAGAGGATACGTTGACTTTGCGAAGGGATTGCTTATCTGAGAAATCTGGGCATTATTTTATAACTATTCTCCAGCATAAAACAAGGAAATACAAAAGACCAGTCAGCGATCAGCTGGCAGAAGTGATTAGAAAAGCAATAGAAGTTTCAGAAAAAGGACCATCCAGATTCAGAATATATTTTTTTGCAAGATAATGGAAATTATATACAGATTCAATGCTGAAATATCATGTAAATATCATGATTTATGAAAATGATATCAGGGATGATAATGGAAATTATTTTGAGTTTCGTACACATCGTTTTAGACACACTTTTGGAGTAAAACTTACAGAAATGAAATTAGATGATGATAGCATTGCAAGGCTGTTGGGGCATAAGGATACACGAACCATACCACATTATCGGCGGTTAAGAAACGAAGCATTAGCGGAGG
>ENA-OQAJ01000426-OQAJ01000426.1-human-gut-metagenome-genome-assembly--contig:-NODE-426-length-13324-cov-6.461393_pt1 | contig 13324 bp, 12 predicted proteins | sample MGYA00242736_ERZ504529 | MGnify/ENA primary metagenome ERZ504529 (study PRJEB26092, sample SAMD00036275) | human gut metagenome | host: Homo sapiens | study: EMG produced TPA metagenomics assembly of...
GGAAACAGCGAACCGAAGCAGGGGCAGCGGTCGCAGAGTGCGAGGGGCTTTTGCCCCCGAAGCACGATGCGGGTACCGCAACCAGACATTATCGAGCATTTTGGCAACGCAGATGCCGTGCCGCAGCTGCCGGAGCGGTGCTTAAGCCGCAAGGCGGGAATTGTGCGGTGTTGCCTTAGTTCTTTTCAACAATCAGCATACGCATGGCGTTCAGCACGGCAAGAATCATAACGCCAACGTCGGCAAAGACGGCCCACCACATATTGGCAATGCCAAAGGCTCCCAACAGCAGGAAGATGGCTTTGACGGCAAGGGCGAATACAATGTTCTGGTACACAATGCGCATGCACTTGCGGGAAATCTTCATAGCCAGGCTGATCTTGGCCGGGTCGTCATCCATCAGAACAACGTCAGCGGCCTCAATAGCAGCGTCACTTCCCATGGCGCCCATCGCGATGCCGACATCGGCGCGCATCAACACGGGGGCGTCGTTGATGCCATCACCGGCAAAGGTCAGAATATCGTTCTTGCCCTTGGTGGCCAGCAGCTCTTCTACGCGGTTGACTTTATCGGCGGGCAGCAGCTGGGCATGGTATTCATCCAGACCCAGCTGGCCGCTGATCTCGCTGGCAACGGCTTCACTGTCGCCGGTCAGCATGATGGTACGCACGCCCTGGGCTTTCAGGGCGGCAATGGCCTGCTTGGAGTGTTCCTTCACTTCGTCCGCAATCAGAACAGAGCCAAGGAACTGGCCGTCACGCGCCACATAAACCACAGTACCGGTGCCGGTATTTTTGGTGTAGGTAATCTTGCTGTCGTCCATCATGCGGGCGTTGCCTGCCAGCACCACATGGCCGTCCACCATAGTGCGGACACCGTGACCAGCAATTTCCTGAGCATCGGTCGCACGGCGGGCATCCAGCTCGCCGCAGGTTCGCGCAGACTCTTGCTGATGGGATGGCTGGAAAAGCTTTCGGCCAAAGCAGCCTGTTCCAGCAACTCTTTTTCGGTGCAGCCGTTGGCCGGGCTGACCTGGCTGACGGCAAAAACGCCCCTGGTCAGGGTGCCGGTTTTATCAAACACAGCAATGGAGGTGTTGGCAAGTGCTTCCAGATAGTTACCGCCCTTGATGAGGATGCCGCAGCGGGAAGCGCCGCCGATGCCGCCGAAGAAGCTCAGAGGAATGCTGATGACCAGCGCGCAGGGACAGCTGATAACCAGGAAGGTGAGCGCACGGCTGATCCAGGTCAGCCAGCCGCCGCCCAGCACCAGCGGTGGTAAAATGGCAAGTACCAAAGCGCCGATGCAGACGGCGGGGGTGTAATAATGGGCAAACTTGGTAATAAAGTTTTCAGCGCGGGCCTTTTTTTTTCAGGCTGGAATTTTCCACCATGTCCAGGATCTTGGCAACGGTGGATTCACCGTACAGCTTGGTGGTGCGCAGCTTCAGCAGGCCGTCGCCGTTCACGCAGCCGCTGATGATCTCGCTGCCGGGATGCACAAAGCGAGGCTTGCTTTCGCCGGTAAGGGCGGCGGTGTTCAGCGTGCTTTCGCCAGAAATGACCTCGCCGTCAATGGGAACTTTCTCGCCGGGGCGCACGACCAGCACAGAGCCGATGGGCACATCGTCGGGATCAACGGTACTTACCGTGCCGTCGGCAGTTTCCAGGTTGGCGCTGTCGGGGCGGATATCCATCAAATCGCTGATGCTCTTGCGGCTTTTGCCGACGCGTAACTCTGGAACAGTTCGCCAATCTGGTAGAACAGCATAACGGCAACGCTCTCACTGAACTCACCCAGGCAGAGCGCTCCCACAGTGGCAACGGCCATCAAAAAAGTTTTTCGTCAAAAACTTCGCCGTGAACAATGCCCAGCACAGCTTTGCGCAGCACATCGTGGCCAATGATGAAGTACGGCACCAGGAAGAGCACCAGCTCCAGATACCAGGGTATAGCCACCAGTTTTGGAAGCCAGAATAATGGCCAGATACAGCACCGCTGAAATAATGATACGTTTCAGCGTCTTTTTTCTGCTTCTTTGTCATAAGATAAGACCTCTCTTTTGGGTGTTCGTCAGGAAAAAAGGGGCAAATAAGGGCGGTTGGAAACCGCCCTGAGCGTGTCACAAAAGCTCCACGCTACAAAGGTGGGGTTCGCCGCAGTGTGGCTGCGCCACGCTCCTGCACCCCTCCTTTGGAACCACCCTGCCGCAAAGAAGCATCTTCTCATGCCTGGACGGCACTCGGATCTGCTTTTTTGCTTGCAAGGTATTCCAAGCGTCGGCACATGTCCGCCGGCTTGGAATGGATTCCGAAACTTTCAGGCGGTTGGAAACGTCCGAAAATGCTGATGCAAGGAGCTTACAGCTCGATCTCAAGTCCGGCTCAACACGCTTGGCGGTCTTAACAACATCCTTCAGCACGGCATCGAACTTATCATCATCGACATCCAGAACCATCTTTTGGGCCATAAAGCTGACGGAAGCGCTGTTCACGCCGGGCAGCTTTTTAACGGCATCTTCAATTTTGGCGGCGCAGTTTGCACAATCAACTTCGATTTTGAATTTCTTCTGCATGATAATATCTCCTTTGGTTTTATGATCAATATTTTTTGAAAAGTAAGGGGTAACAAGAGTTGGGGGCGTTTTTATTCCTCCACATGCTCCATGCCAAGCGCAATCATGCTGCGCACATGATCATCATCTAGGGAATAGAACACCGTTTTTCCGTCCCGCCGGAACTTGACCAGCTTGCTGGCTTTCAGCAGCCGCAGCTGGTGGCTGACGGCGCTTTGGGAAACATCCAGCAGCTGGGCCAAATCGCCTACACACAGCTCGCTCTCAAACAGCGCGTACAGGATCTTGATGCGGGTGGTATCCCCAAACACACGGAATAGCTCCGAAAGGTCATAAAGAACCTCGTCGTCCGGCAGATCGCTGCGCAGCCTGGCAACGATATCCGGCGCACCGTGGCAGTCTGGGTCACATACCGGAACATCAGGCAGGGCGTTGGCTAAGCCATCCGGTGCTGTGGCGGGCTGCGGGAACTTTTTTGGTATCAGGCATTGGGAGTATCACCTCGGTATCACACATTTTATCATATGAATGATTGCTCATATGTTGACATTATAATACTGCCAACAGGGGCGTTTGTCAATAAGGGAAGGCAAAAAATATCGGGAAATTTTTTTATGGAAGGAGAGGGGCCGGGGGTGGGGGATGAGAAAGAATAATGAATAAATAATAAAGAATCATGTCGGTGGGCCGCGGCGCAAATACTCTCCTGCAAAATGAGTCAACCGTGAGCATGGAAACCTCCGAAACAACAAAAAAGCCGCGCGTCCACCCCACTACAATGGGCAAAACGCGCGGCACAAATTTATTTTGTTGGTGCTATATTAGGTAAAGCAAACAGGCGTAACTCTGCCCAGCCGATTACTTCTCATCCTCATCCCACGTGCGGTCACTGATGATGTAGCGGGGGCGGCGCTTGGTTTCCATGTAGATCTTGCCGATGTACTCGCCGATCACGCCCAGGCAGATCAGCTGTACGCCGGAAACAAAGCAGATGATGCTGGTCATGCTGGCCCAGCCGGATACGGTGGCACCCAGCAGCGCTTCCACAATGGCCCAGATCACGCCGATAAAGCTGATGAGCGCCACAATAACGCCAAACCCGGTAATGAACCGGATGGGCTTGACGGAAAGGCTGGTGATGCCGTCAAACGCAAGGGACAGCATTTTGGACAGGGGATAGTGGCTTTCACCCGCAATGCGCTCGTGGCGCTCGTAAGCAACGCTGGTGGATTTAAAGCCCACCAGCGGCACCATGCCGCGCAGGAACAGGTTGACCTCCTTGAAATTGGCAAACTCATGCAGCACGCGGGCGCTCATCAGGCGGTAGTCCGCGTGGTTGTAAACAACCTCGGCCCCCATGGCGTTCAGCAGCTTGTAGAAACTTTCTGCCGTAAAGCGCTTGAAGAAGGTATCCGTATCGCGCTTGGAGCGCACGCCGTACACAACTTCGCAGCCATCGTTCACATAGGCATCTACCATGGCGTCCATGGCGTTGATATCGTCCTGACCGTCGCAGTCAATGGAGATGGTGATATCGCACTTGTCCTTGGCTTCCATCAAACCGGCCAGCACTGCGTTCTGGTGACCGCGGTTGCGGCTCTGGCTGATGCCGATGTAGTGCTTGTCGCTCTTGGCCAGGTCGCAGATGATGGACCAGGTTTTGTCCTTGGAGCCATCGTTGACAAACAGCACGCGGCTGTCATCGCTGATTTTACCGGCGGCAACCAGGTCGGTGATTTTTTTCAAAAACAGCTTGCTGGTAATGGGCAGAACCTCCTGCTCGTTATAGCAGGGGATCACGATGTACAGGATCGGATTTTCGCGGGTAGCCTTCATGGTTTACAGCACCTCTTTTTTGCTTTTTCTGCTGCGCCGCCCGGCCAGCAGGTAAATTGCCGTCAGCAGAATGCTAATGGCGCTGACCCCGATCCCGCACCAGAGCGGGGTGGGGGAATAGTGGAAACGAATACAGTTTTTACCGGCATTCACCTTGACGGCCATCAGGCCGTTGATGTTCAGGATCTCTGCAGATTCGCCGTTGACCGTGGCGCTCCACGCCTTGTCATAGGGAACACTGAAAAATGCGTACTGCTCGCTGCCGGATGTGATTTCGGAATAAAAATAGTCTGTGCCATAATCAAACACATCGGTGCAGGCTTCGCGGCGCTTGTCCATGTCGGCATACTTGTTTTCCTGGCTGATCTTACCATCCAGCGCGGCATCATAGTGGCGCAGTATGGTGGAAACCGTGGCTTCGTCCTCGTCTGCCACCACAAGGGTCTTTAACATGGAGTGGGCGCGCTCGGCGGGGTCAATCTCGTCAAACTCACTGCGGGTCATGTAGGTATCATAGCAGAAGCCGATGGGCAGGGCGTGGGAATCCTGATAGACGTTGATCTGCTCGTGACCGTTGGAAAAACTGGTGTAGATTTCATCCGGCCAGTCGGAGTTGTTGCGGATATAATACCCAACGGAAAGCAGCTCGTTGGTGCCCTCCGGCCCGGCGGGGGTAATGGCGTGGCGCTCGTCCCCCAGGGCATCATACAGTGTAAAGATGGAGGGGGAAAGCGTGCTCAAAAAGGAGGTACGGTCCGGCAGGTAAGCCGCCATGCCGCGGTTGGAATACGGCTCCCAGAAATAATAGCGGTAGGGCAGGGCATCAGGCAGGCCGTCGCCGCTGTGGATAACGTCACCATAAATTTCTGTGGTGGTCAGGCCGATCGTCTGGGTGTAGGCACGCTGATAGGTGCCCACGGTAAAACCGGTGGTCAGTGCAGCAACCAGAGCAGTGCAGGCCGTCAGGGCAGCCATGGGGCGGCGCAGGCGCAGCCGCCGCACCCCGCCCAGGGCAGCAAACAGCAGAACCACGCCGCCGATGGCAATCAATGTCAACACAACCAGCCAGTATTTGCGGTACACTATGGTATCACGCTTGACGTACAGATACAGCGTGATGGCGGCGATGACTGCAGCCGAAATACCGCAGCCCGCACGCCAAGGGTAGTCCTGCAGATGGTCCAGCACCTTGACGGTGGCCAGCACCAGCAGGAACACCAGCATGTAATACCAGCGGCGGTACGGCTCGCTGGTGAACATGACGAACAGACTGTTGCTGACCGGGCTGGCTGCTACAAGGAACAGCCCCACCAGCAGCACATGCAGCCAGTCCCACTTCCAGCGCAGCAGATAAGCCAGAACCAGGCAGACGCCTACCAAGGGCAGGTACGCCGCGATGGAATACCAGTATCATGCACACAGCGGAAAAATTGAACATATTCTCCGCCGGGAAGAAGAGCGCCCGCAGCATTTGCAGGTAATTGGGCCAGTCAAAGGTCAGTTGGCTCAAGCTGATGTGATCCGATACGCGGGGATTATTGAGCACCGCCGCAATGGAGGGGATGAACAGTACCCCCGCCATGCCGACGCCCAGACAGCCTTCCAGGATGCAGGCCGGAATTTTGCGGGCATTTTTGCGCAGATCCGCCCCAGGGCGTGCGTCCTCGCCGCCAAAAAGATACCGCGTAATATAGTAAAACACCAGGAAGAAAACTTCCCCGATAAAAAAGTAATAGTTGACCAGCGCGTTGATGGCAACGGCAAACAGGAACGGAGCTTTTTTGCCCTCCTGCATGCGTTTGTCCAGCCCCAGCATCAAAAGCGGGAACAGGGCAATCACATCATGGAAGTGATAGAACACCACGTTGATGCAGGAAAAACCGGAAAATGCATACAACACACTGCCAAGCAGGGCGCTTTTCTCGCTGGCACTGCGGCGGAAGTAGGCAAACGAGGTCAGCCCGGCAACAGCATATTTGAGCATATAAATCCAGCCGACCAGATAGGGAAACGCGCTGGCGGGGAAGAGAAAGCTCAGCCAGAAAAACGGGCTGCCAAGGGTGTAAAAGCTGAACGAGGATACAAAGTCCGAACCAATATCAATGCGCCAGTTCCACAGCACCTCGCCGCTTTTGATGGCGTTGTTGCACAGCATGTTGTAGGAGAGCTGTTCTGCGTCAAAATCCGCCGCAACCAACAGCAGGCCGCCGTCCCGTATCATGTAGGGCAGCAGTGCAGCCGCGGCAATGGCAAAGTTCAGCACAAAAGCCAGCAGCAGCCACCGGCGCGGGAAACGGTTTTGCAGTGTTTGTTTCATGTAGCAGCCTCGCGGCATCAGCCCTGACCGTTAGAAAGTTCGATCCCGCGGGTGGGCATGTTTGCCAGATTGTTCAGGGTAGAGTTGTATTTTTCACTCAGGGATTCCATAGCCCAGTCAGTGCAGTCCATAAAGGTATTGTCAAAAATATCATTCATGAACGCATCTTCGCCCATAAACACCCCGGCGTAATGTCCGCCGGAAATGGTGTTGCGGGCAATGATGTTCTCATAGCAGGGGGTAAAATCCAGGCCCTGCACGGCTTCATCCGCGTTCAGGTCAGTGCTGAGCTCAATACCAAAGAAGTGGAAGGTATCGCTGGCACCCCGGTTGTTGTCAATGATCTGGTTGCACAGAATGGTGTTGCTGAACGCCGAGCGCACAGCCTTGATGCCGGAACCGTAATTGTCCCGCACAATGTTGCCGTAAATGGTGTTGTAGGCGGTGTTATCCAGCGAGATGCCGGGCAGCTTGGCGGGGGAGGAACCATCCGCCATGCGGCCCTGATCCAGAATAAAGTCAGCTTCCAGATCCTCATCACTCATGCGGTTGCGGCCGCCGTTCTGGCGGATCTCACATCCGGTAATGTAGTTGCCGAAGGAGCCGTAATCCAGGCACATGCCCTCTTTTTCGTTCTTGTAGATCGTGTTCTCTACATAATAGTTCAGGTAGCCGCTTTCCGAATAAATGCCGGAGGATGGTTCTGCGCAACCGTGTTGCCGCGCACAACCAGCTGATGGGGAGACTGTAAAATATCGTACAGCATTTCATCCGGGAACGGATTGTAGGCGGTTTCAATGTCCTCAATGGGCATGGAGCAGAGCACCAGCCCGGCGGTCAGGTTGCGGGCACCAGAGTTATTTTCAATGCGGTTGCCCTCGATCACGCCATTGCTGATCTCGCCGTTCAGGAAGATGGCACCATTCTGGTTTTCATGGATGCTGTTATTGACCAGTGCAAAGCCGGTGTTCTCCCCCATAACGCAAAGGCCCTTGAGGGAAACATTGCTGATGTCAAGGTCAGCCAGATAGAAACTGCTGGAATTCTTGACATAGACACCGTAATTGCACCCGCCGTTGATGACAAAGCCGGTCACGGCGGTATTTTCCGCCTGGTCCAGAACAATGGCTTTGTCCAGCGTTTCATTGCCGGGGGTCAGCACTGCGCCGTTGCCGTGCAGGATCGTACCAGTGGGTACCACCAGGGTGCATCCATCACCAGAGCAGGGGAGATGACCTCCACCGTGCTGCCGGGGTTGGCTGCCAGAAAGTCATTCAGTTCTGCCAGGCTGGAACCGGTAAAATTCACAGCCTGGGCGGTTTCGGCGGTGGCCAGGGGAGCCAGCCGGGTCATGACAGAGTTATACAGGTTTTTCCAGTTGGCCTCCGGGGTATCAAAGGTGGCAGGGTCAATACCGAGGGTCTGAATGCGCTGGATGACCTGCAAAGGGGCAATCAGGCTTTCGGTGTCGGACTGGGTCATCCGCTCCAAAGCGGGCAGGGCATAGCGCTCGGTCAGGCTCTGGCTGTCGGTATCCAGCAGGGAAACATATTCCTCTGCGCCGGGATCCGCAAAATCCACAACCTGCCCGGTACCGGCCAGCACGCAGCTGATGGGCTCCGGCTCAGCGGTAGCCTGTGGTTCTGCGCTGGGGGCCAGGCTGAAAATCACATGCGGGGCAGGGGTCAGCTTGACCCCGACCACACCGATCACGGTGGCAGCAGCAATGCCCGCAATGGTAAGAACAAACGAATTTGCCTCTTTTTTGGCCATAAGTGTAAGATTCCTTTCCAGGGAAAACCGGGGATAGGCCCGGTAAAATTACTTGTCCAGGTTCAGATACTTTTTCCAGAAGTCCAGACTGCGCACTTCGCCGCAGCGCTCGCGGTAGCTCTGGGCGGCAGCGTCAAACTGGGTATCGATCTCCTTCATGCAGGCTTTCATCTCGCGCACGCAGCGGCTGTATTCTTCCTTGCTGCGCTCGGTCACAAAGCCTTTCTGGGAGTTGGAATCATAGTTCAGCACCTTCTGCACGCGGTAAGCATTGTAGGCGGTCATGTGCATCATGCTCACAACGGTGTTTTCGCGGGTGGGGGGCACCAGCCAGCCGTTGCGGGTCAGCTTGACCTTGAGGTTTTTCAGCTTGCCCTTGTTTTTTTCTTCCTCTTTGGTGGCGTACAGGTAGCGGGAATAATCAAACGGAACATCCAGCTGGTCCACCGGCTGGGCCTTGTAGCCATATGCCATAATCTCTTTGTGCAGGGCTTCGGCATCGGTCTGTTCCAGCCAGTCAATGCCTTTCAAAAAGTCGCGCACGCCGCGGATCAGCAGGTCAGCATTCTTATAGCGGTAGCGGTTCACTTCGCCCATCACCTGGCTGCGCAGGTCGGCTTTCAGGGCGTTGGCATCATAGCCGGGGCAGTGCATGCTGTTGTCGATGCACTGGTTGCGCAGGATGTAGTAGTACATCGAGGAAGAATACTTGCTCTCAAACGGCTCATGCCATACGCAGATACCGTTCAGGGTGACCAGGCGTTTGCAGTTGCGTAGGCCGTATTCAATGTCATCGCCGCGGATAAAGATGGGCATGGGCAGGTTGTCCGGCCGCACAACGGCAATGGGGATGCAGCAGTACCACCAGGCGTTATACTCATGGCGTTCTTCCAGCTCATTGGCAACGCACAGGTCAACCTTGGTCAGATCAAAGTTGGCTTTGTGGCTGATCAACTGGCCCTGGTTCCAGGCGGCGCCGTTTTCTACCTGAATGTTAGGGCGGTCCAGCCGCAGCATGGCACCGCCGACAAATACATCCGCATATTCCGGCTTGCGCAGGCTCAGCAGGGTGTAGGTGCGCAGCAGCACATCGGTATCCAGCACAATGTCATCATCCATGACCAGTACATGGGTAACGCCTGCGCCATTTTCGTTGGCTTTCAGGATCTCGATCATGCCGCGGGTAAAGCCGCCGGCACCGCCCACATTGGCGTTGGGCACAACATGCACGGTATCGCTGTTCAGCTTATCGTAATCCAGCGTCTGGCCGTTATCGGAAACAAACACTTCCAGGTGGTTGTGCAGCGGGCTGGCGGCGTTTTCCAAAATATCGCTGCGCATGCGGGCAATGTTGCCCATAACGAACGGCTCCCGGCGGAAGGTGCAGATATCCACGCCGATTTTGACGGGCTGCACATCCTTTTCAGCGGCATCGCACTCATAAGCGCCGCCGCAATAGGCGGCATTGCCGCTCAGGGCCTGCAGCTCAAAAAACAGCATGCCGTCAGCGCCCTTGGGAAAATCGAAGCAGAATTCCTGCACGGAATCCGCCTGCACTACTTTTTCGGCCAGCACGGTGCGCACGCTCTGGCTGTTGATGAAATGGCGGCTGCACAGCACAACGCGCAGCTTGCCGCTCAGTTTCAGCCGCAGCGAAAAATTCTGCGCGGCGGTGTAGCGGCGCCATTTGTCTGCGCTGACGCTGTTAAAGTAGGTATCAAAGCAGACGCGTTCGCCCTGCTCAATGCGCAGGATATCCCCCTCATCGCGGAAGCTGGGGGCTTTCATACGGTAATACAGTCGGTCCTCAGTGCATATGCCCACGCGGGGCCAAAGCAGCTTTTGCAGCAGCATACGGTATTCTCCTTTCACTTTTTGCCTTATCATATCCGGCAAAGCATTCAAGTATCCGGCACAGCATTATAAAATGCCGCCGTTGGATTGTTTTCCGCGCGCCCATGCGCTCAATGTGCGGTAGGGCAGGTACGCCCGGCCCGCAGCAGACGGGTGTTTTTGTTGGTCATCATGGCAGCGATGTGTGGGTAAGTCTGGCACAGCATCTCGTCATACCGGCGCAGGGCCAGGCCGGTTTCACGGTCGGGGGGAAAGCGCAGGTACAGCTCAATCAGGTACTGCGCCACATCCCGCGCCCGCTGCACCAGCAGCAGGTCCCGCCCGGCGGGGGCAGGCTGTGCGGCCAGCGGTTCGGCAACATCCAACAGAATGCGCGCTACGCGGATGTAATCCTGCGTGTGGGCGCGGTAGCTGGCCATGCTCACGCTCTGGCCATCCCGCCCCAGGCGGTACTGGTACAGAACCACCGGCACAAAGCAGATGGTCTGCGCCGCAGCCATGCCAACAAACGTATAGCCCATATCCGTGTAGCTGCAATGCTCCGGCATGGGGCGCCATGCGGCGCGCAGAGTTTTGGTGCAGAGGGTCAGCGCGTGCATCTCCATGCACAAATCAGGTGTGGCCTGCTGCACTTCACCCACAGCATACACACGGTTTGTATCAAATTTGCAGCAGACATCAAAGGCCTTTCCGCTGCCGTTTTCCTGCACGGTGCGGTAGTTGGTGTATACCGCATCCGCTGTGCAGTTTTGCAGGCGGCGCAAAAGGGTCTGCAAAGCATTGGTGTCAAACCAGTCATCGCAGTCCAGCGTGCGAAAGTACCGCCCGGAGGCCAGCTCTACCGCGGTATTCAGCGTGGAGCCGTACCCGCCGTTCACCTTGCTCACCAGCCGGAAACTGCCGGGGTGTGCCTGCACAAAGGCCTGCGCCAGCGCGGCGGTGCCATCGGTGGAGCCATCATCAATAATGATCACATCCAGCAGCGCCTGCAGGCTTTCATCCGCCACCAGGCAGGATTCAAGCGCTTTTTGCAGCGTGGCAGCGCCGTTATAGGCGGCAACCGAAACCGTCAGCAGCTTTTCCATCAGGTTTCACCGGCCTCCATAGCGCGCACATAGTCCGCGCAGACTTCACGCGATGGCCCATCCCCGCGCAGAACACCGTGATCCAGCCAGATGGAGCGCTGGCACAGCTGCTGCACCTGGTTGATATCATGGCTGACGAACAGCAGCGTGGTGCCGTTGGAAAGCATCTCTTCCATGCGGCGGTGGCATTTCTGCTGGAACATAAAGTCGCCAACGGCCAGCACTTCGTCACAAACCAGAATGTCGGCCTGTACTTCAGTGGCAATGGAAAAGCCCAAACGAGCGATCATGCCGCTGGAAAAGTTTTTGACCGGAACATCCACAAAATCTTTCAGCTCCGAAAATTCAATGATGCGGTCAAAATGCTCCATCATATAGTCCCGGTCGTGGCCAAGCACCGCGCCGTTCAGGAAAATGTTTTCCCGCGCGGTCAGATCCATGTCAAAACCGGCGCCCAGCTCGATCATGGGGGCAATTTCGCCGTTGACGGCAACGCTGCCGCCAGAGGGGTACATCACGCCGGAAATCACTTTCAGCATGGTGCTTTTGCCGCTGCCGTTGCGCCCGATCAGCGCCAGGGATTCGCCGCGCTTCATGCTGAAAGAAACATGTTTCAGTGCGTAAAATTCGTTAAAAAACAGCTTGTGGGTCAGCAGTTTTACGGTGTATTCTTTCAGGGTCTCAGTTTTTTCCTGCGCAAGGTTAAAGCGCATGGAAACGTCATTGACTTTAATAATCTCGTCCATACGTTACCTCACGTCAGATATACAGGATAAAGTTCTTTTGCAGCTTGCGGAACACCAACAGGCCAATAGCCATAGAGGCAACGGCGCAAAAAATGCAGGCAATCCAGGTGTTGGGGCCGGGAATGTTGCCGTACATCATCAGGTTGCGGAACAGGTTGATGTAGTGGTACAGCGGGTTCAGCTTCATCAGTTTCTGCAGGGTTTCCGGCAGGGCGGTGATGGGGTAGAACAGCGGGGTGGCGTACATCCAACCCATGGTAAGGATACTGTACAGGTGCATCATATCACGGAAATACACCGCCAGCGCGGAAAGCAGCAGCCCCAGCCCGCAGCTGAAAAAGAAGAGCAGCACCAGCGGCAGCCAGCTCAAAAAGATGGTCCAATAGAAGGTGGCACGGGTAAAGATCATGACCAGCAAAACCGCACCAAAGCTGAACAGCATGGTGACAAAGCGGGAAACCGCCTGGCTGATGGGAAAGATGAACTTGGGAATGTACACCTTTTTGATCAGCGGGGCGTTCTGGATAACAGAAGTCAGGCCCATGCTGGTGGTCTCATTGAAAGAGGTAAACAGGGTGTTGCCGCAGATCAGGTAAAGCGGGAAGTTTGGGATATCGTTGCGGAACATGTACGAAAAGATGATGCTTTGCAGCAGCATCATCAGCAGCGGGTTCAAAATGCTCCAGATGTAACCCAGAAAGCTGCGGCGGTATTTGACTTTCAGATCGCGGCTGACAAGTTCATGGATCAGCGGTTGGTATTTTTTCAGGTGGGTCCAGGCGCGCTGCGCGGAGACCTGCATTGTTTCGGCCATGTTTGGCTCCCTCCAGATTTATGGCCCGCATAAAACGTCAGAACGTTGTTTTGTGCGGCACTTGTATCAACACCCCGCGCGGCAGCCGCCGCCAGGGCACAGTTTCTACTATTATACAATAAAAGACATTAAAATGCAATTCGAACCGGGCGCAAAAAATCATGGGTGTGCGATTGCTTTTTGCCGCCCGGCTTACGCCTTTTCGATGCAAAGACAGTAGAAAAGGAACGCAAAATATGTAAGCGCAGATTTGGTGTAAAAATACGTTAGAAACCGGGAACGAAAAATACGGTAACAAACTAAATATGGACCATAACAAACCCCT
>ENA-OQAJ01000427-OQAJ01000427.1-human-gut-metagenome-genome-assembly--contig:-NODE-427-length-13308-cov-1.966315_pt1 | contig 13308 bp, 18 predicted proteins | sample MGYA00242736_ERZ504529 | MGnify/ENA primary metagenome ERZ504529 (study PRJEB26092, sample SAMD00036275) | human gut metagenome | host: Homo sapiens | study: EMG produced TPA metagenomics assembly of...
CTTGACGGGCAGGGGGCACAGTTCGTCTTTCATGGGAGAATGTTGCCGGTGTCGCTTCTTCGGTCGGAGAATTGTAGCTTGAAGAATTTCAGTATTGATTTTAAGAATCCCCATATTGCACAAATAAAGATATTGGAGAATACTCCGCAAGAGGGAATCGTATTGAACCGGCTTCATGGGTGAAATATCGTATAGCCAAAGATCGATTTTTGAAGCTTATGGAGAAGGATGGACTTTAAAACATTCCTGGGGAATTGCTTTTGATGGGGATACCAAACATTTGGTATACAATACCAGCGATATCGGTTGTCCGACGAAAGGAGCAAGTGAGATAGCACCGCGGCGCATTCGTGCTCCCCATTGGAAAGATGCACGTCTTGTTCCCGGAACTGTTGTTGCCATGCGTGGCTGGGGACGCCCTACTCCCGGAATTTTCCTGTCACATGATTTAAATACGACATTGGAAAACATAAAAGTACATTATGCGGAAGGAATGGGATTGTTGGCACAATTCAGTGAAAATATTACGTTAGAGAAGTTCTGTGTTTGCTTGAAGGGTGAGGATGATCCGCGTTATTTTACCACACAGGCAGATGCGACTCATTTTTCAGGTTGTAAAGGAAAGATAACTTCTTGCAATGGACTCTATGAAGGCATGATGGATGATGCCATTAATGTGCATGGAACATATCTGAAAGTGGTGAAAAGGATAGATGACCACACATTGGTCGGACGTTATATGCATGATCAGTCATGGGGATTTGAATGGGGACGCGCCGGAGATGAGGTGCAGTTCGTTCAATCCTCTACCATGGAGTTGATCGGCAATCAGAATAAGATTGCAAGCATCCGTCCGCATGATAAAGAACAAATAGACGGGGCACGCGAATTCATTATTACTTTTGATGAGGCGATAGATCCGGCTGTCAATGGGCAAAGCGGATTTGGCATCGAGAATCTTACCTGGACACCGGAAGTTTTTGTTTGCCGGAAATACGATTCGTAATAATAGAGCGAGAGGTAGTCTGTTCAGTACTCCGCGTAAAACGGTTGTTGAGAATAACTTATTTGACCATACTTCAGGAGCTGCTATCTTGTTGTGTGGAGATTGTAACGGCTGGTTTGAAACCGGAGCATGCCGTAATGTGATTATTCGTAAGAATCGTTTTGTAAATGCACTTACCAATTTATTCCAGTTTACGAATGCAGTGATTTCGATTTATCCGGAGATACCCGACTTAAAGAACCAGCAGAAGTATTTTCATGGAGGACCGGAAGGGGGTATTGTGATAGAAGACAATGAGTTCGATACTTTTGATGCTCCTATCCTGTATGCCAAATCAGTGGATGGATTAATATTCCGCAATAATGTTATAAAGAAGAACACGGACTATAAGCCGTTCCATTCTAACCGGAACCGTTTCTGGCTGGAGCGGGTGACGAATGTGACGATTGCCGAATGAGGTGTTCGCTTATGAGCGATGAAATACTAAACTATTATATTTTAAAATATTTTATTTTTGAAAAAGACATGAAGATTAAGAATCTATTGACTGTGATGACCGGCTTGGCATTGTTCTGTTTGGCCGGATGTGCTTCTCCTCAGAAAGAAGCTGTTGCAAAGGAGTATGCTCCTATTGAAGTCGCTGTTCCCGAACGTCCTGCCGGACAGCAAGATGTAATTCAACTGACTGCCCCGAAGCTGGATACAGTCCGTGTTGGTTTTATTGGTTTGGGTATGCGTGGTCCCGGTGCAGTTGCACGCTGGACTCATATCCCCGGTACAAAAAATTGTAGCTTTGTGTGACCTTCGTCCCAAATGTGTAGAAAGAGCACAAGGTATTTTAGAGAAAGCCGGCCTTCCTAAAGCTGCTGAATATTCAGGTTCTGAAGATGCATGGAAGCAACTTTGCGAACGTGATGATATTGATGTGGTATATATTGCTTCAGACTGGAAGCATCATGCCGAAATGGGCGTTTTATGCCATGGAACACGGCAAGCACGTTGCCATCGAAGTTCCGTCTGCTATGACATTGGATGAAATCTGGGCGTTAATCAATACTTCGGAAAAGACTCGCAAGCACTGTATGCAATTGGAAAACTGTGTATATGACTTCTTCGAACTGACTACACTGAACATGGCTCAACAGGGATTGTTCGGCGAAGTGCTGCACGTAGAAGGTGCTTATATCCACAACCTCGAAGAATTCTGGCCCTACTATTGGAATAACTGGCGTTTGGATTACAATAACGAAAACCGTGGAGACGTTTATGCCACTCACGGTCTTGGCCCTGCCTGCCAGTTGCTGGACATTCACCGTGGCGACCGCATGAAGACTTTGGTAGCTATGGACACCAAGGCTGCAACCGGTCCTGAACTGGGTAAGAGATATGGTTTGGCAAACGATTCTATCGAATTCCAGAACGGTGACCACACCATGACCTTCATCCGCACAGAAAACGGTAAGACAATTCTTATCCAACACGATGTAATGAATCCCCGTCCTTACAGCCGTATGTATCAGCTGACAGGTACTGATGGTTTTGCCAACAAATATCCTATCGAACAATACTGCTTGCGTCCTGATCAGTTGATGCTAAAGAAGTGCCCAACCACGAAAATCTGAATATGCACGCTGCTGTTCCCGAAGACGTGAAAAAAGCTTTGATGCAGAAATACAAACACCCGATTCACCAGGAATTGGAAGAAACTGCCAAGAAGGTAGGCGGTCACGGTGGTATGGACTACATCATGGATTACCGTCTGGTTTACTGTCTGCGCAACGGTTTGCCTTTGGATATGGATGTATACGATTTGGCTGAATGGTGCTGCATGGCAGACCTTACCCGCCTTTCTATCGAAAACGGTAATGCTCCGGTAGCTGTACCCGACTTTACCCGCGGCAGCTGGAATAAGGTGAAAGGTTATCGTCACGCATTTGCTAAGTAATGTCTGCAAATATCATATTTTAATTCAGGTAATATAAAAACAGAAGAGGTTGTAGCCGGCATCGGTTACAACCTCTTTTTTATTGTATATATTCTGTTTATTCTTCTACAATACTAGTACGTGGCTGTTGAGGCGTGATTTCTTTTTGCTGTTTCAGATATTCTATCAAAGCATCCGAAGAGGTGGCAGTCATTTCATGCCCCGGGTCGGCATGGTCGAATCGATAACTGGAGGCGATGTAGCTGTTCATACCTACTTTGTACTGTTTATTTTCGTCCAGCGGGTTGCCATTCATGTCTTTTTATGGTGACACTCACGGCTTTGCCGTCACGGGTATGAATGGTGTAGGTCATGCCCGACACCAATAGATCGGCACGTTTGCTGGCTTTGCGGTAGGAGTTCATTAATAAAGTGCGAATCTCTGCCGGAGTCATTTGATAGACAACTACAGTATTGCCGAAGGGGTCCAACTGATAGATTTCGGCCATGGTGATTTCTCCTTTCGCCATTTGTCCGATGCGCACACCGCCGGCATTCTGGAAAGCAAAGTCGAGATTATGCACATCGGCTACGGCATCGGTCATCAGTGAGCCGAGTGGCTCTTTACCGTTGAACTGTGCTGTGGCATGTGCTATTACTTGGTCTAAGTGGCAATCCTTGCGGAATTTCTGAATAGACTGCTTGATATCTGTATCTTCGTCTTTGAGTTTTGCCATATTAATCAGCTCGAATTTCTTCTCTTTTACTTTATTATCCTCCAAGGTGATAGTAGTCTTGCCCAGATAATGAAGGTTGCTCTGCGCCTGACTTATCAAGACACCATTGACGACAATGGTAGAATCAATGCGTGTATGTGAGTGTCCCCCGATGATAACATCCAGTTCGGGCATCGCTTCGGCTATCTCACAATCTTTGTTATAACCGGTATGAGTGAGACCGACAAACAGGTTGCACCGGCTGCGTAAGTTCTTGTATTTAAGTGCGGTTGATACAGGCTCGGTGAATGTGATACCTTTCAGGCGTGCGGGATGGGTGGCGGGTAGCAGCTCACCTGTTCTTCGCTTACTCACTTCGATAAGGCCCAGGATGCATATCTTGGTGTCACCGATTTGCAGAAAAGCGTATGGCTGAGGTTGTTTGATTCCGGCTGTTTCTTCATCAACAATCATGTTGGCACATAGGAATTGGAAGTTGGCTTGCTCCATTCGCCGGTTCAGTACCTCCTGTCCGTAGTCGAATTCATGGTTGCCGAATATTTCATACTGATATCCTATCCGGTTCATCAGGTCAATCATAGGAAAGCCTTTCTCAGGGTATTGGTCCACCACCGGATTACCCGAAAACATATCTCCCCCACTCAAAATCAGAATGTTGGGATTCTTGGCACGCTCTTTTTGTATATAACTTGCTATTTTGGCAAAGTTGTCGATACTGCCGTGCATGTCATTAGTCGAAAAGATGATGATTTGCGTTTTCTTTTGCTGACAGTGAGCAGCATAGAAAGACGAATAACAATAGAAAACCAGATAGCTTTTTCATTTATTATTTGGTGTTTTAATAGGTTAGTTTAATGCTGCAAAGATAGGCTATAAATATTTCAAATTCCTTGCAACGTGCAGAAAAAGTTTTATTTCCGGTGCAAAGGAATATTTGCCTGCTCAATGGGAGAATACTTATAAATAGTGATTGTATGAAAGAAATGACTGTTGAGGAAGGTTTCTAAATTACCTATAAAAAGCGATTGTGGCGCGTCAGTTTTATCAAGACCTTTGCATCCGAATAAAGAATGTAATTACTTAGAAGAAGAAAACGTGAAAACAGCAGTTCGGAAAGTGAATATTTTAATCATCGTTTTATTGACTGGCTGTATCTGTATATGCACAGCAGCATAAAAACCATGATTTCGGGTAAAGTCGTATCGAAGGAGAAAGAAATCATAGACTTGGCAACGGTGTATCTGAAAGGAACCAATTATGGTTGTATGACCAATGAGCAGGGAATATATCATTTGCATGCCCCCGCAGGGGAGTATACACTGGTCGTTTCTGCTGTCGGTTATGAAACGATAGAGAAGCCGGTGAAGCTCTTTCGAGGTGAGAGAGTAAAAATGAATGTAGTATTAGCTTCGTCTGTAACAGAGTTAGACGAGGTCGTTGTCGTGTCCAATGGGGTAGGCCGTGTGAAGCGTTCGGCTTTCAATGCCGTGGCTGTGGATACGGAGGAGTTGCAGAACTCGACGAAGAATTTGAGTGATGCTTTATCCAAAACTGCCGGGTATGAAACTGCGGGAGGCAGGAGGTGTGGGTTCTGATACCCAACTCATGTTGGATGGGTTCAGTGGAAAGCACGTCAAAAGTTTTTTATTGACGGAGTGCCGCAGGAGGGGGTAGGGCAGCTCTTTCGGGCTGAACAATATTCCGGTGAATTTTGCCGAGCGTATAGAAGTATATAAAGGAGTTGTACCGGTAGGATTCGGTACCGATGCTTTAGGAGGCGTCATCAATATTGTAACGAATAAGAAGAAGAGAAAATGGTTTGTGGATACTTCTTATTCTTATGGTTCGTTTAATACGCATAAGTCGTATATCAATTTCGGACAGACTTTCAGAAGCGGATTGATGTATGAGATTAATGCATTTCAGAACTATTCCGACAATGATTATTATGTGGATACGTATTGTCCACTCATTTTCTCCCGATGGCAATACCAACCGACAAAAAGAAGATTGAGCAATGTAAAACGTTTCAATGACACTTACCACAATGAGGCTGTCATCGGAAAAGTGGGTTGGGTGGGGAAACCCTTTGCCGACCGTCTACTTTTCGGTTTTACTTATTCCAATATGTACAAGGAGATTCAGACAGGAGTGCGCCAAAGAGGCAGTATTTGGAGAGAAACACCGCAAGGGACATTCGCTGATGCCCTCATTGGAGTATCATAAGCGGGATTTATTTACCAAAGGACTGGATGTTAGTTTGACGGCAAATTATAATTATAATCTGACTCAGAATATTGATACGGTGCCTTATCAATATAATTGGTATGGAGAAAAGCAATATACCGGTTCAAAAGGAGAGCAATCTTACCAGGACAATGAATCGAAGAATAAAAACTGGAATGGGACGTTCAAGGCTGATTATCGTCTCAGCAGGACGCAGACCTTTACACTGAGCCATGTACTGACGGTTTTCGAGCGCAGTAACCGTTCGGATGTGAATTCCACTTCGGCTGTTTCGGATTTTACCGTTCCCAAGAAGACAAGGAAGAATATCACCGGACTTTCTTATCGTCTGATGCCTGCTGAAAGGTGGAACTTCTCTGCCTTCGGAAAGTATTATAACCAGCATAGTTCGGGATTAGTCTCACAGAATGCCGATGGTATAGGGAACTATATTGATATGTCCAAGCACGTAAGCGCTCTGGGGTATGGAGCGGCAGGCACATATTGGATAATAAGGGATTTACAGGTAAAGCTCTCGTATGAGAAAGCTTATCGGTTGCCATCGAATGAAGAGTTGTTCGGTGATGAGGACTTGGAAGCGGGTAAGGCTGACCTGAATCCGGAGAACAGTGACAATATCAACTTGAACCTCAGTTATACGCACCGCTTGGGCAAGCATGAGCTCTATGTGGAAGGAAGTCTGATTTATCGTGATACAAAAGATTACATCGTCCGTACCATCAGCTCTTTTGGTGGTAAAAGTTATGGTTCCTATTATAATCACGGGCGTGTAAAGACGAAAGGTTTTAATGTGTCTGCACGTTACAGCTATTCGCACTGGCTCAGTGTGGGAGGTACTTATAGCAGCATGGATACGCGTGACAATGAAAAATATCTGGAGGGAGGCTCCCTGCAGGAAAGCCTGAAGTATAAAACTTCGTATACCCAATCAGCCTTACCGTTATGCCAGCTGGATGCTTCGCTCTATTGGCATGATTTGTTTGCAAAAGGAAACCGCTTGTCGTTCACGTATGACAGCTATTATCAGCACGAATTTCCGTTGAATTGGGAAACTATCGGAGAGGCTTCTTCCAAGAAACGTGTGCCGGAACAATTTTCACACAATCTGGGGATTACGTATAGTATCAAGAATGGACGCTATAACCTCTCGTTGGAATGCAAGAATTTTACGGATGAGAAATTGTATGATAATTATAGCCTGCAGAAAGCCGGGCGTGCATTCTACGGGAAGGTGAGGGTTTATTTCGGACAATAGAATATGAATCGATAAAATATAAATAGAAGAATGATGAATAGAAAATTTTTGTTTTGGTCTGTTGTCATGGCATGTTGTGCAGGCAGCGTGTTGACTTCATGCAGTGATGATACAGTACCTGAAAATTCAACGCCGGATGCTCCCGGTACCGGGGCAGGGACATACGTGGTTGCTGCCACTGTTGATGGGGTAAATTATCTCCTGACTGCCGAGTCTTTGGACGAAGGAAGCGTTACAGTAAAAAATAACGGTCTTGAAACAGAGACCGGTACATATTGGGTGTTTCATAACAATGATTACCTCTTCCGCCTTGTGTATAATAAGGGAGGAGACGGAACCGGTTCTTCTTACATTCTGAACAGTAATAATAAGCTCGAAGAGCATCTGTCGTAGCTTTTAAACGCATCACCACGTATGGCACGTGGGGAGATAATGTGATTACCGCTTCTACCGGAGATACAGACCGGACGGATGCCGGCGGATATGCGGAGCAGGTATTTTGGTCAACTATCTGAATTCACTGGACGGTACTACAAGTACCAAGACTTACCCGTGTGAAAACTACTTGGGTAATGGTGAGTATGTTACTTTTTCCGGGTTTGTACAGGCAAACGGCAAACTTTACACTTCAGTAATTCCGATGGGGATGAGCCAATATGGTGTAAAAGCGTTCCCGGATAAGGTGACCGATCCGCAACTTGTGGCAACCGTGGCGGGAGGCAGTGGCAGCGGTGCTTATAAAGAAGGTTCTATTCCTTCTACTCAGTATCCCGACCATGCATATGTGGCTATTTACAGCGGAAATGATTTCAGCAGTACTCCAACGATTGTTGCCACTGATAAAATCGGCTTTGCCAGCGGACGTATGCGTTCTCAATATTACCAGACTATTTGGGCGGCTGATAACGGCGATCTTTTATGTTTTCTCACCCGGCTACGGACGACTTACCACTTCTTCGGATGACTTAAAGCGTGTGCAGGGAACACTTCCTTCGGGAGTGATGCGAATCAAGGCAGGAGAACTTCGTTTGACGATACTTATTATGTCAATCTAGAAGAGCTTGGAAACAAGCATCCGATGTACAAATGCTGGCATATCACAGAAGATTATTTCCTGCTTCAGATGTATACTCGCGGGTTACAGTCGAAAGGGGAGTATACTACTGAACTGGCAGTCTTTAAAGGTGAAGACCGGACACTGAAACCGGTGACCGGATTGCCATCGGAAGATGTTCTGAGTGCTTATGGAAATATTCCTTATAACGAGAACGGTTACATATATATGCCGGTATCCACTACCGATGGCAGTACTCCGGCACTTTACAAGATTGACCCTCGGACTGCTACTGCCACAAAGGGGCTGACTATCATTGCGGAGTCTGTTAGTACTGTAGGTAAACTTACATCTCAGAAATGAAAAAGATATTTCGGACACTGCATCTTTGGCTTTCTGTGCCTTTCGGACTGCTCGTCAGCCTGATATGCTTTTCGGGTGCCATGCTGGTTTTCGAGAACGAAAATAACAGAATGGAGCCGTCCCGACCTTTATCAAGTGAAAGAGATAAAGGCGGAACCGCTGCCTGTGGAGATGCTTCTAGAACGAGTGGCGGAGACATTGCCCGATAGTGTATCTGTTGCCGGAGTGAGTATCCTTCGGAGAAAGGGCGCACGTGGCAGGTAAATCTTTCCAAACCGCGCCGTGCATCAGTTTATATCGACTATACGGGTGAAGTGAAAGGGAAATACGAACGTCCGGCTTTTTTCCTGACCATGTTTAAACTGCATCGCTGGCTGTTGGACAGTATGAAGCCTGATGGCGGTATTTTTTGGGGAAAGATGATAGTAGGAGTGAGTACACTGATGTTTGTTCTTATTCTGTTGACGGGTATCATTATTTGGTGGCCGCGTACACTGCAGGCGATGAAGAATAGTCTGAAGATAACGTCGCGGAAGGGGTTTCGCAGGTTCTGCTATGATTTTCATGTGGCGGGCGGTCTGTATGTGTTGTTGTTTTTGCTGGTGATGTCACTGACGGGGCTGACTTGGTCTTTCGCCTGGTACCGGACCGGATTCTATAAAATCTTTGGAGTAGAAACCCGGCAAGGAAGTGGGCATGCAGCTCATGGACAGGAAAAGAAGGGAAAGGAAAAAATCACAGGCTCCGTATGCACATTGGGAACAGGTTTATCGACAGTTGAAGGATGAGAATCCCGATTGCAGACAGATTACCATATCCCGGGGTACTGCCAATGTCTCTTTCGACCGGTTGGGCAATCAGCGTGCGAGTGATCGTTATGAGTTTGACCCTCGTTCGGGTGAGATAACAAATGTATCTTTATATCAGAACGCTGAGCCATCGGGGAAGATTCGGGGATGGATATATTCAGTGCATGTGGGAAGTTGGGGGCGGCATGTTTACCAAAATACTTGCCTTTGCTGCGGCTCTCATCGGAGCTTGTCTGCCACTGACCGGCTATTATCTGTGGATAAGGCGTAAGATAGGGCAAAGAAAGAGGAAATGCCGATAGAATTATGAATTTATTGTATCGTTATCTGTCGTGGCGGATATATTCCGACACGACAGCAAAACGATAGTAAAGTAATTTTCGGCTTAAAACCACTTTATCTTTTTGAAGATAACGAATGCCATGGCCGATAGCATGATAGATATTAATATGATGAGGCTGAAAGCATGCGGTAACTCATCTACATGTACATCTACGTTCATTCCATAAAAGCTGGCTATCAATGTAGGTACCATCAATATGATGGAGATGCTGGTCATGCGTTTCATGATGGTATTCACATTATTTGAAATAATGGAAGCGAAAGCATCCATTGTGCCTGTTAAGATGTCACTGTAAATATTTACTGTGTTATATGCTTGTTTCAATTCAATGACCACATCTTCTACCAAATCAGGGTTCTGGTAATCCTTTTCCTGAAAGATACTTTGCAATTTGCCTATCATCACCTCATTTCCACGTATCGAGGTGTTGAAATAGACTAATGTCTTTTGCAGCTTCATCAGTCGAAGTAAATCTTCGTTGCGGATGCTTTTCTCCAACTCTTTTTCGGCTGCCGTCACATCATTGTTTATTTGCTTCAGGTATTTCAGGAACCATACTGCAGAAGAGTAAATCAGCCGTAATATCAATTCAAACTTATTGTCGCACCACTATTCCTTTCGGCGTGTATGGTCGATAAAGTCGGGTATCATTTCAGTGGAATGATAGCAAATGGTGACAATAATCTCATTGTTTGTGATAATGCCGATGGGAATGGTTGTATATGGAATACTTCCTTGTTGCTGCAAAGGAATACGGATAATGGTCAGCAACCAGTTTTCCTCGGTGTCGGTACGCGGTCGTTCATCTACATCGGCAATGTCCTCTAAAAAAGATTCGGGGACTTTTAAATCTTTGGTCAGAAAGTCAAAATCGCTTTTATCAGGGCATTCTACATTTACCCAGCAGTTGGGCATCCACTGCGGCTTTTCCACAAAACCGTTTTCACAATAAAGATATTTTCTCATCTTATTGCCTCCTTTTCGTTTGTTTTAATTCCGGGCAGAGGCATTGCAGGCGTGCTGTTTAGAGCCCTGCCGGATAAGTTAATACTATACTGTACGTTCGTGGGTTTGAATCGTCCATTTCTTGTTGTTTTTTATAAATTCCGAGGCAAAAGTACGTAAAAACTTTTAAATAACACCTAATCTTCTGTACCTATTTATGGTGATTGTTGTTCTATATTATCTAATAATTAGGTATTGCAGAGGGAAACGCAGTGCACTACCTTTGCAAATGTAATAATTACAATTTAAAAATTAATTTCATTTTTAAAATAGAAAGTGTATGGAACCTATTATTAATTCACAAATACCTGAATTTAAAGTTCAGGCATTTCACAATGGAGAGTTTAAAACAGTGACTAACAAGGATATCGAAGGGAAATGGGCTATTTTCTTTTTCTATCCTGCCGACTTTACTTTCGTTTGCCCTACTGAGTTGGTAGACATGGCAGAGAAGTATGACCGATTCAAGGAAATGGGTGTAGAGGTGTATTCTGTCAGCACAGATTCACATTTTGTTCATAAAGCATGGCATGATGCTTCCGAAAGCATTCGCAAAATCACTTATCCAATGTTGGCAGATCCTACCGGAGCTCTTTCTCGCGCATTCGGTGTGATGATTGAGGAAGATGGCATGGCTTATCGTGGTACCTTTGTGGTTAATCCTGAAGGTAAGATTAAATTGGCTGAAATTCAGGACAACAGCATCGGACGTAATGCCGATGAGTTACTTCGTAAAGTGGAGGCGGCTCAGTTTGTTGCCGGTCATGATGGGGAAGTTTGTCCCGCAAAGTGGAAAAAAGGTGCCGAGACTCTGAAACCGAGCATTGACCTCGTAGGTAAAATTTAAAGCAATTGGGAAAAATATGTTGGATAGCGCAATAAAAAGAACAGTTAAAGGGGCTATTTGCCCAACTGGATGCGCACTATACTTCGACATCTTTGTCCACCCTCGCATGAAAGCCGTGCCGAGTTGGTGGATTTGTTGGAAGAAGTGGCTTCTTGTTCCGAAAAACTCTCCTGTCGTTTGCAAGAGAGCGAAGGTTTGAAATTTATTCTTTTAAAGGAAGGGGAAGATACGGGTATTACTTTCCGCGCCGTACCCGGCGGGCATGAATTTACTTCTTTGCTGATGGCGATACTTAATGCTGATGGCAAAGGTAAGAATTTTCCCGATGAGTTTATCACCCGCGTATCCGTGCATTGCGCGGACCGATAAATCTGACTACATATTTATCGTTGGGCTGCACCAACTGTCCTGATGTAGTTCAGGCATTGAATCTGATGGTGGTGCTTAATCCTCAGATACGCCATGAGGCTGTAGACGGTGCTGTGAATGAAGAGGAGGTGAACCGCATGAAAGTGCAGGCTGTTCCTACAGTGTTTGCCGATGGCGAACAGATTCATGTGGGACGCGGTAATATCGGTGATTTGCTCGAAAAACTTGAAGTGCGTTATGGTGCATCGGTTTCGGAATCTTTTGAAACGAAAGAGTATGATGTGTTGGTAGCGGGAGGCGGTCCTGCCGGTGCTGCGGCTGCCATATATTCTGCTCGAAAAGGACTGCGGGTGGCTGTAGTGGCTGAACGTATAGGTGGTCAGGTGAATGAGACCATGGGTATTGAGAATCTGATATCCGTGCCTCGGACTACCGGTAAAGAACTGGCACAGGACTTGAAAAGCCATTTGGCTGCTTACCATATTGATATACTTGAGAATCGCAGGATAGAAAAAGCCGAGGTAGTCGGGGAAATGAAAGTGCTGTCGGTTAAGGGTGGTGAAAGTTACAAGGCTCCTGTGCTGATTATTGCTACAGGTGCCAACTGGCGGAAGTTGAATGTTCCGGGCGAAGAGAAATATATTGGTCATGGAGTGGCATTCTGTCCGCATTGCGACGGACCGTTTTATAAAGGCAAGGAGGTAGCTGTTATCGGTGGTGGTAACTCCGGAGTGGAGGCGGCCATTGATTTGGCAGGTATTTGCTCTAAGGTGACGGTCTTCGAGTTTATGGAGACTCTGAAAGCAGATACCGTTTTGCAGGAGAAAGTCAGGAGTCTGCCTAATGTAGATATCTTTACTTACACCCAGACGGTTGAAGTATTGGGCGATGGGGATAAGGTGGTCGGTATGATTAAGAAAGACCGTTTTTCGGATAAAGAAGAAATCTTTGCTTTGGACGGCATTTTCGTTCAGATTGGTTTGACTGCCAATAGTGCTTTATTCAAGGATTTGGTAGAAACGAACCGTATGGGCGAAATCCTGACCGACAAAAAATGGCCGCACTTCCGTGAAGGGTATTTATGCAGCAGGAGATGTAACGGATATATCCTATAAACAGATTATCATTGCGATGGGTGAAGGGGCAAAGGCCGCACTTGCCGCTTTCGAAGATCGTATGCGTGGTGAAGTCGGATGAGATATGGCTTGTTGCCGCTTTGGTACACAATTTATAAGAAATAAAAAAAGGTTCGCATCTGCGAACCTTTTTGCTCTTCCTCTTGGACTTGAACCAAGGACCCTCTGATTAACAGTCAGATGCTCTAACCGACTGAGCTAAGGAAGAATGTT
>ENA-OQAJ01000428-OQAJ01000428.1-human-gut-metagenome-genome-assembly--contig:-NODE-428-length-13271-cov-2.366935_pt1 | contig 13271 bp, 13 predicted proteins | sample MGYA00242736_ERZ504529 | MGnify/ENA primary metagenome ERZ504529 (study PRJEB26092, sample SAMD00036275) | human gut metagenome | host: Homo sapiens | study: EMG produced TPA metagenomics assembly of...
CGAAGAGGAATCTCAAAGCTTGGTAAAATTGAGTTCTTGTGCCAAGGGACTATCTATCCGGATGTAGTCGAGAGTGGACACCAGTGCTTGGAGGTTGACAGCAAAATTGATCAGGATACCTTCCTGCTGGAACCCGGTCAGTTCCGAAAATCTTCATAACAATCGTTCATTCCAGAATTTCTGATCGTAAAAGAAGGACACATTCCTTATTCAGTAACAGGTTCCTCTGCTCAGCAGGAAGCCGACCGTTTTACTGACAGGCAGGAAGACAGTGAACTAACCGCCGGATTCATGTGGCAGACTTTGAAAAGGACTTCCAGAGAACTTGGGCTCATCTCCACAGTTACTTCTTTTATCCCCAAAAGTGATAATGTGGAGATTATGTATGTGACGGTTGAAAACCAGACAGATACTGTACAGAAATTTACTGCATATGGTGCAATTCCTGTTTACGGAAGAAGTGCGGATAACATTCGTGATCATCGAAATGTCACTTCCATGCTCCATCGTATCGAGACAACAGAACATGGAATCACGTCTGCCCCACCATGTCATTTGACGAGCGGGGACATCAGCCAAATCATAAAATCTATTATGTAAATGGCTGTTCCGGAAAGGGAGAAAATCCGATTTCCTATTATCCGACTGTAGAAGATTTTATCGGAGAAGGTGGTACCTATACACATCCACGCACAGTATATGAAGGATATAAAGGAGTTCCCGCACACAGTCTGGCAGCAGGAAAGGAAGCAATGGGTGCTTTCTGTTTCTCATCTTTCACACTGGCTCCCGGTGAAAAAACAGACTTTATTTTTATTATCAGGTATTGCCGACAGTAAAGAAGAAATTGAAAATAATTTTTGAAAAATACAATACTTCCGATAAAGTAAAAAAATGCACTGGAAGAAACCAGAATTTACTGGAAAAAACAGGTAAAACGTTGACTTCCACACACAGGATCCTGACTTTGACAGTTATATGAAATGGGTAAGTTTCCAGCCATTCCTGCGCCGTTTATTTGGCTGTTCTTTCCTCTCATCATGATTACGGACGTGGTGGACGCGGATGGCGTGATCTGTGGCAGGATTGTCTTTCTCTTCTGCTGATGAATCCTCAGAATGTAGGTGCCATGATTGAAAAGAATTTATGGCGGCGTACGTATTGATGGTACAAAATGCTACTATTATCGGAGACGGTGACGGCAATTTTTATCGCTGACAGAAACGGAATCGCACGTGTATGGATGGATCATGCACTCTGGCCGCTAATCACGACCAGTCTTTATATTAATCAGACCGGAGATATAGAGATCCTTAAGAAACAGGTTCCTTATTTTAAAGATGCACAAACCATGCGCGGCACAGAAATTGATACTCTCTGGAATGACGCATATGGAAATAAACAGCGCACCGAAGACGGTCAGGTATATACCGGAAGTGTTCTGGAGCACATTCTGATCCAGCAGCTTGCCGCTTTTTATGATGTAGGTGTTCATAATATTTACCGTCTCCGCGGAGCTGACTGGAACGATGCCCTGGATATGGCAGCAGAAAATGGTGAAAGTGTTGCCTTTACCTGTGCTTATGCGGGCAATCTCCATACTCTTGCTTCCATATTACGCCTTATGGAATCTGCAGGCGAAACCAGTATCCCGCTGTCAGAGGAAATTGAAATCCTGCTGAACGACCAGACAGATATGTTTGACAGTGTATCTGAAAAGAAAAAGATTCTTACTGAATATGCCAAAAGTTGCAGGCATAACCTAAGCGGCAGAAAGAAAAACTTCTCTCTCTCCACACTTGCTGCCAACCTGATCCAGAAATCCAACTGGCTGACAGATCATATCCGTTCACAGGAATGGATTGATGGCAAAGACAGCGAAGAAGGATGGTATAACAGCTATTACGATAATCATGGAGAGGCAGTGGAAGGTTTCCACCATGAACAGGTGCGTATGATGCTCACAGGCCAGGTTTTCTCTATTATGGGAAATGTTGCCACTGATGCGCAGATCAGGAAAATCGTAAAAAGCGCAGATCATTATCTTTACAGAAAAGAAATTGGCGGTTACCGCCTGAACACAGATTTTCAGGAACTGAAGTTTGATATGGGACGTATGTTCGGTTTCGCTTATGGCGAAAAAGAAAACGGTGCTGTTTTCTCTCATATGGCAGTTATGTATGCAAATGCCTTATATCAGAGAGGCTTTGCAAAAGAAGGCTGGAAAGCATTGCGTTCTCTGTCTGATACAGCTCTCGACTTTGATACCAGCCATATTTACCCGGGAATTCCTGAATATTTCCGTTCAGACGGACGTGGCATGTATCATTATCTGACAGGTGCTGCAAGCTGGTATCTTTTTTACCATGATCACAGAGGTCTTTGGTGTCCGTGGAGTTTTCGGAAACCTTCTGGTTCATCCAAAACTTCTGGCAGAACAGTTCGATGAAGCAGGAACTGCTTCTGTCTCTGTTACTTTTGCAGGAAAACAGTTCCATGTTACCTACCGAAACACAGACAGAAAAGATTATGGTTCTTATCATATCGCCGCTGCGGACTGCGACAAAACAGCAATAGAAATCGTAGAAGATTCCCATATTATGATCTCCAGAGAATTTATTAACAACCTCTCTTCTGATCTTCATGAAATTACAGTGACACTTGCCTGAAAACAATAGCTGCTCAGCCTCCATAAAAGCAGTCGACAGGCGCAGTTATAAATATTGTTCTAACAGAAAGGATTTACTATATGAAATACGGATATTTTGACAATGAAAACCGAGAATACGTGATTACTAATCCGGCAACACCTGCACCATGGGTAAACTATCTGGGTTCCCCGGAGTACGGTGCAATCATTTCCAATAATGCAGGGGGCTACAGTTTTGCAAAATCCGGTGCAAACGGACGTATCCTGCGCTATGTTTTTAATAACTTTGACCAGCCGGGACGTTACATTTACATTCGCGATGACAGATCATCAGACTTCTGGTCTGCATCCTGGCAGCCTGCAGGCAAAGATCTGGCTCAGTATAAGAGCGAATGCCGTCACGGAATCGGTTATACAAAAATTTCTGCCGACTACAGCGATATTCACTCAGAAGCCCTTTACTATGTTCCTCTTGGAAAAAGTTATGAAGTATGGGCATTATCTGTGACCAATCATTCTGATCACGAAAGGAACCTGACTCTCAGCGGATATGCAGAGTTTACCAACCACAGCAATTACGAACAGGATCAGGTTAATTTACAGTACTCTCTTTTTATTTCTCGTACACTGTTCGAAGGAAACAGAATTACTCAGCAGATTCATGGAAATCTTGATGCAATTCCTGAAAATGAGAATGTAGATGAGAAAAATGTGACAGAACGTTTCTTTGGACTTGCAGGTGCTGAGGTTTCTTCTTACTGTGGGGACAAAAATGAATTTCTCGGAAGTTACCATGGATATGGAAACCCTGAAGGTATTGTCTGTGGTGATCTTGGTGATAAGACAAGCTATAATGAAAACTCCTGTGGTGCTCTCTCCTGCAAAATAACTCTTAAAGCAGGTGAAACCAGAACAATTGCTTTTCTTCTTGGAATGAAACCGTCATCTGAAGCTGCTGAAGTAATCAGATGTTACGAAAATCCGGCTCCAACTGTAGCAGAAGAACTGGAAGCATTAAAAGCTGACTGGAACAGTAAGCTTGATAATCTTAAAGTCAGCACTCCAAGTCCGGAATTTGATACTATGATTAATACCTGGAACGCATACAACTGTTTTATGACTTTCATCTGGTCCCGTGCAGCTTCCTTCATTTACTGTGGACTCAGAAATGGATACGGATACAGAGATACTGTACAGGATATTCAGGGAATCATCCATCTGGCACCGGAAATGGCACTGGAAAAGATTCGTTTCATGCTGTCTGCGCAGGTAAATAACGGTGGCGGACTCCCTCTTGTCAAGTTTACTCACACACCTGGAAAAGAAGATACTCCGGATGATGCTTCTTATGTACAGGAAACCGGCCATCCGGCTTACCGTGCAGATGATGCATTATGGCTTTTCCCAACTGTATATAAATATATTTCAGAAACCGGAAACACTGCTTTTCTTGATGAAGTGATTCCTTTTGCCAACAAAGAAGAAGCTACTGTATACGAGCATCTGAAACGTGCAGTTGCCTTCTCCCTTGATCACCTTGGACCTCACGGAATGCCCGCCGGACTTTATGCAGACTGGAATGACTGTCTCCGTCTGGGTGCAAACGGAGAATCTTCTTTTGTTGCTTTACAGTTCTATTATGCAATGACAATCCTGAAAATCTTTGCCGAATATAAAAAAAGATACAGAATATGTACAGTATCTTGAAGAAACTCAGAAAGCATTTTGGCGAAAAAAAGTTCAGGAACTGTGCTGGGGATAACGACCGCTTCGTACGTGGTTATACAGAATCAGGAGAAAGAATCGGTGAAGCTGCTGCTCCTGAAGCAAATATGTGGCTGAATCCTCAGAGCTGGGCAGTTATCAGTGGTCTTGCTACCCCGGAACAGGGAGACGCAGCACTAAATAATGTATATGAACGTCTGAATACGGAATATGGCGCAATCCTTATGGATCCTCCTTACCATGCACATGCTTTCGATGGTGCACTGGCAGTTATCTATAATCAGGGTACCAAAGAAAACTCCGGTATTTTCTCCCAATCCCAGGGCTGGCTGATTCTTGCTGAAGCACTCCGCGGTCATGGAGAACGTGCTTTTACCTATTTTATGGAAAATTCTCCTGCTGCGCAGAATGACTGTGCCGAAATCCGTCGTCTTGAGCCATACTGCTATGGTCAGTTCACAGAGGGAAAAGCAAGCAAACACTTTGGACGCTCTCATGTTCACTGGCTGACAGGAACTGCTTCTACTGTAATGGTAGGATGTGTGGAAGGTATCCTCGGGCTTCGCCCTGATCTTGAAGGACTTCGACTGTCTCCTTCTGTGCCAAAAAGCTGGAAACACTTTGAGATTGAGAAAGTTTTCGTGGAAAACAGCTTCATATCTCTGTAGAAAATCCAAACGAAAAAGAATCTGGCTGCTGCAGTCTGGTTCTTAACGGACAGAAATTAGCAGATAATTATATTCCTGAAAAACTTCTTCAGGATAAGAACGAAGTCATATTAACTCTTTAATCTCCCGATATTACCAGATGAAAATAAGCGGCCGACTTACAGAAAATTTATATTCCCTGTAAGCTAGCCGCCTGTTTTACTTATCTTAATATTTTGATTAATCCTGTTCTTTTTTCAGTTCCGACTCTGATGCGACACAAAGTTCTTTTTTTTCTATATCCCAGTGTATCATATAATGTTCATCCCTGTATTTGCCCGGTGTCATTCCCGTAACTTCCCTAAACTGCTGGATGAAATGGCTCTGGGAAGAAAAGGAAAGACGGTTTGCAATCTCAATGATCGGATAATCACTGTACTGCAAAAGATTTTTCGCCATTTCTATCTTCTGTCTGCGGATATAGGCACTGACCGATATTCCTGTTTCTTTTTTTAAATAATCTGGAGAGATAGCTCGCAGATACTCCAAGTGAATCTGCAAGATCTTCTATTGTAATTCGTTCTTTGATATGAGAATAAATGTATTCTTTACTTGCGTTGATATGTTTAGAATAAGTGTTGTCTCTGAAATATCTGCGCATTTTTTTCAGTATAATCCATCACCATCTCATCATGAAGGCTCTGAACCTCTTCTACTGTATGAATGCCATCCAGCTTTTGAATATAAAAATCACTCAAGCGAAATGCCTGTTCCATCTCCATTCCATTTTGTTTACAGAGTCTGGTTATCATTGCGGTAGTGATAACAAAATGATATTTCATATTTGTGACCGCATTCTTTGACAGTACTCCCACACCATCACACTCTGTAAATCTCTGCCGTTCACAATTCTTCTTAACAGTTTTTATATCTCCACTTGCAACTGCACGATAGAACAATAATTCCTCTGTCGGTTCTCTGTGCTTAATTTCATCAAACTCATCTTCTGCCTCAAAAAGAAGCCATTCGTTCTGATAACTCATATGTCTCTCCTACGCCAATGCCAGCAATTCTTTTCCTTCTTTCAGTCTCTCATAAAACTGTATGTAGAAATCCTGATTTTGATCATATGGTTTGAGATAGAATCTGTTCACCACAAAGAGGTTCAGATTTCTGATCAGATCTGGATCCTCAGCATTGTACAGTTACCTTCCTGCACCATCCAAGCAGAAAATAATGTCCAAGTTCATTTACAAATTTCTTCATATTTTTCAGATCCGGTGTGTCCACCCACTTCTTTACCTTGATCTTACTGCGGTTTGTTTTAGGACATTCGTGAATCTGAGAATATATTTAAAACTGCCATTCTCGTAGAATCTTCCCAGCGGGAATAATCTGCAGAATCCCGGCCGAATAGAGTGGATGTGACAGCGTCCTTCACTGTTAAGGAATATACACTGTTCCTCACTCCTGTCATCCGAAGATGCGGAAGGATATTTCCATCTGTCACTCCCAGTTCCAGATATTCCTGTAAAAGCTGCTCTGCTGATTTCTGTAATCCTGCCGACAATCTGTATACATCATATGGATCCAGGAGCACAGAATCTCCCATTCCCTGACAACAGTCACAGCAGCCTTCACAGTCATGGCAGTCTGCCTTTACCATATCATTAGAATCATATAATTTACCATCCGAAATCTCTTCCAGTGTCTGTTCTCTGCGCATATGCTATGCTTTTTCCTTTCTCTCAAAAAGCCTCTAATCCTGTAACACCCCAGTCTGAAGCAAGATCTTTCATACCTTCCAAAACTTCCTCCCTTGAATATCCGTTATCATCCAGGAAATCTCCATCCATATCATTCAGATACAGATAAAAGGTCAGTGCCAGTTCCAGATAGTCTACATCATCTTCTACCATACCCATATATAATTCGTTTTCTGCTTCATTGATCTTGCCTTCTTCTGCCAGTTTCATAATTGTAGCAAAAAGCCGGTCTGCCTCTGTGTAATCTGCTTCCTTCTCCGGAAGTTTGTAATTGGGCTGCTGCTCATGAAGCAGAAGCTTCGCGATCAGTCTTCCTACGTCCTGAATATTTCTTATCATATGATCATCCTGTACTGCCATAATATTATCTTCCCTTCTTTTTTATTTTACCTGGTACATCGTTTCGTAAATAACTATACCCATCGCATAGAATGCGGATTCGCAGACAAGAGAGTGATATAGTTATTCCAGTTTTAATCCTGCCAGTGCCTGTGCAAATGCATTATTCACCGGCTCCTTGGCTTCTTTCTGCTGCTGTCTCATATATTTTTGAACCTCACGCTTATTGACTCCTGCTCCCTCTTTGGCTCTTCTCGCCTGAAAAGCAGAGAGCTTTTCTTTATAGCCGCAGGCACAGATAAATGTCTCTTCCTTACCTTTCACATACATTTCCATACGTTTATGACACTTGGGACAACGGGCATTGGTAGTTCTGGACAGGGTTTCTTTATAACCGCACTCTCTGTCCTGACATACAAGCATTTTTGCATTCTTTCCATTCACTGCCAGAAGCTTCTTTCCGCAGTTCGGGCAGATTTTGTTTGTAAGATTATCATGCCTGAAGGTTCCCTGTCCGGTTTTGATCTCATCTACAATGTCACAGGTATAGTTTCTGATTTCTTTCAGGAAGGTTTCCTGTTTCATTTTACCTTTTGCAATATTTCCAAGCTTCATCTCCCAGTCTGCGGTCAGTTCCGGCTTGCGCAGTTCCTCGGGTACCAGTTCCAGAAGCTGCTTTGCCTTGGAGGTCAGATGGATTTCATTGCCTTTTTTCTCCATCAGAAAGCTGTTAAACAATTTCTCAATAATATCGGCCCTTGTGGCAACAGTCCCCAGACCACCTGTCTCACCGAGAGTTTTCGCTGCCTTTGTATCATGACTCTCCATATAGCGCACCGGATTCTCCATTGCTGCAAGAAGCGTTGCTTCTGTGAATCTTGCAGGTGGCTTTGTCCTGCCTGTATTCATGGATACATTCTCTATATGCAGTCTCTCACCTTTCTTCATCTGTGGAAGCTTCTGATCTTTCAATTTCTGTGCATCGTCAGCAGTATCCTCATCCTCTTCAGTGTCGTCCGTATTTTCATACACATCTTTCCATCCGGCACTTTTTACAACTTTCCCGCTGGCAGCAAAAAAGTTCTCCAGCAACAATTCCCTCCATGCTCACCTGTTCATAAACAAAAGGCGGATACAGCACACTGAGGAATCTGCGAACTACCATATCGTAAATCTTACGTTCTTCATTTGTCATATGGTCAAGCTGCACAAACTGCTCCGTAGGGATAATTGCATGATGGTCGCTGACCTTTTTATCATCCACAAAACTTCCATTTGCACGAACAGGCTGATTCATCAGTGCGCCTGCGTTTTCTGTACGGTCCTGTTGCGCAGGCTCTCAGTCGTTCTTTTAATTGTAGGAACAATATCCTTTCCAATATATCTGGAATCTGTCCTCGGATAAGTGAGTACTTTGTGATTCTCATACAGACGCTGCATGATATTCAGAGTCTGCTTTGCAGAATATCCATATTTCCGATTTGCCTCTCTCTGCAGTGTGGTCAGGTCATACAAACCCGGTGCAAAGGATTTTTTCTCTTTGCTGGTTACGGAAGTTACTTCCAGAGACTGATTTCTGAGAACATCGGAAATCTCCTCTGCCCGTTCTTTATTAAAAGTTCTGAAGCTCTTACTCTTTGGTTCCTTCCATGTCCAGGTGATATCACCTGCTTTCAGGGTGATTCCGTAATATTCCTTCGGCTTAAATGCCCGTATCTCTTCTTCCCGTTTCGCAATCATCGCCAGTGTAGGAGTCTGTACACGCCCGCAGGAAAGCTGGGCATTATATTTACAGGTAAGTGCCCTTGTACCGTTCATTCCCACCAGCCAGTCAGCTTCCGCTCTTGCCACAGCTGCTCTGTACAGATTATCATACTCATGTCCGTTTTTCAGATTTCCGAATCCTTCTTTGATAGCTTTGTCTGTAACTGAAGAAATCCACAGTCTGCGGATTGGTTTATGACAGTCCGCTTTGTCAAGAATCCAGCGGGCTACCAGTTCACCTTCTCTTCCGGCATCTGTGGCTATTATAATATCGTTTATGTCTTTTCTGTACAGCTGCGTTTTTACTGCATTGTACTGTTTACCGGTCTGTCGAATAACTACCAGCTTCATTCGATCCGGCATCATGGGAAGTGTGGATATTTCCCATTTCATATACTTCTTATCGTATTCCTCAGGATCTGCCAGCGTAACAAGGTGTCCAAGTGCCCAGGTGACTACGTAATCTTTTCCCTCAAGAGTACCATTTCCTTTCTGTGTACAGTGAAGTACTCTGGCAATATCTCTGGCAACAGAAGGTTTCTCTGCTATTACTAATGATTTCATAAAATAAATAACTCCTTATAAAAATCTACAGTCAGGGTTTCTGATATCCCTGACCGTTGATTTCGGGCAGCTGTCCATTTATTTTTGGCATCTGCTTATATTTAAGATGTCAGGATCAAAAGCTATTTTGCTTTGCTCTTTGCAACTCCTGCAATTCTCATATTTAAAAGTATAGCATAGATAAATTCCTGTTTCCAGTTATTCTTTAACTTTATTTCATATTAATTTTATATCCGACTCCGCGAACTGTCTCCACCAGCTCACCGGCACTTCCCAGTTTTTGTCTCAGTGTTCGGATATGTACATCAACGGTTCTGCTCTCTCCGTCGAATTCATACCCCCAGACCTGATTCAGAAGCTGGGTTCTGGAAAGTACAGTTCCGCTGTTTTTCAGAAGCAGACATAATACTTCATATTCTTTTAATGTAAGATTTACATTCTTTTTATCTACAGTTGCAATATGTCTGGAAGGGCAGACATAAAGGTTTCCTGTCTGATATTCTTCTGCGCCGTCATCTTCTGCTCTTCTTAATAATGCGCGGATCCTTGAGATCAGTTCCATCATGCGGAATGGTTTTGGAATATAGTCATCTGCCCCGCTGTCAAGACCTACCACTGTATCATATTCACTGCTTTTTGCTGTCAGCATGATAATAGGAAGTTTACGTGTATCCGGACGCATACGCAATTCTTCAATATGGAAATCCCATCCTCTTCCGGCAGCATCACATCAAGGAGCAAAAGTGCAGGTTCTTCCTTTTCCATGGCTTTCCAGAAGTGAGAAGGTCTTTCAAATCCTTTTGCTTCAAATCCCTGACTTTTCAATGTATAAATCACCAGTCACGTATACTCTCATCATCTTCTACCAAATATATCATTTTTTTGTTCTCCATTTACAATTCATTTGCTGAATGCCATAAGCCGAAACCAGTATACAATCTCCGGAAACAACATGACATTTTCGAAAATCACTATAATTTCTCCGGCTCAGTTGATATCAGTATAATAAAAAGCCGTAAAATCTTTGTTCTGCTTTATGTTAAAACTTTGTAAAACGCTACACTTTATTGAGAATTTTTTTTATAAAATTTTTTATATACTTTATGAGAAAATTTATTTGTAAAAGCAGTATGAAGATGTTATGATATGGTATGGTATGAAATAATTCTCCAAAGAAGGTGAAATTTTTGAAACGTTTTATTTCCAAATACCGGCATGGACTTGTGATTGCTGTTTACAGCATCATTTATATCCTGCTCTTCAGTTACCTGGAGCACAGACCGGTTCACAGCTATCATATCGTACATACAGTATTTGATGACTGGATTCCATTTTGTGAGTTCTTTATCGTTCCTTATATGCTGTGGTTTCCATACATGATTCTGGCTGTGATTTATTTTATATTTTTTAACAAAAACAAACATGAATACTATCAGCTGGCATTTAATCTTATGATGGGAATGACTGTTTTCCTGATTGTTTCCTATGTTTATCCAAATGCTCAGCACATACGTCCGACCGAATTTCCAAGGGACAATATCTTCACAGATATAGTAAAATGGCTGTACAGTACAGATACTCCTACGAATATCCTGCCCAGCATTCATGTGTTCAACTCTCTTGCAATCCATATGTCGCTTACAAACTGCGAAACACTGCGAAATAAAAAAATTTATAAAAGCAGCATCCTTTACCCTGACCGCGCTGATCATCATGTCCACCATGTTCCTGAAACAGCATTCTGTGATTGATGTATGCATGGGTGCAACACTTGCATTGTTTGGCTTTCTGGTTTTTTATCCGAGAAGAGTTTCCGTTTCTTCTGAATCTGTCTGCTTTAGAGAAGTAAAGAGAAAAAAGAGCGAGAATTAGAAAGATTTAAAAAAAGCAGAATCTTTGAAGTACATTTTTGTTCTTTCAGAGATTCTGCTTTTTTACAGTTATAACAATTTCATAAAATATTTCCCAAAACCGATATCCGGATGTGAAGCTTTTACGCATCAGTTAAATCCATAGAATTTCTGGCTGATTTTGTAGGCTGCCACTGACATTTTTCTTCCACCTCTTCCCGGAAGGTTCATGACTCTTCCGAAAAGACTGTGACGCAGTTTTCTGTATACCTGTTTATTCTCTGTCCTGATATATTCCAGAAGTTCTTTCTTCTTCTGAAGGGACTCTTCTGTATTGGCACGTATCAGCATAATGGAAGAAATAGTTGTAATAATATCCAGATAGCTGAACATATACGCTTTCAACTGCTTATTTGTATTTTTACAGTTGATATATGCATCTACCATGAGTTTGTTTACCCGGATCTGCTGGTCAATACGTTTGATCATCACTTTCTCATTTACAGACTGGTCATCTCTCCCGATAAAATAACGGTAGAAATTCACATCCAGATAATACAGATTCTTTACATACGGAAGAGGTTCAAAAGCAAATAGATTGTCTACATAAAATGTATGCTTCGGCAGTTCCAGATTGCATTCATGAAGCAGTTTTGTACGATAGATCATGGAGTGCATCAGAAGATATTTACCTTTCGGCATGTGTTTCACTTCTTCCCATCCAAATATTCTGTCCTGCGGCAGGCATTTGCGGTACTGCATGATTTTCTTACGGGTTGCGCCCTGTTTCTCATATACAAAATTACTGATCAGAAGGTCAACTGTCTGTGGACCTCTGAGCAGTTCATATAAAGTTTTCAAAATCTGTACATACGCTTCTTTATTTACCCAGTCATCACTGTCCACTACCTTGAAATACAATCCTGTAGCATTTCTGATCCCTGCATTGACAGCTTCTCCATGACCACCATTTTCCTGATGGATTGCCTTTACAATTGTCGGATATTTCCTGGCATAGTCATCTGCAATCTCAGCAGTTCTGTCAGAAGATCCGTCATCTACTATAAGAATCTCTACTTCTTCTCCTCCCACCAGTAATGACTCTATACAACTCTCCATATAATCCTGGGAATTATAACATGGAATCGCAATACTTAACAGTTTCATCTTGTTTCCTCCTTGATATACTTTGCATACGCTCCAAAAGCAGATGGAATTGCGTATTGTTTACCTGACTGTTCTTTACTTACAAAATGAGTTCTTTATCCTGTGTTGTCTTTAGGGATGATACCTTTATTCTGTATGCCTGCATTCTCCATTCAATATGGGAGAAAATATGTTTCGCAGGCGGAAGTTCTTCTATATATAATGGATCAAGTCCCAACTCTTTTACGTACAAAAGCGCATCTCGCTTTTTAAATGTCCCTGAATATTTGGCAGTTCATATAAGCCTGCCAAAAGTCCTTTCTCAGGTCTTTTCCTGATAGCTGTGCATTCTCCGTCCTGAATGATAAACACAGTCCTGTTGTCCTGTGTTCTGGCTTTCTTAGGTGCTTTTACAGGAATCATATCCGCTTTATCATGTCTGTGAGCCAGACAGGTAAATGCAATCGGACATTCTGCACATTTCGCCTGACCGTTGGGAACACATATCACAGCTCCCAGTTCCATCAGTGCCTGATTAAAGTCTCCCGGACAATCTGAGGGCATGATCTGCGAAACCTGCTGTTCTATTTTTCTGCGGACAGACTGCCGGCTGATGTCTTCCGTACTCTCTGTAATTCTGGAAATCACACGCAGTACATTCCCGTCTACAGCCGGAACCTTTTCCCCATATGCGATCGATGCAATGGCACCGGCTGTATAACTTCCTATTCCCTTTAACGACAAAAGCGCCTGATAATCTTCAGGCAGTCTGCCATTATATTCATCTTTTACAGTTTTCGCCGCTTCCTGCATGTTCCGA
>ENA-OQAJ01000429-OQAJ01000429.1-human-gut-metagenome-genome-assembly--contig:-NODE-429-length-13254-cov-7.184048_pt1 | contig 13254 bp, 13 predicted proteins | sample MGYA00242736_ERZ504529 | MGnify/ENA primary metagenome ERZ504529 (study PRJEB26092, sample SAMD00036275) | human gut metagenome | host: Homo sapiens | study: EMG produced TPA metagenomics assembly of...
ACCATCCAGATATTCCTGCGATACTTTAGCTCTAAACTCAGGTGAATGTTTTGATTTTGGCATGAAAAATACCTCCAAAGTAACAGATTTTTATATTTAATCTGTCTACTTTAGAGGTATCATATCAGGAATGACTCCCTGCCGCTGCGGCTGTTTTCGATTTATCCTATAATTTATTCTATATTCTATTATAATTAAAGTTTTTTCGCCGAAGCCTTTTTTTCAAAAAAACTGGAAAATCCCCGTAATCGCTACCAGATCGTATCTTTCGTCGGCTGTTCTTTGATCAGGCCGGTGCGGTAGGCGGAGATGAGGCGGTGGAGGTCGGCCACCTGGGCGTACAGATTGGCGCCCTCGTCCATATGTTCCACCAGAACGCGGTCGGTGTGGTTATCGTCCACCACATCCACGCGGGACAAAATATCCAGGTTTTCCTGCACTGCTTTGGCGGTGTTTTCAAATGGCTGGTGGGTGCGCAGGCTCATGCCGTGGCTGGAATACACCAGCGTGTACCCCGCAATACCGGTGCGCTCGTGGTAAGCGCGGCAGAACCCGCCGTCAATCACCAACAAGCGCCCGCCGCCCTTGATGGGGCTTTCGCCGCTTTTTCCCGCACGGGTACATGGCCGTTCACAATGTGGCAGTTGGCCGTTAAGCCAAACTCCGCCAGGATGCGGCAGCAGATGGCCGCATCATCGTACCAGGTATAGTAGGGATCCTTGATCTCCTTGTGGGTTTCTGGGTCCTCAATGTACAGCCGTTCAAAGGTCGTCATGGCGCTGCGGCCAAACAGCGGGGAGAGCTTGCCGCACCACAAGTACCACAAAAAAGTCCTGCCCGCTCTGCCGCTCCGGCGAGCCCTCCGGCGCAAAATAGCCAGGCGGGCGCGCAGGTCACAGTAATCCAGCAGCGCGCGGCCCCGCAGGGAATGGCCCTCAACGTTTCGGCGGCAAATTCGCCCTCGTCCGTCAGGGGCACCGCACCGTGGTACAGCAGGCAGCCATTCTCAATGTGGTATACGCTGCCCTTGGCATACAGGAAGGCAACGTGCTTTTGCAGCTTTTCGCTGTGGCGGAAGGATGCCACCAGCTTGTCCAGCACAAACTTTTCGTCGGCATTCAGGCGGGCCGGGTTCTCTGGATCTACCGTGGGGAAGTTGCGGTCCCGCAGGGGATAGATCTTGCCAAAATAATCCACCGTTCCGGCTTCGTAATCAATGCGGCGCAAAAAATCCCGCCCCTGCATCTTGAAATCCGGGTTGCGGTCGATCACTTCGCACTCCAGCTTCAGCATCAGGATGGTGATGGCCTTGTGCATGACAGCACAGCGGTGCAGCATTCCGTCCGTGTAGGGGCCGCGGGTGGCGTCGGTGTGCGGCATCCAAATGGTCAGATCCTCATTGCCGTAATACTGTTCCGCCATGCGCAGCAGGTGGCGCAGATTGATGCCGTAAAAATCTTCAATCATGCCGTGGTTGTGGTAGGCAAGGGTGGTTTTCAGCACCGTGCAGCAGCACAGCGCGCTGCCAGCGGCGGCACCCATCCACACAACGTCGTGGTTGCCCCATTGGAAATCCACGTTGTGGTGGGTCATCAGTCGGTCCAGGATCAGGTCCGGGCGGGGGCCGCGGTCAAACAGGTCACCAATAATGTGCAGCTTGTCCACCGCAAGGCGCTTGATCAGCTCACACAGGCGGATGATGAAAGCGTCCGCGCGGTCATTGGCGATAATGCTGCCCACGATCTGGCCATAGTAGAGGGTTTTGTTGTGGTCCTCAAAGTGGGCGTGCAGAAGCTCGTCAATGATATGCCCACAGCCCTGCGGCAGGCAGGAACGCACATATTCCCGTGTGTGCTTGGACGAAACAAAGCGGCATACATCGATCAGGCGCAGCAGCGTCTGGCGGTACCAGGCTTCCAGCTCAAAGCGTTCCGGGTAGCGGGCCTTGAGCAGGGGCAGCTTGCGCGCCGGGTAGTAGATCAGGGTGGCAAGCTCGGCACGGATGGCCTTGGGCACGTTTTCACCCAGGACAAGATCAACTTTTTTCGCGGATAACACCGGAAGCGGAGTTCAGCAGGTGGATAAAAGCCTCGTCTTCGCCGTGCAGGTCACTGATATAATGCTCAGTGCCCTTGGGCAGCTTGGCGGTGGCTTCCAGGCTGATAACGGCGCTGGCAGCCGCGGCCTGGGTGGGATAATCCCGTGCCAGCAGCGAAAGATACTTTAACTCTGCCACGCTGGTGGTGGGGATAGTAGTGGAATTGGAACCCATGGAACAGTATTCTCTCCTTTTTGAAGGGCTTGAATCAAAGCACGCAATTGTATTATTGTTGCAAAAAATTGGTACTTTTATTGTACGCTGTCCCATGCGGTGCGTCAATCGGAAAAAGTGCCGAAAAACCTTGTGCTGCATCCGTTATATTTGACTATTTGATAATCCTTGCCCTACAAAATGGCAGGGCTTGCCGGGGGAGGATGACGTTGTAATAGGATAAAATACAGAAAAACTGGCGCACCATGCAAACAATGTTTTCAATAGAAGAGAGGAAAAAATTGGCATAAATACACCGCCCTGCTCAAAAGTGATTGACTTTTTGCGTGGGGAACGGTATGATACGGTTGTAATCAAAAAGAAAGCATCTTTTGTGAGAACGCCGTTACTGACGCCGTTCTCATTTTCTTTATCAAATAGAAATAGCAGCACCGCCCGCGGGTAATACCATATCGCGGGCGGTGCTGTTTTGCTGTAAAAAACAAACCCCGCCGCCGGATGGCGGAGGGGCCTGCGTGTGGATTCTTAACTTGTCTCTTTGTTCTTCGGTGAATGCCCTGTATCATAGTAATATAGAAAAGAATATAAGTCAATATGTGACGATAAACTGTAACTTTTATAAATGCACTTTTAAGATGAACTTTAAAGCAATGAACGAAAATAATACAGATGACAAGGATGTTACCATTTCGGTAAAATTCTTCTTGAAAAAGTGTATTACATATGCTATAGTTAAATTACCAAATAGGTAAATAATCAACAACAATCTGCTGCCGGAGGAAATGCGTTGAAAATTACTTATAAAACAAAAACAATTGAAAAAGTTTGTACGGATGTTCGGACGGCAGAAAGAAAGCATGGTTCAAAGATGGCTGAAAAAATAGGCCAACGATTAGATGAAATACGAGCAGCAGATACGGTTGAGACGATGGTTCGATTTCGCATTGGAAGGTGTCATCCCTTAACAGGAGATAGAAATGGACAATTTGCTGTTGATTTAGTTCATCCTTACAGATTGGTATTCGAAAAGAACGGTGAAGAAATCCAAATAGCGAATATCATTGAAATTGTAGACTATCATTAAAGTACAGTATGAAGAAACGGAGGAAGAACACGATGGTGAGGAGTAAGAATACGATTGCTACGCCACCGGGAGCAACTATCCGAGAGCAACTTGAAGATAGAGGTATGACGCAGAAGAATTTTGCGTTGCGGATGAATTTGTCCGAAAAGCATGTTAGCCAGCTTATCAACGGTGACGTTCGCTTGACGCCGGAAATTGCAGAACGCTTGGAAATGGTTCTGGGAATTCCGGCAAGTTTTTGGAATAATCTCGAAGCAATTTATCAGGAAAAGCTTGCAAAGGTAAAAGCTGAAAATGAAATGGACACAGATAAGGAGCTAATAAAGAAGCTTCCCTATAGCGAGATGGTAAAAAATAAGTGGGTTCCGGAGGTTAAGACACAAGAACAAAAAGTAGTTGAGCTACGGAAATTTTTTGAGGTTGCAAAATTAACAATCATAGAAAATCCGGCGATTACGAATATCGCATGTAGGCGATTAAATGAAAGCGAAAAAAGTGATTTTGCGCTTTTAGCATGGTCGCAGCAAGCACGGCGTGAGGCACGTAATATAGATACAGAACCTATTAACATAAAATTGCTACAAGAAAAATTGCCGGAAATTCGGAAAATGACTGTAGAAGAGCCGAAAGAATTCTGCCCTGCACTGACGAAGATGATGTCAGAATGTGGTATTGCGCTTGTCTTTTTACCTCATATTGAGGGTTCTTTCTTGCATGGAGCAACATTCCAAGAAGATAGAAAAATTGTTATGGGCCTTACGGTAAGAGGAAAAGATGCCGATAGGTTCTGGTTTAGTCTTTTCCATGAAGTGGCGCATATTATAATGGGCCATATAAGTAAGCCGTTTGGAACAGATGCTGATGATGAGCATGACGCAGATAAGTTCGCAAGAGATATTTTGATAGATGAGGTAGCCTTCAATGCCTTCGCCAAGAACGGGTATTTGACAAGGGCCACAATTAGCCAGTTTGCGGCACGGATGGGGATTTCTCCAGGAATTGTAGTGGGACGCTTGCAAAAAGAAAACTTTATTCCATATAACCAGTTTAATGACTTAAAAGTACGGTATGAAATTACCGCATGATGTGCGAGATATAGAGTCCAAAGGACCTGTAGTGTGCAGATATATGTGCACATTACAGGCCCTTTTTCTTATATAGATATTGCATTTCGCAATTCCCGCTTATACTTGTAATACGTATTCCGCGCAATACCAATGAGTTTAATGCAATCTGCATCGCTGAGTGTGCCGTCAAAATCTTTGCTGTACTTTTTGATGGCATCCTTGCAGACGGCGGTTTTCTTGATAACCAGTTTACGGCCACGCTCCTGCCCTATCTGCTTGCCGTTTAGTTTGGCGGTCAGCATTCCCTCTCTGGTGCGTTGGTGCAGGTCGTCAACTTCCTTTTGAGCTTGCGCAAAGGCAAGGCGTATCTGCTCTTTGGCGAGGTCAACGGTGTACTGATTCAGTGCAGCAATGACCGAGGATACAAAACTGTCGGTAGCGGCATTGCCGGTTTTCAGCTGGGGGCTGATTTGCCGCTGGATGGTCTGGCGGTAAGTCTCCGTGTTGATGTGTGGCTCTTTGAGAAAGCAAAGCGTTACATTTTGGGCGTACAGGTCTTCGTATAGTTGGCAACCCTCGTCTGCATTACGGCTCATACGAGATACACTGTCAAATACGATAGTGTCTCCTGCTTGCACGGTGTGAAGCAATTTATCCAATTCTCTGCGGCCTTGATAGGTCGTGCCGGTATATACTTCTCGGATGATATGTGCGGTTGGATGCGTTGCCAGAATGTTGCGTATTTGCCGTTCAATATTTTGCTGCGGCGTGGAAATGCGGCAGTAACCATATATCTGCATGGCGGTATCACCTCTAAGGCTCGTTAATTTTGATACTGATAGTATACTTACTTTGTTATACGATAGCAAGCAGTTTTGATACTGATTGCGCATAGCTTAAATTTGATACTGGAAATGATGGCGGTGGTCGCTTGTGTGACCGCCGCCATCGTTCTACTTTTCGCTGTCTGTAAGGTAGCACCAAGAACAGGTTTGGCACTCTGGCATTTCTCCGCACGGTGGTATGCCGGTATCAGGCTCATACGGGCAGGAATAATAATCGTATTGCATTGTAAAGCTCCTTTAAAAGTGTACATATAAAAATGGCAGTCTACTCTCACTCGACCATTATCGCTGTTGTTATGATTTATTCGACAACGACCATTTTTTCCATACAGTCGCCGCATATTAGGTTGATGACCTTGGTCGCTCGGCAGCTGTTGCCGCATTTGGGACAAATATATTTGCGGGTACTGCTGGGCTTTTTCGTTCTGGTTTCTGCGCCTGCACCGCTGTTGCCGCCCTTGGGGAGCGTTCCGAGTACATCCAGTAGGTTGAGACTTTCGACCATCTGGAAATCTTGCCAGCCCTGTTCCTCAACAAAATCCAGAAGTTCAAGGCCGGGGCTGGTAATTGTCCAACCATATTTGGGATGGTGTTCGACTTCCAGACCGTGGGTTTCTGCAATGTGCTTGAAATTCTTGTTGTGGTACACGCCGTTATTGCTGGTATCTTTTATACCATGTTCAGCGCAATACTCGTGTACCATCTCGTGGACTAACACGCCTGAGAGAAAGGCGCACTCCTGATTTAAGCTAGCAGAGCTTATATTGATTTCGTAGCGCCGTTCTTCTCCTGTCTGCCAGACTTTACCCGTTGTAAAATGTCCATACGCGCCAGCGGTCTTTTTGAGACTGATAACGACTTCCGGCAATTCACCACCAAAGAATCGGCTATTAAGTGCGCGGAACATTTTTTCTAACTGACCTGCCACACGGCTTGTTTTAATCGTCTGTTTCATTTTCGTTGTCCTTTCGTCTTAAAAGTTTACTTTTAATCCCCGCAGAAGCGGTTTGCAGGTTTGGCCCCTGCCGGCGAAAAGAAAAAGTAAAGCCCCCATCGTGTCAACAGAACATGGAATATCGCAGCGCTCCCCGCGAAAGCGCGAGAATATGCCGTGAAAGTCTGTTGACTTAGGGCTGGGGGCTTATATACTTTTTTGAGCGGCAGGGCCACGCTTCTCAATCTCCGCCGCAGCGGTTTATCAGTCTTTTTTAAAGTAAAAATAACGCGTTAAAACAAAAATATAATTTTTGCAAAAAACATTTTTGGCTTGCCAATCCTTGCGAATTGCAGAAAATGAAATTTGTAGGGGAATCCCTTTTACCGTTATAGCACACGCATAACGATTTCGAATATACAAAATGTATATATTTTCCGTGTGCATGCTTTAAACGATATATACATGATGTATTGAATTGTGAACGTTTTAAAGGAGGAAAACATTATGAAACGTTTCTTTGCATCGGATGCTGAGAGTGATATGCTTATCGCTGAGGCAACCAAAACCTTTGGATTGAAAATTGGAGACATCATCAATATGGCAATCAAAAATCAGTTTCTACCGATTACGGAACCGTTCCGCACGGAGGCAAGACTTATTTTACAGCGCCATACAGCGGGAGAGTTGGAAGCTCAGGAAATCAAGCAGTCGATGACGCGCGGTATCAGAGCGTTAGGACGCGCCCGGTGCGTGATGCAGACCGCTTGCAAGGATTTTTTGCCCGGTACCATTTGCATGAGGATGTAGAGAACCGCACCATTACAGAAAACGATGCTCTGTGGGAATCTGCTGTTGAGGTCTACAATATTCTCGGTAAACAGATTTCGGTTGGCGGCATCAGCAAAATTAACGGTGCGCGTTTGGTGGATGACATTTTTGCAGAGTGGGATACTTTGTGGAGCGAAAAGGCTGTGTATGATGTGCTGGCAGCGCTTGCGTTTCGTTGCGAGCCTAGCCAGCCGTTCAATTGGTTTGAGGGCATGCAGTTCCTTACAGGGATTGAACATGATGCAATGGGCCAGTGGTGCCGTACATCGGGTAGAAAAAATAGGACCTGACACGCCTTTGCGAAAGTAAGGCGTACAGGTCGCAACGAGGGCGGTGCTGATGCTCTGCGCGGAAGTGCAGAACTTGGCACCGCTAATCTTATAGGGGCAGGAACGGCGAAAAAGTCGTTCCGATGGGGGCCGCAGCCCCCACTGACGGCAAGCAGGTCTTGTCGCAGCGGGGAGTCCAGAGGGGTCACGCCCCTTTGGCAAGGTAAGCCCGCAAGGGCGGTGGGAGTTTCCGGGGAAACTGCCATACCTTGTATGGCACATCAGTCCGCGACTAAATGCACTGCTTCGTTGTGCAGGGCATTTCAAGGCGTGGGCGGAGGGGACATGAACCCCGCAAAGGAAAGTGAGATTACAATGGCAAGTGTAGAGAAGTTTTCGGCGGGCGCAGTCCGCAATCAACTGCGGCACAATCGCCGCGAAATCGAACATTCCGGCAATCCTGACATTGACCGTCTCGGCAGGGACAGGACTATGTTCTGTCCCCCGATAGGGGCATGACCGAGTATGACTATTTTTTGCAGCGAAAATCGGAACTGTACTGCTATAACCGCGATGATGTAAAGGTTATGGCTGGCTGGGTCGTGACCGCCCCGCAGGATTTAGACCCAGAGCGCTATGACGACTTTTTCTGTGCAACATACGATTTCTTAGAAAATCGTTATGGCAAGGAAAAATGTCGTGCAGGCCATCGTCCATGATGATGAGGGCGGCCAGCCGCATTTGCATTTCTGTTTTATCCCAGTAGAGGAAGATTTAAAGCACGAGCAAGGCTATAAAATTTGTGCGAACGATGTCCTTGACCGCCGCGAGCTGCGAAATTTTCATCCAGACTTGCAACGCTACCTGAACGAGCACGGTCTGGAAGATGCCCGCGTTATGACCGGCGTAACCAAACGGCAGGGCGGCAACCGCACTGTTGCACAGTTGAAAGCCGAACGCAAACAGGAATACCAGCAGGAAGTGGAACGCCCTGCGTTATATTTCGGTGAATCGTCCGGGCCGGAACTGCGTTTTTGAGGTACAGCCATGAATCAGGCGGTAATGCTTATCAACTGCTATCTGTACGGAGCAACGGCAGTCATGCTCCTTGTGCTGGTACTGATAGTATATTTGCGTGGGCAGATGAATCATTTTCCAAATCCATTTGCAAAAAAGAATCTTGTGTATCGACATCCGGCGCAAGCAAAAGGGATTCTGTTTGGTAAGAAGTTTGGTCTGTTGGCCTACTCCCCCGAACAGGACGAGGGGCATATTCTCGTACTGGGGCCGTCCGGCACAGGTAAGACAAGTGCTTTGCTGATTCCAACATTGCGCAGCTGGCAGGGTACGGCGCTGGTGGTGGATATTTCCGGCGACATTTCAGCTAACGTCAACACGCCCAACAAAATTGTATTTGACCCAACAGCGGAAAACTGCATCCCGTATGATGTGTTTGCTTCAATCAATGCGGTAACGGATGAGACCGAACGGCAGGAGCGCTTGGAGCAGCTTGCCTACCTGCTATTGCCGGACAAAGCCAACGACAGCGAGGCAGGCATCTTTTTCACGAAAAATGGCCGCAAGATGATAACGGCAGCGCTTATCTGCTACTACGGAATGGGCTGGGGCTTTGTCCAAATCTGCGAGTTTTTCCTCAGCCACGATTGGCGTAGTTTGCTGAACGATATAGCAAAGCAGCAGAACCAAACTGCCAATATGTATATCAGTTCATTCGCAGGTGCGTCAGAGCAGAACACAGCAGGCTGCAAGCAGGCAGCAGACGATGCCCTAAAACTGTTTGCCACAAACGAAAAAATAAAAAATGCACTTCGGAAAGCAGCCAGTTATGAGCAGTCAATCAGCCCAGCCACGCTGGAAACAAATAGTATATATGTTTACATCCCGGAAGAAAAGCTCGAAATCTATGGCGACTTAATGCGTATAATTACAGCGCAGTCAATGGAGTATTTTTCATCAAGACCAAAAGAAAACAAGCAAATGATACTATTTTGCTTGGACGAATTTGCGTCCTTTGGAAAATTACAAATTACCCCGGCCCTCCGTCGTTTGAGGAAAAGAAGAATTAGAATCCTTGTCCTAACCCAGTCGGTGTCGGATGTCGATATGATTTACGGCAAAGATGAGCGCATAGCAATGCTCGGTAACTTCAAATTTACCGTCATACTGGGTTGTAAGGACACTGAAACACAGGAGTATTTCTCAAAGATGATTGGTGAAAAACGCTCCTTGCTGGCAACAGACCCAAACCAGAAATCACAGCCCATCATCAAGCCAGCCGACCTTGCACATTTGGCGCAAGACCTCTTTGTAATCTGTGATGATGGTGCAATCCGGCTGCAGAAAAAATTTCTACTTCAAATAGTGCGCAACATCTACAATATTTACAAAATACAGTAAAAAGCGGGTGACATACACCCGCTTTTTCGTTATAATAAATAAAAATATGTATCTTTTGCTGCAAGTCCAAATTATGGGACAGAGTATCTGCTATAATATACATACAATTAAAAAGTGTACTTGAAATTTGGAGGAATCACGATGCCGGATAACAAAAAAGAGCAGGAACGCGAAGAACTTCACCGCGCAATATGGGCGATTGCTGATGACCTGCGCGGGAGCGTGGATGGCTGGGATTTCAAATCCTACGTTCTGGGCATCATGTTCTACCGCTATATTTCCGAGAACCTGACGAACTACATCAACGCGGACGAAATCGCGGCAGGCTACGCGGATTTTGACTATGCCAAGCTGTCTGACGAGGAGGCCGAGCAGGCGCGGGAGGACTTGGTGCAGACCAAAGGCTTCTTTATCCTGCCGTCTGAACTGTTCGTCAATGTCCGCGCCCGTGCGCCGCAGGACGATAACCTCAATATGACGATGGAGGCCGTCTTCCGTCATATCGAGGATTCCGCCAAAGGCACCGAGAGCGAGGACGACTTTGCCGGTCTGTTCGATGATATTGATGTCAACAGCAACAAGCTTGGCGCTACGGTGGCAAAGCGCAACGCAATGCTTGTCAAGCTGCTGGACGGCATCGGCGCGATGAAGCTCGGTGAATACAAGGAAAACACGATTGATGCGTTTGGCGATGCGTATGAGTACCTGATGAGTATGTATGCCTCCAATGCTGGCAAGAGCGGCGGCGAGTTCTTCACCCCGCAGGAGGTTTCGGAGCTGCTGACCCGCCTTGCTGTTGTGGGCAAAACCGAGGTCAACAAGGTCTATGACCCGGCCTGCGGCTCCGGCTCCCTGCTGCTGAAAGCGGCGAAGATTCTGGGCAAAGAGAATGTCCGGCAGGGCTTCTTCGGTCAGGAAATCAACCTGACGACCTACAACCTGTGCCGTATCAATATGTTCCTGCACGATATTGATTTTGATAAATTCAACATCGCCCACGAAGATACGTTGATTTCGCCCCAGCATTGGGACGAGGAACCCTTTGAGGTCATTGTCAGCAACCCGCCGTATTCTATCAAATGGGAAGGCGATGATAACCCGGTCTTGATTAACGACCCGCGTTTCTCCCCTGCCGGTGTGCTGGCCCCGAAATCCAAAGCGGATTTGGCCTTTATCATGCACTCGCTGGCATGGCTGGCGACCAACGGCACGGCGGCCATTGTCTGCTTCCCCGGTATTATGTATCGCGGCGGCGCGGAGAAGAAGATTCGCCAATATCTGATTGATAACAACTTTATCGACTGCATTATTCAGCTGCCCGGCAACCTGTTCTTTGGCACCAGCATTGCAACCTGTATTATGGTGCTGAAAAAGAGCAAGGCCGAGAACAAGACGCTGTTTATTGATGCCTCGAAAGAATTTGTCAAGGTCACGAACAACAACAAGCTGACCGAGGACAACATTGCAAAAATCGTGGCCTCGTTTGTTGAACGCGAGGATAAGGACTATTTCTGCAGCCTTGTGCCCAATGACGAGATTGCGGAACAGGATTATAACCTGTCGGTATCCACCTATGTGGAGCAGGAGGACACCCGCGAGGTCATCAACATTACGGAATTGAACGCAGAAATCAAGCGCATTGTGGCGCGGGAACAGGTTCTGCGGGACGAGATTGATAAGATTATTGCGGAGATTGAGGGATGAGCTGTTCGGAAATAGTCAATTTATTTGTTTCGATAGTTTCTATATTTATCTCTGTAAAAGCGCTATGTCAAACAAATAAACAGATTTCTTTGAGCAATAAACAACAGTTGTTTGATAGGCGGCTTTCGCGATTTATTGAATTTAACACTATTTACTCTTTATACACTGACAATAAGCTTTACCTTAAAAAAGCCGATACATTTTATGGATGTAATGATTTAATATTCACATGGCTGACAAATTGTTCTGACTTGGAGGAAATGGCACTTGTAATGTCGAAACCTTTACACCAAGAGGAACAAAAAAATATTTCTTACAAAATATGAGAAACTTAAAGCTTCAGCGGTTGAAATCTCGATGATTTTTGATGGGGAAACGGCAGAAATAGGAGAAGCGTTCGTTTCGGCATTTGCAGACCTATTAAAAGCAATGTACAAACAGCAGGTATATATATCAACTTTGAAGGAACAAGAGAAAAAAGACGGAATACCGTTGGAACTTGAAAATTACGAAAAGAATTGTACTGAAATGGCTGAAAGTCTTGGACTGTTTGAATTGTGTGTCAAGCTTGAAACGCTTGATAATAAAATTATTGAAAAAAGAATACGTCGAAAATAATGAAAACAAGCTTACGCCTAACGAGGTGAAAAGATGACAAAACTTGATGAATTGATTCAAGAGCTTTGCCCACAGGGGGTAGAACGGAAACGCTTAGGCGATATTGGCGTTATTATCCGTGGTAATGGTTTGCAGAAAAAAGATTTTACGGAAAGTGGCGTTGGCTGTATCCATTACGGTCAAATTTACACTTACTATGGTACTTGTGCGTATAAAACAAAGTCCTTTGTGTCCCCCGAATTGGCAGAAAAGCTGCAAAAAGTAAATACGGGTGATTTGGTTATTGCCGTTACAAGTGAAAATGTAGAAGATGTTGGCAAGTGTGTTGTTTGGTTGGGCGATGAACAGATTGTAACAGGTGCGCACGCTGCTATTTTCAAGCATAATCAAGACCCCAAATATGTTGCCTATTGGTTCCAGACAAATGACTTCTTTACGCAGAAAAAGCGTATTGCGAAAGGAACAAAGGTTATTGACCTGACCCCGCAGAAGTTGGAAGGAGTTACGATGCCCGTTCCACCGCTGCCAGTCCAACGCGAAATTGTCAGGATACTTGACAATTTCGCGGAGCTTACAGCGGAGCTACAGCGAGCTACAGCACGCAAAAAGCAGTATGAATATTACCGCGATACGCTTTTGACTTTCGGTGTCCACAGGGGGGGGGACATTTGAGACAAAGTGGAGAACGCTGGCAGAAATTGCAGATATTGGCACGGGCAGTAGCAATACAAATGAAGCAGTTGAAAATGGGAAGTATCCGTTCTTTGTTCGCTCGCAGGAGCCGTTGAGAAAGAATGACTATGAATATGACGAAACTGCAATTATAACAGCGGGCGATGGTGTTGGCGTAGGCAAGGTTTACCACTATGTCGAGGGGAAATATGCACTGCACCAGAGAGCGTACAGAATCCATATAAATACATCTGATGTATCTCCGCGTTTCTTCTTTTACTATATGAAAGCCAAATTCCTGCCATATATTCAAAAGAATGTATTTCAAGGTTCTGTATCTTCCATTAGACGCCCTATGCTGAATGCGTTCCCTGTGCCAGTTCCTGATATAAAGATACAGGAACGCATTGTCAACGTCCTTGATAACTTCGATGCCATCTGTTCTGACCTGAACATTGGTCTGCCTGCTGAAATTGAAGCCCGTAAAAAACAGTATGAATATTATCGGGATATGCTCTTGACGTTGCTGCGGCTGACGAC
>ENA-OQAJ01000430-OQAJ01000430.1-human-gut-metagenome-genome-assembly--contig:-NODE-430-length-13246-cov-2.107554_pt1 | contig 13246 bp, 13 predicted proteins | sample MGYA00242736_ERZ504529 | MGnify/ENA primary metagenome ERZ504529 (study PRJEB26092, sample SAMD00036275) | human gut metagenome | host: Homo sapiens | study: EMG produced TPA metagenomics assembly of...
GTGATGAAGGGCATGCTCACCGGCCCGGTGACCATCCTCAACTGGTCCTGGCCGCGCGAGGACATCACCCACGAGCAGCAGACCCAGCAGCTGGCCCTCGCCATCCGCGACGAAGTGCTCGACCTCGAAGCCGCAGGCATCAAGGTCATCCAGATCGACGAGGCCGCCCTGCGTGAAAAGCTGCCGCTCAGGAAGACCGACTGGCACAAGAAGTACCTCGACTGGGCCATTCCGGCATTCCGACTGGTGCACTCCGCGGTCAAGCCGACCACGCAGATCCACACCCACATGTGCTACTCGGAGTTCAACGACATCATCACCGACATCGACGCCATGGACGCCGACGTGATCTCCTTCGAAGCCTCCCGCGGCGATCTCGTGGTGCTCGACGCCATTCACGACGCCAACTTCGAAACCGAAGCTGGCCCGGGCGTCTACGATATCCACTCGCCGCGCATCCCGTCCGAAGCCGAAATCGAGGAACGCATCTACGAAATCCTCAAGAAGATGGACGTCGAAAAGGTGTGGATCAACCCCGACTGCGGTTTGAGACCCGCGGCAACGCCGAAACCTGGCCAAGCCTCGAAAACCTCGTGGCCGCAGCCCAGGCTGTGCGTGCCAAGCTGACCAAATAAGGCGAAACGTTAGGAACAAGACGACAGCCATGCATTCGCCAATGTTCTCGCTCGAGGTGTTCCCTCCGAAGCGAACCTCCCCTGTAGGCACCATCTACGACACGTTGGATGGCCTGCAGGGGTTGGACCCCGATTTCATTTCCGTCACCTACGGCACCGGCAAATCATCCGACCGTACATTGACCGCGCGCATCGCCCACACGGTAAGCGAATACGGCATCCCCAGCGTGGCCCATCTGACCGCGCAGTATCTGAACAAGGATGACGTCGACCAGGCACTCGACATGTTCGAACAGGCCAAGGTCTCCGGCGTGCTCGCCTTGCGTGGCGACCGCATCGACGGTGCCGAACCGGCAGGAGTATTCGAACATGCCAGCGATCTGGCCGTATACATCCGCCAGCACGTCCGGACATGAAAATCTACGGCGCCTGCTACCCGGAAAAGCACCCACAGTCGGCAACGCTGGAAGAGGACATCGACAATCTCAAAAAGAAAGTCGATGCCGGCGTGACGCATCTGATCTCACAACTGTTCTACGACAACGAGGACTTCCTGAGATTCCTCGACAAAGCGAGGGCTGCGGGAATCGACGTGCCGATCGAAGCGGGCATCATGCCGGTCATGAACGCGAAATCGGTGCTGAACATGTCGAACAAATGCCAGTCGAAAGTTCCTGAAAAACTCGGCATCATGCTCGATAAATGGGGAGGTGACAAGGCTCTGCTCAAAGAAGCGGGCATCGCCTACGCATCCGAGCAGATCTGCGAACTGGTGGCGCGGGGCGTCGACGGCGTGCACCTGTACACGATGAACCATCCATGTGTCAGCCGACGCATTTGGTCCAACGTCAAACCATTCTTCGTCTGATTTCAGGCGATGCAACAAAACATCAAGGGTGGTTGCGGGGTATTTTCGCAACGCCCTTGGTTTTATCAGCGGTTACTATAGAAACCATGACTTCCATGCAACACAAGTTCGGGGCGCTTGATCTGATTCGAGCAGGGCTGCAAGATCTCGACAGGCTCGCACGTTGTTCGACGAGCTGCACAATGACGGCATCGATGACGACAGGATGCGGCTGCTACTAGCCACGCTGGAAAAAGCGTGCGATCCCGACATCGCACTCAGCAACCTGGTGGACATCATCAAAGTGATGCAAAGTCAAGGCAAGGATTTCACCAACATCATCGCCGATGAAAACTCTTTCGTGCGACTGATCACCGTGCTCGGCGTATCCGATGAAATGGGCAAGCTCATGCGATTCCGCCCGGAACTTGTGGAGGCCGCAGCCAACGATGCCTGCGAAAGCCACCTTTACAATCACGAACAGCGCAGAGCGCATGTGCTCAAATCGGTAGGAGCCGATCCCAATGACCACACCATGCCGACCGCAAGCCTGCCACTTGCCGAAGCTGCGACGGCGCTACGTAAAACCTATCGCAAACAACTCGCCGCAATCATGGCGCAAGACGCCACGGCGAACGATCCCATCGAAATCCAACCACGCATCAGCACCGAACTTTCCGACCTTGCGGACGCGGCGCTTGAAGGCGCGCTCGCCATCGCACGCCATGAAGTGGACGGCAGCGAACATGTGCGTTTCGCCATCATCGGCATGGGCAAACTGGGCGCACAGGAGCTCAACTATGTATCCGACGTGGACCTGATCTACGTGGTGGAACCGCCGACATGGACACCAACGGCATGGCACTCAGCCGAATCGGCACCAAAATGGCCACCACGCTGCAACGTGTATGCCAATCCGTCATCATGGGCGTCGCAGAACCGACACTCTGGCAGATCGACGGTGGACTACGCCCCGAAGGCAAGGACGGTCCGCTGGTACGCAGACTCGAATCCCACGAAGCCTATTACGAGCAATGGGCGGAAAACTGGGAATTCCAGGCCCTGCTCAAAGCCCGCCCGGTAGCCGGCGACACCGACCTCGGACAAGCGTATATGGATATGACCCGACCGTTCGTTTGGACAGCTTCCAAGCGAGACAACTTCGTCTATGACTGCCAGCAGATGCGCAAACGTGTCGAAGACCTTATTCCCAACCCGCTGAAAGACCGCGAAATCAAACTCGGCAGGGGAGGCTTGCGCGACGTCGAATTCACCGTGCAGATGCTCCAACTCGTGCACGGCCGCTCCGACGAAGCATTCGCGTACCAGCTCCACACTCGAATCCCTGCAGGCCTTGGCCGAAGGCGGGTACGTCTCACGCAAACAAGCCAAGAAACTTTCATGGGACTACCGATTCGAACGTGTGATGGAACACCGCCAGCAAATGTGGGCGCTCAAACGCACCCACCTGTTCCCAGACCTCGGCAAAGCCAACGCTGGCGGTCTTGAACGCAAACGAGACATCACCATCGACGAGCTGAACCAAAATCCCGAACTACGTCGACTCGCGCGCGCATTTCACATGCATCCCGAAGAACTCGTCAACAAATACGATGAGACACGTCGTGAGGTGCGTCACCTGCACATGGACATCTATTACCGGCCCATGCTGCCCATCAACGCGGGACTCGACGACGAACAGGTGGAACTCTCCACGAAAGCCACGCAGGAACGATTCGAATCCATCGGATTCGCCGATGCCGACGCGGCCATGCGGCACGTCACCGCGCTCACCGCAGGCATCTCCCGTGCGGCAAAAATCAACCGCATCCTGCTCCCCGCAGTACTGCAATGGCTCGGCGAAGGGCAGAATCCCCGACATGGGACTGCTTAACTGGCGCAAACTTGAAGAAAACTTCGGCTCCGAAAGCGGATACCTCGGATTCCTACGCGATTCACCATCCGCGGCACAACGCCTATGCCACGTACTATCCAACTCACGATTCCTCGGCGACGCACTCAACAAATCCGTCGAATCAGTCACATGGCTCGGCAACGACGACTCTTTGCAACCACGTTCGCGAGAAAGCCTCGACATTCAAACCAAGGCGACGCTTGAACGCAATGCCGGCAACATCAACGATTTCGCCAACTCCATCCGAGCCATGCGCAGACACGAAATCGAACGCATCGGTCTCGCTTGGATGAGTGGCGTGATCGACGATGAAGCATCGCTCGCCGGCATGACCGACGTATACGACGCGGCCATCGAAGCATCGCTGCAGTGGGCCATCCAGCATCGCATCAACGACATACAGATCGACGAAGCTCCGGCGGCGATCGCCATCATCGGCATGGGACGGTACGGCGGTAGGGAAGTGAACTTCAGCTCTGATGCTGACGTGATCATCATCTACAGGCCGGCCGAAGGTGCCGATGACGACCAAGCCAACCTTTTCGCACGAAAAGTGCAGGAAGACCTACGTGCGATCCTGCAAGGTCCAACCACATTCGAACCAAAAATCGAACTTGACATGGATCTTAGGCCTGAAGGCAAAAACGGACCGCTCGTACGTTCCTACGCATCCTGCGAGGAATACTATCGATCCTGGGCAAGCACATGGGAGCATCAGGCGCTATTACGCGCACGATATGCGGCAGGCGACGCGTCTCTTGCCGAGGATTTCCTCATGAACATCGCCGACCCGTTGCGTTATCCGAAAATCGATCTTACGGAAACGCAGATCGCCGAAATCCGCAAACTCAAGGCACGTATGGAAGCTGACGTCTGCCGCGCGGAGTACGTAGGGATCGCCATCTGAAGCTCGGCAAGGGCGGACTGTCTGACGTTGAGTGGACGATCCAGTTGCTGCAAATTGCAGCATGCGGGAGACAATGCCAACTTGCGTGTCAACGGTACGTTGCAGGCATTGAACGAGTTGGAACATCGCAAGCTGATTTCCGCTGGCGATGCTGTGGTGTTGCGTAAGGCATGGCGTATGTGCACGGCCGCGCGCAACGGCAGTTATCTGTGGAGCGGACGCGTCAATCAGGCTGATATTTTGCCGGACGATTCATATTCGCTGGGAGGCATCGCCGTGTATCTCGGTTACGATGCGAATCGCGGCCAACATTTTCGAAAACGACCTGCTCGCCGTGATACGCAAAGCCCGTGACGTAACGGAACGCCTGTTCTACGGTCGTTCGTGAGTCGTGCCATTTGAACGGCTAGGAGCATGGTGTGGCCGTCGGACCGAAGTTATACGGCTCTGACGGTTATGCTGATTCAGGGTTTCGTGCATGGAAGGATGGAGGTTGCGCCACGAATACTTGTGAACACGCGGTGAACTGGCAGGGTCTGCATTTCAGGCTATAGTTGGCTAGGTCACTTCGAGTGGCCACCTTCAACCACAAGTTGCATGAAAGGTGAGCCGTTGTCTTCAGTACTCGAACAGGCGGTTGAAACGCCGATGGTCGGGAAAAGCGTCATCACATTGGATGATCTTTCCATTCGCCAGATTCAAGAATTACTCCACAAGGCGCAGTACATTGATTCTCATCGTAAAGAAGTGGCGCACACCTGCGACGGCAGGGTGCTCGCCACTTTATTTTATGAGCCCAGCACCCGTACGCGTCTGAGCTTTGAAACCGCCATGCTCCGACTCGGCGGCAAGGTGATCGGTTTCGCCGGCGCCCAGCTCGCTTCCGTGACCAAGGGCGAAACCATTTCGGACACCCTGAAAACCGTGTCCAACTACGTGGACGTGGTGGCGATCCGCCACCCGAAGGAAGGCGCCGCGCTCGTGGCGTCCCGTGCAGCCTCCGTGCCGGTCATCAACGGCCGGCGATGGTGGACATATGCACCCCACGCAGACTCTGGCCGATCTTGCGACGATGCAGTCGCGCTTCGGTCGCGTGAACAATCTGACTGTCGGACTGTGCGGCGATCTGACTTTCGGGCGCACCGTGCATTCCCTGATCGAAACCCTGTGCCGTTTCGGCAACGTGAACTTCGTGCTGATCAGCCCGGATGAGCTCAAGACCCCGCAGTATGTGCTCGACCGCATCAACGCCACCGACTCCTGCTCCTACACGGAAGTCAAGGATCTCGTTTCCGTGATCGGCGATCTCGACGTGCTGTACATGACCCGAGTGCAGAAGGAACGCTTCTTCAACGAAGACGACTATCTGCGACTGCGCGACACCTACATTCTCGACGAAGCCAAGATGGCTTACGCCAAGAAAGACATGGCCGTGCTGCACCCGCTGCCGCGCGTCAACGAAATCGCCGTCGAAGTGGATGACGACCCACGCGCTGCCTACTTCGAACAGGTCAAGAACGGCATGCTTATGCGCATGGCATTGGAAAGCTCGGTGGTCGGTGACGAACTGCCGGGATATGAACCGCTTGAATCCAAGGAGGTTGCAGCCTGATGGAGGTCACCAGCATTCAGAACGGCATCATCATCGACCATGTGCCTGCTGGCACCGCGCTCAAGGTGCTCGAATACCTGAAAATTGATCCGGCTAAGACCAAGCTCGCGCTGATCATGAACACCGACAGCCACATGTTCGGCACCAAAGACATCATCAAAATCGAAAGCGAAGAGGAAGCCGAAACCATCGACCTTGACGTGCTCGGCCTTGTGGCACGCACCGCAACCGTCGGCATTGTGCGCGGCGGTAAAATCGTAGAGAAAAAGCAGCCTACACTGCCGGAACATGTGGTCAATATCATCAAATGCGTGAACCCGCGCTGCGTGACTACCACCGAGCCGGCCGTACAGATGTTCCACCTGGTGCATTCCGACCGTCAGGAATACCGCTGCGACTACTGTGACGAGGAAGCGAAGTTCTGACCCATGACCCTCACCCTTCACGACATCAAGGTTTGGAACACCGGCGAAGTCATCGACCTGATCGTCCCATCTGACGCTGATGAAACGGTGGACGCTTCGGCCATGACCATCGCCCCGGGATTCGAAGATCCCCACGTCCACTTCCGCGATCCGGGCCAGACCTACAAGGAATCCATGGTTTCCGGTTGCGCGGCTGCCGCCTCTGGCGGGTATACGAACGTGCTCATCATGCCGAACACCGTTCCCGCCATGGATGGCGTGAAGGTGACGGCGGGGGAACCGGGCGCCAGTGAAGTGCTCGACGCCGGTTTCGACACGGTCATCGACTATTTGCAGCATTACGAACAAGCCCATGATGTGACCTTGCCGGTGCGTTATGACCTGTGCGTATGCGCTTCCAAAGGGCGTGCAGGCAAGGAAGCAACCGACGTGGCCGACTGGATCGGCTACCTGCCTGAACACGATGACGACAACAAGGACGCCTACCAGCTGTGCCACCCGGTGACCGCCATCAGCGATGACGGTTCCGCGGTAACACCGGAAATCCTCGATCAAGTGTTCGACAACGTCAAGAAATCAGGCTTATACCTGATCGAGCATTGCGAACACCACGACACCGGGGCGGTCAATGAAGGTCCCGTATCACGAGAACTGGGCGTACCCGGCATTCCCGAAGATACCGAACTGAAAATCGTCGAACGCGATATCGAGATGGCGCGCAAAACCGGCGTGCATGTGCACTTCCAGCATGTCAGCACTGCGATTTCTTTCGACGCGATTCGCAAGGCCAAAGCTGAAGGCTTACCGATCACGTGCGAAACTGCACCGCACTACGTTGCGTTGTGCGATGAAGCATTGCTGAAATACGGCACTCTCGCCAAGATGAATCCGCCGTTGCGCTCCGAAGAGGATCGCAAGGCAACCATCGCAGCCGTAGCTGACGGCACCGTCGATCTGCTGGCCACCGACCATGCACCGCATACCATGGAAGAGAAGGACCTTGGTTTCCTCGATGCTCCGAACGGCATCATTGGTCTTGAATGCGCGTATGGCGTATGCCACAAGATTCTTGTGGACGGTGGCTTTATCTCCGACGAACGCCTGATTGAACTCATGTCGACTGCGCCAGCCGAACTTATGGGCCACAGCAAGGCCGACGTCACAGCGTTGCTTGACGAATACGCAGACGCCGTCCCCGGAGACGACGACACCAAACGCGTGCTGGACCTCGTCAAGGTTCCTGCAGAAGACCGCGCGGATCTGGTGGTGCTCAACACCGACGAGGCATGGACCGTGAATCCTGAACGATTCCATTCCTCGGCTCGTAACACCCCGTTTGGTGGATGGCAGGTCACCGGCCGTCCGCTCGCCACCATCATCGGCTCGAAACTAGTCTTCAGCCGTATCAACAAGGAGGATTGATGGATCGCCTGATCGAAGCAATCGAAGCCAAGCAGAATCCGAGCGTTGTGGGACTTGACCCGACCGAAGCGCTCGTGCCAGCGCAAATCGTGGCCGGCTTTGCCGAGGAAATCAGCGAACAGGTTGAAGATCCGGCGGAAGCGCCGTCCATGCAGCTTTCCGTGGCCTTCTTCGAATTCAACCGCGCCATCATCGACGCGTCGCAGACATCGTGCCTGCGGTCAAACCGCAGATCGCCATGTATGAGACGCTCGGTCCGGCAGGCATCGACGCCTACACCATGACCTGCGAATACGCCAAGCAGCAGGGCCTGTACGTGCTCGGCGACGTCAAGCGCGGAGACATCGGCTCTACCGCGGCTGCATATGCTCATCACCTCAGCGGTATAGGATTGGACGACACCGCCTATGATCCATGGCATGAGGATGCGGTGACCGTGAACCCATACCTCGGCACCGATGGCATCACACCGTTCGTCGACGCCGCCACCGCCAACGACAAAGACATTTTCGTGCTTGTACGCACCTCCAATCCGTCTAGCAGTGAACTGCAGGAACTTGAACTCGCCTCCGGTGAACGCGTATACGAGCATGTCGCCGATCTGGTGGAAGGCTGGGGCGCGAAACCATCGGCAAGAACGGCTATTCACGTGTAGGCGCAGTGGTCGGAGCCACGCACCCAGAGGAAGGCAAGGCATTGCGCGCACGCATGCCGCACACGTTCTTCCTTGTACCGGGATACGGCGCTCAAGGCGGCACCGCGCAAGGTGTGGCCGGCATGTTCGACCGTGACGGCATGGGTGCGCTTGTCAACTCGTCACGTGGCGTTATCGGTGCATGGAAAAAGTCCGGCAAGTATTCTGAATCCATGAGCGCCGACGATGCTCTGGATCTGGTTGCGGAATCAGCCCGTGAGGCAGCCAAAAGATATGCGTGACAATCTGCGTGCGGTCTTGCCGTAACCTGCCGACTGGCCAACTGTTCAATCTGAAAAGAAAAACAACCACCAAACCATCGAACTAACAGAGAGGGAGTTCATGACCACCGCAACAACGTTCGTTCCGACCGTTGCCGAAGCGACTGCGGCAGGCTTTTTCCCGAGCCGGCATGAAGTCGAGGTCGTTGACAATCAGGAACTGACTGACGGCGTGTACCGTTTGACGTTCCGTGACGAATACATCGCCAGCCATGCAAAGCCGGCACAATTCGTTGACGTATATTCCAACGATCCAAGCAAGCTGATGCCGCGTCCGTTCGGCGTTTGCGAAACCAACGGCGACGAAGTCAGCCTCATGTTCGCCGTGGTAGGCAAGGGCACCGCAGAATTTGCCGGATTGAAAGCTGGGGACACCATTCGTGTGATGGGCCCGCTCGGCAATTCGTTCAAGACCAAGGAGCCCGCCAATTATGTGCTCGTGGCAGGAGGTCTTGGCGTGCCTCCGCTCGTGCATGCGGCACAGCATATCGCCGGCGTCGAAGGCGCGGTCAGCACCGCGGTGTTCGGCTACCGCAACGTGCGTTTCGGCGACGAATATGCGGGCAAGTATGCCGACAAGGTGTACAGCATCGACGAGAGCGAAGGCAACGTGATCACCTTGCTTGACCGCATCGAAGGCGAGTTGATGGATTCGGGACTCAAGCCGGTGATTCTGACCTGCGGTCCTCTGCCGATGATGAAGGCCGTCGCCGCATGGGCCGTGAAGCGTGACATGGCGTGCCAGCTGAGCTTGGAACAGCGCATGGGCTGTGGCTATGGCACTTGCGTGCTGTGTACGGTCGACACGTTGGACGGACGTTTGAAGGTCTGCTCCGATGGTCCGGTCTTTACTCGCGAACGTTTGGGATGGGGTGAATGAGATGATCGACGATACCCAGCATGAGAACCTGTACGGTTCGTACGAGTGGAAGCATCCCACGCAGGTGGCGGGCGTGCCGTGGAAGAATCCGGTCGCCACGGCTTCCGGCACCTTCCAGTATGCGGCGGTCCGCTGGTTCTACGACGTGAGCCAACTGGGCGCGGTCACCACCAAGGGCGTCTCCCCGGTGCCATGGGAAGGCAATCCCGGCATTCGTACCGCTGAAGGCCCATCCAGCAACATCAACGCGGTCGGCCTGCAGAACCCGGGTGTGGACCATTATTTGGAAGACGACCTGCCCAAGCTCAAGGCCATCAACGCTACGGTCATCGCCAATGTGGCCGGTCACTGCGACGACGACTATGTCGAAGTCGTGTCCAAGCTGAACGATTCTCCGGCAGACATGCTGGAAATCAACGTGAGCTGCCCGAACGTGCCGCCGGAGGTATGAGCGTCGGCACTGATCCGGTGGCGTTGAGCCGTCTGATCACCCGCCTGCGCAAGCTCACCGACAAGAAGATGATTGTCAAGCTCACGCCGAACGTCACCGACATCACCGTGCCTGCCCGCGCGGCCGTGGAAAGCGGCGCCGACGCGCTGAGCATGATCAACACACTGCTCGGCATGCGCATCAACATTCGCACTGGAGAACCGATCATCGACCATGTGACCGGCGGCGTTTTCCGGACCGGCCGTGCTGCCGATGGGACTCGTGGCCGTGTGGAAGACCCGCTCCGCATTACCGAACACTCCGATCATCGGCATCGGCGGCATCGATTCCGGTGAGAAGGCGCTTGAATACCTGTATGCCGGAGCGAACGCCGTGGAAGTCGGTGCGGCCGCACTGTTCGAACCGACCGCGCCATTGCGTGTGGCCCGCGAACTCGACGAGCTGCTCGACGCACGTCCCGAACTCGCAGACAAGCTCGCCAAGGGCGAAACTTGGCGTTGACCTCGATCATTCATCAAAGGAGCATGACATGACTGAATCCCTCGACCACCGTTTTACCAAGTTCCTGCTGGAAGCGCAGGCGCTGAAATTCGGCGAGTTCACGCTGAAGTCCGGTCGTAAGTCGCCGTATTTCATCAATGCGGGCGCATTCAACGACGGACGTAAGATCGCCACGCTCGGCGCATTCTATGCGGAGAAGATCGCGGCGGAAATCGAAGCAGGCAATCTGCCGAACGACATCGACACCATTTTCGGTCCTGCCTACAAGGGCATTCCGCTGGGCGTCTCCACCGCGATCGCTCTGACTTCCGGCCACGGTATGGAAGTCGGCTACACCTTCGACCGCAAGGAGAAGAAGGATCATGGCGACGGCGGCATGATGGTCGGCACCCAGCTGACCGACAGCATGAAGGTACTGCTCGTCGACGACGTGATGACCGCAGGCACCGCAGTACGCGAGGTCATTCCCAAGCTCAAGGCCGAAGCGGATGTGGAGGTCGTCGGCTTGGTGCTTTCCGTGGATCGTATGGAAAAGACCAAGGATTCCGACACGTCCGCGGTGAAGGCCGTCGAAGCAGAGTTCGGCTTCCCGGTATTCGCCATTGCCAACGTGCGCGAGATCTTCGAGGCCGGCCAGCATATCGAAACCGCTGACGGCACCGCGTATGTGACCGACGAGATCAAGGCCGCTGCGACGCTTATCTGGAGCAGTATGGTGCCTGAATTCTATAGGCGGGTCCTACAGTTGAACATATGAAAAGTGCCTCACACCAATCGAAAGCATCGGTGCGAGGCACTTTTCAATCTCATATCAGAGTGCATCCAGTTGATGAGTGCATTCAGTCGATCAGGTTGTATCCATGGTCGGCCACCACCGACTTGAGCTTCTCCAAATAGTTTTCCGCGGCCTTCGACAGCTTCGCACGCTCGTTCGTGATCCAGCCGACCAGCATGGTCTCATCGGTGTCAAGCGGCACGGTCACGATTTTCTCATTGTTGAGATCGCCGTTGTCGATGCCGGTGCACACGGTGTAGCCGTTCAGACCGATGATGAAGTTCAGAATCGTCGCACGGTCGGTCACGTTGATCTGCTTGGGGGAGTATTCCGGCCAGACCGCCTCTTCGGCGAAGAAGAAGCTGCCCTCCTCGCCCTGCTCGTACTGGATGAACGGGAACGGCTTCAAGTCGTCCATCGTGACTTTCTTCTTGCCGGCCAGTGGATTGTTGCGTGAAATGAACACATGCAACGGAGCACGGAACAGTGGATGGAATTCCAAATGCTTTTCGCGCAACATCTTGCCAATTCGTCTTTGTTGAAATCGGACAGGTAGATGATGCCGATTTCGGAAAGCATGTTCGCCACTTGGTTGATGATGTCTTTGGTGCGCGTCTCACGAATGGTGAACTCGTATTCGTCGGATTTGATGGAGTTGATCATTTCCACGAACGCTTCGACGGCGAACATGTAATGCTGTGTGGACACGGAGCACAGCTGCTTGCGTGGCTTCGCGTTCTTGTAACGTTCTTCGAGCAGCGACGCCTGATCGAGCACCTGGCGCGCGTAGGTGAGGAATTCCGCTCCGTCCACGGTCAAGGCGATGCCTTGCGACGAGCGGGTGAAGATCTCGATGCCAAGCTCGTTCTCGAGTTCCTTCACAGACGAGCTCAACGCGGGCTGTGACACGTACAGCTCGTGCGAGGCTTCGTTCATGGAACCGCATTCCACGATTTTCACAATATATTTCAGCTGAAGAAGAGTCATAAATTCAGGTTAGAGCCATGTACTGACCGTGGGGGAGTGCTTATACCCTCTTGTCTGGATAGTGGACTGCCGATCGCGCAGATCAAGGACGTGAAAAAACCAATTGCAGCTTGACGAGGATCGCACACAGTTGGAAACCCCACAAACCGTGCTCGACAAAACCGGTCAGGTGTTCGCCCAATGGGAGCGGACCGGCTTGACGGGTCAGGCCTACAAGCAAAAGAGTTGTCCCTATCGGAGTGCTCCATATCGGCATAAGCGACAAAAAGGGATTGCCCGGCTTTCTACACACCAGACAATCCCGTTCGTCACAACCTACTACAGTTCGGTCTACTGGTACAGATGGCCGCCCTGCTCGCGGAAGCGCTCGCTCATCTCTTGCATGCCGGCAGCGATGGTTTGCGCGTCGGCGACGAGCTTCTCCTGTGCTTCGGCATTACCGAATTTTTGCGGATGTTTTGGCTGATGGCCATGGAGCAGAACTTCGGACCGCACATCGAACAGAAATGCGCCATCTTCGCAGGCTCGGCCGGCAAAGTATCATCATGGAACGCGATGGCGGTGTCCGGATCGTAGCTCAGGTTGAACTGGTCAAGCCAACGGAATTCGAAACGTGCCTTGCTCATGGCATTGTCGCGGTCGATGGCATGCGGATGATGCTTGGCGATATCAGCCGCATGGCAGGCGATCTTGTATGCGATCACACCTTGCTTCACATCGTCCTTATTTGGCAGCCCAAGATGTTCCTTCGGCGTCACATAACACAGCATGGCAGTGCCATAGCGGGCGATTTCCACGCCGCCGATCGCGGACGTGATGTGGTCGTAGCCGGGAGCGGTGTCGGTGGTGAGCGGTCCAAGCGTATAGAACGGCGCGTCCTTGCAGATCGCCTTTTCCATCTCGATGTTCATGCG
>ENA-OQAJ01000432-OQAJ01000432.1-human-gut-metagenome-genome-assembly--contig:-NODE-432-length-13204-cov-2.071041_pt1 | contig 13204 bp, 16 predicted proteins | sample MGYA00242736_ERZ504529 | MGnify/ENA primary metagenome ERZ504529 (study PRJEB26092, sample SAMD00036275) | human gut metagenome | host: Homo sapiens | study: EMG produced TPA metagenomics assembly of...
CCCCGTCGACGACGTACGGTTCGAAGTGCTTGCTCTGGTTGCAGTCGTCCCAAGCGCATGCGCGAGGCCACGGGATATGGAGATGATCACGCCGCCGAAGGCCCTGAAGGCCGTGACGCCAAGTGGACGCATCCCGATCTGCTGCCTTCGCTGCCTGGCGACAAGCCCGCAGATGGCGCGTCTCCGTCATCCGACGCCCCTTCAGGTTCTTCTTCCGATGCCAACGGTTCCGCTTCTCACCCTGCCGCAGATGGCAAGACCGGCGATATCGATTGGGATGCCGAACTGTCCAAGCTGCTCGGCGAAGATGGCGAAGACGGTGAAAACGGCAACTCGGAGGATACGCAGGCATAGTCAACCGGCCTCAGCCAATTCCCGCTCTGAACGTTCAGGAGCATTCAGTATGCATTACAGACGCGTCACAAAAATCGTGATGGGCGTCTGCGCTGCGCTCCATAACCATCCTTGGTCCGTGCATACGACAAATGCAGCGAATCCTCAGCTCGGGTGATGCCCACATACATAAGCCGGCGTTCCTCTTCCAGCGCATCCCCCGTTTCCGGCGAACCATACGGCAAGAGCCCTTCCGAACAGCCGATCAGAAACACGTGCTTGAATTCCAGACCCTTGGATGCGTGGATCGTGGAAATCGTAACCCCGAGATCGTCGTTTGCGGCAAGTCCGGTGGCGTCCAAACCCATCGCCTCCAATAGTGCGCGTTTGGACGCGGCATCGTCGGCGAGCGCGGATGATTGCCATCCCGAATCCTTGCGGACGCGATATTTCAGTCTCGCAGCGCGCAAGGCGGCACCGAATACCGGCTGTTGGGCGTTGATGCGGGTGAGGATCGCGCAATCGGACGGCTTGGCCCCGTTGGCAACCAACCGGGCTATGCGTGCCGCCACGCCCTGTGCCTCTTCCATATCGCTCTCATAAGCGGTTCGGGTACGCGCGGACCGGATTCACGGGCGGAAACCAGTTTCAGGTAATCCTCACGGTTCGGCGCGGCCGCAAGCACCCGGTTGGCGAGGTTCACGACTTCCGGCGTCGAACGATAGTCGGTGTTGAGATTGACATCGGCGGCGAGCGGCCCGAATTCATCGGCGAAACGCAGCAGATCCCAGCTGGAGGCACCGGCAAACGAGTAGATGGTCTGGGCCGGATCGCCCACGACGCATACGTTGCGGTTCATTGCGCTCTTGCCGTCAGGTCCTCCCCCCGCCCAGCCACAGGGTCAGCAGCCTGTGTTGCAGGGGCGAGACGTCCTGATACTCGTCGACGGTGAGCCAGCCGATGGTGGAACGAATTTGGGCGGCGGCTTCGGGAAAATCATCCATGATATGGCATACGAGCAGCAGAATATCGTCAAAATCGATTTCGCCACGCGAGGTCTTTTCCTGCTCGTAGGCGCTGTAGACGTCGGCGAACCGAGCGGTGTCGAGTCCGGCGGGCGGCTGCCTATGGGCGATGGCACATGCCCGGGCATAATCTTCCACCGCCACCAACGAGATTTTGGCCCAATTGATTTCGGCGAGCACATCGCGAACGGTCAGCGGATCGGCATCGGTACGTGCGGTGGCGCGGATGATCGCGCGGGAGACGACGTCACGCTGATCTTCGATCACATGCGGAAATGGAGCCTCGCATATGTCTGCCCAGACGCTGTTGAGCTGATGCAATGCCGCTGAGTGGAAGGTCGCGGCCGTGACTCCGGCAGTTCCCGCACCCGAACCGGAACGTCCAGTACCTCCCCCTACGCCGAGCTGGCCCAATCGTGCGCGCATTTCCGCCGCCGCTTTTACCGAAAAGGTGACGGCAAGCACCCGCTCCGGCTTCCATGCCCCGGTGGCGCAGGCATAGGCGATTCGCCGCGTGACCGTGCGTGTTTTACCGGCACCTGCGCCGGCGATAATGCGCACCGGCCCTTGCAACGTAGTCGCGGCGGTACGCTGCCGCTCATCGAGCCCCTCAAGAATCCCCTGCGCCTGTTCCATGCGTCCATTGTGGCACGATTCGCGCTCACGGCACGACTCATGCCTATGGCTGAATCGGGCTCACGACAAAACATCGCCAGAATCATGCGTTTTGCGTGTCATTCTGCGGTGCGAATCGCCACGGATGTATTAGTGTGGAAGGGTGATGAAACGTAGCGATTATATGTTGGCGGCACTCGCCTCAGCCGTCCTGCCGAATCTGGGGGTGGCCGGCGTACGCGAGAACGTGCAGGCCAGCGCAACCGACGAGGCCAAAGGCATCGATCAGACCGTGATTCAAGATGCCTCAGGCAAGTTGTACGACGTATACGCCACTGACACCAAGGAAGGGCGTACGCGTCTGATTCGCCGTGTGAAAGCGGCGCAGACACTGGCAGCCGCGCGCGAGCCTGGTGGCCTCGGCTTCGATATGGACCGTGTGGTCGCGTTCGCCCCGGGAGACGTTTCCCGACCCGGCCAGACGGCCACCGCACAGGCCGTGGGGCAGCAGACTCAGGCGGAGTCCACACCGCTGACCCCGCGCAAGCCCGGTCCCACAGGCGAGACGACCGTGATGATTGCCGTCCACCGTGATGGCCAGGCGCGGCCTCTCGACCTGTTGACATTGGATGACTGCGCGGCCGTCGGCACCGCCATCGGAGCCATTCATCGCCTGCCTTCGACTTTTCTGGCCAATGCCAAATATCCGGTAGTTACCACCGGTCAGATTCGTTCGCAGCTGACCGCCTGGATTCGCCGCTTACGCTCCGCCGGCCATGTTCCCCAAGAAATCACCGACAGCTGGGCGCGCATCATGGACACCGAGGGATTGTGGTCGTTCTCCACCTGCACGGTTCACGGCGGATTTTCCGACGGCGACTTCCTGTTCTCCGGTTCCACCATCACCACGGTGACCAACTGGCAGGATATGCAGGTCAACGATCCGGCACGAGACCTTGCCTGGATTTTCGGCAAGCTCGACGAATCCCATCGCAACGCCGTGCTTTCCGCATACGGCCGCATGATGGGCTCTCGACTTGACGATCTCATCATGCTCAGGGCCAACCTGTGGCTGCAGATGGAACAGGTGGGCGAATTCATTCAGGCGTTGAACCGTGCGGACAACGATCACATCATGCAGTTCAAGGCACAGGTCGAACGACTCGCACACCAGTTGGGCGTGATCAAGCACACTCCGGCACCGGCCCCAGACGCAGGGTCGGCCGCCGCCTCGTCAACGAAGCCCGGTTTGCCTTCCACAATCACCGTCGGCACATTGTTGCAGGACGACCGTCATCAGGCACCCGCACAACCGCAGCAGTCCGACACCGGTACCGCGGCGGCCGAGGTCTCGGACGACACGCCCGATCCCGATCGCACCGGTTCCGCTGACATCGTGGCCGCTGGCGACGTGGATCTTACCCCGGAAGTCGAACCCGATGCTGACCGGACCGCCAATCACCCGCAAGCGAATGTCTCCGGCATCGCAACCGGTACGGGATCGACCAAACCGCAGCCCTCACATGGCGCTTCCCATCCTTCGGTGACGATCACGCTGAAGGAGCTCCTCAGTATGAACGGGCATAGCGGCACGACGTCAACCGACGCTTCCCCTGCGTCTCAATCCGCCGCCCCGACCGACGATGCGGTGAATGACGATACTCCGGACAGTCTCGTTCAGTACGGAGCCTCGAGTGCCCAAACCACGGTGATTCCGCTGTTGGAGCGGGAAGAACGTGCTCTGCGCGATGCCCGTGCCGGGTTGGACGGGTATGACAGCGAGGGCAATCCGCTGGCCGAATCGTCCACATCATCCAAATAATGTCGTGTGCGGTGTTCCGCGCCACGCCGAGCGCGTAACACCGCACATGACGACGCAGACACGCGGCACAATAGAGTACAGAACCTCGGCCGGCGACGGCCACTTACCATGATGTTCGTCACAAAGACGGCAGAACAAGGAGCCTTATATGGATATCGAACTGGGCATTCAGAACGTGGCACGACCGGTGAACTTCAGCACCGACGAATCAGCCGACAATGTGAGCCAGGCCATCGCGCAGGCCGTGGCCGACAACGCGACGATCGATCTGACCGATGACAAGGGCCGTTCGCATCATCGTGCCCGCCAAGGCACTCGGTTACGCGATCATCGGCTCCGAAACCAAGCACGCCGTCGGCTTCGGCACGCTGTGACCATGAATCGCGCATAAGCGGCCTTGGGCATTATCTCAAGGCCGCTTTTGTATTGCTGAATCACCGATATAGCGGAAGCACGCCGCGATGAACGATCTCTTCGACAGTGGCCTCGTCGGTGAGGTTCTCCCCCAGTTTGTTCGGTTTGCCTTTGCCATGCCAGTCAGACCCACCGGTGACCAGCAGCTGGTGCCGGCGGCAGATGGTGAGCAGCCGTTCTCGTTGCTCCGGTGAATTGCCACGGTGCCATACCTCCAGCCCGTCCAGTCCTTCGCTGATCAATGCCTCGATCTGGTCATCGGACAACAGTCTGCGGTTACGGCTCACATCACCGGCATGGGCGATCAGAATCACACCGCCCGCTCCCTTGACGGCGGCCACCACTTCATGAGAGGTCGGCGAAGGCGTGGGAATATAGTATTTGGATGAGGCGCTGACCGCATCCGCAAACGCTTCCGAACGAGTCCGATATACGCCGGCACTCACCAAAGCATCAGCGATGTGAGGCCGGCCAATGGTGGTTTTGCCACCCTCCTTGACTTGGGCGAGCACGGATTGCCAGGTAATCGGATAATCACGAGACAACAATTCAACCATGCGCTGCGTGCGTTGCAACCGTGCGGCTCGAGTATTGGCGAACAAGTCCGCGATGTGCTGATTCGTGGGATCATACTGGTAGCCGAGCATGTGCACGGAGACGTTCTCATCCGTGGCGGTGATCTCGGTGCCGCGGAGCAACGGCAAACCGACCCTATGAGCCGCGGCTTCGGCCTCCGGCCAGCCGGCGGTGGTGTCATGATCGGAAATGGCCACGCCCTTGAGTCCCAATGCCTTGGATTGTTCGGCCAACGTGGCCGGCGTTTCCGTGCCATCCGAGAAGGCGGTATGGCAGTGGATGTCCCACCCGACGGCGGGCGGTTCCAAAGGCATCACATATCCAGTCATACCTTCCATCGTAACCTCATTTCAGCATTCCCAACGCAAGGCGCAGACAGGTCGATCACCTTCTGCCAACGGCCGAAACCAGACATTCGGCACCCAGCTGACAACCGCAGAGGCTAAATCTGGAGCGCAGCGCTATCGAAAGGGACATGATGACTCGTAACACCGCAACCGACACATCATCCAGCACCACGAACACCACGCCGCTTGGCTTGGCGGAGACACGACCGTTGATTGGATGGCGCCACAGTGCCACTTGGACATATCTCATCATGCTGATTGCCTCGGCAGTGGCGTTGGGGGCCTCGCTCATTCTGTCCGCTGAGACTTTGCAATTGGCTCGGCATCCGGAGTCCGCACTCGGCTGCGATCTGAACTCGGTGGTGTCCTGTTCGGCGGTGGCCCAGTCCTGGCAAGCGGAAATCGCGAAGTTCGGCGGGCTGAGCTATCCGAACGCGTTCTTCGGCATCGCCGCCGAATCGGTGTTCGTTACCATCGCGGTGATCGGTTTGGCGCGTGTGAAGGTGCCGCGTTGGTTCGCGACCTGCACGTGGCTGGGCGGACTGGCCGCTTTGGCTTACTCGTACTGGCTGAGCACGCAGTCGCTGTTCGTGATTCACGCGCTGTGCCCGTGGTGCCTGACCCTGATGTTCTCCACCACCATCCAGTTCATGGCGTTGAGCCATGCGACCGTGGCCGTGCAGGGATTGCCGTCGCGTAAGGCTGTGGCGGCTGATGATAGCGACGGTGAGGCTGAGGTCGCAATGGTGCCGGCCGGACTCAATAAGTATTACCGCCTCAACATCGACCTCATGGTCGACATACTGTGGATCGTGGCGATCGTGGTACTCATCATCGTCACCGAAGGCGCGGCCCTGTTCGCTGCCTGATTCCTTTACAACAAATCGATATCGGCGACCAGCGTGGCTGCTCCGGTCAGCTTTACGTCGCTGTCGGTGACGTCCACGCGCAGGGTGCCGCCACGTACGGTGATGTCCCAGTGGCTGATGCCGGTCTTGGCCCGCAGCACAATGCCTGTGGCGCACAGGCCGGTGCCGCAGGACAGGGTTTCGCCGCAGCCACGTTCGTTGACGCGCATCGTGGCTTCACCCACGCCGGTGTTCTGGTCGATGTCGTCGACCCGCACGAATTCCACGTTCTGGTCGGATTCGATGACCGGAGCCACCACTGGTTTGGTGACCAAATCCAGTGATTCAACCACTGGCAGGGACGCGAAGGCATCCTCGATCACCGCGACCACATGCGGGTTGCCCATATCCACAAACGTACCGCGCGCCGAGCCCTCAGTGCCGGGGATGGTGACCTCGTAGGCGTCGGTTTCGCCGATCTTCCACTCCCCCATTTCGACCTGGAACACGTTGGCTCCGTACGGCCTCATATTGCCGCGTGGCGTCAGAATCTTGACGCCGGCACGGGTGCCGAGGCGGAACGGCTCGGTGGAGTCGGCCACACCCTCACGCTGAGCGAACAAGGTGATGGCGCGTGTACCGTTGCCGCACATCTCCGCCAACGATCCATCCGCATTGCGATAGTCCATGAACCATTTCGTGCCCCCCGGCCAGTACGTCCGAAAGCTGATCATCGCTTAAATCAGACACGAAATCAGCCGTGTCAGGCGAATCAGCCGTCACCGCCAATGCCGAAGTGACGGTCGCACAGGAATCGGACCTCATCGGCGGTAGGCTCGAATTTGCCGGACTTGTCGAGGTATACCACGAAATCATTGCCGGTTGCGTGTGTCTTGGTTACTCGTTGCGGAAGACTCATGGCTTTCAGAGTACTCTAGGGAGCGAAACAACACCGCAAAACAATCGGCTTTGTGATCGGTCGCGCAACATACGGTTGCAGGCATGGCTATAGGGAGGATTCAGGCATGAGCTCTTCGGCTCCAATCGGCGTATTCGATTCGGGTCTTGGCGGTATTTCCGTGGCTCGCCAAATCGCCAAGGATATGCCGGCCGAGCATGTGCTGTATTTTGGTGATTCGGCCAACGCACCGTACGGCATCAAGACGCCTGAACAAGTGAGGGCCCTGAGTTTCGATATTGTCGAACGGTTCGTGCGTCAAGGCGTCAAGGCCGTGGTCATCGCATGCAACACCGCCACTTCCGCCGCGGTGAACGATTTGCGCGAACACTACGATATTCCGATCATCGGCATGGAGCCGGCCCTGAAAGTGGCGTGCGACCGTGGTGACGTGCCTTCCGACCCGCATCATATTCCCCAGAGGGTGATTGTGGCGGCCACTCCCCTGACCTTGCGTGAGCGGAAGTTCGCCAAACTGATGGATCGATTCGATTCCAACAACACGATTTTCAAGGAGCCTTGCCCCGACTTGGTGGAGATCGTGGAATCCGGGCGGCTCGGCGACCATGACCTGGTGATGCGCACGCTGCACGGCTACTTCGACCAGTACGACATGGAGCATATCGACTCGGTGGTGCTGGGCTGCACGCATTTCGTGTTCTACCGCGACTACTTCCGCGAGCTGCTGCCCGAACGGGCTGCTGTCATCGACGGCAATGAGGGTACCGTGCGCCATCTGGGCGTGGTGTTGGAGTCCCTGGGCAAACTGGCACCCGAAGACGCGACCGGCGGCGTGGAGCTCGCCAATTCCGATCCGTCCGAACGGATTGCCGAGTTGTCACGCAAATTGCTGAACGTATGAGCCGTTCTTGGCTCCCCTCTCTGAGGGAAGCCAAGGAAGAACCAGACAAATTCACAGCACACTGCCCATATCGTTGTCCGTGCAGCACGCGTAAGCTCATACCAGATTCAAGTGAACAGGGGGTTGGTATGACAAAGACGGCGATGATTGATGTCGGCGGCGGGTTCCGCGCGATTTTCGGCTGTGGTGTTATGGACCGCATGCTGGAGGACGGCATCGACGTGGATATGTGCTACGGCGTTTCCGCCGGCGCGGCCAATATGACCTCATTCATCGCACGCCAGCACGGCCGCAACCACACCTTCTACACCAAGTACGCCTTCCGCAAGGAGTACGCGAGTGCGGAAAGCTTCTTCAAGAACCACAACTTTGCCAACCTCGACTACATCTACGGCACGCTGAGCAATCACGATGGCGAGAATCCGTTGGATTTCGCGGCGTTCGAGGCCAATGAGACCGGGTTCACCGTGGTGGCCTGCAATGCCGAGGACGGCTCGACCAAGTACTTCGACAAATCGCGCGTGCGTTTTGATGATTTCGACATCATCAAGGCTTCGTCCGCCGTGCCGGTGGCCTGCGAGCCGTATGTGGTGGATGGTGTGCCGTATTTCGATGGCGGCATCGCTGATCCGGTGCCGGTGCAGAAGGCGCTGGAGGACGGCTACGATCGCGTGATTCTGATTCTGTCCCGCTTGCGTGACGAAGTGCGCAAGCAGCAGAAGGATTTGGCTCCGGCCCGCATCCTCGAACGCTCCCACCCCGCCGCGGCCGAGAAGCTGCGCATGCGCTACAGACCTACAACGACGAACTCGAACTCGCCAAGCATTACGAGGCGGAAGGCAAAGTGCTGATCCTCGCACCCGAAGACCTGTATGGTCTCAACACCCTGAAGAAGAACTTCGAGGGCCTGGAAATGATGTATCGCAAGGGATACGCGGCGGCCGAGGCCATTCCGGCATTCCTTCAGGCATAGCGATAGTGAAGTCCCTCGCTTGGAGGGGCTTCACTATCGATGGATGGGGATTCGCAAACGGGGTGATTACTTCGTCTCGGAAGCGGTGAGCATGGCCTTGGTGACCTGCTCGTAGAGATCCTGATAACCGCCGGGCGTGGAGGCGGGCAGCACCACGGTCTTGGTGTTGTTCGATTCGGACAGCGAGCGCATCACGTCGAGGTACTGGTTGAACAGCACCACGTTGTTCACGTCGTTGATGTTCATGCCCACAGCCTGCAGACTCTTGATCTGGTCGACGATACCGTTGGCGATCTCGCGGCGGTAATTGGCCTGGCCCTCACCCTGCAAGCGAGTCTTCTCCGCATCGGCGGCGGCTTGGGTCTCGATCTGGATACGCTGGGCCTCGGCACGCTGACGGGTGGCTTCCTTTTCACGCTGGGCGGCATTGATGGAGTCCATCGCGTTCTTGACCTGTGGGCTCGGGTCGATGGCGGTGATCAGCGTCTTGACCACGGTGAAGCCGAAACGGCTCATTTCGGCGCCCACGGTCTTCTGCACGTCGAACGCCACATCGTCCTTGCGAGCAAAGGCATCATCCAAAGACAGTGCGGGGATAGCGGAACGCAGCGCGTCCTCCATGTAGGAGCGCAGCTGACCGGCCGGGTCACGCAGCTCGTAGTAGGCGGTGGCCACATCGTTCGGGTTCACGCGGAACTGGGTGGAGGCCACCACGGTGACGAACACATTGTCAAGAGTCTTGGTTTCCAGCTGCACGTTAAGCTGGTTGACACGCATGTTGGTTTTCATGGCGATGCGGTCCACGAACGGGATGCGGATATGGATGCCGGCGAACTGGACCTTAAGGAACTTGCCGAATCGCTCAATGATGTAGGCCTGCTGCTGCGGCACGACGAAGAGTGCGGCACTCAGCAGCACGATGAGTAGCACGATGATAATCAGCGGACCAGCAAAGAATACGGCCATGATGTTTTCCCTTCACCCACGTCGGAACCGCCCTCGGCCTCGACTCGTGATTTCCATCGTATCAGCGTTCAAAACAAAGCGGTAGACATCGTACGCATATGTGTACAACTGTTCACTATGTGTGCATGCTGGCTTCTTATAAAAAAGTGCGGCATCCAATCAGTATGCTGCGGCCATGCCTGAGCCGACAGCCACGGCGCCGATACCGTCCTCCAGCGCGGCAAGCCGCTTTTCCAGTGCATCGACAGTGGGATTGGCCACACGGGAGTACTCGAAGCCGTCGATGTCACGCCCGCGAGCGCATCGCCGCGCGCCGCGTCACCCAGGTCGAATGCGGCCGAGGCATAGATTGGCGGCACAGCGGCACGGCCGTTATCCAGCGGCTCGTAGCCGGCGTGGATGGCTTGCGTTCGGAAATCAACGCCCATTAATCCTTCTTCCTCATGCCGCTCTATTGTGGCGGGCTCGACTCTATTCCCGAACTTAGCAAGTCATGGTACGCGACACCGGCACATCGGTATCGCAATTGTCAATGCGCGCTTATAAGCAATGGCTATAGAATATCCGCCGAATGCCGGAACACACCAAGCTGCCCAGCCCTCTTTCAGCACCTCGGCCGCAATATTACGCTGCCTCAAATAATTCAAAGCCGCGTCAATCCGTACCGGTTCATCATCGAAAATGGCCACGATGCCTCTACCGGAGTATCCGCGACGATGTCGATATCTCCAAAGATTATGTTGACATCGATGCCGAACCCTTTAGTAATTTGCGACACCAACGCTTCAGAAACTTCCTTGGACACATATTGCATCCGGACCAATCGTTGACCTTCAGACAATCTCATCAAAAGGGAGTCATGGTTCTCTTTTCATATCTGGCGATAACGCATATCAAATCAGCAATCAGCGCAAAGACGCTCGGTCACTCCATCCGGATAACAACTTTGCCGTTTCGCCTAAGGTGTCGATGACATGGTCAACCGGTGCGTCAGAAAGAGCTTCAGCATAGTTCTCGATGCGATAGTCGAAATAACGATCGGCGCCCAGCGCGCTGCTCTCCGAAAGCACCGGGACGAACGCCGTCAGCATTCGTAACGCCTTGGGAGCGCTCAAACGCGCGGGGCTCATCACAGTGGCACGCGGAACCGGCGGTGCCGAACTTGCCCGCACCCCCCAAGGAAATCACTCTGCTCGATATCTATCAGGCAGTGGAATCCACGAACCTCGATGATGTGATCGGCATCCACGAGAGAGGGAATCACACATGCCCCGTGGCTCGGAATATCCACGACGTTCTCAAAGATGCGTATGCTCCAGTGGCCAAAGCCATGTCGGATTCCATGAGGGAAGTTACGCTTGCCAATATGCTTGCCGACTACCGAAATCGCATTGGGGTCAAAGCCCGGCAACTGGAACAGTAGTGGGCACCGAAGCGTAAGCCCCCTACTCTCTGATCCGCATAAACAGATAAGACGTGCGCCATCAAGACCGATCGATGACGCACGCCTTATGCAGCTCAGACCACGGATTCCTAGTCAGCCAGCAGCCCCAGCTCCTGCAGCTTGTTCCTGATATCCACTGCAGAGGGTTCCACTTGGAACGAGCCGTCATCGTACCGCACCACCGGAATGTGCATCTGGCCGCTGATCGCCACGGCACGGTCGGCGGCACCTTCCTCTTCCTCGATGTTGTGCCAAGTGTATGCCGCGCCCAGTTTGTCGAGAGTGTTCTTTGCCTGGCGGCAGTCGCCTACACCCATGTGGCACCGTAGACGTCGATGGTCATATCGGGTCCTTTCTTTGTTCCGCCGCGCTTGACTTTTCGCGGTGCACTATCAAACCGTATTCATCGTAACGGGGGATGCTGTGATATCGCGGTTGGCATAATGCGGGCGGTCCGCTTAACCACCCCAGTCGGCTACGCCGACAGCCCTCTGCCAGCGGAGGCGGAACCAGAGCATAAAAAAGCGGCTCCGGTGTGGCACAACCGACGCCGCTCCCCCAGGAGTAGAAAAATAGGCAGAAAAGTATTAGATCAGGCAAACACCCCCGAAGTCAGCTGTTGGAACACGTCGAAGTCGGCATGCCGATCGATGTAACGGGCGTAAGCGATATCGAACGCCTGGCCGAGATCTTCGATCAGATCGTTGGCGTCCTCGATGCCAACGGCGAGACGCACCAATTCATCGGTGATGCCGATCTTCAGACGCTCCTCGCGAGGCAGTTCGAAATGCGTCATACGACACGGCAGCTCGGCAAGAGACTCCACCGCACCCAACGACACAGCAAGACGGAACAGGTGCAGGTTGTTGAGCAAGTCAGCCGGATCAACGCCAGGCACGACCTCGAAGCTCAACACGCCACCGGCCCCCTTGAGACCTTTGGCAGCCAGACGCTGGTCGCCTGCGCCGGGCAGACCCGGGTAATGCACCGCCTTAACCAGCGGATGCACCAGCAGGTAGCGGGCGATGGCATTGGCATTCTCCTGCTGACGATCCATGCGAAGGGCCAGCGTCTGAATGCCGCGGCGCACCGCGTCGCACTCAGCAGGAGCCAACACACCACCCAAACGGTTCTGCGCGAAGTACACGCGGCTCGCCAGATCCTCACCGGAAACGACCACCAGACCGGCGTCACATCAGAATGACCGGCCAGATACTTGGTGGCGGAGTGAATCACCACATCGGCACCCAAAGCAAGCGGCTTCTGCAGATACGGGGTCACGAACGTGTTATCCACAATCGAAAGCGCCCCGAAACGGTGGGCCACCGTGGAGATGGCGCGCACGTCGTTCACCTTGAGTAGAGGATTGGTCAGGGTTTCAAAGTAGACGGCTTGGGCAGGCACGATGCCGTTCGCGCGGTCGCCCTTGACGGCGGCCTCCAATGCTGCGATGTCCTGAGTGTCGACGGCCTCGACGAGGATTCCCCAGCGAGTGAAGAACTCATTGAGCTGGGAATACGATCCGCCATAAATATTGTCACCGACCACGATGCGGTCGCCGGGCTTGAAAATGCTCAGCACCGCGTGAATCGCCGCGAGACCGGAGGCGAACGCAAAACCACGCGTTCCCTGCTCGAGCTGGGCGATCTGCTGTTCCAGGAAGTCACGTGTGGGATTGCCGCTTCGTGCGTAGTCATAGCGGGGCATCGCGTCAACCTTCTCGAAGGCATATGTCGTTGAGTTGTAGATCGGCGGGTTCACGGCTCCGGTGTTGTTGTCTCCAACCGGCAGTCCGTGGACGAGCTGAGTGTTGAACCTGGTCATTGCGCACCCCCTTAAAGTGTTGCGTCATCTGCGCGAAGCCGTTCCCCGCGCGGCACGATTACGACCTTAACGCAAAACGCCGGCCCGAAGGCCGGCGTGCTATATGTGTTGGTTATGGACGGGTATAATCAGACCTCTCCGTCCTGCAAGAATGGACGGCCTGACGACCGGCCCAACACACCTCGCGCTGCCGCCGG
>ENA-OQAJ01000433-OQAJ01000433.1-human-gut-metagenome-genome-assembly--contig:-NODE-433-length-13185-cov-3.070914_pt1 | contig 13185 bp, 13 predicted proteins | sample MGYA00242736_ERZ504529 | MGnify/ENA primary metagenome ERZ504529 (study PRJEB26092, sample SAMD00036275) | human gut metagenome | host: Homo sapiens | study: EMG produced TPA metagenomics assembly of...
CTACAAACTGTTTTGCGGCAGCGACACATTCTTTAAGTGGCGTCGGATTGCTCTGCTCAGCTTTCTTACGCTTTCTTTCCTTTACCCATTGCTCAACATACAGACATGGATAAAAGAACAGCCTGCCATATATGAACTGACAGACTATTATACACTTTTAATCACCGGTAACACAAACACAAATAATGAAATAGCAACCACCGCGGTTACTGCTCCTACTCCCACGCTAATGACCTTGTTTACATGGGTATATTTTATCGGAGTAGCGCTGCTCTCCGCCCGGTTCATCATCCAATTGCTCAGCATCTTCCGGCTCTCTTTGATAAGTAAGGAAGAAACAGTAAATGGAATTCGGATAAAAAACCTTCCTTATCCGAACAATCCTTTCTCATTCTGGCATTGGGTTTTTATCTATCTTCCGGAGCTGAAAGAAAATGAGAGACAGGAAATCCTGACACATGAACTGACTCATACACGTCAGCTTCATTCCATTGATGTCATTGCCAGTGAGGTAGTGAATATCATCTGTTGGATGAATCCTTTCATGTGGCTGTTGAAAGGTGAAATCAGGCTGAATTTGGAATACCTTGCCGACCACACGGTCATGGAGTCGGGAACCAACAGGCAACAGTACCAGTTATCATTTGCTGGGACTTGCCAACCAACACAAACAAACCGGTTTATATAATAACTTCAACTTATTACATTTAAAAAAAACGCATTATTATGATGAACAAAAAGAAGAACCCGCACAGCAGGTCGTATCAAGTATGCCCTGTTTGCACCGCTGACCGCTGCTCTACTCTTGGTCAGCAACATTGAAACAGTGGCACGGACTACCGAACGTATCACCAATGAGGTGGTCGAAACGGTAGCAGCCATCCAAACACCCAAACCCGGAGCTGTAGACACACCAGCAGTTTACCAAGACAACGATCAGATATTTACCATTGTTGAGGTAATGCCTGAATTCGTTGATGGCGGAATGCAAGGATGTCTAAAGTTCCTTATGGATAACACCAAGTATCCCGAACAAGCCAAGAGAGATAAAATATCAGGCAAAGTATCGGTTAAGTTCGTTATCGAAAAAGACGGAAGCATTACGGATGCCAAAGTCGTAAGAACTGACAATCCGGTATTCAATGAAGAAGCATTGAGAGTGGTTAACTCCATGCCCAAGTGGAAACCGGGTAAACAAAGAGGTAAGGAAGTAAGAGTATCCTACACTGTCCCTGTTATATTTTCATTAGACGGCAAAGGTTATCAGAAAGCAATGAGTACAGCTAAGGGTAATACCAAAAGCAATGCAACGCAAGCTCAATCCGACTCCGATTTCGATGAAAACCAACTATTTCAGATTGTAGAAGAAATGCCTGAATTTCCCGGTGGTATGGGAGCTTGTTTAAAATTCCTCATGGCTAATACCGAATATCCGGAAAAGGCAAAAGCTCAGAAAGTGGAAGGAAAGGTATCTGTTAAGTTTGTTGTAGAAAAAGACGGTTCAATCAGTAATCCCCAAATTATAAAAGGTGGTAACCCATTGCTCAACGATGAAGCATTACGAGTGGTCAATTCCATGCCCAAATGGAACCCGGAAAACAAAGAGGTAAAGTTGTACGCGTAGGATATACTGTTCCGATTATTTTCAAGTTACAATAAGGATATTCCTTTTACTATCAGGAAAAGCATTCCCATAGATAATATTATCATTTTACTCTGTCATTCTGAATGAAATGGAGAATCCGGAAGCACAAAGTGGATGTAACCAAATCCTTCACTTCGTTCAGGATGACAAAATGATAGGCCGAATTTACTTTTTCAACTCTACAATATGTGTCGGTGCTTGCTCGGCATTACGCTTCTCAGTCTGTTTCACTACATTTTCCGCCAATTCCAAGAAAGCACGTCCCGTGATAGTCGTTTCGTCCAAAGCAGCAGGAGTACCCTTATCACCATTCTCACAAATACTCTGTACGATAGGAATCTGCCCCAGCAAAGGAACATTCATATCTTCTGCCAACTGTTTCGCACCTTCTCTGCCAAACAGATAATATTTGTTTTCGGGCAGTTCGGCAGGAGTAAACCATGACATATTCTCTATCAATCCGAGAATAGGCACATTCACCTTATCATTGGTATACATATTAATACCCTTACGCGCATCAGCCAGTGCTACTTGCTGCGGTGTGCTGACAATCACAGCTCCCGTAATGGCAAGTGTCTGTACCAAAGTAAGATGAATATCGCTGGTGCCCGGAGGAGTATCAAGAATGAAATAATCCAATTCACCCCAATTTTTTCGGTTCAATGACAGATTATTTTTCCTGTAAATCTATTTTCTGGTGTAAAAGACTTCTGATCTTATTTCTTAATTGTATCTATTGTGTATTTCCTTTTTTGGTTCATACAGTTCATATACTTATAGTTAAATACTAAAAAAGACACAAGATTTTACTCTCATGTCATTTTATTGAATTTGATTCTAACTGTTGTTTCAAATATTTTTTGAAAACATCTACAACACTTTTGCAACAAAAATCCAGATTTGCAACCTTATTGATCTTTATTATTCTTTATCAATCCTTCCCAAAAAATGTGATTAAATAAGGTCTTTTTAATACTTACTTTAATAATTCTTTAATAGCTAAAAAAAAAGAAGCTTGAAAACAACACGTGGCAGTGTAAATCTTGCCATATCAAACACGCTCCTTTTTAATATATTTGATGCATTGTATATTTTGAAAATAATTTTTACTTGAGAAAAAAACAACAATAACCGTGAGATGTTTTTGGCAGATATGTATAGACAAATAATTCCGGCATTGATAAAATAACGATATGTTAGTTTGAACAAACTAAAGTGTGCTTGACAGAGCACTTCTGCAGAAAATGACATATGTTGAATATTCTGCAGAAGAAATTTCAATTAACCAGAGCAGCTGTAAGGTCATGATCTGGTATAAAGTCGTGTAATATAAAAGACAAAGAGGAGGACAGGTATGCATAAGTGGAAGCTTTTTAAGAAGTCAGCTGCACTCGTTCTGAGTTCAGCGGTAATCGCGTCAGGAGTGCCGGTAACGGCAATGGCGTCTGAGGCGGAAGTTTTAGTGATGTGTCAGGAGAAACACAAGGAGAGACAGCACAGGAAGAAGGAGAGAACGAGGATCAGGAGTCGGTTTCCCAGGACCAGTTGGAAGTTGGTGAAGCTGATATTCAGTCGGAAGAGCCGGAAGAAAGTGATGCAGAAGCTATTCAGGAAGAAGTAGCAGAAATTTCAGCAGAAGAGATTCAACAGGAAGAGGAACCGCAGATCCAGGAGGATACAGAAGAGGTATTCGGTGATGGAGAAGCATTTATGGCAGAAGCAGGCGAGGTTCTTCAGGATGCTTCTGAGATCACTGTTGCAGGAGTGAAATATCTCTGGTCCATGCAGCCGGCAGAGGGATATACACAGATAGGAACAACAGGCGTTTATGTAAAAGTGGCAGATGGACAGACCGCTCTGAACGGAAAACTGTACGGAACGACAACTTTAAGTTATTCGGAATTTTATGCCGGGGATACCACACAGGAGAGCTATGATGCCATCACCTCTGCAACAACTGGAAAAAGTCAGATTTTTGCAAATGAGGACAGTACAGAAGTAACATCTTCCGGATATCAGATCCAGGGTGTGAAAAATGTAAGTGTTGCAGTGGAGGCGGAGACATATGTAGATGCACAGGCATTAAAAGCAGCGGATAAACTTCCAAGAGAGGGCGTTTATACGGAAGCAGCTGATATCACATTGAATGAAACACCATCACAGGAAGTCGGACAGTATAAAACACTGAATGCAGATGGTACATACAGCGCAACAAAATTTGATGTAAAAGCAACAGTCACAGATGCATCCGCTGAGATCCAGGCACCGTCGATCTGGGGGGATTACATGCTGGTAGTAAAAGAATCCAGCACAAAATATCTCCGTAATTCCAGACAAGATGATTTTGCAGTGGGTGGAAATACACTGGGAGTCATCCTTGAGACTGCAAGTGGGAAAAAAGTAGGACTTCGTCATACCTATGAAATCTGGGTACAGCCTTATGAACTTGCATTTTCAGCAGAGTCCGGGCTTATCGGGGAAAAAAATTTCAAAAGTGACTTATATTACTCCGGATGGTTCCTACGTATATGAGTTTGGAGATAAAGCACCTCTTGTAAAAAAACAGCCTGAAGAGGGAATGAAAGTACAGGCGGCTTTTGTAAAAGAGAGTACAACCCAGATTAAAGTGGACGGACTTGACAAATATGAAAATCCAAAAGTTTCTGTCTATTATACAACAGGAAGCGGACATGGAAAGCAAACAACCTATGTCGTAGACCATGCAGTGGCAGAAAACGGAATTGTAACTTTTGACAGCAGTGTTGCCAGAGCAGAAGATGAGATCTACACAGTTATGATCTTAAGCGACAATTACGTGGATATGACAAAGAATATCACGTTGACAGGAGAGCCGATCACAGTTGCCAATGTATCTTATTACTGGGTAAAAGGAGCAACAGAAGGATATACACAGATTCCGGGAAGTGATATTTATTATAAAGTGGCAAACGGTCATGAAGCGCTGACAGGAAATCTTTATGGTACAGCGACTCTGACATATGAGGAATTTTATGCAGGAGATGCAACGAGCCGCAAATATGATTCCGTTACATCTGCCACAACCAGAAAAAGCACTGCTTTCGGAAATGCAGATGTTCAGAATCTGACAGAAAATGGCTATGAGATCGCAGGAGTAAAAAAGGTTAGTGTTGCTGCAGATGCAAAAACATATGTAGAAGCACAGATCCTTTCAGAAGCGGGAGAACTTCCGGAAAGCGGAGTATATACAGAAGCAGCAGGGATCACCCTGGGACGTACTCCGACGGTAGAGCCTGGGCAGTATAAAACACTGAATACAGATGGAACATATAGTGCTACAAAATTTAATGTAAAAGCAACTGTGACAGATGCGGAGGCAACACTCAAAACATCTTCTCGCTGGGGAGATTATGAGATTGATGTAAAAGAAACCAGCACAAAATATCTCCGCAATACAAAGAGTGATTCCGATTTTGCAGTTAACTCCGGGATTCAGGGAATGATCCTGGAAACAACAGACGGCGGAAAATATGGCATGCGTCATATGAACGAGATGTGGCTGAAGGTGTATAAGGTTGCCTTTGCAAAAGATACAGGTCTTGAGGGAAAAACCGTAAACAAGATCACGTACATTATGGCAGACGGCGCGTATGTATATGAATTTGCAGATGGTATTTATGTTAAACCGCAGGCAACAGAAGAGATGGCTGTTTCTCCGGAATTTACGGACAGCACCCATGTTAAGCTTGCAAATCTTGATAAATACAAAAATCCGAGGTATCTGTTTTCTATACAACAGGTGTCGGACATGCTTCAGAGACAACATATCTTGTACAGGATGCAGTAACTACAGATGGAGTGGTTGCTCTGGATTCCACTGTAGCGAGACCGGAAAATGAACCTATACAGTAAGAGTTTCCAGTGATGATCATGCGGATGTTTCTGTTCAGCTGGTGTATGGAACAATTGCCTTTAAAGAAAAGTCGGGAATTCTTTACATTGGAAGTTCCAGACAGCTTGAAGCTACAGGTGAGAACTGCAAAGATGTAACATATTCTTCCAACAATGAAAAAGTTGCATCTGTGGACGCAAACGGAAAAGTAACTGCAAAGGCAGCGGGAACAGCCGTGATCATGGCAACATCTGCAGCAGGAAAGACTGCACAGTACAAACTTACGGTAAAAACTCCATCCGTGAAACTGAATGTTTCAGCAAAAACACTTTATGTAAAAGGAACTCCGGCTACTGTTACACTGAAAACAACAACAGCAGGTGTTACCGGAAAAGTAACTTATACAAGCAGTAAATCTTCCGTTGCTTCTGTAGACGCAAAAGGAAAAGTAACTGCTGCGTCAGCAGGAACTGCTGTAATTACAGCAAAATGTGGTAATTATAAAGCAACCTGCAAAATTACCGTTAAAAACCAACTGTAAAAGCTACGGCATCCGTAAACACTTTATTTGTAGGCGGGACAAGTCAGGTTAAGGTGGACAGAACAGGGCTTACCGGAAAAGTAACTTATGGAAGCAGCAGTAAATCCGTTGCCACAGTAAGTACAAGCGGAAAGATAACAGCGAAAAAAGCCGGAACAGCTACGATCACAGTAAAATGTGGAAGTTACAAAGCAACCTGCAAGATCACTGTTAAAAAAGGCAGCCTGAAGATCACGTCTAAAACTGCGGTAACTGTAAAGACAAAGAAAACAACAACCATCAAGGCGACAGCTACTTCAAAGGCAAAGATCACTTACAGAAGCAGCAATACAAAAATTGCAACGGTAAGCAGCAAGGGTGTTGTCAAAGGTGTGAAAAAAGGAAAAGCTGTTATCTATGTAAGCAGTAACGGAGTTACAAAGAAAGTGACAGTTACAGTAAAGTAATATCCGCTGATATTCCATCTGAAATATTATAACCGAAATATAAAAAACCTTTCCAGAAACCACTTCAGGTCTAGCGAAAATACAGTCCTGAAAGTGTAAAAATAAAAAATTCGATTTTTTTGAAAAATTTTAATTTTTTCTATTGACAAAGGACAGAAACTCTAATATAATAGCTCTTGCAGTTGAGCAACACACAAACAACTGAAAACAAAATAACGAAGCGTGGCTCAGTTTGGTAGAGCGCTGCGTTCGGGACGCAGAGGTCGCAGGTTCAAATCCTGTCGCTTCGACTAAAGCTTTGAGAATCCCTTGGTTGAGGGATTCTTTTTTTGCATATAAAGAAATACAGAACGTTATCTTCCAGAGAATCTTCTGTGCATGGCTGGTCTGAAGGTTTTGCTGTTAATGGAATGATTCCACGGAATTTTCATATATATTAACGAAACCGAAATACTGGAGGGACGTGCGTTGGCTGGATATCAGCGTTTTGTTGCATATGTATATGAGTATCGCAAAGGAAAAAAAGACAGCAGCAGCGGCTATGTGAGAGTGGAAGCAAGAGATCGGCGGTGTCTGATTGAAGTTCATCTGCGCTGTGCAGGACTGGAGCCGGGGAGCCGGTGCCGGGTGTATGGTTTTGTGCGGCGGGAAGGACTGATGGATGGAATCCTGATCGGAAGTTGTGTGACCGGGCGGGAGCAGATTGAGTGTATGCTGGAAACAGATACGGAGAATATTGGAGGTATGGGAAAAAATCTCCGGGAGCTTGGAGGTATGCTGCTGATCTCGGATGCAGGAGGATTCTGGGGAACGGAGTGGGATGATCAATCCATCCGGCCGGATAATTTCCGGGAGTGGAAGAAAGAAGAAACAGATGCTCATAAGGAAAAGAAAACGGAGAAAGGAGAAGGACAACGGGGAGAAACTGCAGAAGCAGAAGAAGATCAAAAAGCTGGTTTTTCTGCAGAAGTGCAGGAAAAACAGAATGCAGCAGACAAGATCATGACGGTGGAGGAAGTTCAGGAAGAAGTTGAGGGGATTTCCGTGAGCACGATGAACCAGGAGACAAAGAAAGGGCTGCAGGAGAACAGAGCTATTTTGGCAGAGGATGAACCGAAAATATCAGAAGCGGGACGCCCGCACCCGGGGCAGGCGCATCCAGAACCGGGATCGAGACCACCGGAATCACCGCGTCCAGGTTTCCCATCGCCAGGACCGGGCCCAAGACCACCGGAACCACCGAGGCCGCCCCGGCCAACTCCAGGCATCCCCTATGATCCATTCAATGACGGACAGTTTACAGACTGCCGTAAGATCAAACCATCCGACTGCAGTACCTTATGCAGAAAAAACGGCTGTTTCTGTAACAACCGTTTTGTCATGTACGGATATCAGAATTTTGGCCATCTTCTGCTGTGCAGAAATCACCGGGGTCAGTACATACTGGGAGTCCCCGGCAGTTACAGCCAGCAGGAACGCTTCATGGCAAACATGTTTGGCTTTCCCTATTTTCGGGAAAGTCCGAAGATCCACATTCCGGGCGGAAAAGGTGGATACTGGTACTGCTTTATTAATATCTGAGTGGAAAATTGAGCATCTTTACAGATCCATACCACGGATTTCCACTACCGGGATCGTCCGAGACAGGATATCCCGGTAGTTTTTCATTTCTTCTTCGGAGCAGGAAGAAAATCCTGGCATCAGAACTCCCTCCGAATCACGGTAAGCCTGAAGATAATAAGCTTTTGCACCACGGAGCCACTGGCTGATCTCCAGAAAATCATTTTCCGAGTGAAGTTCACGGACAACTGTAGTACGGAACTCATAATCCAGATCTCCGGAACATAGCCATCCGGCAGTTTCACGGATCGCATCCAGATTAACATTTACACCGGTAAGTACGTGATAATTGGAAGGGCAGGCCTTGATATCCATGGCAACTTTGTTGATCAGCCCATCTGCTGCGAGCTTTTTTACCACAGAAGGACGGGAACCGTTGGTGTCAAGCTTTATGTCATAGCCAAGCTCCCTGATCCGGCCAAGAAATTCAGGGAGCTCCGGTGCAAGAGTCGGTTCTCCTCCGGAAACACAGACACCATCCAGAATTCCTTTGCGTTTTTTTAAAAAAGCCAAAATTTCATCCTCGGAATATCCGTACTGTGTGTCCGGCTCCACTAACAAGAGCTCCGTTCTGACAGAAAGGGCATCGGAAATTGCAGCCGCCCAGGAATATGGTGCAGGCCACCCGCCCGGGATAATCCAGTAAAGTTGTTTTATTAAATCCACAGATCTTCATGTGTAAAATCCTTTCATTTTTACAGAAATATTCTATTATAAGAATACCCCAGTACGGAGTATGCCGCAAGTGGGATGTTGTCACTGTTCAGGCGATAAACAGCATGTTCTTTTGATATATGTGATGTGTAAAAAAATGTTGTTGCTTGACTTTCCGGAAAAAAGCAGATATAATTCATTCATTAACGCAGACGATGGAGTCCGTAAAAACTCCATTGCCTGCGTTTTTTATTGGACTAAATTAGTAAAGACTAACAGGCGAAAAAGGAGGAAGAAACAATGAGACTTACCCCGAAGGAACAGGAAAAACTCATGCTCCATATGGCCGGAAATCTGGCGAAGGAGAGGAAGGAACGCGGACTGAAACTGAATTATGTGGAAGCACTGGCGTATATCAGTTCTGAACTTCTGGAACTGGCCCGTGATGGCAAAACTGTTGTAGAGCTGATGCAGCTTGGAACCACGATTCTTACAAAAGATGATGTGATGGAAGGCGTAGCAGACATGCTTGGTGAAGTGCAGGTCGAGGCAACATTTCCTGATGGAACAAAGCTTGTGACTGTACACAATCCGATTCAGTAAGGAGGAATTGACATGAAGATTGGCGAAATTATCCCCGCAGACAGAGAAATCGTACTTAATGAAGGGAAAAAAACCACAAAGATCCTGGTTGCAAACAAAAGGCGATCGTCCTGTACAGGTAGGCTCTCATTTCCATTTTTTTGAAGTAAACAAATGCCTCTCTTTTGACCGTGAGGCTGCATATGGATATCATCTGGATATTCCGTCCGGAACTTCTGTCCGTTTTGAGCCAGGAGAAGAAAAAGAAGTTCAGCTGACCGAGATGGGCGGCAGAAAACGCGTATTTGGTCTGAACGACCTGACAAGAGCAAGAGCAGCAGAGGACACCAGGAAGGTTTCCATGGAAAAGGCAGCATTAAAGGGATTCTTATAAGGAGGGACACAAATGAGCGTAAAAATTTCCGGTGAAAAATATGCAATGATGTACGGCCCTACAACTGGTGACAAGGTAAGACTTGCGGATACCAGCCTTGTAGTGGAAGTTGAAAAAGATTACACCACATATGGCGATGAGGTAAAATTCGGCGGCGGTAAAACCATCCGTGACGGAATGGGCCAGTCAGTAAAAACATGCAGCCGTGATGGAGATCTGGATCTGGTGATCACCAACGCTCTGATCGTGGATACCACTGGGATCATCAAGGCAGATATCGGAATCAAAGACGGAAAGATCGCAGGGATCGGAAAAGCAGGAAACCCGGATATCATGGACGGGGTGACACCTGGAATGACCGTTGGTGCATCCACAGAGGCGCTGGCAGGAGAAGGAATGATCGTCACAGCAGGTGGTATTGATACCCATATCCATTTTATCAGTCCGCAGCAGATCGACTGTGCACTGTACAGTGGTGTTACAACCATGATCGGAGGAGGAACAGGCCCTGCAGACGGAACAAATGCGACTACCTGTACACCCGGACCGTGGAATCTCCGGATGATGCTGAAAGCAGCAGAAGAATATCCGATGAACCTTGGATTCCTCGGAAAAGGAAACTGCTCGGATGAGGCTCCGCTGATCGAACAGGTAAAAGCTGGCGCCATGGGACTGAAGATCCATGAGGACTGGGGTGCAACACCTGCAGTTATCGATCATTGTCTCAATGTTGCGGATGAATATGACGTGCAGGTTGCGATCCATACAGATACTTTAAATGAGGGTGGTTGTGTGGAGGATACTCTTGCAGCAATCGGCGGAAGAACGATCCATACTTATCATACAGAAGGAGCCGGCGGTGGACATGCACCGGATATCATCCGCGCTGCAGCGGCAGGAAATGTTCTGCCATCCTCCACAAACCCAACCATGCCATATACGGTAAATACCCTGGATGAGCATCTGGACATGCTGATGGTCTGCCATCACCTGGACAAAAAGATCCCGGAAGATGTGGCATTTGCAGATTCCCGAATCCGCCCTGAGACCATCGCGGCAGAGGATGTTCTTCATGACATGGGAATTTTCAGCATGATGAGTTCAGACTCTCAGGCTATGGGACGTGTAGGAGAAGTCATCACACGTACCTGGCAGACAGCCAGCAAAATGAAAGATGAGCGCGGGGCTCTTCCGGAAGATGAGGGAAAAGGAAATGACAACTTCCGTGTGAAACGTTACATTGCAAATATACTATCAATCCGGCGATCACACATGGAATCGCAGATTATGTAGGTTCTGTTGAAAAGGAAAATTCGCAGATCTTGTTCTGTGGAATCCGGCATTTTTTTGGTGCAAAACCGGATATCATCATCAAAGGCGGAATGATCATCGCTTCCAAGATGGGCGATGCCAACGCATCCATCCCGACTACCCAGCCGGTAATGTATCAGCCGATGTTCGCAGCTCATGGAAAAGCAAAAAATGAAGCCTGCCTTACCTTTGTTTCCCAGGCTGCATATGATGCCGGAATTAAAGATATTTATGGTCTGGAAAAAACTGTGGTTCCTGTAAAGGGATGCAGAAATATTGCCAAAAAGGATATGGTGTTCAATAACCGTACACCAAAGATCACGGTAGATCCGGAAACTTATGAGGTAACGGTAGATGGAGAAGCCATTACATCCAAACCTGCGGAAAAAACTTCCGCTTACACAGCTCTACAATCTGTTCTAAAACGACACAGCAATGATCTTTTGTCCGGGAAGCAGTCCGTGGTGTTTATAAGAATGCTTCGGGACTGCCTTTCGGGCGGACTGACTTTACCATAAGGAGGAAAAACAGATGTTAGGAGTATGCCTTTTATTCGTAGGAATCGTTCTGATCAATAACGGAATGTGTACCTTATATAACGTAGACGGAAAATCCACGGCAGTATGAATATCTTTACCGGTGGACTGTCACTGTTTATCAATTTTGTAAACCTGGTACAGGGAAATTATTATGCTGCAGGAACAGGACTTCTGTTCTGCTTTACCTACCTGTTTGTAGCTTTTTCCAGGATCTTAAAACTGAGTCCGATACCATTCGCGTGGTTTTCAACATTTGTAGCCATTAATGCGGTGGTATTTGGAACCATTGAGGGATTTCTGGGAAGTAAAACGCTGGGGATCACACCGGATATCCGCTGGGCGGGAATCTGGTATCTCTGGGCAATCCTCTGGGGAACTGCCTTTGTGGAAGACATCATGGGCAAAAAACTGGGAAAATTTGTTCCGGTGCTCCAGGTGATCGAAGGCGTAATCACAGCCTGGGTGCCAGGAGTGATGCTGCTCCTTGGAGTATGGTAAGAATAGAGGAGAAAATTTATGCTTTGTGAAAAAATTCTGGGAAAATTAAAGGATTTTGATCTTACTGGAAAAACGGTGGAATATGTGGATATTGAGTGGCATGAAGCATTCAAAAAGATCCACAGAAAAACCACAGACAGTGGTCGGGAAGTAGGGATCCGCCTGGATGATTCTGTACTCACAAGAGGACTTTTTCAGGACGATGTGATCTACGCAGATGAAAAACTGGTGATCGCGGTAAATACACCACCCTGTGAAGTGATCGAGGTATCTCTGGAGCCAGGACACGAAAAATATGTGGCAAAAGTCTGCTATGAGATCGGAAACCGCCATGCACCGCTTTTCTGGGGAGATCAGGAAAATACATTTATTACCATCTACAACGAGCCGATGATGGTCATGCTGGAAAAACTCCACGGGGTGAGAGCTGAGAAAAAGACTCTGAAACTGGATTTTGACCGCAGGATCTCAGCATCCATCCATAATCATCATCACTGAGGAAGGAATATGGATAAAATAAAAGAAATCCGCCGTTTTTTTTCTGCTGCAGGTAAACGACGCTCTTTTTCCCATAGGAGGTTATTCCCATTCGCAGGGGCTGGAAACGTATATCCAGCAGGGGATTGTACATGATGAAGAAACAGCGGCAGAATATATCGGTAAAAAACTGAAACTGAACCTGGCCTGCACCGATCTTCTTGGTGTACGTCTGGCTTACGAATATGCATTGGAAGAAGATGTGGCGGCACTGGATATGCTGGAGGAGATCCTGGGGGCATCCAGGATTCCAATGGAACAGAGAGAAGCGTCTAGAAAAATGGGTTCCCGTTTTACAAAGACAATCTGTAAACTGCCTCAGGAAAATATTCCTATGGAAAAACGAGGTATTTTTGAAAAAATATCTGGAAACGCGGAAAGGAAAAACCGGTGAGTCACTGCTGTGCTTATGGAGTTTTCTGCGCAGCTCTCGGGATCGAAGAGGAGGAAACACTTTATCATTATCTCTATGCCCAGACCTCTGCAATGGTGACAAACTGTGTAAAAACCATTCCGCTGAGCCAGAGTGCGGGACAGAAACTTCTTT
>ENA-OQAJ01000434-OQAJ01000434.1-human-gut-metagenome-genome-assembly--contig:-NODE-434-length-13177-cov-4.275249_pt1 | contig 13177 bp, 15 predicted proteins | sample MGYA00242736_ERZ504529 | MGnify/ENA primary metagenome ERZ504529 (study PRJEB26092, sample SAMD00036275) | human gut metagenome | host: Homo sapiens | study: EMG produced TPA metagenomics assembly of...
CACCTCCCTCAAGGAGGGAGGCTTTAAGGCCCCCTCCCCGAGGGGGCTGTCGCCACAGGCGACTGGGGGAGTTTCTGCCAGACAGTCAAAAAGAGAATTCTTCATCAAAAAGAGCCGGGCCACGAGGGTCCGGCTCTCTACGTTTTGCAGTTATCCGAAAGAAGTTACTGCTTGACGCTGCACTTCTTGCCGTCTTTACCCACGCGCTCGAAACGGACGGTACCGTCCACCAGAGCAAACAGGGTGTCATCGCTGCCCTTGCCAACGTTCTCACCCGGCATGATGTGGGTGCCACGCTGACGAACCAGGATGTTGCCGGCCAGAACGAACTGACCGTCTGCACGCTTGGTGCCCAGACGCTGTGCTGCGGAATCGCGGCCGTTCTTGGTGCTGCCTACGCCCTTTTTATGTGCCATTGTAATTTACCTCCTTAGCCGTTGATCGCAGTGATCTCAACCTTGGTGAAGGGCTGACGATGGCCCATACGGCGAGCACTGTGCTTCTTTGCGCGATAGGTGATGATGTTCAGCTTCTTGCCCTTGCCATTCTTGATGACCTTGGCAGTAACGGTAGCACCCTCAACAACGGGAGCGCCAACCTTCACAGAACCCTCCTCGCCAATAGCGAGAACCTGATCAAACTTCACTTCGGAGTCGGCCTCAACGTCCAGCTTTTCGATGTAGACGATGTCGCCCTGCTCCACGCGGTACTGCTTACCGCCGGTAACAATGATTGCGTACATTTTGTTCATTCCTTTTCGTTGTACTCGCTGGTCGTAAAGGCAGGCCCTTACACTGGGCCATTTCAGGCGCCCACACCATGCGGCTAGAATATTATAGCAAAAAACGATGGAAATGCAAGAGGAATTTTCCTCTTTCCGAAGGATTTTTTATTTTTCCGTCTTCCCGCTTTCCGCGATGGTGCGTTTTACTTCGGCATTATACGCTTCGGTGCGCTCCACGAAGAGCTTGCGCGGGCTGGAGGCCAGCAGTTCAGTATCTGTATCCGTCATCAGACCGATAACAGTTTTTTCTTTGCTCAGCTTATTGATTGCGGCTTTGTTGTCCGCCGTCATTGCCAGCTTTACCATCAGGGGCTTGTCCTTGAACTTGTGGGTGAAGTAAATTTCCGCAGCCACACCGACTACCACAGCGATACCTGCCACCAGCTGGGATACCCGCAGACCAATGGAGGGCACCAACATCAGACTGTCGGTGCGCAGGGCTTCGATCCAGAAGCGGCCCGCGCCGTACCAGATCATATACCGCAGGGCAATGTCACCGTTGAACTTGCGCTTTTTAATGTAACGGAACAGCAGGAGAAAGCCCACGAAGCACCAGATGCTTTCGTACAGGAAGGTGGGATGCACCGGCAGATTCGGGTCAATGGTCACGCCGCTCTGGGCCGTGACTGTGCTGCCCATCAGGTAAGCGCGGGTCGTTTCGCTGAACATGCCCCACGGCAGGGTGGTGTTGCAACCAAAGGCCTCCTGATTGAAGAAGTTGCCCCAGCGGCCGCAGCCCTGTCCCAGCAGAAACCCATAGCGGTCAGGTCGAACATGGGCAGCACCGGCACGCCCCGCCGTTTGCAGGCCAAGCCGCCGAACAGAAAGCCGCCGATGATGCCACCGTAGATGGCAAGGCCGCCATCCCGAATGGCGATCATCTCCCAGATGCTTTCGTATTTAAAAGGGTGCCATGGCCACATAGTAAGCGCGGGCGCTGACAATGCCCAGCACGATGCCGATCAAGATCACGTCCACCATGCTGTCCGGGTCCACGCCGAACTCGATGCTGTGGCGGAACGCAAATACCAGCGCCAGACAGATGCCAAAGGCAATGCACACGCCATACCAGTAAATATTGAACCCGCCAATGGAAAGGGCCACGCGGTTGATCTCAAAGCTCAGGCCCAGCCCCGGGAACTGCACCAGATTTGTCATTCTGCTTCCTCCTCGTTCTCGGCCAGCGGCGCAGTGCCATCTGGCAAAATATCCATCACAGCCATGCGGTCGGTGCTGAGGATGTGCTGCAGCGCAGCGTCCGCATCCTCGGCAGTCAGCCCTGCCAGCATGGTGATCTGCTGCGCCACCGTCTGGCCGGAGAGGGCAAAGTCTGCCATCTGGCTGGCCGAGTCCTCCACATTTTCCAGATTTTCGATCAGCTGGCCGTACTTTTCGTTCTTGCACAGGGTAAAGATCTCCCGGTCCACACCCGCGGCACGGATGCGGGCAATCTCGTCCAGCAGCAGCTTCCGCACGGTATCCGGCGCATCGCTCTCGCCGGTGAACAGGATGCAGCAGCAGCCGTCCACCCGCAGCACTTCCCCGCCAAAGCCGGGGTTCACAAGGCCACTGTCGTACAGGCGGCGGTACAGCGGCGACATGCCGCCTGTGATGCAGCTCAGGATCAGATCATACAGCGCTTCAGTGCGCAGATCGTTCGGGGGCAACGGCTTCTCCTTGAAGCCCACGCCGAAGCAGGGCTTGGACACCGGCATTTTCAGGGTCTTATGGGCTGCCGCCAGCGTCATGGGTTCCGGCTTCCACAGCCGCTGCACCCTTTCGGTGCTGCGCGGTCTCATCAGGCCGTGGCGCTCACAGGCAGCCAGGATCTGCTCCATGGTAGTGTTGCCGGCAGCCGCCAGCACCATATTGCCCGGTGCATAGAAGGCTTTGCAGCTGTCGTAAAGCATCTCCGGCGTGATCTCAGCAATGCTCTCCACCGTGCCCGCGATATCGCTGCGGATGGGATGCTCGTGGTACAAGCACTCGAACAGGCCGGTGATGAGCCGCCAGTCCGGGCTGTCATCGTACATTTTGATCTCCTGCCCGATGATGCCCTGCTCCTTGGCGATGGTCTGCTCGGTAAAGTACGGATGAGTCACCATGCCCAGCAGCACATCCAAGCTTTCGTCCAGCTGCTGGGTCGCAGTGAACAGGTAGCAGGTGCGGTCAAAGCTGGTAAATGCGTTGGCATTGGCACCGGTCTTGGCATACTTTGCAAAGGCATCGCCGTCCTGATCTTCAAACATCTTGTGCTCGAGGAAGTGTGCCACGCCTGCAGGCAGATGCACCTCTTTGCCGTCCAGCCGGAAATCCCGGTCAATGGAGCCAAAGCGGGTAGCAAAAATGACATGGGTGCTGGAATAACCCGGCATGGGCCGCACGATAACGGTCAGTCCGGAGGGCAGGGTCTGCCACTGGTCAGCCACGGTCTTTTCCAGCAGGGTCTGGTTATTCTGCGGCATGAGCGGCCACCTCCTTTGTGAGCAGATAGCTGACCGAGAGGGTCAGTTTGCGCAGGATGGCGCGCACGTCGTCCTTGGTCACGGCCTGCAGAGCGGCGCGGGCTTCGGCGGGTGTCTGCACCTTGGCCGGGTCGCCGCCGCGCAGCACTTCAATGTAATACCATGTCTCGATGCCGCCCAAGGTATCCTCTACCCCCTGCATCCCGCTCAGCAGACCCCGACGGCAGTCCTCAAATTCATCGTCGGTGATGGGGCCATCGCACAGGTCGGCCAGTTCCTTCAAGATGGCCTGCTCTGCCCGGGCTGCGTCGGCGTGCTCCACGCCGCTGTTCACAGCCATGCTTCCGGTAAAGCTCTGGAACGAGGACGAGCAGTAGTAGCACAGGTGGTCACGCTCGCGCACATTCAGGAACAGGCGGCTGGTCACACTGCCGCCGTACAGCGCCATGGCAAGGCGCACAGCAGCCAGCTGTTCGGTGCGCATGGGTTCGCCCAGCGTGAACAGCATGCAGAGCTTCGCCTGCACCATATCATAGGTTTCGGTTTTGTGCACCGGCTCCCGGCGGGGCATGGCAATGTTTTCCGCCAGCGGCAGCGGTGCGCGGTCAATTGCCGCAAGCTCTGCCAGCAGTGCATCCTTTACCGCAGCGGTCTGCTCTGCCGTGCAGCCCAACACAAGCAGTTCAATGTTGGCGGTGCGCAGCATCTCGTAATAGGCTGCGGTAAGCTGTTCCGGTGTCAGGCCTTCCACCTCTTCCAGATAGCCCTCCTGCCGCACACCCGCCGGGCTGTCGCCAAAGAATTCCCGGTTGGCCTGATGCAGGCAGTAAAGGCGCTTATCGTTGATCTCATCTTCCAGCGCCTTTTTCAGCATCTGCTTTTCAATGCCCACGGCTTCCGGATCAAAAGTGCCGCCCACAAAATACGGGTGAAAGGCCGCACCCAGTGCAATGGATGCATATTCCCTTGTAAGGGTCTCCCCTTCCAGCGCAAACTGATCCTTGATACCGGTAACACTAACACACAGGTTGTGGCTGCAGCCCATGGGCCGGGCATCCACTGTGAGGTCTGCACCGTAGAGCTTGGCCAGCTTTTTGGTCAGGCGGGTCATATCCGGACAGTCGGCATAGCCGCGCTCCAGCACCAGCGGCAGCAGCGCATGTGCTGTGGCCGTTTCCCGCTTTGCCGGAAAGGCAAAGTGGACGCTGATGCGGCAGCGGTTGAATTTTTCCGCCGGGTCACAGGAAAGATGCACGCCCGGCGCAATGAGAGTACGTTCCAATTTGTTCCTCCGCCCTGCTTTCACAGGGAGCTTTTATTTTTATGATGCCTTCTGCAAGGCAAGAAATTCTTCCAGACTCAAGCCGCTGGCACGGATGGCAAGGGCATTTTCAACGCCCACATACCGCCAGTGCCACGGCTCAAACACCACGCCGGTAGCAGCCTGCCTGTCCTGCGGATAGCGCAGGATAAAGCCGTATTCGGCGGCGTAGGCGGTGAGCCACTCGTAGGCGCGGGTCGTATCAAAGCCGGTATCACGGGTCGGGTAGTCCGTACTGAGGATATCCGCCGCATAGCCGGTGCCGTGATCATTGCATTCCGCAGGCGGCTGGATATCTGCCGCAAGGCTGGCGGCTTCTTCCTCGGTTTTGCCCTTTTCCAGATACTGCTGCTTCTGCGTCTCATAGGCCGCGCTGCGGGCATCTGCGTCCTGATAGCCTGCCGTCAGCACCAGTGCAACGCCGTCCTCGGCCGCAGCCGCAGCCATTTTCTGGTAGGCTGCAGCTGCTTCGGCTTCCAGTTGGATACCGCTGGCTTCATCGGCATCGGCAAGGGCCGGAGAGGGTTCCTCGGCAAAAGGCAGATTGGTGTTCACCAGCACAAAACGCTCATCGTCAGCATCAAAGCTATAGCCGGTGCCATCGTAGCTGGCCGCATCAAAGCTCTGCGGCCCTTCAAGCATGGCGTTCACCTTTGGCAGCAGCCAGAGGATGCCTTTGGTCATAAGCGCCACAATGGCGGCGCAGACGAGAATGAGAACGGCCCAGTTGCGGGCCAGACGCAGCCGCTTGCGGCGCTTCCACTGAGCGCGGGTCAGGCGGGGCTTTGCAGCATTTCTATCAGTCGGTTCCATGGTGCGTTGCAGCTCCTTTTGCAGAATTTGCAGCGCACTGCGCCGCACAGATACAGTGTATATTATACACCCCTTTGCATTTTGTGTAAACGCCGGAAGTGTAAAATAAGTATGACCGTCCTCGTCAGCGGCCTTGCCCTCTCCGTCCGCTCACGCTGTTCGCGTCCACCTCTCCCAAAGTGAGAGCCTTGGCAGAACCAGAAAGTTTTTTCTCTTCGCCAGAGGCTCGCCCTTTGGGAGAGCTGTCGCGTAAGCGACTGAGAGGCGAGGCCGTTAACAAAAAGAGCGCCGTACGGCTCCAAAAGAAACTGTACAGCGCACAAAATTCATTTTTTACAGATCAGTCAAACAGCATATCGTGGATCGCAGAAACAGCCTTGTCGGCATCGTCGCGGTTGATGATGCAGGAGATCTTGATCTCGCTGGTGGAGATCATCTTGATGTTGATGTTGTTGTTGGACAGTGCCTCAAACATCTTGGAAGCAACGCCGCTGTGGCTCTGCATACCGGCACCCACAATGGAGACCTTGGCGCAGGTGGTGTCTACGCTCACATCGTTGAAGTGTGCGCTCTCCTTCAGCACGCGCATGGCCAGATCGGCTTCGCCCTCAGAGCAGGTAAAGCTGATATCCTTCTTGCCGTCACGGCCGGTGGACTGCAGGATGATGTCCACGTTGATGTTCTTCTGGGCCAGCAGACCGAAGATCTTGAAGCTCATGCCCGGCTCATCGGGAACGTTCAGAATCGTGATAACAGCAACATCAGTGTCTTTTGCGACACCCTTGATCAGCATACCTTCCATGTCTTTTGTAACCTCCTTGACCACCGTACCGGGCACGGGATTCAGGCTGGAGAGCACCTCCAGCTCCACATTATACTTTTTGGCCAGCTCCACGCTGCGGTTGTTCAGCACCTGTGCACCCAGAGATGCCAGCTCCAGCATCTCGTCAAAGGTGATCTCATCCAGCTTGCGGGTGTTGCGCACCTTGCGCGGGTCGGCCGTGTAAACGCCTTCCACATCGGTAAAGATCTGGCAGCGGTCTGCGTGCAGGGCTGCTGCAATGGCAACAGCGCTGGTGTCGGAACCGCCACGGCCCAGAGTGGTGATGTCATCCATCTTGTTCAGGCCCTGGAAGCCCGCCACAACGACCACACGGTTGCGCTCCAGCTCAGAAGAGATGCGCTCTGTCTCCAAGCGGGTGATGCGCGCCTTGGTATAGGCGCGGTCGGTGCGGAAGCCAGCCTGCCAGCCGGTCAGGCTGATGGCATGGCAGCCCAGCTCATTCAGTGCCATGGCCAGCAGCGAAATGCTGATCTGCTCGCCGCTAGCCAGCAGCATATCCATTTCACGGCCGAAGGGTTGTGGGTGATCTCCCCAGCCTTGGCGATCAGGTCATCGGTGGTATCGCCCTGAGCGGACACCACCACTACTACGTCATTGCCCGCGTTGTGGGTGTTTGCCACAATGCGTGCCACGTTGAAGATACGGTCACGGTCCTTCACCGAAGAACCGCCGAACTTCTGTACGATCAACGCCATATCTTGTCACTCTCCTCTTTTTGTCCCTTTGTCAAAAGGGGGTACACCGGGCGGAAGCGGTCAGCAGCGCCTTGCACTTCCCTTACCCATTTATCATTCCACCGTTGCGCCGGTGTTATCGGCATCCAAACGCAGCAATGTAAATGCTTCACATCCGTCCAGACCTTCCAGCAGCTCCAGACCCTTTTCCAGCTTGGAATAGAACTTTTCGGCCTCCGCCTTTTCCGCTACGGCCATCACGGTGCTGCCCGCACCGGAAACGTAAACAGCCTTTGCCCCGCACAGCGTGCCATATCGAACACTTCCTTGGAGCCGGGCATCAGCGGCATACGGTAGGGCTGGTGCAGCTTATCCTCGGTGGCAATGGCCAGCAGGTCATGTCTGCCCTCGCAGAAGGCGGCGGGCACCAGCGCAGCACGCGAAAGGTTATATACTGCGTCCTTGTGGGAGACCTCTTTGGGCAGGGCCGCACGAGCGGCTTCCGTCAGCAGCTTGTAGTCCGGCACGATGGCGGCAAAGCACAGCGTTTCATCCACATTGCGCTTGACCGAGTACACCTTGCCCTCCTCAAACACGCTGCTGGTCAGACCGCCCAGAAGAGCCGGGGCCACGTTATCCGGGTGGCCCTCAATGGAGGTGGCCAGCGTGAGCAGCTCCTGCGTGTTGAGCACATCGCCCAGCATCCGGTTGGCACCCAGCAGACCCGCGATGATGCAGGCCGAAGAAGAACCAAGGCCGCGCGCATGGGGATGGGGTTGGTCTGGGTGATCTTGAGGGGCGGGATCTGCTTGCCCACCTTCTCAAACAGACCCTTTGCCGAACGGTACACGAGGTTCGATTCACCGCGCGGGATGCGGGTACCGTCCGCAGACGAGATATCCAGCACTTCGCTCTCTTCAAAGGTGACCGTATTATACAGCGTCACCGCCAGACCCAGCGCATCAAAGCCGGAGCCGATGTTTGCACTGGTGGCCGGGACAGAAACCTTGATCTTCATAGCCGCCGCACCTTTCCTTATTCCGTTATCAGTTTTCTTCCGGCAGACGCTTAAGCACCAGCTTCACGCTGCCGCCCACGGCTTCCACCTTGCGGGCTGCTTCGGCCAGTGCCTTTTCGTCGGCTCGCTCCACAAAGTAAGCGCAGCCTTCGTAGCGTTCGTCCACCACCCTGCCATAGCCGTAGATGGCTTCCACCACCGCCGGAGCAATGCCTGCTACACGCACATAATATGCAGCAGGAGCCGGGTCGGTGAGCATTCCCTCCACCGGCTCAGCAGGCTGCCAGAACAGGCTGTCGTGCACCTTGGAGCCATGCTTCAGGGCATCCACAACGTCGGCCACCACGGCGCTGGCGGTGGGCAGCTTGCCTGCGCCCTTGCCGTAGAACACCACGTCGCCCAGCATATCGCCCTTGACCAGCACTGCATTGAACACATCGTCCACGCTGGCCAGCTGGTTTGCCTTGGGCACCAGACACGGCTCCACACCGGCAGCCACGCTGCGTCCTTGCCGCGCTTCATCCATGCGATCAGCTTGATCACACAGCCCAGCTTTTCCGCCGCTTCCACATCTGCCGTGGTAATGGCACGGATGCCGCGGGTAGGAATGTTCTGGGGGTAGATCTGATGGCCGCACACCAGCGAGGACAGAATGGCGATCTTGCGGCAGGCATCACGGCCGTCCACATCGTCGCTGGGGTCCTTCGTCTCGGCGTAGCCCAGCTCTTGCGCGATCTTCAGCGCATCGTCAAAGCCCAGATTTTCGCGCACCATCTTGGTGAGCATGAAGTTGGTGGTGCCATTCACGATGCCCTCCACCTCGGTGATGACGTTTGCCGCCAGACACTGGTGCATCGGGGTAATGATGGGCGTACCGCCGCCCACAGAAGCCTCGAACAGGAAGGCACAGCCGTGCTCTTTGGCAAGGCCCAGCAGCTCTGCGCCGTAGGTGGCCACCATCTCCTTGTTGGAGGTGCATACGCTGCGGCCGCTCTCAAGGCAGGCCTTTACATACGGATACGCAAAGCGGGTGCCGCCGATGGTCTCCACCACCACCTTGATCTCCGGGTCTTCCAGAATGGTATCGAAGTTCTTTATAAACAGGTGTGCATCCGGATGGTTTGAAAAATCCTTCGGGTCAAGGATGTACTTGACCTCCACCGGCTCACCTGCACGGCGGGAGACACCCGCAGCGTTGCGGCACAGTACCTCGTACACGCCGCTGCCCACCGTGCCAAAGCCCAGAATTGCAATTTTAGCCATTGTTGTTCTCCCTCGTTTTCTGAAGACTGCTTACAGATTGTACCCGCAGTGCACACCTACACCATACGCTGACGCGAAAGTTTTTTCGGTCAGCTCTTCGGGGGTCATCTGCGATGGTATCGGTGCGGATGGTGACTGCCACCAGTGCGGCACCGTTTTCCGGTGTGGACTGGTTGATGGTCACAATGCTTGCACCTGCGGCGCTGATGCCGGCCAGCAGGCTCTGCAGTGCACCGGTCTCGTCCCGCAGAGTAGCCATGACGGTGATCACCTCACGGCCATTCTCGGAGTCAAAAATGCAATCCTTATACTTATAAAAAGCGCTGCGCGAAAGATCGACTGCGCGGGTGGCTGCGGAAATGCTGCGTGCCTCCCCGCTGGCCAGAAGTTCCTTGGCACGCACCACCTTGAGAAAAACCTCAGGCAGCACCTGCGCATCTACCAGATAAAAGCGGCGTTCCAACTTGTTCACCTCACAAACACAAGTGTTCTTGCAGTGAATATAATAGCATCCGGCCCCCTGCAATGCAAGAGGTCGGATGCGTTTTTGTCAGATTATCCAGTTTTGCTGCGGCAAGCGCGGTATTTCCTTGCCGGATTCACTCCGCGCCGGTGCCGATAGTACGCCTTTTGTCCTTCATATGGCTACAGATCAGTCTGTATCCTGATTACCTGTATCCGCAGGATGACAGCCTGCTCCGGTGCCGCAGTCTCCGCAGGTGCAGCCGCTGCAGGAGCTGCTGCATGGGAGTAGTTGCAGGTACCAGGCAGATCATCGGCGCGGTAGTAGCCCACGGCGGTGCTGGGGCAGGAGCCGCCTGCCAGCAGGCCGCTCTGGGTGCAGTAGCGGCGCTCCACCACACCGGCAGAGGTCGGGAATGCCTTATACGGCAGGTTTGCCTGCACCTGTTCCATCAGGGCCTTCCACGCCATAACACAGGTACGGGTCTTGGCCTGCTGCTTACCCAGCGTCTTGGTCATATCATAGGGTGCATCGTAGCCCCACCACACGGCGGTAACGTAGTACGGCGTGCCGCCCACGAACCACAGATCCTTTTCGTCGCTGGCGGTACCGGTCTTGCCAAAGGCTTCCATGCCGTTGGAGTTGGGGTAGCGGCCGCCGGCGGTGCCCACGCTGGAGTACAGAACGTTCTTCAGCAGGCGGTTCATCACATAAGCGGTATCCGGGGTCAGGGCCTGATAGCTGGTGGAGTTGTTCTCCAGATAGATATTGCCGTCACGGTCCAGCACGCGGGTATACAGGTGCGGGGTGGTGTACTGGCCATCGTAGAAGATCTGGAACGCAGCTGCCAGCGCCGTGGGCGTAACGCCATGGGTCTGACTGCCCATGACCATCTGCGCCAGACCCACATCGTTTACCGGGTCCAGCGTGTTCAGCTGCAGGGTGTTGTACACAAAATTGAAGATGTTGCTTGCGCCCACCAGATCACCCACACGCACCGCAATGGTGTTCAGCGAGCGGGCCAGACCGTTCCACAGCGGCACATCACTGTTGTCGCCGTAGTTGCCGCCATAGTTGCGGGGCCAGCTGCGCCATGCGTTGGGATAAGCGCGCAGCTGCTTGTCGGAAAGGCCCATCAGGCCGTTCTTGCGGCAGTAATCCTCATCGCGGATCACCATATCCTGCTTCTGATACAAGGGCGAGTTGTTGAGCATGGTGGACCAGTTCACCAGACCATACTCTACACCCAGTGCATACGCACCGATAGGCTTGATGGTAGAACCCGTCTGACGAGTGACACTGTAGGCACGGTTCAGCGAGAGGCTCTTGTTCTTTTCGCCCAGACCACCCACAATGGCGATCACATTGCCGTCATAGTCCAGCGTGACCATGGCTGCCTGAGTACGCACATTGCGGTAATAGTAAACGGTACCGTCGTCGCCGGTGCGGGTCTTGGGCGTACCGTCCTCGTTCATCACCTGTACATCGTCGTCCGAGATAGAGGTCACCTCTTCCTCATGCCAGCCGGCCGGGAAGTAGGCATCGTCCGTGTTGAGCATCAGGTTTTCCATGGCGGACTGCACCTTGGTGTTCACAGTCGACTCAACGGTAAAGCCGCCGGTGTACAGCAGCTTCTGTGCCTCGGATTCCGAAATGTTTTCCTTGTCCATGATGTCCTGCACCAGCTCGGTGAACAGTGCATCGGTAAAGTAAGAGGTAACGGAAGAATTCTTCTTAGTATCCTCTTCCTCGGCCAGTACCAGCGGCTGGGCCGCTGCGTTGCGGTAGTCCTCTTCGCTGATCACACCCTGCTGCCACATGTTGTACATGAGGAAGTTACGGCGGTTGATCAGGTTTTCGGGGTTGGTGTAGGGGTTATAGTTGGTGGGGTTTTTGGTGATGGACGCAATGGTCGCACACTCCCACAGGGTCAGCTGGCTGACATCCTTATTAAAGTATTCGTTGGCCGCAGTCTGCACGCCCTGAATGGTGCCGGTAAAGCTGATGGTGTTCAGGTACGCTTCCAGAATGGTCTCCTTGGAATAGCTGCGGCTCAGACAGAGGGCGCGGTAGATCTCGCGCAGCTTGCGCAGTGCACCTTCAATGCCGCTGGCGCTCTTGTCGTCGGTCAGGTTCTTGATCAGCTGCTGCTCCAGCGTGGATGCACCCTGCTTGGAGCTGTAGATGGGCAGCAGGTATTCGTTGACCATTGCGCCGATGGTGCGCTTGAAGTTGACGCCGGGCTCGTTGTAAAAGTCCTTATCCTCGGTGCAGATGAACGCATACTGCAGGTTCGTGGGGATCTGCTCCAGATCCGCCCACACGCGGTGGCTGTTGGAAGAGCGCAGCGTGGCATACTCCACCTGTGCACCGGTGTCCGGGTCGGTAGCCATCACCACACTGGACTGGCTCAGCTCAATGTTGTCCAGATCCAGCAGGTCGCCGTCGTTGGCGGTAGCCTGCACCACGTAATACACAGCACCCACTGCCACCAGACTGCCTGCCATGATGCCCAGACAAATCAGTGTAGCAATGGTTCGGCCAATGAAGCGCAGAATGGGATGTCTGCCCTTTTCACGGGGTTCCTTTGGTTCTTTGGGTTCCCGGCCGTGTTTGGGTCCCGGCTGGGACTCCCGGCGGCTGTTGCTCACATTTACCTTCCGCCCCGCCGGTGCCGGGGAATGCCCCTCACCGGCACGGTTGATCTTTCTCATATCGGAGATAGAAATCGCCTCCTAACATTCAGGCTGCTTTTTCAGCGCCATGCGCTGGTACTTTTCCATCAAAGCGCACAGAACTGCACGCAATACCATATTATAGCACGTGCACAGAACGCGGGCAAGAACCAATCTTCGGCCCTGATAGGTCTAATCATCTGTAGTATAACACAATCTGCCGGACAAAGTACAGCATTCCCGTGTGAAAATTGACTGCGCCCCCCTGTTTTGGGGCATACTTCAGCCGGAAAGGAGCGTGTTTCTCCATGCGCAAACTGTGCACCTGCCTGTTCTACGGGCTGTGCGTATTCACCATCGTGTTCAGCCTGTTCTGGATGGCCCTGCCCAAGCTCAGCCTTCCGGTGCCCGACCCCGGCAGCGAAGCACCGCCTTCCTCCGCAGCAGACCTTGCCGCACAGGCCATGCCGGAGCTTGCTGCCCAAAGCTACCGCCTGTGCGACAAAGGCGGGCGCGTGGCCGTTTACCGCTGCGGCACCAATGGCCAGCCGGATGTGCTTGTCACCGTCACCGGCATCTACACCAATCTTCTGCCGGAGAACGATGCCGTGCGCATCAAGCGCGGTGTGACCGTGTACAGCGAACGGGAACTGGACCTGCTGCTGGAAGATCTGGGCGGTTGAGTGCAGAATGCTCAATTTTTTATCTACTTTTTACTGATTATTTTTTATTGACATCCCGATGTAAAAAATTATATAATGATAATAGAAGTAAAAGTTTTTTTAACCGCCTGCAGCGATCATAAAAAGGAAGTGCTTCCTCATGTCAGAACAGATCACCCTCCATTACCAGTGCCC